>Ga0208589_1000110_pt1 | contig 38094 bp, 21 predicted proteins | sample NGESurshal092012_2_FD_184486 | JGI IMG/M metagenome (GOLD analysis project Ga0208589, IMG submission 184486) | Arctic peat soil microbial communities from Barrow, Alaska - NGEE Surface sample F53-2 shallow-092012 (SPAdes) | ecosystem: Environmental > Terrestrial > Soil > Wetlands > Peat ...
GGGCGACCTCGCGCGCTTCCGCAATGCTGCGCGCGATGCCGTTTTGCGGCTGTCTCAGGCCAAGATCATTCAAGAGCGCGCGGAATTGTTCCCGGTCGCCGGCGAGGTCGAGCGAATCGACGGTCGTGCCGAGGATCGGAACTCCGGCCTGCATAAGTCCGCGGGCCAGATTCAGCGGCGTCTGGCCGCCGAATTGAACGATCACGCCCTTGAGGAGGCCGCCCTTTTCATCGAGGGCGCAGCCGTTCAGTCGTTCGCAGATGTTCAACACATCTTCGTGCGTGAGAGGCTCGAAGAAGAGGAGGTCGCTGGTGTCGTAGTCGGTGCTGACGGTTTCCGGATTGGAGTTGATCATCACCGATTCCAGGCCGATTTCCTTCATCGCGAAGGCGGCCTGCACGCAGCAATAGTCAAACTCGATGCCCTGCCCGATGCGGTTGGGTCCGCCGCCGATGATCACAACCTTGGGCCGCTCGGTCAGGCGGATTTCATCCTCGGTGACAGTCTTCCCATTCTGCGTGAACGGGGTTTCGTAGGTGGAATAGTAATAGGGAGTGGAGGCTTCGAATTCTGCCGCGCAAGTGTCCACTAATTTATAAACCGGCTTGGTGAACCAGGCGCGCACGTTGCGGAAATCCGCCTGATCGTCCAGCACATTCCAGATCGCCGAAAGCTGATGATCGGAATAGCCAAACTGTTTGGCGCGGACGATAAGCTCGGCATACTGCGAAGCCTTGGGGGAATGCTCGCATTCAGGGTCGCGCCAGCGCGGAGCGGTCTGCTCGATCTGCCAAAGCTCCTCCTCGAAATCCGTCAATTCCTTCATCTGGCCGAGGAACCACTTGTCGATGTGGGTGAGGTCGTGGATGCGGTCGATCGACCAGCCCATTTTCAGGGCGTAGCGAAGATAATAGAGACGCCCCTGACTGGGGATCGCCAGTTTGCGGCGGAGCTTTTCCTCGGGGATGGGCCATTCCTTTTCAATCGCGTCCGCCGGAGCGGGGCGCTGGGCGTTGAGCCAGCGGTCGTACTGGTCGAGACCGAAGCCGAAGCGCTTGACCTCCATGGAGCGAATGCCTTTTTGCAGCGCCTCCTTGAAAGTGCGGCCGATAGCCATGGCCTCGCCAACGCTTTTCATTTGAGTCGTGAGTGTTTCGTCGGCGTCGGGGAATTTCTCGAACGTCCAGCGCGGGATTTTGATGACGCAGTAATCAATCGTCGGCTCGAAACACGCAGAGGTGTGCCGCTCATACACGCCGTTTTTCTTGATGGAGGTGATGTCGTTGGCCAGCTCATCCAGTGTATAGCCGACCGCGAGCTTGGCGGCGATCTTGGCAATCGGGAAGCCGGTGGCTTTGGAAGCCAGGGCGCTGGAGCGCGAGACGCGCGGGTTCATTTCCACGACGACCATCTCGCCGTTTTCCGGATTGACGGCAAACTGGATGTTGCTGCCGCCGGTTTCGACGCCGACCGCGCGGATAACCGCGATGGAGGCGTCACGCATCCGCTGGTATTCCTTGTCGGTGAGCGTTTGCACGGGGGCCACTGTGATTGAATCGCCGGTGTGGATGCCCATGGCGTCCATGTTCTCGATGGAGCAGATGATGACGACGTTGTCGTTGCGGTCGCGCATCACTTCGAGTTCGTATTCCTTCCAGCCGATGACAGACTGCTCGATGAGCACCTCGGAAAACGGCGAGGCATCGATGCCGCCCTGGACGATGCGCTCGAATTCCTCAACGTTGTAGGCGATTCCCCCGCCGGTGCCGCCGAGCGTGAATGCCGGGCGGATGATCAGCGGCAGGCCGATGTCGGCGAGAACCTTGCGTGCGTCGTCGAGATTATGAACAACGCCGCTTCGAGGAACCTTCAGGCCAATGGAGATCATGAGGTCTTTGAAGACCTGACGATCCTCACCCCGGAAGATGGCCTGCCGGTCGGCGCCGATCATCTTCACGCCGTATTTCTGCAGAATGCCCCGGTCAAAGCAGGCGATGCCCGTGTTCAAGCCGGTCTGGCCGCCGAGTGTGGGAAGGAGGGCATCGACCGGGAATCCGGCGGCTTTTTCATAGCGGAGAATTTTCTCGACGCATTCCGGAGTAATCGGCTCGATGTAAGTGGCGTCGGCGAACTGCGGATCGGTCATGATCGTCGCGGGATTGGAATTGATCAGGACGATGCGGTAGCCCTCTTCCTTGAGCGCGCGGCAGGCCTGGACGCCGGAATAGTCGAATTCGCAGCCCTGGCCGATGACGATCGGGCCGGAGCCGATGATGAGGATGGAATGGATGTCGGTTCGTTTTGGCATAGCGATTCTGATACGGGATAAAAGTCGGAACACTGTACAGGTTGAAGCGCGGATTTCCAGCGCGGGAGGGGTCAAGGGCTTGAAGGTCTAAGGGGCGATGCCCCTATTTCGTGACGATCCATTTTTCTCTCTCCCCTCCCGCTGGACACTCTACGTGTGAGGGTAAGGAGATAAGAGGGTGGAATTATTTTCCTGAGCGATTGACTCTTTCGGGGGGTATCGCGGGCGCGGATTGGATTGTGGCGGGAATTCCTGGCCGTTATTGTGAGGTCATGCCAACCAAACGAAGCCTGCCGCGAAACGCGGTTGCGGTGGTTCTGCTGTGTGGGTTGTTCATTTCAACTGCGGTCGGTGCGCCGCTCATTGATTTCTCCTGTGTGGGATTTTCCGGCGACGGATCGGCCCCCCCGACGGTTGCGGCTACGATGCTGGTTCGTCCGACGGGGGATGATGACACCTTGAGTCTCCAGGCGGCGCTCGACGCGGCGGCTGTGCTGCCGGTTCGAGCGGATGGTTATCGCGGCGCCATTCTGCTGGCGGCCGGGACATTTCGCGTGTCGGGGCAATTGGTCATGAGCGCGGGTGGCGTCGTCCTTCGCGGCTCGCCGGATCATGGGACGACCATTCTTGCGACCGGCCACTCGCGCCGAACGCTCATTGAAATCGGCCGGCCCGAAGGACCGACCACGGCTCCGGCCTTCGCCGTCACCGACGAGAGGGTTCCGGCGGGTTCTCGTGTTCTCACTCTGGCGTCGACGCAGGGTCTTATGGCCGGCGAACACGTCGCGATCACGCGGCCGAGCACAGCCAATTGGATTGCGGACCTGGGGATGAAAGGATTTCCAGGGAATTTTGCCGATACGCGACTCGATTGGACGCCGGGATCGCGCGACCTCATTTGGGATCGGGTTATTACTTCCGTGGATTCGGCTCTTCATCACATTACGCTCGACGCGCCGATCACGACCTCGCTCGAACGCCGGTACGGCGGCGGATTTGTTTCGCCGATTACCTCGGCTATTCCGTCGCAAATCGGCGTGGAAGACTTGGTTCTCGATAGCGCCGTCGATGCGGCCAATCCGTGCGATGAAGAGCACGCCTGGATTGGCGTTGCACTGCATACGGTGGAGGACGCATGGGTGCGTGAGGTCACGGCACGTCACTTTGCCGGCTCGGCGGTTCGCGTGGGACCGCGCGCGCGGCGGGTTACGGTCGATCGCTGCCATAGTGAAGCGCCGGTGTCGGAGACGGCGGGATATCGCCGCCAGAGTTTTCTGGTGGAAGGCCAGCAAACGCTGGTTGAGCATTGCACGGCGGAAATGGGAATGAACGATTTCGCGGTGGGATTGTGCGCCGCCGGGCCGAATGTATTTTTCGATTGCTCGGCTTCTGGGGCGCTTGGCGCGAGCGGGTCGTTTGAAAGCTGGGCGTCGGGCGTGTTGTATGAAAATGTGCGGATTGACGGCGCGGGGATTCGGCTGGCCAACGATATGACGCGCTCGCAAGGGGGCGGGTGGACGGCGGCCAATTCCGTTGTGTCGAATTGCGTGGCGAAAGAGTTTGATGTGGTCGGGCCGGAGTCCGCGCCGAATCTGCTGGTTAATGCGGGGCCGGCGATTTACACGCCAAATTTATCCATGGCGAAAACTTTGGGCACTGAAGCGCCGACAGAATTTGTTTTCGTGCCAAAGCCGCCGCTGGTTTCGACGGCCCCGGCGCCGGCGGCGCTGCAAATTATCAACGGCCGGTTTGTCATCGGCGAACGCACGCTCTGGGGCGGGGCCGTGAACGATGCGTGGTGGAAAGGGGAAGCCAATCCGGCAATTGCGACGGACTTTGGCGTCAGCATCACCCGCTTTGTTCCCGGGCGCGATGGGCCGGGCCTGACGGAAAACCTCCCTGATCTTGCGGCGCGCATGGAAAGCCAGGGGACGCCGTTTTATCAATCCGGCCCCCCGCTATGGTACGACCGCCGGCGCGATGAGCATTCGATCGTGGAACGGGCTGACGGGAACGTGTGGGCGCCGTTTTGCGAATTCCCTTGGGCACGCAGCGGGAAATTCGTCGCGGGGCTGGGGGTGGGAGCGAACGTGGGCGCGTGGGACGGCCTCTCGCGCTACGACCTGACGCGCTACAACCCCTGGTATTTTGAGCGAGAGCGAGAATTCGCGGATTTGTGTCTTCAGCACGGGCTGGTCATGTTTCACAGCCTTTACAACACTCACAATACACTCGAATGGGGGGCGCACTGGATTGATTTTCCGTGGCGGCCGGCGAACAACATCAACCAAACCGCCCTGCCGGAGCCGCCGCCGCTGGAGACGCTTGATCCGGTTCATTTCCCGATCGGGCCGCGCCTGCATCTGACCAATCAGTTTTATAACGCGGATGACCCCGGGCGGCGGGCGTTGCATCGGGCTTATATTTTTCATGTGCTCGATCAGCTTGGGACGTCGCCGAATGTGATATTTGGAGTGGCGTTTCAGTTCACCGGGCCGCTGGCGTTTGAGCAGTTTTTTCTGGATACGGTGGCCGAATGGGAAAAGCAAAACGGCCGCACCGTGCGCGTGGAACTGGCGACCAGCAAGGATATCACCGACGCGATCCTGGCCGATCCGATCCGCTCCAAGCAGGTGTCGGTGGTTGATCTTCGCTACTGGCAATACCGGCCGGATGGCTCGCTCTATGCTCCGGCGGGCGGGAAGAATCTCGCGTTCCGTGAAGCGAACACGACCGCCTTCGGAAACGCGACTGATTTCGCGCCGGTGACGACGCCGGAGCAGCTATACCGGCAGGTGCGGGAATATCGCGATCGCTACCCTGATAAAGCAATCGTGGCGTGGAACGCCAGCATCGGGGCGGCCCCGATTCTCATGGCGGGAGGAGCCGAGTGTTTGAATCGCAATCCCACTGCCGGGCATTCGCAGCATACGGTGGATCGTGACCCGATCGATCCGCTGGTTCAAAAGAGCCTGACTTCGATTCTGATGAACCTGAAACCGCGGGATGGGCTGCTGGAAAATCCCGCGACTACCTGGTGCATGGCTGATGATTCTGATCGGAACGTGGTGATTTACTCGGTGCAGGGGCAGGCCATTACGTTTGCGCGGGGATTGAGTGGAAGCCATGGCGGGGAGTGGCTTAATCCGCGCACGGGGGCTGTGCAGCGATTGGCGGAAGCGATTAGGCCGCGCAAGGCAACTGTGATTGCAAAGCCGACGTCGGGAGAATGGATGCTGATTGCAAAGGCGGCGGATTGATGAGGCTTATCATTACGGGGCCATCGCATGTGGGCACACTGCGATGGGCACGCCTTGGAACTCAGCCCCCACCCTCGCCCTCCCCCTGAGCACAAGGGGAGGGGATAAGAGGGAGAATTTTTTCTCGTGGGCGACTGCCCTGCTTACCGTTGCAGATCGCCGGGATTTTCGGGGATGCCCGGTTCGTCGAGAAGCTGGACGGTGGTGGCGGGTCCGAGATTTTTCCAGTCTTGAAGCGCCCAGACGACTTTTTTGTCGGGCGCGATTTCGACAACTTGCGCGGTCTTGATGATATCGACGCCTTTGGCGCCGCTCGTGGAGCTGCAGATGATGGTGTTGCCGTTGGCGAGACGATCGGCGGTCTGGTTGTTGTGTTGAACGACGCCGGCGGGGAAATCGGATTGCTTGAATTCCCAGACGGTTTCGCCTTTGGGATTGACCTCGCGCACAACGCGGTCTTTTTCGCCGTCGATCAGGGTGTTGCCATTCTTTAGGCGCACCGCGGACCAGGGTAGGCCGATGTTGTAAGACCAGATTTCCTTGAAGTCCTTGTCGTATTCGACGACTTTGTTCATGTTGAGGTGCGCGGCCATGAACGTGCCGTCCTTGGTCATGCGAAAGCGGCGGAACTGCGGATGAACGGTCTTGGGGTCGTCGGTGCTGATCGCGGGCAGCGCGTGCTCCATTTCAACGGCGCCGGTCATCTTGTTCATGATGATGGCCTTTGGCGGCAGGCCGTTTTCCACGAAGAGGACTTTGTCGAGGCCGATGGGCTGGCATGTGTGGATTTCGGTTCCATTGGGCGCGTCGAAATGCCAGACGACTTTTTTCTGGGGCGATACTTCTTCAATAAAGCTCATGCGCGAATAGAGGATGTGGCCGTTGGTGAGCATCCAGATGTCGTCGATTTCTCCGCCGCGGCTGGAGGTGTAGGACCAGATCACCTTGCCGTTGTTGACGAGGAAAAGAGTGTTGTATCCCTCGCCGGCATAGAGCATCGGGTGTTGCGCGAGGCCATTGCCGGGAAGATTTGGGCTGACGGCGCTGGGATTGGTGGTTGGATCCATCCAGGTGCGCGGGGCCGATGACGACTCGGCCGGCCCTTGCGCGGGTACGTCGGGAGCGGTGAATTGGCCGAGGATTTTGAGCAGCGGGGCGTCTTGTGCGATGGCCGGCGCGACGAATGCGGCGCAGATCGCGACTTGAAACACGGTAAAGGCCATGCGTGGAGTGATACGTGGGATCCGATTTATGGGATACATGAAGTTTTTGTCCTTGAGTTGAAGGATGGCTGAAGGTCATGCCTTCGGGATAATTTTCAACGCGTTGGCGTATATGGAGGTTCCGCCGCCGGGAATGGTAACGGTCAATCCATTTTCGTCGCGGACGGCTTGCAGTTTTTCGGAAGAACCCAGCATTTGAACGCTGCCAATTTCGCCGGGATAATGGGCGGATTTGGACGCCAGCGCTTGGATGTTGACTTTTCCAGAGTCGGGGCGGCCCATGACCACGGCATAGAGCAGGTCGCCTTTTGTGGTGAAGCGGATATCGGCGGCGGTCAGGTTCGGGCCGAGGCCGCGCGGCGGATTGCCGGCGCTGTCCCTGGCGGCGGCGTCGTTCTTCACGGATAGGCCTTCGCCGTAGATTTTCCAGGGGCGGGTATCGTAGATGCACTCGCCGTTCACCGCCATCCATTGAGTCATCTCGTCGAGAAAGGCGATTGCCTTGTCATCCAGTTCGCCATGGCCGGGGAGTGGGATGGCGAGCAGGAACGTGCCGTTTTTGCTGACCACATCCACGAGCAAATGAATCCACGCCGATGTCTTTTGATATCCCTTGTTGTAATCCGCGATGCTGTAGTGCCACGGGCCGAGGCAGTTGCCCTTGTTCCATGGCGTTTTCAGCCCGTCGAGCGACATATTGCGCTCGAGATTGTTGGTGATGGCGCGTTGCTCGATGACGGAAAGACCGTTGGCGATGATGACGGCTTGCTGTTTGCCGCCGTTCCACTGTGGATTGGCGTTGAAGAAATGCGCGGCGAGGTTCAGGCCGGTGTCGCCCAGCGGCAGCTTGGAATCGTCGAAGAAAATCAGATCGGGGTGATAGGAATCGATCAGGTCTTTGATGCGATTAAAAAACTTGGCGACATAGGCTGCGTCGGGCGGTGCGCCGATGGCGTGGTTTTGTGCATAAAGTTCCTGGGGGTCGAGGCCTTCCCACCACAAGCCTTTGCCGTCGGCTTTAGTGAGCCTGCCATCGTAGGGGACGCCGGCGAGAGGTCCGGTTTTGTCGGCGCCCTGGGAATCTTCGTACCAGTTCCAGGCGCGGGCGGCGTGAACGCTGACGCCAAAATGCAGGCCCGCTTCTTCGGCGAGTTTTTTCCAGTCGCCGACGATGTCCTTCTTCGGGCCGATGTTGACGGAATTCCACGGCTGATATTTGGAATTAAAATTGTCGAAGTTGTCGTGGTGGTTGGCCATGGACACGAGGAACTTGGCGCCGGCGCCTTTGAAGCGCCGGAGTAGCGCGGCAGGATCCCACTTCTCGGCTTTCCATTCGTTGATGACATCCTTGAAGCCGAATTTTGAGGGATGGCCGTATTTTTGAAGATGAAATTGATATTGCGGACGGCCCTGATCGTACATGTATTTGGCGTACCAGTCGCCGTCGCCAGGCTGGCATTGCGGGCCCCAGTGCATCCAGATGCCGAACTTGGCGTCGCGGTACCAATCAGGCAAATGATAGTTTTGTTCGAGCGAATCCCAGGTGGGCTGGAAGGGGCCGGCGGCGATGTCGTACTGCGGCGGGGTCGGGCCGGCCGTTTGTGCCCATGCGCTGGGCAGGCGGAATTGCGAAGTGAGTCCGGCGAAGGCCCCGCCGGCTAAAGCGCTCATCGCTTGTCGTCGAGTCAGTTTCATGTGATCTCCGTCTATGTGGTTACTGTTGGGCGCGCCGTTGAGACAATTACTTGGGAGGCGTTCCGCCGCTGGGATCGAGAGGCGTGCCGGATGATTCTGATTGCATGGATTGAGCCGACGCATGAGCAATCAGGACCGGCTCGGCAAATTCCAATGCAACAACGGACGCATCGGGATCAGGCGCGGCGCCGGGGAGCGTGAGGACCAAGCCATCCGGCGACATCGCGGAAGAGACCGCGGCGCCGTTGGCAAGAATGCGCCCGGAGCGCGCGGCTTGTTGCACGCCGCTTAAAGTGAGTTTGCCGTCGGCGGGCCACTTCCAGATGTGGAGGTAAAGCGTTGTCGCGCCGCCGGGTTTTGTCTTCTGGGTGGCGCGGCCCCATGCGGGCGGCTGGGAGATGGAGAAGGGGCCGGCTTCGGAGGCGTAGATGGCCTCGCCGTTGGTATGTAGCCAGCGGCCCATCGCCAAGAGGCGGTCGATTTCCGGTTGGGGAATGATTCCTTCTGCGGTGGGTCCGATGTTCAGAAGATAGTTGCCGCCTTTGCTGGAGATGTCAGAGAGGTTGTGAATGAGTTGCTGGGCGGATTTCCAGCGGAGGTCGGTGGCGTTATAGCCCCAGGAGCCGTTGATGGTCATGCAGACTTCAAACTGGCGGCCGAGCGGATCGGTGGCGATGCGCTGTTCGGGCGTGCCGGTGTCGCCAAGCACGCCGCCGCCGAGTCGGTTGTTAATGATGAGATTTGGATATTGGCAGGTCAGATCGAAGATCGGGCGGGCGCGTTCGGGGGTCATGGAATATTCGGTGTCGAAGAAGAGATAGGACGGCCGGTATTTCGCCAGCATTTCGCCGATCTGAGGGGTGGCGATGTTCTTGAGGTAATCGTCGAAGGTTCCCTTCTTCTGCTCGTCGTCCCATGGCGGCTTGTTGCCGGTGCCGCCGCCGAGATTATTCCAGTCCTGAGACTGGGAATAGTAGAGGCCGAACTTGATTCCCTTGGCGCGGACAGCGTCGGCCAAAGGCTGCAATAGATCGCGGGCGGCGGGGGTGGCTTTGACGACATTCCAGTCCGAATACTTGGAATCGTAGAGGGCACAGCCGTCGTGATGTTTGGCGGTGATCACCATGTATTTGGCGCCGGCGTCTGCGATGAGTTGCGCCCACGCCTGCGGATCGTATTTGGAGGCGGTGAAGTCTTTGGCGAACGCGCGGTAAGTGGCGACGGGGACTTTGGCGGTATTCATGTACCATTCGCCGTGAGCGGGAACCGCGTAAATGCCCCAGTGAATGAAAATGCCGAAGCGGGCGTCGCGGAACCATTTCATGCGGGCGTCGTGCTCGCCGGGTGTTTCATCGCGGACGACCACCGGGTAGGCGGGCAGACCGGCGCCGCCTTCACGGAACAATATTGGGCTGGCGTTGGTGAATACCGCCGGCGGGCGAGTCTGGGCGATTGCGCTTGAAGCTGCGGCAAGTGAGGTTAATAAACATGCGAGCGTCAGAAAGTTTTTGGGGAGCGGCGGTTTCATGCGGTTGCCTCCTATAGAAGTTGGATGAAGAAACATTACCAGCGATCCATGGGTGCGCCCACAATCTGTGGCAAAATAAAGGAACCCCCACCCCAACCCTCCCCCTGAGTGCAGGGAAAGGGGGCAAGAGGGAGACATTGCCACATAAGAGGGGCACGTCGCGATTTATCAGGCCATTGGCACGCCTTGGATTTTTAGTGTGATGGCATGTTCGCTGGGGGCTTTGTCGGGCAAGGTGACGGATAAGCCTTGCTCGTCCTGCGTGAAAGTGAGTTTGGCATCGGAGCCGAGAAGGGAAACGGCTGTGACTTTGGCGCCGGCCATCTGAGGCGAGTTGGTGGCCAGGCTCTTGATGCGGGCGTTGCGCGATTCGGGCCATGATCCGACGAATGCGTAGAGCGACCCGGCTTTGGTGGTAAAACGGATGTCCTGGGCGGTGTAGGCCGGTGCGGGGCCGCGGCCTCGCGCCGCGGGACGGGCCGTGGTAGACGGGCCTTCGCCGTAGATTTTCCAGGGGCGGGTGGCGTAGATGCCTTCGGAATTTACGTCCATCCATGCGGTGAGACCGGCGATGAAGGCTTCTTCCTTTTCGTCGATGGAGCCGTCGCCACGCAGGGGGATGTTGAGCATGAGGTTGCCGTTCTTGCTGACGATGTCGGTGAGCATGGCGACAATGGCGGCGACGGTCTGGTAGCGATTCTGCTCCGCGACCGAGCGGCTGTAGTGCCAGTCGCCGATGCAGGTGTCGGTTTGCCAGGGGTCGGGGCGGATGGCGTTGGCGGTGCTGCGCTCGATGTCCTCAACAAATGCGCCGATGTGATTCGGCAGGATGTGCTTGCCATTGACGACGACATCGGCCCGGCCGCCGTTGCGCGCGGCGCTGAGGTTGTAGTAGTGGGCGACCACGTCCAGTCCGGCCTGATCGAGCGGGAGTTCGTTGGTGTCGAAATACAAAACGTCGGGCTGGTATTTTTCAACCAAGTCCTTGCAGCGCAGATACCAGTTTTCGCAAAATTCATCCGACGGCATCGGGTTGCTTTTGGCGAGGCTGGTGTTGGCGTTGATCCATTTCTGATAATCCGCGATGGTCTTCATTCCATCGGGAATTTTGACGACGTTGCCGGTATACAACTCCTGCGGATCGAGGCCTTCCCACCACTTTCCCTTGCCATCGGCTTTGGTGAGCGTGTAGGCGTCGTAGCGTACACCGGCGAGGGGGCCTTCGGCGTCGTAGCCGTATGCGGGCTGGAGCCAGCGATTGGCCCAGGAGGCGTGATTGGTGACGCCGAAGCGCAGGCCGGCTTCGCGCACAAACTTCGCCCATGTTCCGATGATGTCCTTTTTGGGGCCGACCTTCACGGAATTCCAGGCGTGGTGGGCCGAGTCATACATGTCAAGATTGTCGTGATGATTGGCAAGGGCAAAGAAATACTTCGCGCCAGCGCGTTTGTAGAGCGAAATGAGGCGGGCGGGATCCCACTTCTCGGCTTTCCAGAGGTTGTCGATTTCCATGAATCCGACTTTGGAGGGATGGCCGTAGGTTTTGACGTGGTAGTCGTAGTCGCGATCGCCCTGGAGGTACATGCGGCGGGCGTACCAGTCGCCCTGTTCGGGGACGCATTGGGCGGTCCAGTGGGCCCACATGCCGAACTTGGCGTCGCGGAACCAGTCGGGCGTTTTGTAATTGGCGACGAGGGATTCCCAGGTCGCTTTGAACGGGCCGGGGGCGATGGGACGGCGTGACGGGGCGGCGGTTTGGCCATGGGCCGGCGTCAGGCGCGATGCGATCGCGGCGGCGGCGGTCATTTGCATGAAGTGGCGGCGGGTAAATTTCATTGAGCCTCCGGTTGAATTGCCTGCACCGATCATAACGAGCGTAATGAACTCATCCAGTGCAAACGATTACGACTGAAAGATAATTGCGTTGTTTAGGGCGGGCAGCGACAAACAGGGCAATCGCATGTTCCCTTTTTCCCCCTCTCCCGGTACTCTGGGAGAGGGCTGGGCTGAGGGTCTTCCGTATTCTTGACCGCACATGCGATTGCCCTGCAGCGACAAACAATCCGGCCGATGATTGGTATACTCCCATGGTCGCAGACCTTATCATCAAGGAGTTCATGATATGACCGAATGCCCACGTTCACGTCTTTCAGATTTCATCTTTCCGGCGATTTTCGCCATTGGCTTAATGTTCAGTTCGATCGCCGGCGCACAAACCGCCGCGCCGGCCACCGCCCCTGCCGCCGCGGCGCGCGGCCGCGCACCGGCGCCGATTGTGTTGCTCCCGCTCCAGCCATGGGATCGTCCGGCGGAAGGTCCGGCGTTATTCACCGAAGATTTTGAATCGGGCGCGATCAACGACAAGGTCTGGACCGTGCATGCCACCGGTACGGCCAGTGTGAAGGTGCAGCAGGAGGTAGTGGCGCATGGCAAGAACGCTTTGATGATCACTTATCCGGCCGGCTCGATGCGCTCGCTGGCGTTTATCGGAGCGAAGGTTCCCGAGGCGCTGCGGGATCATCTTTACGGACGCGCTTACATGTACATCAGCGGCCTGCCCGACCCGCACAGCGTGTTTGTGCTGGCTGGGTCTGCCGGTTATCCGGGCGCGGCCAATTGGCTGGAAATCGGCGGATACCATCTGCATTTCCAGCCCTCCCTGCAAATCGGGGCTGCCACGCCGGACAAGCCGCGCGGCGAGGTGCCGTTGTTTCAGGGGACACTGCCAATTGGAAAGTGGTTTTGCCTGGAATGGGAAATGATCGAGAAGCCGGATCGGATTGTCTGCTGGGTGGATGGGCAGCTTCAGGTCAATGCGCCGTTCACATATGCGAAAATCGTTAATCCCGATGTCAGCAAAGACAGCGGCCTGACCGGCGGGTTTTCTGAATTCAATCTGGGTTACCGCACGTTCGCGCAGGGCGCGCTCATCACCAAGGATATTCACATTTACTACGACGATATTGCGATTGGGGATAAGCCGATTGGGCAGTTGACGCCGGTGCCGGCGAACCCCTAGGAGACCGTCTAAACAAATCGTGGGCCAACAGGTACTAAGGAGCCGAGCAAGAACAAAACCGCGGAAGACCCCCACCCCAACCCTCCCCCGGAGTACCAGGGGAGGGGGAAAATGGGAAGTTGTTCTCGCACGACCGCTCACTGAGCGACAGGTTTAACTATTGAGGGTTGCCTATGCGAATTTATCGCGCGGCGGGTTTTCTTGCTACTTTTGTTGGAATCGCGGGCGTGGCGGTTTTCTTTGAGCCGCGGGGATCGGTTCGGGCGGCGGAGGTGAGTGTCGCGCAGCGCGATTCCGATGGCGTATTCCGTGATAAGGTCGTTCCGTTCCTGGCGAAGAACTGTTACGAGTGTCATGGAAACGGAAATCGCAAGGGGAATTTGGCGCTCGATTCGTTTAAGAGCGCGGCGGATGTGGTGGTTCATCGCGATCAATGGGAGAGCGTGCTTATCGATCTTCGGGGTGGCGTTATGCCGCGATCGGATGCCAAGATTTATCCGAGCTTTTCAGAACGGAATGCCATCGCGGACTGGGTGCAGAACGAACTGTCCGCGTATTCCGCCGCGCATCCTGACCCGGGGCCTGCCGCGAGGCATCGACTGAGCCGGAAGGAATACGTCAATACCATTCGCGATCTGGTGGGCGTGGAATTCAAGCCGGAGAAGGATTTTCCCGCGGATGAGGCGGTGAAATGGAGCGGGCTGGCCAGCGTCAATGGGTTACTGACGCCCGAAATGAAAGCGAAATATGTTGATGCGGCCGGTCGGATCATGGACGAAGCAATCGCCGGGAATTCGGACGAATCCAAGGCGGCCTCTGCGATGCCGGCGGCGCTGGCGGCGGATTTTAATGATCAGCCGACGGCATTGAACCGGAGCGCCGCGGCGAGAGAGATTTTGGGGCGATTCGCGCGGCGTGCGTGGCGACGGCCGATTACGGTTGGCGAGCTTGACGGGCTGATGGATCTCTTCACGGCGGCCGACAAGAACGGCGAATCTTTTAATGCGGCAATGAAGTCGTCGATGAAGATGGCGCTGGTTTCGCCCGACTTCCTGTTTCGCGGTGAATCCGAGGCCGAAGCGGGCGGCCCCAAACCCGGGCAACTGGTGAACGAATATGATCTTGCCGCGCGGCTCTCCTATTTTCTGTGGAGCAGCATGCCGGATGATGAACTCTTCAACCTCGCGGAGCACAATCAACTTCGCGGGGAGCTTGCAGCGCAAGTGAAGCGAATGATTGCCTCGCCGAAGGCGGAGGCGCTGGTCGAGAATTTTACGGGCCAATGGCTGCAATTTCTCGACATGGCCAAGCCGGACAAGAAGGTGTTTCCGGAATTTGATGCCGAATTGCGAGGATCGATGCGCCAGGAGACGCAGCTCTTTTTTAGCGCGGTCATGCGCGAGGATCGCAGTGTTCTGGATTTTTTGAACGGCGACTACACGTTCGTGAATCAGCGGCTGGCCGAGCTTTACGGCATTCAGGGAGTTCAAGGGGAGGAGTTCAGGAGAGTTTCGCTGGAGGGGACGCCGCGCCGGGGAGTTCTGACGCAGGCGGGCGTGTTGACTTCCAACATGTACGGGCCGCGCGTGGGTATTGCCAAGCGAGGCAATTGGGTGATGGTGAATTTTCTTAATTTGCCGGGATCGACTCCGCGGATACCGGCGCCGAATTTGCCGGAGGTGGGCCATCCCGGGAGCGGCCCGTTGCGCAGGCAGTTGGAACAGCACCGGACGGACCAGGCTTGTGAATACTGTCATGTTCAGATTGACCCGCTGGGTTTTTCGATGGAACATTTTGACGCGATCGGCAAATGGCGCGATAAGGAAGGCGAGGTTCCCGTTGATGCGTCGGGACAAATGCCGACGGGGGAGTCAATCAATGGCTCAGTTGAGATGATCAACATTCTGGCCGAGCAACATCGGGATCAATTCCTGGAATGCATGGCGACGAAAATGCTGGCGTATTCTCTGGGGCGAAGGGTGAGAGTAACGGATCAGCCGACGGTCGATCAGATCGTCGCGCGAATGCGAAAGAACGAACTGAAGTTTTCAAGCCTGGTTTTGGGGATTGTGAACAGCATGCCGTTCCAGATGCAGCGCGGGGAGACTGGTTCGGCGGCGAATTGAGTGGGGATTGCGGCGAGGAATCATGGGGTTGGTTGGCGCGCGATTCATCCGGAAACCGCTTTATACCGTTGCGCAGGCGGTCATGTTTCACGGAGTGAGCGGCTCGATCGTCACTTTTCGCACTTCAAAGGCGCCGCCTTCGCATTGGAGGGCCACCTGTCCGGCGCGAATGTTCGCGCCCGTGACCTTATTCATTTCCGTGCCGTTGACGATGATCGTTACGGTATCGTCTTTAGCGATGACCTCGTAGGTGTTCCATTCGCCGACGGCTTTTTCCGCCGATGGGATTTTCATGATCACGCCGTTTCTGGACTTAAGGGGTTCATTGACCTTCGCCCCGGACCAGATCCAGAAATCGCCCTGGTGAAGGTGCAATCCCTGGCATTCGATACAGGTTGGCCACGGCCCCATGCGGTCGGGGCCGGTAAGGTGGACCAGGACGCCGGTGTTGCCGGCGCGGGTGAAGCGCCATTCGACGGTCAGTTTGTATTGGGCATAGGCGGTTTCCGTCCGGAGATAGCCGTTGGGGCGGCCGCTACAGGCGATAACGCCGTCGGTAATTTTCCAGATCGGATCCTTGTCAGCGCTGGGGAAGGAGACCCAGCCGGTGAAATCCTTGCCGTTGAAAAGTTCGATTTTTGAAGTGGGAATAGTCGGGTTGGCCTGCACCTCGGTTAGCGCCGGGAGGGTTGTTGGCGTTGGGCGGGTGGTTTGAGCGCGGAGCGGAGTTACCGAGGCGAGAAGTAGCATCAACGCGAGCAAACATGCGTAGGGTCGAAACATGGTCGGATTCCTTTGTTTTGAATTGTTAACGCATCTTCATTTTAGCTTGAGGCCGGTAATTTTCATCACATAGGCAAAATCGCACGGTTTTTCTGCTGGGAAAGTCACTTTCAATCCGTCGGCATCCTGCGTGAACTGGAGGTCTCCGGCGTGACCGAGCAATTCGACCCTGGCAACTTTTCCCTGCACGGGCTGGCCGGTGGCGAGGGACTTGATGACCACTTGATCCGTCGGCCAATTCATGACAATCGCGTAAAGGGTGTCTCCGTGGGTGGTGAAGCGGATGTCCTGAGAGTTGTAACCGCCGCCGCGCGGGAGCCCCCCGCCGCCGACGCCGTCGCCGGTCATATTCTGGCCGTTGAGTTTGCCGGCGAATCCGGCGGCGCGCAGCTTCACCATGGATGATGCGACTCGGTCGGCAACGGGGCCTTCGCCGAATTTCACCCAGGGGCGAGAGTAGTAAATTGCCTCGCCGTTGATACCGAGCCATTTGCCGATGGTCAGCAGAACATCTTGCTGCTCCTGGGGGATGGTGCCATCGGCTTTGGGGGAGATATTCAAGAGCAAGTTGCCGTTCTTGCTGGTGTTCTCGATGATTTTATAGACAAACGAGCCGGCGGGGGCGGGGTGAATGCCTTCGACGTAGCCGAACTTGTCCTGGATGGGATCATCGGGCTGCCAGACCCAATCGGTCAGTTCCATGGGGGCGCGGCCTTCGCGTTCGTAGTCCATGATCTGGCCGGAGACCCATGCGGCGGTTTTGGCGCTGATGGCGACATCTTTGCCCCATTGCAGGGCGCGGTTGTAGTAGTAGGCGGCCACGCGGATTTTAAGCGGATCGATGGCGTGGTCGGTGCCCATGTCGAACCAGAGCATGTCGGGATGATATTTTTCGATGGTTTCAATTCTCTTGGCCACCCAATCGTGCATGAACTTGACCCGAGCCGCCGGGCTTCGGTCGGCGACGCTGTAGAACGCGGCCCATTTGGGGTCATATTCATCGCTGCCGGGGAGCGGGGGAATGAATAGGAAATGGAAGAAGGAATGATCAGAGATGCCGGTCTTGAGGCCGACTTTTTCGAGTGCCTTGATGAGATCGCCGTCGAGGTCGCGATGCGGCCCGTAGTTCACGGAGTTGTAGGGATTGATGGCGCTGTCCCAGTTGGAAAAACCGTCGTGATGTTCGCCGGGGGCGAGAACGTATTTGGCTCCGGCCTTTTTGAAGAGAGCGGCCCAGGCGTCGGGGTCCCATTTGGCGGCGGTGAACATGGGCAGGAAATCCTTGTAGCCGAATTTGGTGGGCGGCCCGAAATGGTCGGTATGCCATTGCATGATGCCGGCGTTGCCGCCGTACATGTACCGGACGTACCACTCGCTGCCGTGGGCGGGAACGGAGTAGATGCCCCAGTGCATGTAAATGCCGAACTTGGCGTCGCGGAACCATTCGGGGTCTTTGTAGTTCTGCTGAATGGACTCCCATGATTCCTGAAAAGGGCCGGGCGGAGGGGCGGGAATATCTTTGAGGGCGGCGGCGACCATTTCCGGCGTGTCGCGCGGGGGTCGGGCATTGGCATTGGCGCCGGCGGGCGCAATGGCGGGGCCGGCGACGGCGGGTTCTTCGACCGTGGGATTGGCCTGCACGGCGGACGGCAGAGTTGTCGGCGGAGCTACCGGCGGACTCGTTTGCGCGCGAAGGTTTGGCACGGCGGCGATTAAGAGGCTCACAGGCAACAGGCTTGTGCGGATTCGATTCATGGCCGGGTTCCTTTGCGATTGAGTGAAGCGATTGCATTGCGGCCAGCGCTGTTCCCTGCAATCACTGATGAGGAGCGAGGGTAATCAGATCATCTTTGGCTGGATTGACTTCAATTGCAATGTTTGTGTATTGGTCGAAGAGGCCCTTGTTATGCATCTGCAAACCGAACGGCCCGGTTCGGCCGGCGTCGGCGACTTTGAAATCGACAACTTCGACGGCGGCGCTGCCGACGGGTTGGGCAACGGCCATCCTTGCCGTTCCCTTGGTCGCGTTGATCAACATCTCGACGCGGCTCCATAATTTTACGTCGTATTTCGGGTGCGGCAGCGAAGTGAATTCGCCCTTGCCGGCGTTGTTGTGTCCCTTGCGATAGTCCCAGGTGTAACCGACGGGCACCTGAATCTGCACGGCTCCGAGCGCGTCGAGCGGCTTTTCCGCGGCGGCGGGAGCGAAGCCGAAGAACAGGACGCAGGCCTGATGATCCGGTTTGCCGGAGGCGTGGCGGATGTCGAAGATGATGCGATAATTGCCGTATTGATTGACGGTGTAGAGAACGCCGCGCGCGATGCCGCGGCTGGCGATGATGCCGTCCTGCACGACCCACGAATCGGCAGGCTCCTGAATCCAGCCGTCGAGCGACTTGCCGTTAAAGAGCGGGGTTAATCCGGGCGGCAGGGGAACTTCGGGGCGGGGGAGAGAGGTGTCAATAACGGCGGTTGGGGAGGTTGTCGCGGCGGCGGTGGGCTGGGTGGATTGAGCCACTGCGCGCGAGCTGCACAGCGACATTGCCAAAAGAGCGATCATGAAGGCCTGATGTTTCCAATTCATAGTGTTTCCTCGAAGCTGATTTAACCGCCAAAGCGGTTGGATGCCAAGGAGGGGGACGGAAATAATATGGATTCCGGGTGAATCGGGTGAGGAGCATTCGGGCTCGCCGCCCAAGGGCGTGCTAAACGGGAAGCGGGAGGGCGCTGAGCCGTTTTCTGTTCCGAGCCGTTTTCTGAGCCGTTTTCTTGCTTGATTGACGCTGGACCACTATCTTCCCGTGCTGGCGGCTGGCGCGATGTACGAAAACAATTCTTTGAAGTGGGCGAGGCTCGATATGAAATATATTGGCTCAAGTGTCATTGCATTGTGCGGACTTCTGGCATTGGTGGTGAACGCCGGCGCGCAAACAACGGTTGTGCAGATTGACGCGGACAAAACGGTTGGCAAGGTCAGCCCGACGCTCTATGGCCTGATGACCGAAGAGATCAATTATTCCTACGACGGCGGGCTTTATGGAGAGCTGATTCAGAACCGCATCTTCGCCAACCTGCCGGCGGATTATGCGGGCCGGCGCGGCGGGCGTGGAGGCGCGGCGACAGCGCCCAGCGCCGATCAGGCAGCGGCGACTCCGCCCATCATGCACTGGTCTGTCTTGCAAAGCGCCGGGGCACGAGGGGCGATGGCGATCGATGCGAAAGACCCGGTCAATACCGTCGCGCTGAAGAACAGCCTCCGGCTGGACATTGCTTCCGTCGGCGCGGGCGGGCGGGTTGGGGCGGCCAACGATGGGTTCTGGGGAATTCCGGTCAAGCCGAATACCACTTACCGCGCGAGCTTTTATGCCAAGGGAAGCAGCGGCTTTAGCGGGCCGCTGGCGGTTTCGATTGAGAGTAACGATGGCAATACGATTTTCGCCAAGGGTGAAGTGCCGCGGATCACATCGGAATGGAAGCAGTACGCACTTACGCTGACGACCGGCGACGTAGCGCCATCGGCGACAACCCGATTTGTCATTTCCGCAAGTTCGCCGGGTTCGGTGTGGCTGAGCTTGGTTTCCCTGTTTCCACCGACTTACAACAATCGACCCAATGGCAACCGCGTGGATCTCATGCAGATGCTGGTGGACATGAAGCCGAAGTTTCTGCGATTTCCAGGCGGGAATTATCTTGAAGGGAATGACCTGGCCAACCGGTTTAACTGGAAGGAAACGATTCACGATATTTCGCTGCGGCCGACGCACCGAAGCCCGTGGAGTTACCGGTCATCGGACGGTATGGGATTACTGGAGTTCCTGGAATGGTGCGAAGACATGAAGGCGCAGCCGACGCTGGCGGTCTTCGACGGGTATGCGCTGGGGGGAAGATTCGCCGCGACGGGAGACGACCTCAAGCCGTTTGTGCAGGAGGCGCTGGAGGAGATTGAATACGTTTCGGGTGATCAGTCCACGAAATGGGGCGCTGAGCGGGCCAAAGATGGGCATCCCGAACCCTTTGCGCTCACCTACGTTGAGATCGGCAACGAAGACCCGGCGAATGGATATGACGCGCGGTTCACGGCGTTTTTTGATGCGATCAAGGCCAAATATCCCAAGCTTCAGATCATCGCAACACGGGCGGTGCAGAGCCGCGTTCCAGACGTGGTGGATGAGCATAATTACATGACAGCGGCCGTTGCCATGCAGCAGGCGCATCGGTTTGATCGGCGGGCGCGCACGGGCACGCCGAAGGTTTTCATGGGGGAATGGGCGACGCGCGTGGGTGCGCCGACCACCAACTTACAGGCGGGCCTTTCGGATGCGGCGTTCATGACGGGGTTGGAACGGAATTCGGACATCGTGGTGATGTCGTGCTATGCACCGCTGTTTGTAAATGTGAATCCGGGCGGCATGCAATGGCCGTCGGATCTGATCGGATATGACGCGCAGTCGAGTTATGGCTGTCCATCTTATTATGTGCAGAAGATGTTCAGCGATTATCTGGGGGATACGCTGCCGCAGTTGACGATGAGCGGCGTGCCGACGAAGCCGTACACACCGCCGGCGCGCGGTGGTCGGGGCGGACGGGGTCGGGGGGCGGCGGCGACAGCGCCAGCGGCGGCGCCGGCGGTTCCGGTGGTTTCCCAGCCGGTTCAACTTGAGCAGATGTATTCCTCTGTCACGCGGGATAGCGCCAAGGGGACGATTTATCTCAAGGTCGTGAATTGCTCTGAAACGCCGCAGGCGACGGAGGTGAAGATAAACGGAGTCGCGTCGGTTGGCGGCGAGGCGAAGTGCGTTGTGCTCAGTTCAGCGAGTAACGCGGATACCAATAGCATTACGGATGCGAAGAAGATTGTGCCGGTTGAGTCGACGATTGGCGGCGTCAGCGCGGATTTTAGTCATACGTTTCCTGGGTATTCGGTAACAGTGTTACAGATTGAGGCGCATTGAGTGGGTGCGGGTCGGTATTTCCCCCTCTCCCGGTACTCTGGGAGAGGGCGGGGGTGAGGGTTCTTGGGCGAACCAAATGTCGTTGGCAAAAGAAAGGAAGACCCTCGCCCTCCCCCTCTCCCTCTCCCAGAGTACCGGGAGAGGGGACCAAAGTGCGGACGGCTAAATTATTTGGTGACCTGGATTTGATCGGATGCGCGAATGTCGTCGGAGGCGCTGCCGATCTGGATGTCGAATGCGCCGGGTTCAACGACGAATTTATGCACCGTGTCATCGTAGAAGGCAAGTTTTTCGGCGGGAACCTGGAGCGTAATCGTCTTCTTCTCACCCGGCTGTAATGAGACGCGCTGGAAGCCGCGAAGTTCTTTGGCGGCGCGAATGACGCTGCATTTCACCTGATGGACATATAGCTGCGCGACTTCATCGCCAGCGCGCGGGCCGGTGTTGGAGATATCGACGCTGACCTCGATGTTGCCATTGTCTTTGATTGTTTTGGACGCGAGTTTCAGGTTGTCATATTTGAATTGGGTGTAGCTGAGGCCGTGGCCGAAGGCGAAGAGGGGTTTGTCCTTGAGGTACATGTAGGTGAAGCCTTTGGAGATGTCGTATTCATCCTGCGGGGGAACCTGCTGCGCGGAGGCGTAGACAGTGAGGGGCATGTGGCCGCTGGGATTGACGTCGCCGAAGAGCACGTCGGCGATGGCGTTGCCGCCTTCTTCACCGCCCCACCAGGCCTCGACAAGAGCGGCGGCGTGATCGGCAATGGAGGGAACAGCCAGGGGGCCGGCGTTCATTTCGACGACGACGGTCCTCGGGTTTGCGGCGATGACGGCATCGACGAGTTCCTGTTGATTACCCGGCAAGGCAAGCGTGGCGCGGTCGCGGCCTTCGGCTTCGATGGCGAGCGAAGTTCCGACATACACAATCGCCACGTCAGCCTTTTTCGCCAGGTCAACGGCATTTCGCATCTCAGCCGCAGTATCGATTGGGGGCGTCGCGCCGCGCCCGCGCCCTCCGCCGCCTGCCGTGATCTGGCCGCCTTGCGTGTAGAGGATTTCGATGCCCGCTCCGGCGCGGTTTTTGATGCCTTGCAGGGGCGTCACCGGGTTTAGCGGCCGGCCGCTGTAGCCGCCGGCGGTGAAGATATTGGCATGAGGGCCAATGACGGCAATCGTTTTGAGCTTGGCGCGGTCGAGGGGGAGGAAATTATCTTTGTTGGTCAGGAGCACGATGGATTCGCGGGCCATCTTCAGTGACAAGGCCCGATGCTCGGAGCTGCAAATGACATCGGGGGTGATTTTGGTGTAAGGGACCATGGCCCGCGGATCAAATTCGCCGAGACGAATGCGAACGCGCATGACACGAAAGACGGCGTCGTCAACACGCGCTTCCGGCAAAATCCCCTGCTTCACAGCGGCGGGAATGTTGTCCATGAATTCCTTGTCGGAGAAATCGCAGCCGGCGATGAGGGACTTGCTGACGGCGTCCTGAACGCTCAACTGGCCGCGCTGGCTCTGCACCATGGTGTTGACGCCGCCGAGGTCGGAGACCACAAAGCCCTGAAATCCCCATTGATTCTTGAGGATGTCCGTCAGAAGCAGGCTGTTCATGTTGTTGTGAGTGCCGTTGATGGCGTTGTAGGAGGCCATGATCGACTGGGCCTGGCCTTCAACGATGCAATCGCGGAAATGCGGCAGCCAGTATTCATACAACATGCGTTCGCTGACGGTGGCGGAAAGGCTCTTGCGATTGTTCTCGACGTTGTTGACGGCGAAGTGTTTGAGCGTCGCGGCGAGCTTGAGATATTTTGGATCGTCGCCCTGCAGGCCTTTGACGTACGCGACGCCGATGCGGCCGGTGAGGAAGGGGTCTTCGCCGTAGCACTCATTAATGCGGCCCCAATAGGGGTTGCGGCTGATGTTGATGACGGGGCCGCGGTAGATGAGACCTTTGGGCGTGCCGGTGTAGTTGGGATCGGTGTGCCAGGAGTTGTAGATGGCGCGGGCTTCATCGGAGATGGCGTTGGCTTCGGTGTGAACAAGCTCGGTATCCCAGGTGGCGGCCGCGGCGATGGAGACGGGGAACATGGTGGTCGGTTTTTCCCAGACGACGCCATGCAGGCACTGGTTCCATTTGTCGGATTTGATATTGAAGCGCGCGACATCGGGGGCGACGTGGTCGAGAAGCGTTGCTTTCTCTTCCAGTGTGAGGCGGGAGACAAGGTCTTTCGCACGTTCGTCGGCGGATTTGGTCGGGTCGAGATAGAGCGGTTTTTCGCCGGGTTGCGCCGGCGTGTTTTGGGCGAAAGCCGTTGACCCGCTCAAGAATGCCAGAAGCCAGGTGGTGATGAGTTTTGTCCGCTTGTTCATGATTGCCTCCAGAGAGTTCCGCCAATTAGATTTACCGATGAACGTGTTATCCTCATGTTACTGGAATGGGGAGTGGAATGTTGATGGTGAGAGGGCTCAAGGGTTCAAGGGTGAGGCTTACCTGGCGATTGCGGCGGAGGCCAATTGCGCGGCGACGGATTGGCAGAGGCCTACGAAAGTCTGCTCGGCGACTGACAGTGGGCGGCCGGATAAGACCCCTACCGACCAGGTGCGGCGGAGCTTGCCCACGGGCAGCGGCAGGTAGACGAGCGATTTTTCGGCGATTTCGGCGGCGACGATCCATTTGGCCATGATGGTCACGCCGAGTCCGAGCTTGGCGAGTTCCTTGATGGCGCCGGTCTCGCCCAACTCGATCCAATCACGCAGGGGCGCGCCGATGCGGCTCAGATATCGATCAACGAGATGAAAGGTCGCGCTCTTGCGGCTGTAGAGAACCAGTCGCTGGCCGGCGATTTGGCGGCGGTCTACCTTGCCGGCTTTGGCCCATTCGTGAAGCGGACTGACGACGAAGCCCAGCTCATCGACGAACAGGTCGTGGAAGGTGAGCTTCGAAGTCTGGTCGGGCTTGATGACCAGGCCGAGGTCGATGGATTCATTCAGAATGTTTTCGATGACGACGGGCGAATCGCCGGGCATGATGGAGAGACGGTATTCCGGAAAGGATTCCCGGAATTCGCGGAGAGCTTCAGGGATGATGTACTGACAGGCGGCGGAAGAAGCGCCGATGCGCAGGCGGCCAACGTCGGGGCGGTCGGCGTTGCGGGCGGATTCAGTCGCTTCGTCGAGAGCGGCGAAGACTTTTTTACCGGTGGCGACCAACGCCTGACCGGCGGCCGTGAGCGAGATGGTTTTGCCGCGGCGAATGAGGAGCGGAGTGCCGATTTCACGCTCCAGGGCTGAAACCTGATGGCTGACAGCGGATTGCGTCAGGAACAAACGGCGTCCGGCGGCCGTAAAGCTCAGATTCTCGGCAACACTGAGGAAAACTCGCAATCGATGCACATCTTCCATGCATGCTCCATGAATTTAATTGATCGAATACATCTATAATATGAATTTGATTCATTTACAAGGAGTGGGTAGATTAAGCCTCTTGGCCGGTGGCGGATGGGTTTAGGCAGAAGACCGGCGCAGGGATGGGTAGGATCGCGTTGTAGCAGTGATGGAAGCCGTAAAAACTGAACGAGCCGCGCAGGTTGCGGCCGCCCCCCTGCGTATCGGCTTTGTGCCGCTGCTGGACGCCGCGCCGATTATCGCGGCCCAGGAGTTGGGGTACTTCGCGGACGAAGGTCTGCGCGTCGTGCTGGAAAGGCAGATCGGGTGGGGAAATGTCCGCGACAAGCTTACCTTTGGGCATCTTCAGGCAAGCCACGCCCTGCTGGGGATGCCGGCGCTGAGCGTCATGGGGGGCGAGCGATTCCTTGAGCCGCTGTCGACGATTATTTCATTGGGATTCGGCGGCAATGCGATCAGCCTGGGTCGGCGGCTGACCGACAAGGGAATTGATTCCGCGGGGGCGCTAGCCGGTTGGCTCAAGCATCGGGGGGCCAGCGAGGCAGCGCCGCGGTTTGCACACGTCTTTGGGTGTTCCACTCATCAATATCTACTGCGCCAGTGGCTGGAAGCGGCCGGTATCAATCCCGATCGGGATGTGCAGCTTTGTGTGTTGCCGCCGCCGCAAATGGCGGGACAAATGGCCAAGGGATACCTGGATGGGTTTTGCGTTGGCGAGCCTTGGAATACGCAAGCGGCGATGGACGGATGCGGCAAGGTCGTGGCGCTGACGACCGATCTGGTGCCGGCGCATCCGGAAAAGGTGCTGGCGGTTTCGCGGAGATGGCTGGGGCAGCACCCGGAAGTAGCGGGGGCGATTGTGCGGGCTGTTTTGCGGGCGATTCTGTATTGCGGTGTGACCGATAACACTTCGCGGCTGGTGGAAATGCTGGCGGCGGAATCATACCTGAATGTACCAGCGGAATTGCTATTCAGAAGTCTGACGCTGATGGACCGTCGCGCGGTTGCGGAAGTGGAACCGGGGTATGGCGTGACGCCCGCGAGTGCATTTCCCAGCGCCACGCACGCGGCGTGGCTTCTGGAGAGGATGAGGCACTGGCGACACATCAACGCGGAGACAGACCTTCGCCGGGTGGCTCTGGCCAGCGTGGAGACCGCGCCCTATCGGGCTGCCGCCAAGGTGATCGGGGTTGAATGTCCCGCGGACGATGCACCGCCGATGCGGCTGCGAAGTGGGTGGTTTCATATTCCGTCGGCCAGGAAATCCGTGGCATCGGCTTCGCTATAGGACAACAGAAGAGGGTCCTAAAGGAGCTTGGCTGTGGATATCCGACGTAAGGCAAACCGAATTGAATTGTTTAATTTTTCGATGCCGCAAATGCGGGCATTCCATATGAGTTGGTTTGCCTTTTTCCTCTGCTTCTTCGCCTGGTTTGGGATCGCGCCGCTGATGACGGTGGTGCGGAATGAATTGCATCTGACCAAGGCCCAGGTCGGCAACACCATCATCGCATCGGTGGCGATCACGGTTTTGGCCCGGCTGGTGATCGGGTTGCTGTGCGATCATGTGGGGCCGCGGCTGACGTATTCCTGGCTGCTGATTCTGGGGGCGATTCCGGTCATGGGGATCGGCTTGGCTCACAGCTATATGACGTTTCTGATATTTCGCCTGGCCATCGGAGCAATTGGGGCGTCGTTTGTCATCACGCAGTATCACACGTCGGTGATGTTCGCGCCGAATGTGGTGGGATCGGCCAATGCGATCACCGCCGGCTGGGGCAACCTCGGCGGCGGCGTCACACAACTGGCGATGCCGCTGGTCTTCGCGGCGTTTGTCGCGATCGGGTTCGGGCCGCATGGGTCGTGGCGGGCGTCGATGTTCGTGGCGGGATTGGTTTGCTTCATCACCGGCGTTGCCTATCGGTTTATGACCCAGGATACGCCGATGGGGAATTTCAAGGAGCTGCGGTCGCGGGGGGAAATGCCCGAGGCGAAAAACGCCTTGAGCGGATTCGCGCAGGTCTGCCGCGACAAACGGGTTTGGATGCTGTTTGTGATCTACGCGGCCTGCTTCGGAATTGAACTGACGATCGACAACATCGCGGCCTTGTATTTCACCGACTACTTCCATATGGGTCTGGCGGCGGCGGGAATCACGGCGAGCTTGTTCGGGCTGATGAATCTCTTCGCCCGCGCGACGGGCGGGATCATCGGCGACCGGATGGGCCGGTTTGCGGGATTGCGCGGGCGGGTGATGTGGCTGTTCGCCGTCATCTTCATCGAAGGAATTCTCCTGATGTCGTTCTCGCGGCTGACGGTGCTGGGGCCGGCGATCGTGGCGATGGTGGCCTTCAGCTTGTTTGTGCAGATGGGATGCGGAGCCACTTACGCGGTGGTGCCGTTCATTAATCGAAAGTCGGTGGGATCGGTGTCGGGAATTGTGGGGGCGGGCGGCAACGCCGGCGCGGTGGCGGCGGGCTTTTTGTTCAAGGGGGCGATGGCGTGGCCGACTGGCTTGCTGATTTTAGGAGCGCTGGTGACGGCTTCCTCGTTCTTCGCACTGGGCGTTCGGTTCACGTCGCAGGATGAGCTTGCGGTCGGAGCGGAGCTTGCCGGGCAAAGAGCCGAACCAACGGGCGGCCTGGAAGTCGCGGTTTGAAACTTCACCTCACACGAAATTACTCAGGGAATGAAAGTACAACTCATGCAAAAGATATGCGCCATTATTGTGCTGCTTGGATTGACCGCGGTTTCATCCGCGCAGACGACAAAGCCCGCCGCTGCGCCGGCCTACACGGTGCTGCGTTACAACGAGGATTACAGCTATCTCCGCGATGCTTCGCAGCGAAGTGATTTCTTCGATCCGATCAAGTTTATCCCACTGAGCGCGGACGACAGTTGGTATGCCTCCTTGGGCGGCGAAGTCCGCGACCGGTACGAATACTTCAATCACAATCTCTTCGGGGCGGGCGATCAGGACCGCGATGGGTACAACCTCCTGCGTATTCTGGCTGATGCCGATGTGCATTTTGGGCCGAACCTGCGCGTTTTCGTGCAGGGGATCAGTTCAAGCGAGCAATCCAACCAGGTGCCCTACCGGCCGAGCGACGTGGACGAGGCCAATCTGCATCAGGCGTTCGTCGATTTGAAATTACCGCTCGGCGATGGCACTGATCTTACGTTCCGTGGCGGGCGGCAGAACCTGCTGTTTGGCGCGCAGCGGTTGATCGGGCCGTTGGACTGGACCAACGACCGGCGCACGTTCGACGGCTTCCGCGCCACGCTCTCCTCGCAGGGCAACAAGCTCGATGCGTTCTGGGTGGCGCCGGTGATGCCGGTAAAGAACTCCTTTGACAATGACATCCACGACACTGATTTTGCGGGCTTGTATGACACATGGCAGGTTCCAGGGGCGTTTGCCAAAGCGCACACGCAGTTGGAAGGCTATGGGCTATTCCTGGGGAAGAATGGTGTGACGTTTCCGTCGGAAGCCACCGGGCGCGAAAACCGTTACACGGTGGGAACGCGGTTGTCGGCCAATCCCAAGCCGTTTGATGTGGATATCGAGCCGGATTATCAGTTTGGGCAGTTTAACGGCGGCGAGATCAACGCCTATTCGGTCGCGGAGGAAACCGGCTATACGTTTGATAACCTGGAGTTTACGCCTCGTGCATTCCTTGGGTTCGACGACGCGAGCGGCGACCGCAATGCCCATGGCGGGGATTTGGATACCTTCAACCAGCTTTTCCCCACCGGCCACCTGTTTTTCGGCTACATCGGGGCCATCGGGCGGCAGAACATCATCGACATTCATCCGGGCTTCAATCTCTTATTGGTCAAGAACCAGACGTGGGTGCAGAGCTTGAGCCTGCGGGCGGAGTATTACCAATACTGGCGGCAAAGTGGGCAGGATGCGGTCTATCAGACCACCGGCGGCGTTTTGAGGGCAAACGCGCCAAACACGTCGAACTCAATCGGAAGCGAAATGGATTTTCTGCTGAATTGGCAGGTGGATCGGCATCTGAATTGCTATGCGGGATATAGCCACTTTTTCGCGGGCCGGTTTGTGGAACAGACCGGAGCCAGTGAAGACATCGACTTTTTGTACGCGGCCGTGACTTACAAGTTTTGATGCGGTTGAAAGTATGAATCAGGAATTCACCGTCGAACAGAAGAACTACCTGCAAGGGTTTGCGGCGGGCAGCAGCTTGTCCGCCTCGTTGGGGGGGATGCCGACTTTCGCGGGCACGCTGGGTCTGGCGCCGGCGGCCAAGCCAAAGGTGGAGCAGGAATTGTCTTCGCCGGATTCACTTCAACGGGCGGCGCAGGATCGATTTCTGGCTGATGGGAAAGCGCTCAGCGCCGAGGAGAAAGCCAAGCGAGTATTACATGGTCTGGATGTGTGGGACAAGATGCTGGAGCACGCCCAGAGCGCGCGGTTTCCCAAGGGGACGGACGTATTTCTCTTTAAGTTTCTCGGCATGTTTTTTGTGGCGCCGGCGCAGAACTCGTTCATGTGCCGGCTGCGGATTCCCGGCGGATTTATGTCCGCGCATCAGCTTGCCGGCGTCGCGGAACTGGCCGAGAAATTCGGCGGCGGATATGCGGATGTGACCACGCGGGCAAACTTGCAGATCCGTCAGATCACCGCGGAACATACCGCCGACGTTTTGATGGGTTTGAGCGAAATCGGCATCGTCAACAAAGGGGCGGGGGCGGACAACATTCGCAACATCACCGCCAGCCCGACGGCGGGGATCGACCCCAGGGAATTGATCGACACGCGACCGCTGGCGAAGCAGATGCACCATTACATCCTGAACCATCGTGAGATGTATGGCCTGCCGCGCAAATTCAACATTGCATTTGACGGCGGCGGCTCGGTCAGCGCGCTGGAGGACACCAACGACATCGGCTTCTTCGCCGTGGAAGTTGGCACTGGCCAGCAAATGCCGGCGGGAGTTTATTTCCGCATGGCATTAGGCGGAATCACCGGGCATGAAGATTTCGCCCGCGATACCGGCGTGCTGCTGAAGCCGGAGGACTGCGTGGCGGTGGCGGCGGCGGCGGTGCGGGTGTTTATTGAGCATGGCGATCGCACCGATCGCAAAAAGGCGCGGCTCAAATACCTGCTGGACCGGTGGGGACTGGAAAAATTTCTGGAAGAGACCGTGCGGCATCTGCCCGCCAAGCTGACTCGATTTCCAATTGAAAACTGCCTGCCCCGGCCGCTGGTGGAAAAGCATGGCCACATAGGGGTTCACACGCAAAAGCAAACCGGCAAATCTTATATTGGCGTAGTTCTGCCGGTCGGGCGGATGAACGTGGCGCAGATGCGCCGCGTGGCTGAACTGGCAACGCAGTTCGGGAGCGCAGCGCTTCGGCTGACGGTGTGGCAGAACCTGCTGATCTCGGACATTGCTGACAGCGATATTCCCCTCGTGCAGGCGGAGCTTGAAAAGATCGGCCTGCACTGGTCGGCATCGAGCGTGCGCGGCGGGCTGGTGGCTTGTACCGGAAGCGCGGGATGCAAGTTTGCGGCGGCCGATACCAAGCGCCATGCGATGCAGGTGGCCGACTATCTGGACACGCGCGTGAAGCTGAATCATCCGATCAATATTCATCTGACGGGTTGTGCGCATTCCTGCGCGCAGCATTACATCGGCGACATCGGAATGATCGCCACCAAGGTCGCGGTGGGCGAGGAAATGGTCGAGGGATATCACGTCTACATCGGCGGCGGCTATGGCGCGGAGCGCGGCATCGGCCGTTGCATCTGGCGCGATGTGATTGCCTCGGACCTGCCGGTTCGTCTGGAATTACTGCTCAATGGGTATGTCGAAAACCGGAACGACGAAGAAGAATCGTTCCGGGATTTTGTCCTGCGCCATCCGACTGATGAATTGAAAAAGATGTTTGAAGAAAGGTTGTCCAAATGACCCAAACGACGACGGTTCCCGTGCTTCCCGAATCCGCCCCGTTCAGTGAAGCGCAGCGCGGCTGGCTGAATGGGTTCTTTGCCGGTTTGGTTTGCCGCGCGCCCGGGGCGCCGGTGGCGTCTCAAAGCGTTGCCGCGGAAATCAGCGCGCCGCAACCTGCCGAGCCGGTCGTGGAGGTTGAGGAAGAATTTCCCTGGCACGATCCGGCGCTCTCGCTGGACGAGCGAATCACGCTTGCCGATGGCAAACCCAAGGCTCGGGTTTTGATGGCGGCGATGGCGCAGCTCGACTGCGGCGCGTGCGGCTATCTTTGCCAGAGCTACGCGGAAGCGATCGCCAATGGAAAGGAAAAAGATTTGACCCGCTGCGCCCCCGGCGGCTCGCAGACCGGCAAGAAGCTCAAGGAGTTACTGGCTAAAAAATGGGACGCGGATCAGGTGGTGTTGCCGTCGGAAGTGCGCGTGAAGCGTAATGTGGCGGCGGAAGCGGGGACGGGGAAACATGACCGGCACAATCCCTATGCGGCGCGATTGGTGAAGTGCCAGCCGCTCAATAAAGCCGGGTCGGCGAAAGACACGCGGCTGGTGGCGTTCGATCTGAAGGATAGCGGATTAACCTACAACGTGGGCGACGCGCTGGGCGTGTATCCGGAAAACTGCCCCGACTCCGTGCAATGGCTGCTGGACCGTCTCGACGCCAGCGGAGCCGAAGAAGTCACCGCGCCCAACGGCCTGGAGATCAGTCTGTTCGAGGCGCTGCTGAAGCATTACCAGATCAGCCGGCCGATGGAGTCGATGGTGGAGTTGCTGGCGGCGAGCGCCACCGATCCGGCGCATGTTACAGCGCTGTCGGCGATGCTGGCCGAGGGCGGGCCGGGGATTCCCGAAGGCCATGAAATTATTGATCTGCTGGATATGTATCCGTCGGCGCGGCCGCAGATCGTGCAATTTGTTCAGGCGCTCAAGCCGCTGGTGCCGCGGCTGTATTCGATTTCGTCGTCGTTGAAGGCGCATCCGGATCAGGTGCATCTGACGGTGGGCGTGGTGAAATATCTCAATGCACGCCAGCGGCAGTGCAAGGGAGTGGCTTCGACATTCATGGCCGACCGGCTGCGCGCGGGGCAGCGGGCGCGGGTGTTTGTTCATCCGGCTCATGCGTTTCATTTGCCGGCTTCCGGAGATGTGCCGGTCATTATGATCGGGCCGGGCACGGGGATCGCGCCGTTCCGGGCTTTCTTGCAGGAACGGCAGGTGACCGGAGCCAAGGGCAAAAACTGGCTCTTTTTCGGCGATCAGCGCTCAGACTTTGATTTCCTGTACCGAGAGGAATTGGAGGCAAGCCACCGGGATGGATTGCTCACCCATCTGGACACCGCGTTTTCACGCGACCAGCAGGCGAAGGTGTATGTGCAGGATCGGATGCTGCAGCGGGCGAGTGAAATCTGGGATTGGCTGAGCCATGGCGCGCATATCTATGTGTGCGGCGACGCCAAGCGGATGGCGGCCGATGTGGATGCGGCGTTGCGAACAATTATCACCGGGCACGGCGGGCTTTCCGAGGAAGCGGCGGAGGCTTATGTGAAGGAATTGACCAAGGCCAAGCGATATCAGCGCGATGTTTATTGAGGGTGTGGGCCCATTTTTTGGCATGGCAGAAGAACCCCCACCCCAGCCCTCCCCCTGAGTACAGGGAGAGGGGGTAAGAAGAGAGAAGCGGGAAGAGAAAGGCTGTTCCATTGAGCAAGGAGCTTAAGACGCTTTGTCCTTACTGCGGCGTGGGCTGCGGGTTGCTGGTAACGCCGGAGGGGGCGCGTCCGCCGAAGGTGCGCGGGGATCCGGAGCACCCGGCGAATCGCGGGAAGCTCTGCCCGAAGGGGGCGTCGGTTGGTTTGACGTTGAATGTGCCGAATCGGCTGCGCTATGCGATGGTGGGAGACCGGCCGGGGCGGCTGCAAGTGGCGCCGGTGGAAGGGGCGATTCAATTCGCGGCGCGGCGGTTGGAAAATATTCTTCAGACACACGGGCCGGGCGCGGTCGGATTTTATCTTTCCGGGCAGCTTACGACGGAAGCACAGTATTTTTTCAACAAGTTCGCCAAGGGTTCGCTTCGCACCAATCATGTCGATAGCAACAGCCGGTTGTGCATGTCGAGCGCGGCCAGCGGAATGAGTCTTTCGCTGGGAAGCGATGGTCCGCCGGTTTGCTATGACGACATTGAACTGGCGGAGGCATTCTTTTTCATTGGCTCCAACGCCGCTGAATGTCATCCGGTGACGTTCGAGCGAGTGCTGCGCCGAATGAAGAAATTCGGCGCGCCGTGCATTGTGGCCGATCCGCGCAAGACGGCGACGGCGGCTGCGGCGACGCTGCACCTTCCGGTGCGGCCGGGGACCGATCTGGTTTTACTCAACGGGCTGCTGCGAATGCTGCGCGACTGGGACCGCGTCGATCACCGGTTCATCGAAGCGCATACGCAGGATTGGCCGGAATTATCCGCCCTGCTGGATGATTACCCGGCGGACTTTGTCGCCCAAACCTGCGGGATTCCGAAGCAGGATTTTTTGAAAGCGGCGGAAATCATCGCCGATTCAGACCGGCTGCTTTCATTCTGGACGATGGGCGTGAACCAGACGGTTCAGGGAACAACCACAACCAATGCGATCATCAATCTGCATCTGGCGACCGGACGAATCGGCCGGCCGGGGGCGGGCCCGTTCAGTCTGACCGGGCAGCCGAACGCAATGGGCGGGCGCGACGCGGGATACATGGCGCATTTGCTGCCGGGGTATCGACGCATCAACGATCCCGAGCATCGCCGGCAGATGGAACAATTCTGGGGATTGCGGCCGGGGACGATTGTCACCTCGCCGGGCCATGACGCGGTGGCGATGTTTGACGCGCTGGAACGAAAGGAGTTGCGCGCGATCTGGATCGTGGGGAGCAATCCGGCGGCTTCGATGCCGAATCTGCCGCGGGTTTGCCGTGCGATGGAGGCGGCGGAGTTGGTGATTGTTCAGGACGCGTATTATCCGACAGAGACGACTCGATTCGCGCATGTGGCGCTGCCGGCGGCGGTGAATCTTGAGCAGAGCGGGACATTCTGTAACAGCGAGCGGTGCGTGTCGCTGATGCAACCGGTGGCGACGCCTCCCGGCGATGCTAAACCGGATTGGTGGTGGGCGCAGCAAATCGCGTGGGAGATGGGCTTTTACGCGGGGCTGCAATTTAATTCAGCGGCGGATATTTTTGATGAATTCGCGCGTTCGACGGCGGGCCGGCCGAATGATCAGAGCGCATTGTCGCACGAATGGCTGGCCAAGCGCGGGCCGACGCAATGGCCGGCGCCGGCGCTGGGCCGGCCGGCGCGGCGGCGTTACGCGGATGGGCAATTTCACACACCCAACGGGCGGGCGAAATTCTGGGCGCGGCCGTATACGCCGCCGGAGGAAGCTCCCAATGAGCGATTCCCGTTCCTGCTCACGACGGGTCGGGTGGCGAGTCAGTGGCATACTCGAACCAAGACGGGGAATGTTTCGCAATTGAATGATTTGTCGCCGGCGCCGTATCTGCAAATGAATCCTGCTGACGCGGCGCGATTGAAGTTGAAGGAAGGGCAGCGCGTGGAGATTCACAGCCGCCGCGGGCGGGCGATTAGCGACTTAAGGATCGATCCGGCGATTTCGGCCGGCGTGGTGTTCATGCCAATTCACTGGAACGATTTGTGGCTTCCGGCTTCTTCGCCAAACGAGGTGACGACCGATGCGATGGACGCCATCAGCCGCCAGCCGGCGCTGAAGGCGTGTGCGGTGACGATTGTGCCATTTGCCGTGAGGAAGGAAGAGGCGTTAGAGGTTTCGTCGGCGGGTAGTCTTGTTTCTACGAATGGTGCGCCGGGGGAAAGATAGCGTCGGCGTTATTCGCTCAACCTTGGCAAGAACCCCCACCCTAACCCTCCCCCTGAGTACAGGGAGAGGGGATGAGCAGATGAATTTGCGGTCATGGTTGCGCGCCCCTGCCAAACGGAGTGACATCGACTACCATGTCACCCAAACATGGCTCTCCTATTTCGTTGTGATTCAATCACCAAATCGTTTGGCTTCCGCCAGTTGTTCAAAGGGATTTCGATTTCCTTTGAGGACGGCGAGCGGACCGGCCTGATCGGGCCTAATGGGTCGGGCAAATCGACCTTGCTGAGTATTCTCGCCGGCCTCGAACAGGCGGACTCCGGCACGCTGACCCAGCGGCGAAAACTCAAGCTCGGCTATGTGCGGCAGGCGGATGTCTTTGAAGCCGGCGTGACGGTTCGGCAGGCGCTGGCCGAAGCTTTGCAGGAAGCGCATCTCGAAGAGCACGACCGCGAAACGCGGATTGAAACACTGCTTGATAAGGTCGGCTTCGCGGATTGGGATCAGGAGGCCGCCACGCTATCGGGAGGCTGGCGGAAGCGACTGGCCATCGCGTGCCAGCTTATCAATGAACCGGATGTGTTGCTGCTGGATGAGCCGACCAATCATCTGGATTTGGAGGGGATATACTGGCTGGAAAAACTGCTGAAAAGCTCCGGGTTCGCGTTTTTGGTGGTCAGCCACGACCGGTATTTCTTGGAGAACGTGACCAACCGGACGATTGAGCTGAACGCGGCTTACGCCGACGGCTATTTATCCATCAATGGAAATTACACGCAGTTTCTGGAGAAGAAGGAGAACTACCTGGCGGCGCAGGCAAGTCTGGAGCAATCGACGGCCAGCCGCGTGCGGCGCGAGATTGAGTGGCTGCGGCGCGGGGCCAAGGCCCGCACCACCAAAGCCAAGGGGCGAATCCAGGCCGCCCATGAGGCGATGGAAAGCCTTGCCGATCTGCGCGAGCGCAACAGCGCCCAGCAGATCGCGGCGCTCGACTTCACCGGCACCAACCGGCAGACGCGCAAGCTGCTGGTGGCGGACAAGGTCACCAAATCGCTCGGCGGGCGACTGCTTTTCAAGGAACTGAGCTTTACGCTCATGCCCGGCATGAAGCTGGGCCTGCTGGGTCCGAATGGAATCGGCAAGACCACGCTCATCAAAATGCTGTCGGGGGAACTTGCGCCTGATTCGGGAACGATTCGTCCGGCCGACCGGTTGCGCATCACACTTTTTGATCAGGCCCGGCTCACTCTTGATCCGAAACAATCATTGAAAAAAGCTCTTTCGCCCGGGGGCGAGACCGTGAGCTTTCGCGACGAGACCATGCACATTTCCAGTTGGGCCAAACGATTTTTATTTCGCACCGAGCAACTGGACATGCTGGTCGGCGATCTATCCGGCGGCGAGCAGGCGCGCATTCTGATCGCCGGAATCATGCGGCAGCCGGCCGATGTGCTGATATTGGATGAGCCGACCAATGATCTGGATATTCCGTCGCTGGAAGTTCTGGAAGAAAGCCTGGCGGATTTTCCCGGGGCGCTGGTTTTGGTGACGCACGACCGATACCTGCTCGACAATCTTTGCACGGATCTGCTCGGCCTTGACGGCGCGGGCGGAGCGCGGATTTATGCCGACCTGTCTCAGTATGAAAAAGCGGTTGCGGCGGCCGGCGCGGAACGTAAAAAGTCGAATGCGGTTCGCAAGGATGTTCCGCCGCCGGTGAAGGAGAAGCCGAAGAAATTGTCGTACCTGGAGCAACGGGAGTGGGAGAAAATTGAGGGCAGGATCGTGGCGGCCGAAGCGGAATTGGATGCGAAGCACAAGTTGCTGGGTGATCCGGCGGTGATGGCCGATCATATTAAGATGGCGGAGATCGGACGGCAGGTCGCTGCGGCGCAAACGGCGGTGGAGGAACTCTATCGGCGGTGGGAAGAATTGCAGGCGAAGCAGGTTCCGGGATAGGGAGGGTTTAAGGGTTTAAGGGTTTAAGGGTTTAAGGGTTTGAGGGGATTTTATTTTGCATCATCCATTGTTCCCACCACCGGCCAACCATCGGCGCTCCACGTCAGCGGGCGGATGGAAAGTTTGCTCGCTCCCCGTGCGGTGCCATCGTAGAAGTGGCAACTAAACCAGAATTTGCCGGCGTCTTCGAGGATTCCGGTCTGGCCGGGGCCGATGAGGGGGCCGTCGGTGTCAACGACGATGGAGCCGCCGCCGAGGAGCATGTCACGGCCGGCCTTGTCGAGATAGGGGCCGGTGATTTGCGTGGCGCGGCCGACGACGGTGTGATAGGTGCTGTTCACGCCACGGCAGCAAAGGCCCATGCTGGCGAACAGGTAATAGTATTGATTGTGATGATAGAGGTAGGGAGCCTCGATCGAATCCCAATGGGCCAGCGAATACATCGGCGAGTCCGGCGTAATGCGGTGGCCGGTGGCGGGGTCAAGCTGGATCAGCTTGATGCCGCTCCAAAACGAACCGAAAGCCAGCCAGAGCTTGCCATCGGTGTCGAGCAGCGACGACGGATCGAGGGCGTTGAAATCGTCGCTCTCCTTGGATTGAACGGCGATGCCTTCGTCTTTCCAATGAAAAGAAGCATCGGATGGGTCGAGCGTGGGATTGCTCGCGATGCCAATGGCGGAGGTGTTTTTTCCGAAGCTGGAAACGGCGAAGAAAAGCATGTAGCGGCCGGCAACTTTGATGACATCGGGGGCCCAGAAATCGGTGCCGCGATTGAGGGGGACGGCCTGCCGCACCCACGGCGGTGGCGTCGCGTTGGCGCGCGGGCCGGGGGTCCAGGTGATGAGGTCCGAGGAATGAAACGACGGCGTGTTCTGGCCGGTGATAAAAGTCCAGTATTGGTCCTTGCATTTGACGATGGGTGATGGGTCGTGGACGCCGACGCCGCGATTGCCAAGGCTCTGGAGCTTCTTTTGCAAATCCGCGGCGGCGGGCGCAGCGGCCGGCGGCGCGGTTTGCGCGATTGCCGTCAGCACGGCGGGCACGATCACCAGCAGAATGACGACGGCGATTAAACGGCTGTCCTGTTTCACTGGCATAAACTGCCTCACGATCGCGGTGTTAGTTGGAGATTGTCGAGCCAGATGTTGGTCGGTTCGATGGGCGTGATGACGAGATGAGCGGCGGAATCGGATGCGCGAGCGTGCAGGCTCACGCGATAGGGAGTCCAACTCGGGCGCGTCGTTGGAGCGACCGCCCCACCACCGCCACCCGCACCGCCGCGACCACCGCGACCGGCTCGGCCGATTTCGGGGAGCGTGGTGCGGGCCAGCACTTTTCCGTCGGCAGACTCCAGCGAGAAGACCAGACCAACCGAACCGCGTTCGGTGGCCGACGTGAAGGCGATGTCGTACCACCCGTCTTGCACGACGGGGATCAATGTCGCGCTGATGGCGCCGGCTCGTCCGTTGCCGCGATCGGGAACTTTCGTGACGCTAATGCGTAATAGATGCAGGCTGGAATTGGTGGGGTGTTTGGCGTTTATTTCAACCACGGCGTCCCCCTCCCCTTCCTTCAACGGCTTCCATCCACTGGAAAGATCATAACTGATTCGCGCGGCGAATTTGTAAATGGTCGTGCTCTGATAAATCTCGCCGGGCTTTAGCTCGGTAGTGGGAAACGACGGTTCATTGGGGGAATCAGGAAAATGCCCCGGCTCAAGACAGAGCGCCGAACGGCGCGGATAGACCTTGCCATCCTTGCCGATGCTTCGGCCATTGAGTCCATTGCCGGAGTAAAACTGCAAGCCGGGTTGAGTGGTCCAGACTTCCATGGTGCGGCCGGTGCTTGGCTCATAAACGGAGGCCGCCAGACCGAGGCCGTCTTTTTTGGTGAGCACCCAGTTTTGATCATATCCGCCGGCAAGACGGAGTTGTTCGTCGGCGGCGCCAATGCGCTCGCCGATGGCGTGGGGCGTGGTGAAATCGAAGGGGGTG
>Ga0208589_1000111_pt1 | contig 38081 bp, 32 predicted proteins | sample NGESurshal092012_2_FD_184486 | JGI IMG/M metagenome (GOLD analysis project Ga0208589, IMG submission 184486) | Arctic peat soil microbial communities from Barrow, Alaska - NGEE Surface sample F53-2 shallow-092012 (SPAdes) | ecosystem: Environmental > Terrestrial > Soil > Wetlands > Peat ...
CTCAGCGTATTTGGCTGCAATACGCTTCGTCGTCGCGTCTCGCTCGCGGCCAAAATCCACTTCGCCTGGCCGCGCGGGACTTTTGCCACAGGCTGCTACGGGGAGAGGGGGAATAAAGTCGAAGTGCGAATCAAACTCAGGCCGACGGCTTCGCCACGATCCCAGCCTGATCCAGCAGGCGCTTGGCGGTCTTGATCGGCAACCCCACCACATTTGTCCGGCAGCCCCAGACCCGATCCACAAAATCAACGCCGTCCTGCAAGCCGTAGGCACCGGCTTTTCCCTGCCATTTTCCGGATTCGACGTAGCTATCGATCTGCCGGTCGCTCAGCGGCCGCATTTGCACGGCGGTCATCACACGTTCGATGGCCTGGAAATTCAGCTTCCAGCCGATGACGGCGATGGCGGTAATCACCATGTGCGTTGTGTTGGATAGCAATTGAAGAATCCGCCGTGCGTCGTCGGCGTCTATGGCTTTGCCGATGGTTAAATCCCCGAACGCAACCACTGTATCGGCGGCGAGAACCACCGCCTCGGGGAATTGTTCGGCGATGGCGTGAGCCTTGGCTTCGGCCAGATGAAGCGCGAGGGCGCTGGGAAGCATCCCGGCCTGTTCGGCGGGCGATTCGTCAAAGTTGGAAGGACGGACGGTGAATTCGTAGCCGGCCTCCCGCAGCAGACTTTCACGTCGCGGCGAGGCGCTGGCCAGGATCAAGGTTGGAACAGGCAAAGGCGAACTCATCAGCAACTACTGAGAACGATCGGGCTTTTCCGCGCGGACGGCCATGTCTCCGGCAACCGGAGGACGGCTGCCAATGGTCGCAGGCTCGTACTGCACATAAACCCAATCAGAGTCAATTTCGAAAACGGTTCCATTGGCCAACACATTGAAGTTCTGATCGACCAGGGAAAGGATGTCGCCCTTTTTGAAGTCCGCGGTGGTTACATCGCTCACGGCAACGCGCTTGATATTGGGAAGGACGGCGGCGACCCGCCCGAGGCGTGCGTCAGGATTGGCGGCGAGGTAGGCGGCCTTTAGGGAGGAAAACGCGTCAGCACTGATGGTGGGCGTTACCGCAACGGCGGCTTGGGGCGGCGCCGTTTGATGTGCGCAGCCCGCGGCCAAGAGAATCGACAATACAGCCAGACCACTCCAACTCGCCCTGCAATAACGCATGAAACACTCCTCGGGTAAATCGCGGCGGCGCCAGTAGGCCGCCGTGCGTGCATGATAAGCGGGATGGGCCGCGTGGCAAGGCTTCATGCAATGGGAGAATTGCAATGTGAGGGCACTCGCTTATGGACGTTTCCGCATGGCTTCCTCTCCCGGTACTTTGGGAGAGGGATAGGGTGAGGGTCCTTTTTCTACTATGCAACTGGCTTTTACAGACGCAAGAACCCTCACCCCAGCCCTCTCCCAGAGTACCGGGAGAGGGGGAAATACCAGAAGCGATTGCCCTGAATGTAGTGGGCGTTTCACGCTTTGCCACCGGCATCACTACCCACGCAAAGCCGGGACGGATAGATTGCGATGCGATGCGACCGCGTTCATGGCAATCCCTGCTTCCGGTGCTGATATTGGCCCTGGCAGCGGCGCTTCGCGTTTATCACATCGCCGACAGTAGCTTCTGGCTCGATGAATTCTGCAGCGCGGAATGCTCCACCGGGCGGGGGCTGGCACATGTTGCCCTGCCGCGGAATCAATGGCTGACCAATCCGCCTCTGCTCACCACACTGACCGGCGCGCCGGCATGGTGGCATATCTGGACATCAATGGGGCTGGATAATCACCCGCCGCTTTATTTTATTGTGCTGCGAATCTGGCGCGACATGGCGGGGGAATCAGATTTGGCAGCACGATTGCTTTCGGTGCTGATTTCATTGGCGGGGTTGGTGCTTTTTTACGATGCGGTAAAGATTGGTATCGGGAAGCCGGCGGCGCTGTGGGCGATGTTGCTGGCCGCTGTGGCGATGCCACAGGTGCATTTTGCGCAGGAAGCGCGCGGGTACGGAATGCTGGGGACGCTGGGAATGGCCGCCTGTTGCGCGCTGATGCGAATTGAAGTCCTGGGGATCACACGCCGGCGCTGGGGAGCGCTGGCGTTGAGCGTGCTGGCGATGCTTCTGACGCATTATTTTGCCGTGGCGGGATGGACGGCGCTGGTGGTTTATGCGGCGATCTCAATGAGGGGCGTGAATCGGCGGGCAGTGCTGTCGGCGCTGTTCGTCGCCGCATTTATCTTCGCCATCAGTTGGGGGCCGTGGATGCTAGAGCAACGGCGGAGCTATCAGGCGAATAACGCCTGGCAAGCGGATGTCGCGGATAACCATCTGCTGCGTACGCTGGAGTTGGCCACGCAAATTCCGGTGCGATGGTGCGGCGAGTGGCTGACGAATGAATACCCTCTTGTCAGCACTGTTTTAGGATTGGGTGCGTTTGCGCTGGCGATATTCAGCTTTCGTGAGCGACGGCGGGTTTGGTGTTTGTGGCTGGCTGCACCGATTTTGCTGGTGATGTGCGTCGATCTGCTGAACCGAACGACGCTCCTCAATTCCATCCGGTACACGCTGGCTGGTTCGTGGGGCCTTTACGCCTTGGTGGCGGCGTTGCCGCGTCGATGGCTGCGATACGTTCTTGTTACGGTGGCGCTGGGGTTGAGTTTGATTTCGGCGCCGACAAGCTATTCGGAATCGAGGGACTGGTCCGCGCTCGCCCAATACTTGCAGGCGAATGTTCAATCGGATGACGCGGTGGTTTTTGCCTCGGCCGGCAGGGATGATTGGTATGCCGGTGCGATGTATATGGGGATTTCGCATTACGCCAAGCCGCTGCCGGCGCCCATGGTGCTGCTGACCCGACCGCTGACAGCGGATTTGAGGCAGGGGGTGGAGGGGCGAAGAGTTGTTTGGCTGATTGCGGGATCGCAGATTCCTGCGGACCAATTATTGCCCGAAGTGACTGGTTTTACCGTCGAGGAATCGGCGGCTTTTCCTGATATTGGGAAAGTGTGGAAACTGCGCCGGCAATGAAGAATTGGACAGAAAGGTTCAGTTTTAAGCTCAGGGCGGTCTGTCCTAGCTGAAAATTGAAAACTGAAAACTAATTCTCCCTCCCCAACATTCACGCATCACCACCACCTCGTCCGATAATGACAACATGAACACAACATTGAACCACGCCCGACTGATCGCGGCGTGCACACTTGCAATTGGTCTTCTCGGCTGCGAGGGGACTGTTTCGCTGATTCCAAGCAATGATCTGGCCCTTCGGAAGACGCCTTCGGCCTTTGCCGCGGATGCGGCCAAGCGTCAATATGAATCCGGCGCGGCGCGAGCCGGCGACACTGAATTCCGCGCGCAATATGCGCTGATGCTGCGCGAAGTGGACATCGCCAATATCTCCGGCCGCGACTGGTCGAACGTTGAGGTCTGGATCAACGGCCAATATGTCGTGTACTGCCCGACCTTTGACAAGAAATCGAGCAAACGGCTGGATTTCACGATGTTTTACGACCGCGACGGCCGGCATTTTGATACGCAATATGGAAAGAATCCGATCCAGTCGATCGAAGTCTTCCGCGATGGCACGATGTACGCGGTGGTGAACTCGGTGAAGGACATTGAGTGATGGCGCCGCTGGCGTTAGCATCAACAAATGTCCATTATTATGCGGTCAAGTGACAACGCGATCTCCGTTCGGAGTGACGGTCGCGTCGCCATGGACAGCCAACGCCGGCCTTGGCTTGGCATCCTGATCGCGCTCGCCGCCGCTGGAATGGCCTGCCGCGCGGCTCAATATCTTTCCTGCCAGTCCATCTGGGCCGACGAAGCGGCACTCCTCCTTAACATACGGCAGCAACCGATGGCGCGCCTGCCGTTTGTTCGGCTGGATGCGACGTCGCCGGGAATGGCGCAGGCGTCGCCGCCGCTTTTCTTGTGGGCCACGAAATGGATGGCCGATCAATTTAACTATCGTGAATTTGCAGTGCGTTTGCTGCCTCTGGCGTGCTCGCTGCTCTCGGTGTTGCTGATGGCGCACCTTTCCTGGCGGCTATTGAGTCCTGCCGCGGCGGCATGGGCGATTGCCATGTTCGCATTTTCCGAGCCGCTGATTTTTCAGTCGGCGACGGTTAAGCAGTATAGCGGCGATGCGTTCGTCGCGGTTTTGATCGTGTGGGTTGCCTTCGCCGCCAGACCGGGAGCGAGTGCGACCACGCGACTGGCGCTGGCCGCCGTTGTCACCTGCTTGGCGCAATGGCTTTCTTTTCCGGCGGTCTTTGCGTTCGCGGCGGTCGCGCTGGCGCTCTGGCCGGAATTGGCAGCGACGCGCGGCGGGCGACTGGCGCGAATGAGCGCCTGTGCGCTTCCGGCGGCGGGGTCACTTCTGGCCCTGTATTTCCTGACCATTCGAGCCCAGCGCACGCCGGGCCTTGATGCGAGTTGGATCGACCGATTTCCCAATTGGTCTCATCCATTGTCGGTTCCGGGCTGGCTGGTTGGGCGATCGTGGGAGCTGTATCAATTCACGCTCTATCCCATCGGCGCTCCGATGATTCTCATCGCGGCAGTGGGGATTTGGTTTCTCGCCAGGCAGAAGAAATGGGCGCTGTTGGTTCTGCTTACGGCGCCGGTTGCGCTAAATTTGCTGGCGGCCTGCATCAGCCAGTATCCATATGGCGGCACGCGGGTGACGATTTTTCTGATTCCGTTTGAGTGTCTGCTTGCGGCAGTTGGCGCGGCGGCCATCGCACCCGGATGGGGACGCGCCATAGTGGCCGTGATTCCCGCTGCCACGGCGGCCATGGCGGTCTATCATTTATTTGTTCCCCTGAACCACGGCAATTTTCGGGATGCTCTGGCGTTTCTAAACGTGCACCGCCGGAACGGCGAGCCGGTTTATTTGGTCGGGCCGGAAACGCTGGCCGCCTCGTTGTGGTTTTTGCCGAAGCCGGATGATGCGATGCAATCGCATTTTGATCCGAGTGCGCCGATTTTCGGCGGGCCGTTCTGGGTTGTGCTCAGTTACGATCCACGCCGGTTCCATGAAATGAAGCCGGCGTTGTCACAGCCGAATGCAAAGATCGACGAGGCGCGCAGCTTCCACACGAGCGGGGCGGACGTGATTTGGTTTGCGCCCAAGTGAACGGGAATTATCGCTTACTGGAACGTGATCGAAAAATGATGCCCGGCGCTGCGAGCGATGAGGATGATCCCGGTTGTTGCGACGCCGGCGTGCGTTCCCGTCGTCGCGGTTACGTCATAGTGAAGTTTCGTGGGAAGAGGGCCGAAGCCCGGTTCGAGCTTGCCTTGAAGATGCAGTGTTTGCGTCGCGCCGTTATTGTAGGTCAGGACGAAATTGCCGTGTGAATGGCCCTGGCTGATGTTGCCGGGGAGATGAACGTTGCCGGTTAGCGTGACGGTGCCCGCTGATCCGTCGCTGCCTGATCCGCTGAAATGGAATATCTCGCCGACATCGGGGTTGGTGGTTCGCTTGGAGAGTGTGCCGGTGATTGGGCCTGGGGTGGCGTGGGCGCTGACAACGGTGGGGACGAACGCCATTTCATCCAGTAGCTGGGCGTCAAAGCCGCCGGCCGACATTAAGCGGCGGGATTCCAGGGATTCGATGAGTGCGTGTTTTGCGTGTTTCATGACGTTTCCTCTCAAATAGGGCACCAAAAACCGAACGCGCGACGAACATGCCGCAGCCAGACGTTCTGAGAGTAAAGACGCAATCAATTTGGAAATGTTACAGAATTATTTCTAGGGGCCTGATCTGACTTCACGCGGCTGCCCCATGAGCGGCGGTATTCATCTCGAAATTCACCCCAATGCGTGCAAGCAGCTTTACTGCGTTATCGTGATATATCTTCTGCAACACCTCATCCGGCAGCGCCAAACCCGCCAATTGCGGCTGCGATTCAACCGGCAGATCGGGATCGAGAATCGGGCTTGGCCCAGTGTAGGCCGTCTCCCACAACTTCCGATGCACCCACCAGCGGCTGGCTAGAAAATCGAAGCCGCGCTTGTCGCCGCTGACCTGATCGCTGCCCCAGAGCAGCCGGTCTTGATTGCGGATGACAAACTCGCGGGCCGCGTCGCGGCGGGCGCTGACTTCGCGGGCGATCCAGCGCGTGGCGCTTAAGTCCAAATGCAGATTCGGGAAGCGGTCGAGCAGGCTCTGCAATCGCGGTAGATTTTCGGGATTGCCGCCCATGTGAGCGCCGAGCCAGGGGCGGTTGATGTGCTCGGTCATGGCGGCTTCCCACATGGCGTAGTGTTCGTCGCGGGTGCCGAACTTGGCGGGATCGTATTTAGAGTTGTACCAGGTGTCGGGATCGCCGACGTGGGTCATGATCATCATGCCGCGATCGACGGCCGCCTGAATCACAGGCCGCAACGCCGGCGACGCGAGCGTGAGGCCGGAACGGTTGATGGTCTGCGGAGCCATGTGGAATTTAATGACGCGGCTGCCCATGTTGTAGAACGCGTCGAGGCGGCGCAGCCAGTCGTCGATCATGGCGGTCTTGCTGAGCTCGCCCAGCTTTTGCCAATTGGGGACAACGATGAATTGGAGGCGACCCGGATACCGCCGCGACAGCGTGGCGGCTTCTTCCAGCGGCGTCATGGTGCAGAAGGCGTCGATCCCGTATTGGCGGGCCGCTTGGAACCAATCGGGGCCGTGCCGGGCGGCAAGCAGATGGCAGTGCGCATCAATAACAATCCCATGCACCGGCGGGCGCGGCAGGCTGGAGCGGTAGTTGACGCCGATGCGGTTGTATTCTTCGGGGCCTTCGGGCATGCCTTGAGTATAGCCTATCTGGCGTGGCAAGGTTCCAATTTTAACGCCCGGCCTTGAGCACATGGCCTCGAGAACGCAGAGTTCCGCAGAGACCAATCTGGTCTTCCGAGCGATTTGGGAAAGTGGATCCAAATTGGGCTTTATTTTGGCGCAATTGGCAGAGACGACATGACCTACCAGATCGGTCTCTGCGCTTCTCAGCGAACTCGAGCGGCGGTACTCCGACGCGGGCGTTAAAAGCGGTTGGGTGGGCAGGCCTGCAATGTCGCAACGGATTGCAATAATTGACGTGTGGATAGCCCGGCCATTACGCTATCCAAAACTTAATGACAAAAGGAACGACTCGGATGGAACTGGATCGCCTCTATAACGAAGATTGCATCGCCGGGATGAACAAAATGCCGGAGGGCAGCGTGGATTTGGCCTTCGCGGACCCGCCCTTTAACATCGGCTATAAATACGACGTTTACGAAGACCGCATGAAGGCGGATGAATACGAAGCTTGGACGCGAAAATGGGGGGCAGCCGTTGTGCGTGTCCTGAAACCGACTGGAACGTTCTGGCTGGCGATAGGCGACGAGTTTGCGGCAGAACTCAAAGTGATTTGCCAACGAGACTTGAAATTATACTGCCGAAGTTGGGTGATTTGGTATTACACCTTTGGGGTGAACTGCAAATACAAATTCAGCCGCAGCCACGCCCATCTTTTCCATTTTGTGAAAGACCCCAAAAAATTCACATTCAATCGCGAAGCGATCCTGGTTCCCTCGGCCCGCCAACTCGTTTACGCCGATTCTCGTGCTGCGTCGGCGGGGCGAATTCCCGACGATACTTGGATTTTGCGCCCCCAGGATTTGCCGGATGGATTCCAGGCGGATGAGGATACATGGTATGTTCCGCGTGTCTGCGGCACATTTGCCGAACGGGCTGGTTGGCACGGTTGTCAGATGCCGGAGACTCTGCTTGGTCGAGTGATTAAGGCTTGCTCGCATCCCGGTGAAACTGTTCTAGACCCATTCGGCGGAAGTGGAACGACATTGGCGGTGGCGAAGAAGTTGAATCGCCGGTTTATCGGATTTGAATTGTCGAAGAATTATGCGAAGAGAATTGAGACACGTCTCGCAGGCATCGAATCTGGCGTTCCGCTATCGGGGGATTTCGATGCAAGCAAGAAGGCGCCTCCTACGCGCGCTGGAAAGCGAAGGACAGACATTCCGCGATCAGCGCCTTATGCCTCCATTCGTTCGCGCACTGAAAATCGCGATATATTTCGTGGCATTAGCGAGGCATTTTTCGCGGTGCGCGACGGTTTCTCCGTCGACAGGGTAATTGCTGACCCATACATGAATGAGCAATTCATCGAGGTTTGCGGGAGACTTGGCGTTCCGGGGACGCCGGTGATGTTGAATCGTACTCTGATGAATTTGCGTAAGGCGAATCATTTCAAGGGCTTGCCGCCAGCTAGACGTACGGTTTTTGACGTGGATTCCAAAGACCTTGATCGGCACAAGTTTGCTTGTGAAATTGCCATCCAGCGTTTCGAGGAAGGTGGTACGACCCTGGATTACGTCTTATGCGAACCTGTGGTGGCACGTGAATTCGATAGGTTTGTGCTGGCGATGCTTCCTGACAGTCCGTCTCCGCTTCAAATCCGATGGGTGGCTTTGGGGATTCGCAAGGCGGCGACTAAAATATCCAAGCAATCCGCGAGTTTTGCGCAGCGCGTGGAATTTCGCGGCGAACCGGGCAACCCATTTTCATCTGATCTTTCGAAAGTGCCTGACGATCCGGGGATCTATAAACTTTGGGAGAATAGCGGGTCGAAACGGCATCTATATGTGGGAGTCACCGGGAATCTGCACGACCGCCTGCAGACACAATTCAGTCCAATGGTGGAATTCAAGTTCTGGGATGCCCCAAGAGACCACCTAAGGCTAAGTTTCACATCAATCGACTCCAACGCGGTCAAAGACCTGCCAATGTTCCAGTCAATTTGCATTCGAGATTGGAAACCCGACTTTAATTACAATCGGTTGGCGGCACGCTCATGAACGCGGCGGCCATCAAGGAGGCGTTCAAACGCGTTCGTGAGGGGAGGTCTCCAGAATTTGTTATCTGCGACCCGGCGCTTCGCGCCGCCTTTCTCGCGGCGGCTCGCCGAATTGGAGAACGAGGGTCGGACGCTGAATTAAACGCGTCATTGATGAATCTACGGAAGCAAGGGAAGCTTCGAGATACGCCGACAACGCGACGTAAAGCGCCCGACCCAAATCTCAACCGCTATCAGAATGCCGTGTTGAATGCTGCACGCCTCATTGAGAGGCAATTCGGGCAAACGGTTGACAATGTTTTGTGTGATCCCAACATGCGGGCGCAATTTGATGCGCTGATTCAGTTCTTAGCTCGCTCCAGGAACGTCTCCTTTTGAGTCGCAATACGCGGCGTTGAGTTTGCGTAAGTCCAATCGCTTAAAGCCGGAACCAGTAGGGCAGGTTGTTCGCGCGATATCAAGCAGGATTCTGGAATTAACCAATTTGGAGGGTGACGTCGATAATTTACCGAGCAAACCCGGCGTATATATCTTTTTTGACGAAGAAAAGACGCTTTATGCTGGCAAGGCCGACGATCTTCGCGCGAGGATTTCCAACCATATCTCGACATGGACCTATCGCGACATCATTCAGGGTATTCAACGTGGGCATCGAACACTGGTGTTCGTGGTTTTTCATGAGCTGCCGGTTACAATTTCAGCAAGGGAATTAACTGCCTATGAAACGGAGTTAATTCGTTCGAGGGATCCCGAGCATAACCGGGCGGGTCGATCCAACTTCCAAGGGTAAAATCAAAATGAAATCAGTAGCTGAAAAAAGTTTGGAAATGACAAGCCTCTTTGAGGTGGAAGTGTTTGTTCAGCTTCTGCTTTGGCGCTGGGAACACCCGCTGGCGGACGACGCGGAATTTGCTAACTCCCTGCTAGAAAGCGCTTCAGCGGTCTTGCGTGATTCAATTGCAGGAAGTCAATTTATCGAGGGTTTGCCATCGGCTAATATGAACTTCGTCTCCGCAGTTTGGTATGTGGAATCATGCGCGATCGCTCAAGGGGAAGGTGATCCAACAGTGCTACAGGCAAGGTCAGATTGGCTGGCCGCTCTCCGTCGTTTTTTGCCATCGTGCTTTTGCGATCCTGAATATCTCCAGTGAACGGATGTTTTCCCTATAATTGATCGCATGTTCCTTTCCGGTGATCCCGCCATCCTCCGCCTGCTAGACGCCAACGCCAACCGCGCCCGCGAGGCGCTGCGCGTCATGGAAGATTACGCCCGCTTTGTCCTCGATGACGCGGGCGTTTCACTCTCCCTCAAAACTCTACGCCACAATTTAGCGGCCGCTCTCGCTTTAATTCTTCCCGAGGCAATCCTGCATCGGGACACGCCGGGAGATGTGGGCGTCAGCAATAAGACTGTTCCGGAAATGCAGCGGGGCGGCTTGGAAGATGTTGTGGCCGCCGCCGGGAAGCGGCTGGGCGAGGCCCTCCGGGCGTTGGAGGAATACTCAAAAACAATTGACGCGCCCGCGGCCGCGAAAATCGAAGCCATTCGCTACGCGTCCTACGACGTGGAAATGCGGCTGGCTCGCACACTCCATCCGGGAAACCGCTTTGCAGGCGTGAAATTGTGCGTACTGATCACCGAATCGCTCTGCCGCGTTCCCTGGCTCGACGCCGCGACGGCGGCTCTCGACGGCGGGGCGGATTGCCTGCAATTGCGCGAGAAGGACATGGAGGGCGGCGAGCTTCTCAATCGCGCCAAAATACTGGCAACCGAATGTCATCGCTGGGGAAAGCTGCTGATCATTAACGACCGGCCGGATATCGCCGTCCTCAGCGGAGCCGACGGTGTGCATGTGGGTCAGGGGGATTTGCCTGCCGTCGAAGCCCGCAAGATCATCGGCTCACGCCTGGTTTTGGGCGTAAGCACGCACAACCTGGCTCAGGCCAAACAGGCGGTCATGGATGGGGCCGATTATGTCGGCATTGGCCCGGTTTTTCCCAGTAAAACCAAGCCACGGGACTTTCTGCCCGGTTTGGCGGCACTCTCCGAAGTCGCAGCCGGCATAAAAATTCCGGCCGTGGCGATTGCGGGTATCACCATGGAAAATGTCGATGAAGTCTTGGCCGCCGGCGGCAGGGCCATTGCCGTTTCGAGCGCGATATTGGATAGTGACGATATCAAGGCAGCCACGGAAAGGCTTAGAGCAAAGCTAGTTTGAAGTTTTCAGTGTTCAGTTTTCAGCTAAGACAGGCAGGATGACAAGGATGTCAATCGCCACCTCATTTAACCCCGCAACACCCGCCAAACCGGTGGCTCGCGCTTCGGTGGTTTCGCATGCGCGATTGATCGGCATTCTCACGCTCGTCAGCCGCATTCTTGGATTGGTTCGAGAAGGCGTCATGAGCGCCCAATTCGGCACCGGGGCGATTTCGTCGGCGTTCGCGGTGGCGTTCAAAGTTCCGAATTTATTTCGCAAGCTGCTGGGGGAAGGGGCGCTGTCAGCCGCGTTTATTCCGCTTTATGCCCAGGCTCTGAAATCCGGCGACGAAAAGGAAGCCAACCGCTTTGCGGCGGCCAGCGTCAGCCTGCTGGCGACGATTCTCCTTGGCCTCACGGTGATTGGCGAGATCTGTCTTTGGGTCATTGCAGCGTTGATTCATCTGCGCCCGGAGAACCTGCTGGTGGTGAAATTCACGGCGGTCATGCTGCCGTATGTGCTGCTGGTGTGCGGGACGGCCTTCCTTGGCGGCATATTGCAGGTTCATCGCCGATTTGCGTTGCCGGCTCTGTCGCCGGTTCTGCTGAACATCATTCATATCGCGGTCATCGTCATCGGCGCGCGTCTGCTGATGCTGCACGCGGCCGGGCCGGCGCGCAAGTTGGAATTGCAAACCACGCTCGCCTACTGGCTGGCCATGTTTGTCCTGATCGCCGGCGTGTTGCAGGTGATGATCCTTCTGCCGGCTCTGAAAGCCGTGGGATTCAGGCTGGTATGGGTGAAGAATTTCTGGACGCCGCAGGTGAAGGCGATGCTGCGGCTGAGCCTGCCGGTGGCGCTGAGCGCGGGAGTTTTACAGATTTCGGTTGGCATCGACACGCTGTTGACCATGTTCCTCACGCGATCTTCGGACCCGGGGCAGCGGCTTCATTTCTTCGGCCATGTGATGGACTACCCGATGGCGCCCGGGGCCATCGCCCGGCTGACCTGGGCGCAACTTCTGTATCAGTTTCCCTTGGGCGTGTTCGCCATTGCGCTGGCGACGGCGATCTTTCCCTCGCTGTCTGCCGACGCCCTCGACAAAGACCAAACCCGTTTCAAGAGCGCGCTGCGACATGGAATTATTGTCACGCTCATTGAAGCCATGGCGGCCAGTTTGGGCCTGCTTCTCGTGCGCTATCAGACGATCCGCCTGCTGCTTCAGCACGGCGAATTCACCGCCGCCGACACACAATGGGTCGCACTATCCACCTGCTTTTTCTCGGCGGCCATCTGGGCGTTTAGTTTGCAGCAGATTCTGAATCGGGCGTTCTACGCGATGCACGACACGGTGACCCCGCTGGTGCTGAGCATCGTAACCATCGTCGTGAATACCGCAGTTGAGATTCCCCTGGTTTTCACCCACCTGGGCGAAGCGGGTATGGCTGCCGGTACGCTGGTGAGCTTTGCGTTGCAGGCGGTCATCATGCTGTTGGTGCTCGACCGGCGCGTGGGGGGAATCGGGCTGCGCGAGATGATGCGCGACGTTGCCAAGATGCTGGTTGCCTGCTGCGCGATGGCCGCCACCTGCTGGGGATTGGAGCGGGCGCCGGGTTATCCTGCATCAAATATCGGGCAGCTTGTGGTTCTCATGGTCGGCGGCGGCGGGGCGTACCTGGGGGTTTGCCTTTTGCTGGGATTGAATTTCCGCATGAAGCCGGTGGTTCCTGAACGTGAGGCGACTGCATATGGTGAAACGGAAGAACCCCCACCCCAGCCCTGCCCCTGAGTACAGGGAGAGGGGGAAAAGAGGGGTCGCTTGCATCACGATTCAGCCACCATTCCTGCGGTGGACTCGTTTGTTCCTTAACGCAGCGCTCACGCTTTGCCAACCCAATGCCAAACCCGAATGACTAAGTTCGCACTCAAGGAGTGCGGAACTAATGCGAAAAATGATTTTGAAGGCGGCGGCCCTGGTCACAATTTGTGCGGCCAGCGCGAGGGGAAATGTTTTCATCACGGAATTCTGTTCCGACACGGGGAACAACCAGCTTTTTGAATTTTCCGAGTTCACCAACCTCGGCTCGTCTCCAGTTAATATGTCCGGCTGGAGCGAAGACGACAGCAACGCCGCGCCGAATAAATCCGGACACATGCTGTCGGGCCTTGGCACGCTGGCGCCGGGTGAGTCTGGTATCATCACGCAAGCCACGCCGGCGGACTTCCTGGCCTTCTGGGGAATATCGTCCTCTGTGCCTGTCGTCGGGCCTTACACCACCGACAATCTCAGCACCACCGCCGATTCGATCACGCTTTTCAACAGTTCGGGAACCCTCGTCGATCGTCTGGACTACAGCACTACCAAGGGCGGTTCCGCCGATTCCGTTACGCGGAACTGCCCGCCGGATGCGCTGGGGAAGAATGAGAATAGTCATTGGGTGAATTCTTTCATCAACGACGGCTTCGATTCATTTCACGCCAACCAGAAGATATCCATCATCGGAAACCCGGGCATATACAAAGGGGAGAGCGTGCCGGAACCGGCTTCGGTATCCGTGCTTTTTCTGGGGGCCGGCCTGGTGATGGGAAGACAATTCGGTAGAAGACATCTTACCGCATGAATCGCACGATGCCCGCCAGCGCGGCGGCGGCGGCGACCATGCCGACGATGATGGTGATGAACAGCCCCAGCGCCTCGCGCGGGATGCGGCTGACCTGGCCGCACTTGATCGACTTGTAGACCACCGCCACCGCCGCGCAAAGCGGGATGAGTAAAACCGCCCACATCCAATCGGGCTGCCAGACGGGGAGGGGGTCGATAAAGGGCGTGAATGCAATGACGTCGGCGAGGATCAAGCGGGATTCCCTTCCTTGCCGCCCTGGCTGGGGGCCGTGGCGATCACCGAGCGATGCGTCGCATCAATCAGGGCAAGCAAATTCAGCATACCGGCAACGGCGGTGTAGAGCGTGCCGATCTCCCAGCTTCGACTGTGGGCGACGCGTTCGGGATCGACATGATCGGCCAGCACTGCCGCCACCACGGAAATCGGGCCGGTAAGAACCTGCCCGATGAACCATGGCTTTTGCAGCAATGGATTGACGGCCAGCGTAGTGGGGGCGTCAATGACGCGAATCCCGCCGATGAGCACGCCGCCGCCGAAGACGGAAATGACGCAGATAAAAATCAGGAATGCGCGAACGCGTTCGCCGAGCAGCCAGTATCCGGCGCCGGGAACCAGCCAGGCAAGCAGCGCGGTCAGGGGAGCCGGCGGTGGTATGGGGCGATCGGCCGAACTCATGTGAACTACCCCTCGATCTTCACGACGCTGTAATCATCGAGATTGAGCGTGGTGATCTCGCCGTCGCCGAGGCGCACGGTGAGACGGTCGAGCCAGAGCCGCTCGTCCTTGCTGTGTGCGAACCAGCTACCCGTCGGCTTCTGTTCGTAGCTGACGATCGTGCCGGCGACCTCGCTCGTCCAGGTGTAATCCGGGCCGGCGATCTGCTGGACGACCTTCACCTTCGCGCCGGGAACCAATTTTTGTCGAATGCCTTCATCCATAGTTGATCAATTCGTGGTGCGGCAACTTTATTGGAGAGCGGGGGGAAAGGCAAATGAGGGGGAGTTTTAGCCACGGATGAAAATCAGATGCACACAGATGGGAATTTGAAATTTGAAATTTGAAAATATCAAATCGGGTGGCTGGCGTGCGCCGCGGCCAGTATGTCATACAACTGGCTGATGGCCTGCGGCACCACATGGACCTGGCCGACCACGCTGATGAAATTGGCATCGCCCGCCCAGCGGGGGACGATGTGCTGATGAACGTGTCCCGGCACGCCCGCGCCGGCGACTCGTCCGAGATTGATGCCGATGTTAAAGCCCTGGGCGCTGACGGCTCTTCGCAGTAACTCTATCGCCGCAGCGGTCTGGCGGTGCAGATCAAGGCCTTCGGCTTCGGTGAGTTCGCTTAAATCGGCCTTGTGAGCGCGGGGGGCGACGAGCAAGTGGCCGTGCGCGTAGGGGTAGCGATTAATTAACACCATGCTGTGCTCGGTGCTCCATAGCACCAGACTCTGCCGGCGTTGTTCGGCGTCGGCCGTGGCGGCAGCCTTGCATAGAAAACACTCGCCGCTGTCGGGCTTGTAAAGGGAAAGGATGTAATCCATCCGCCATGGGGCGTAGAGCGTGGGAACTTGCATTTTCGGATTGTAAATGGTTCGGCGCGAACTGATAAGTGCTGGGGATGGAACGGAAGAGTTTGAAGTTTTCAGTTTTCAGTTTTCAGCTAAGACAGGACGCCGGGTCTCTGGTATTTAGCTGAAAACTGAAAACTGAAAACTGAACGACTATTTCCGTAAAAAATTTGCGAGGAGTAATTCCCCCTGCTCCGTGAGAAAACTTTCCGGATGATACTGCACCCCTTCCAGCGGCCAGGTTTTGTGGCGGACGCCCATGATTTCGTTGTGATCGGTCCAGCTACTGACTTCAAATTCCGGCGGCAGCGTGCCGTTGCGGATGATGAGGCTGTGGTAGCGCGTGGCGGTAAATGGGTTGGGCATGCCGAGGTACAGGGTGCGGCCGTCGTGATGGATCAGGTCGGTCTTGCCGTGCATGAGCCGCTCAGCGCGCTCGACGATGGCGCCGTGAACGAAGCCGATGCACTGGTGGCCGAGGCAGACGCCGAGGACGGGGATTTTCGGGCCGAAGTGGCGAATGACATCGTTGCTCATGCCGCCTTCCCTGGGGGTGCAGGGGCCGGGGGAAATAACAATGTGAGTCGGCTTAAGCGATTCGATCTCGTCGATCGTGACCTTGTCGTTGCGGAAGACCTTCATGGGTCGCGAAGGATCGATCTCGCCCAGCTTCTGGACCAGGTTGTAGGTGAAGGAATCGTAGTTGTCGATCAGAACCAGCATTTGCTTAGAGGGTAGAATGGGTGGGAGAAAAAGTAAAATATTTCAGTGGAGAAGTTGTCGGCAAATGAAGTTGTGGTGATTGTTGATTGGTGATTGAGGAAGAAGTGCGTGGACAGCTTTCTTGCCATGCTGTATCTACTCACTCGTGAAGAGAAACCGGCAGAATCATGCTTCCACCGATGCGTCGCGGCGCTATCACGACCGGGTGGCGCGGCAGTATGACGCCATCTACGATGATCCATATTGGGAGTTTCACGATCAGTTGACATGGGAGGCCGTTCGACCCCGACTGCCGGCGAATTTGATGGCGGCCTGCTGCGATTTGGGCTGCGGAACCGGCAAGTGGGGGCTGAAAATTCTCAAGAGCGGGTATCCGGTTACGTTCGTCGATCACGCGGCCAGCATGATCGAACAAGTCCGGGCCAAGCTTCCGGAAATGGGTGAAGCCAGGGCAAAGAAAGCCACGCTGCTGGCGGCGGATATTGTTGAGATGCGCATGCTGGCCGATGAATCGTTCGCGCTGGTGGTGGCCATGGGCGATCCGCTTTCGATCTGCTCGGACGCGGCGAAGGCCGTCGCCGAAATATTTCGCATCCTGCAGCCCGGCGGCGTTGTAATCGCCACGGCGGATAACAAACTAGCCGGGCTGGAGCATTATTTAACGCACGGGTCGATTGAGACGCTGGAAGATTTTGTACACACCGGCCGCACCAAGTGGCTCACGCAGGATGATCGAGAAAAGTTTGAGTTGACCACGTTCACGCCCGCATCCCTGCGCAAGATTTTCGAGCGCGCCGGCTTCGATGAAATCACCATCCACGGCAAAACGATCCTGCCCTTGCGACGCCACAAGCGCTGGCTGGAAATGGGCCAACTGGATCGGCTGCTGAAGCTGGAGCGATTGCTCGCCCAGGACCAGACATCGGCAGCGATGGCGGGGCATTTGCAGGTGACGGCGAGAAGAGGAAGTGACAAGGTCGGAAAGTAAGAATGTGCGAAGGTAAGAAAGTAAGAATCTGAAGCTTCCGACCGTGGTGATTAACCTTCGCACCTTCATACCTTTTTACTTTCGCACCATCTTCTATCACCGATTAAAATCCTTGCTCCAATCCTTGGTCGGCACTCTTCGTCCATTAAATCGCATTCGCGGCCGGCGCGGCTGAACAAAATCGAGCCACTGAATATTCTTGATCAGGATTAATCCCACCAGCGCGCCGCCCAGATGCGATGCTTCGCCGCCGGCGTTGGCGCCGTTGCTGAAAACGGTATAGACGGCCAGCCCAACGCATATCCAGGCCAGAGTTCGCAGACGCAGGGGAATTGGCGGAAACAACAGCACGATCTGAATATCGGGGGCGATGAGTGCCGCCCCGACAATGACCCCGAAGATACCGGCTGACGCTCCGACCAGCGAAGTGAGCGGGCCGTTGTTTAGAAAACCGGCGTAGTTGAGAACAAAATAGCCGAGCGCTCCGCCGATGCCGCTGAGGAGGTAGAAGACCAGATACCGCCGGGCGCCCAGGTATTGTTCAACGATGGGTCCAAAGAAGTAGAGGCCGACCATGTTCCAGAGGATGTGTGAGAATTTGCCGCGCAGATGCAGGAATTGAAAGGTGATGAATCGCCAGAGTTGCCAGTGTCCGATGGCGGTGTAAATGGAGAAATAGCCCCACTGGGTCAACGAGCCTTGAAAGACGATGTCGAGAAAAAAGACAGTGACGTTGATGGCGATGAGCCATGTGGTGATGGACCACATGTCAAACATGCCGAGTCCGCCGCGTGGGGAGGGGGTACGGTAATAGTCGCGCTCGTATATGCCCATGGCGGGGGCATTCTATCGAATTGGGGCGGGAATGGACAAACATTCCGATAGGACTGAGGATTAAGGACTGAGGACTGATACGGACTTCAATTGATCCTCGCGTCGATACTCCACGGTTAGCCGCCGCCCTTGGGCGGCGCGTTTGCGAACCAATGGCGCAAATGAACCAGAAGTGTTTGACGCATCATCTTGGCGGCTCGAAGAAAGAACCCCCACCCCAACCCTCGCCCTGATTACAGGGAGAGGGGGAATTAAGGGAGATCGCCAAGAATCGGCGTAAGACGCAACCAGAATCCGACTGAGAGAAATACAAGAGCACAATTCTTCCTATAGGATCAGTGCAGGCTGCATTCTGTCGGCTAGATTAATCTGTGATTGGCATTGAACCGCATTTTCGCCGCGCTGAGTATTTGCGTGCGGCCTCGCTAAAGCCTATCTTTGCTGGTTAGGTCTTTGTTATGAGCGTGCAATTCATCATCGGCCGCGCCGGCTCGGGAAAGACCGCCCATTTTCTGCGCCAGACCGTCGCCGCTTGCGAGGCGGAGCCTTTAGGCCCTCCGATTCTCTGGCTGGTCCCGCGGCAGTCCACCTTTCAAACCCAGCGCGATCTCTGCTGCGGCTGGGGCCTCGGCGGGTATTTCCGCGTGCGCGTCCTATCTCTCGAACTACTCTGCCGTGAGGTTTTGGCCGAGATGGGTGGCGCGACGGGCAGCGACGTAACCGCGCTCGGACGGAATATGGTGCTGGGCCGGCTACTGCGGCAGCATGAGTCGCGGCTGCGATTCTTTCGCACGAACACCACTGGTTTGGCCGGAGAAATTGGCTCGGCGATCGACGAATTTGAACGCGGCGGGGCGGAGATGTCCGGGCTGAGCGATGCGTTGCCGTCGGAATTTGCGGGGACCGCGCTGGCCGACAAGCTGGCCGATCTGGAATTGATTCATGGGGCATACAACCAATTCCTCGGCAAGCAGCGGTTTGATCCCGACCGGCGGCTGCGCCAGGCGATGCAATATTTCGGGGCGTCGCCCCTGCTTCGTGGCGCGACGATTTATGTCGATGGATTTCTGCATTTCACCCAGCGCGAGCGGCTCCTGCTGACGTCGCTGGCCAAGGCCTGCCCCATCATGCAGGTGGCGTTGATGCTTGATCCTCAATCGGTCGTTTTAAGAGATGAGCCGGGTGAGATTGAGGAGATGAGCCTGTTTCATCAGATGGAAGAGGAGTATTGCAAACTGAGCAGCGCGTTTGCGGCGGCGGCGGTTTCGGTGAGCAAGCCCGTGCTGCTGAGGGAGATTCATAGATTTCAGATCGAGGGGTTGAAATGTGTCGAGCACTGGGGCGGCCCCCACCCCAGCCCTCCCCCGGAGTACCAGGGGAGGGGGAACTCCTGTGGGGCGATCCGATTGATCGAAGCTCCTGATAAGCGGGCAGAAGTTGAGATCGCGGCTCGGCAGGTGCGCGATTGGGCGGCGGGGGGAATGCGGTTTCGTGATATCGCGGTCTTTTCCCGCCAGTTGAGCGATTATCACGATCTGATTAACGCGGTGTTTGGCGAGCACGACATTCCCTTCTTCGTCGATCAGCGCCGCTCCGCAGGGCATCATCCACTCATTCAACTCGTGCAAGCCGCATTGACGTTGGCGTGTGACGCATGGCAAGCCGACGCAATGATGGCCGTAATCAAAAGCGGATTGTGCGGTCTAACTTCTGATGAGGCGGATGAACTGGAAAACTATTGCCTGCTGCATGGGATTTCCGGCAAGGCGTGGTCGGAAGCCAAGCCATGGGCCGCGGGGCGGTCAGTCGGGATGGATGAAGACGATGAATTCCTGAATGTTTCATCTCGCTCGGCCGACAAATTGCGCCGCAAGCTGGTGGATGCCCTGTCGCCATTTCTGAACACGGCAGCCAAAACTGGTTCGAGCTTATCCCCCTCTCCCGGTGCTCTGGGAGAGGGCAGGGGTGAGGATTCCTCGCCAGGCCAAACGTTGTTCGCAAAAGGGAAGGGACCCTCACCCTATCCCTCTCCCAGAGTACCGGGAGAGGGGACCAGAGGGATTCGCGCACACGAATTAACGCAGTCGCTCGTTGCAATGCTTGAGGCATTTGGCGTTCGACAGACTCTGGCCAAATGGATCAACGAATGCAAAGCGGCCGGTCAGAGCGAACAAGCGGAGGAACACGAACAGGTCTGGATGGAATTCGTATCGGTCTGCGATCAGTTGGTCGATTTGCTCGGCGACGAACTGATGACAATGACGGATTTCCGGGCGACGCTCCTCACGGCACTGGAGCAGCTCGATCTGGCCATCGCGCCTGCAACCGTCGATCAGGTGTTGGTGGGCCAGGTGGATCGCACGCGGCCGCCAGCGGTGAAGGCGGCGATTATTCTCGGCTTGAGTAACGGGCAGTTTCCCATGCGGCCGCCGCCGAACACGATCATTACCGACGGCGACCGGCGGGCGCTGGTTGAGATCGCGGAAATGTCGCCCGATTCGCGGCGGCAGGGGATGGACGAGGAGTTTCTCGGCTACTTCGCGTTTACGCGCGCAAGCGCGGCGCTGAGGGTAACTCGCCCGGCGGCGGACGACGCGGGCCGGGTTTTACCGGCGGGGTCGCTATGGGAGAAGTTGGTGCGGATTCTGGGCGCGGAGGCGGTTACGGTCGTTCCGCGAAGAGATCGTCGCGATGCGGCGGAAGTCAGCACGCCGCGCCAACTGATCGGCGGATTGATGCAGTGGGCACGGCAGGATGGCGCAGAGTTCGGCAAGGCTGACGCCGATTTGACGCATGAGAGGGGAACCCCCGCCCCAACCCTCCCCCTGAATACAGGGAGAGGGGGAAGTAGGGATGAGCGTCCGGTGGAACCTGGGAGCGCGCCCGGCGGCGCCGATGGGTGGGCGTCGCTTTATCAATGGTTTATTGGCGGCCATGGCAAAATGGAGTCGCTGCAGCGCCTGAGCAAACTGGCGTGGCCGGCTCTTAGTTATGCGAACGACGCGAATCTTTCCAGCGCCACCGCGGCGCGGCTGTTTCCGCTGCCGATTCTCGCGAGCGCGCGACAATTGGAATCGTTTTCAGCCTGCCAGTTTCAGCATTTTGCGCGGTATGGCCTGGGATTGTCGCCGCGCCAGGAGCTGGGCGTGGCGGTGCAGGATATTTCACGGATATGCCGCGATGTGTTGGATCGGCTGCTGAAGCAACTATTGGCCGAGGGTCGGACATGGCGGGAATTGCGGCCCGGCGAAGTGGAAGCCATGTTGGGCGATCTGATCTTGCCGGCCGCGGCGCGAGTCGAGGGGGAATTGGCGCTGTCAACGGCTCGCAATGAATATCTCCTGGAGCGAATCGCCAAGGCGCTGGCGATGGTGATCGCCGGCGAGCAGGCGCTGCAAGGCGATTTTCGGCCTGCCTCGGCGCTATGGCGCTATGGCGAGGGAAAAGCCGCGGCGGCTTTGAAGATCGGCGAGGAATTGCTCATCAGCGGCCAGATCGACCGCGTGGATCTGTCGCCGGACGAATCTCTGGCGGCGATTCATGAGTATCGCATGAACGCCCGCACCGTGCCGGCCGACGAGGTTTATTATGGACTGTCTCTGAAATTATTCGCGGATTTATTGGCGTGGCGACAGAATCAGCCGGAATCAAGGGTGGTGGCGGGGTTGTGCTCGCCGTTGATGCGGCCGATCAAGGAAAACGCCGCTCCGCAGGACGCGCCGCGTCCGGATTCGCGGGAATTCGCCATGCAGTACAAGCCGCGCGGCTTTGCCACCGGCGAATTGCCCGGCTCGATGCAGGATGCGATTTCGCGCACGGACAAGATCGAGGCGGACGCACTTGAAATTCTAATGAATCATGTGGAGACGATTCTCTCCCGCCTTGGCAGGCAGATCGCCGCTGGGCAGATTGAGATTCGGCCGTACAAGCTGCAAAATAAAACGCCATGCTCTTACTGCGCATACAACGACGTTTGCCGGTTTGAAAGCCGCGGCGGGTATGAGCGGCGGCTGCAAACCATGAAACGGGATGAAGTTCTGCAGCGCATTTCAGAGAAGGGGGAATCATGAGCGCCGACGAATTGCGCCTGACCGAATCGCAGAAGCGGGCCATCCGAACCACGGATTGCAGCCTGCTGGTTTCGGCCGCCGCGGGGAGCGGAAAAACGGCAGTGTTATCCGAGCGCTGCGCCTATCTGGTGTGCGACGCGCCGCAGAAATGCGACGTGGACGAGTTGCTGGTTCTCACGTTTACGGAAGCGGCGGCCGCGGAAATGCGCGGGCGAATTCAGGCCTCCCTGAGAAAGCGCATGGAAGGATCGAGCAGCCCCTCCAACGAATTGCAGCGGCAGATCGCCTTGTGCGAGCACGCGCAGATCAGCACGATTCACTCTTTCTGCGGCCGCCTGCTTCGCCAGCATTTCAACGAGGCGGGGATTGATCCGCAGTTTTCCGTCATCGATTCCGATGAAGCCAAGCTGCTGCGGCGTGAAGTGGCGCGGCGGATGTTTGACGATTGTTTCGAGAACGACGCCGACCGGCGGTTTCGTGATTTTCTGGATGATTACGCGGACGGCCGCGAAGAGCATCTGATTGAACTGGTGGTGCAAAATGCGGAGATACTGAATAGTTTGCAATCGCCGCATGAATGGCTGAAGGATGCCGTTGCCCGGATGCGCGAGGCGGCGGAAAAACCGTTGAATCAATCGCAAATGGGGCGCGAGTTGCTGGAGCAAATTGCCCGCGCGATTCAACTTTCGCGGCGGCGCTGTAATTCAGCCATCGCGGCAATCCAGGCGCTGGGCGCATTCGATCCGTATGTGAAGTGCATCCGCGAGTGGTGCGGCACATTTGACGATTGGGAGGCGATGCTCGCCAAAAAGGGGCTGGATGCGGTGGTGGCGGCCTACCGGGATTTTGAAATCGGCCGGACGAGTCCGGTCAAGGCAACGGTGCCGAACAAAGATCGAGCCAAGGCCCAATACGATTCGGCGAGAAATCTGCTGAAGGCCGGCGAGGTCGGCCGGCTGCTGGCGTTTACCGAAGCACAATGGCGGGCGGGTCAGGCGCAGGTGAGCCGCCACGCGGAACTATTTGCGGAATTGCTGACCGAATTTCAAAGCCGATATTCCCAGGCCAAGAAAGATGCACGCGGCCTGGATTTTTCGGACATGGAGCGGATGGCGTTGAGTATTCTTCGGGAGGGCGGGGGGCAGGGGGCTTCGCGGGAATTGTCGCCGTCTTTGGTGGCGTATGAATGTCAGCGGCAATTCCGGCATGTGCTGGTGGATGAGTATCAGGATGTGAATGAGATTCAGGACGCGATTTTGTATCTCGTGAGTGCCGAAAGCGGCGGCGGACGATTCGGCAAACGCCCGAATCTTTTTGCCGTCGGCGATGTGAAGCAGAGCATCTACCGTTTTCGGTTGGCTGAGCCGAAACGATTCTTAGAACGCGAGAAGCGATTTCGAGATCCGAAAAACGGCATCGGCAAGGTGATTGATCTTCAGGAGAACTTTCGCAGCCGCGCGCCGCTGCTCGATGCGATCAATCAGGTGTTTTTGCGCCTTATGACGCTGGAAGCGGCGGAGATCGATTACAGCAAGGGGCACGAACTTCGCCCGCCTGCGGTTTCCAAATTTCCGGCGGTGGACCAGAACGAGCGGTATCTGGGAGCGCCGATTGAGATGCATGTGCTGCCAAAGCTTACGCCGGGATCGGGGGATGAGGCCGATGAATCGGAGACCGACGCGATAGAAATTGAAGCGACACTCTGCGCGCGGCGGATTTTGGAGATCACGGGCAACGCCGGTTTGGCTCCGATGTGGATTGAAGATCATCCCGCTCATTTTGGCGACATCGCGATCCTTCTCCGCGCCACCAGGCACAAGGCCCAGAGCTACTCCCGCGTTCTGCGCGATCACGGCATTGCGGTTCACAACCCGGCCGGATCGGGGTTTTTCGATGCGACGGAAGTTCAGGACATGCTCTCGCTCCTGAGCCTGCTGGATAATCAGCGGCAGGATATTCCGCTGGCGGCGTATCTGCGCAGCCCGATGGCGCGGCTGGATGAAGCGGAGGAATCGCTGGCGCGGGTTCGGCTTGCGTTCACAAATCCGCATCAAAGACTCCCGACCCCTTTGGCGTCGGATGACCAAGAGCGGCTGCCATTTCATCAGGCGGTGGTTCGCTATGCAACCGAGAAAGATGACGAGCTGGCCGCGAAACTGCGGGCGATTCTAAGTCGCCTGTCGCGCTGGCGCGATTTGGCGCGGCAGCGGCCGCTGGCGGAATTAATCTGGACAATTCTCGACGAGACGGCGTATCTTACCTTCGTCGCGGGCCTGCAAGACGGCGAGCAACGGGTGGCTAATTTGCTTAATCTGCATCAGCGGGCCAGGCAGTTTGGCTCATTCCTCAAGCAGGGGCTGCACCGGTTCATGAGGTTTCTTTCCAAACTGAAGGACGAGGCCGATCTCAGCCCGCCGTCTTTATCGGATGAGAATCAGAAGGCCGTTCGCATCATGAGCGTTCACGGCTCCAAGGGATTGCAATTTCCCATCGTGCTGTTGCCGGACCTGGGAAAGAGGTTTAACACTCAGGACAGCAGCGGGCGGCTGCTTCTGGATCGCCGCGGGGGGCTGGGGTTGAGCGTGGTGGATGGCGTCAAGCGAATTCAGTATCCATCGCTGAGCTGGCGATTAACGCAATCGAGCCTGAAGCGGCAGACTCTCGCCGAGGAGATGCGGCTGTTGTATGTGGCCATGACGCGGGCGGAAGAGCATCTGATTCTGATCGGCTCGGCGAAGGAGTCAGCCCCCGCCGCATGGGCGGCCGATTATTCGCGGTTTACCGGGGCGCTGGATTCAGAAGAGATTCTATCCGCCATCACATCTCTCGACTGGCTCGGCCCGGTGGCGGCGGCTTGCGGAGAAACCGTCCTGAACATGACGGCTCACGCCGCCGAGGCAGTGAAATCCTGGAGCTTGCCGGGAAAATCCAAGCCGCGGGATGAAGATCGAATGCAGCGATGCGCGGAATTACAGCCGCTGGAAATGACCGCGGGGACGAATGTTTCCGCTGCGACAAACCGGCTGGAATTTGTGTATCCATATACCGAACAGACCCGGTTGCAGGCAACGCGGTCGGTGACGGAATTAACGCATGAAACTGGCGCGTTCGCGCGGGCCGGAACGGTAATTGAGTTGCCCCTGCCACAGTTTCTGTCGGTTCGGCCGATGGCTTCGCTTTCGGCGACCGAGGTTGGCTCCGCGACCCATCTGGTCCTGGAACATTTTGATTTTGCGGCCGAATGTGATGCAGCGGATATCGATCGGCAAATGGAGGGGCTGCTGAGCAGGGGAGTCTTGAGTAAAGTGCAGGCGGCGGCGGTCGATCGTTCGTCGATTCAGTGGATGATGTCCACCGAATTGGGCGCGATGCTGCGGAAAGCCGCCGGGCGATTGTGGCGGGAGTTGCCGTTTGCGGCGGCGGCAATTGTGGAGAATGTCCCCTCACCCTATCCCTCTCCCAGCGTACCGGGAGAGGGGACCAGACCGGAGGCGCCCAGGAATTCGCTGAATCATCTGGATGCGCCAATGATCCGCGGGCGGATTGATCTGCTGGTGCCGACCGATGGCGGCGTTGCGGTCGTCGATTACAAGACCGATCGTGTTACCGCCGAGCAGGTGAATGAGCGGGCGATGTCGTATGTCGGGCAGGTGCAGACGTATCGCCAGTCTCTGGAGCGGATTGCCCGGCAGCGCGTGAGTGGGGTTTATCTGGTTTTTTTGCATCCGAGGGTAGTTTGGAAATCTGAATTGCTGCCTTTCTGATCTCCCTCTCCCTGTATTCAGGGTCGGGGTGGGGGTTCTTTCCTCTTGCCAAGAAATATAGCCACCCCAAGTTTGCCGGCTGTGCCCGAAATTTCTGGACGAATTTAAATCCCGCGCAAGGAAGAACTTAACCGCGAAGCAAAGGACGCGATGAACAAGGAAGTCGATCCACGAATGGACACGAATCTGCACGAATAAGAGGGAAGGTCATGCAAAGAGTTCACCGCGGATAGCGCGGATGACACGGATGGAGCAGAGGTCATTTCACTTCTTCTCCCATCCGCGTTATCCGCGCCATCCGCGGCTAAAATCCCTGAATTCATACTCAACTTCGTCGAATTCGTTCTGATTCGTGCAAATTCGTGTCCATTCGTGGATCGACTTCTTTGATTTCTTCGCGATCTTCGCGGTGCTCCCGGAGTTTTCGGCACACCCGTCTGCCCGGCATTGTGTTTCCCGCTTCTTCGCAAGTGGCTAAGCAGTTAGAATCCACCGACCTATGCCAGAACGCGTAACCATCCTGGGCGACGGCGCCATGGCGACCGTCTGTTCGATGCTTCTTTGTGCCGGCGGGCACAACGTCACGCTTTGGGGCGCCTTCGAGGAATCAATCGACCGTCTGCGGCAAAACCGCGAAAACCAAAGATTGCTGCCGGGCGCAAGAATTCCCTCCACGGTCCGCCTGACCGGCAACGACAAATCATGCTTCGATGATTGCACGCTGATTCTCTCGGCTGTTCCGACTCAATTCATGCGGCAGGTCTGGACGCGGCTGCGGCCGAGCGTGCCGCGGAATGTGCCGATTGTTTCTGTGGCCAAGGGAATCGAAAACGGCTCGCTGCTGCGGCCGACGCAGATTGTGGCGGATGTGCTGGGGGTTCGTCCGGAAACGGCGGCTCTATCCGGGCCGAACATCGCGGCGGAATTGGCGCAGTACCTTCCAGCGACCGCGGTCGCGGCGGCGGAAAATCTGGAAGTGGCCCGCCGCGTTCAGGCAGTCTTCTCCACGCAGTGGTTCCGCATCTACACCAATTCGGATGTGATCGGCACCGAACTCGCCGGGGCGCTAAAGAACGTGGTCGCCATCGCGGCGGGAATTCTCGACGGACTCTCCGCCGGCAACAACGCCAAGGCGGCGCTGGTCACGCGCGGACTGGTCGAGATCAGCCGCCTCGGCATGGCAATGGGCGCGTGCGAAGACACCTTTCAGGGACTTGCCGGGCTGGGGGATTTGCTCACGACCTGCGTCAGCCCCGAAGGCCGCAACCGCGCGGTCGGCCAGAAGATCGGCCAGGGCAAAAAGCTGGCGGATATTCTCTCGGGCATGAACAGCGTGGCCGAGGGCGTGGCCACGACGCGATCGGTGCGCGAGCTGTCGCGGCGACACCATGTGGAGATGCCGATCTGTGATGCGGTTTATTCAGTCTTGTTTGAGGACAAGGATGTGTTGCACGCGCTCAGTGATCTGATGAGCCGGGAGCGGAAGCCGGAGCACATAACGCGAGACGAGCGTCAGTGAAGGCGAGAAAATGAAGAATCGCGGATACAAAGTGGCGATCGCAACGCTCGCCTGCCTTAGCAGCCTGTGGCAAAAGTCTCGCGGGCCATGCTCGTGTCTTTTGGCCGCGAACTTCGTTGCTCCTCCTCAGCGTATTTGGCTGCAATACGCCTCGTCGTCGCGTCTCGCTCGCGGCCAAAATCCACTTCGCCTGGCCGCGCGGGACTTTTGCCACAGGCTGTTAGTCTGTACATGGCTTGGAAAGTCATCGAATTTCAGTATGGCGAAGAGCGATTCAGTTTTGTCGAATTTCAAATTGAAACGACACACACGCAATTCATTGATACGATGATCCACGGGGACGCGGGTCATGTGATTAGTTCGTCAGACTTGGATTTCTTGGCAACGCGCCTCGAATTTGTGGAGGGCGTTTACGAGGTATATTCTCCAAGTGTCGGACCATGGATTCGCCCGACCCTCGACCGCGACTATCAAAAGCTCATAGACGAATCCCTCGCTCTATTTCGCAGTCATGGTGAATCGGACTTGGGAGACAATGCCAGAGATCTCCTGAGAAAGCACCCTCCCACGCGGTGATCGCTACTTCAATGCTTCGATCAATTCCACCGTCATCGCCAGCGCATCAAACCCGACGAATTTGGCCGCGATTTGTTTGCAGGCCTCCGCCGTCGCCGTTGAGGAGACAAGCCGGCCGAGCTTGGTCGCAACATTGGGAGCGGTGAAATCCCTGGGAATCAATTCATCCCCCACGCCGAGCTTTTTGATCCGCGCGGCGTTGTCGATCTGATCATAAGCCATCGGCATCAGCAACTGCGGCACGCCCGCGGCGAGGCCCTGCGCGGTCGAACCGATGCCGCCGTGATGCACCGTCGCGGCGCAGCGCGGAAGCAGGCGGCTGAATGGGGCATAGGCCGCGTGGATCACGCCCTCCGGCAACTGCGCTGGAACCTGATCGGCGTGGCGGGTAAGCAGAATCCCCCGCCGGCCCATCAGGCGGCAGGCGTCCGCCGCCGCCGCGAAAAAGTTCTGGGCGAAAAAATTCGCGCTGCCGGGGGTGAATGCAATGGGCTGCGAGCCGCTGTTGAGAAATCGTTCCACGTCGGGCGGCAGGGGAGTGACTTCCGTTTCGTCGAAGAGGGGGAAGCCGGTGAGGCGTGCCTGCGCCGGCCAGTCCGGCTGGGGCGGCGCGTACCAGTCGGGGAATAATCCGATCACGCGCCGCGGCGAATGGCAGTAGTCGCGGAAGATGCCTTTCACCGGCGGCAAGCCGAGGCGTTTGCGAAACCGGTTGATCGGCGGCGCGAAATACCGGTCGGTTACCAGCACGTCTGTCAGTTTGTAGATGCCGCGCTTCATCCAATGCGGCATCCAATCCGGCATGTGCATTCCCGCGAATTTGGGTGGGTCGTAGACGCTGCGAAATAAAATCGGCGAGAGGTGAACGGTCACGCCGGGAAGATGCAATGTTTCCTGCGCGATGCGGGCAGCGAACGAAAGCGATGAGTACACCAGCACCGTCTTTCCCGGCTCGGCATGGTCCAGGATCGCCTGGTAAGACTGCGGCAGCGAATGTTCGATGGAGTTGGCGATCTTGATGGGGCCGTGAAGCGGATGCCAGATTTGCGGGTCGCGGGCCATGGATTCAAATTCCTCGGCCTTGCCGAGCGGCACGTAATTCAGGCCCATGGCGCAGATGAGTGAATCGAAGTAGGGGCTGGCGACCATCGTCACATCATGCCCGCGGCGGCGCAATGCGGCGGCGATCCCCAGGAACGGGTGAACATCGCCGTGACTGCCGATGGTGAGGATGAGGACTTTCATTAATATTCAAAAACGATTTTTGATAGAGTGGGAAAGAGTTTGAAGTTTTCAGTGTTCAGTTTTCAGCTAATACAAGACGATTGGTTGATCTCTTTGCTTTTTTTGGTCAGTCTCGCGCGGTGATGTATTCGATAGGGCCGGCGTCGGGAACCAGGCCGGCATGAGCGCCGCGTTTGAGGAGAAGCGAAATCGCGTCGCGGCCGCGCTGGCCGTAATCGAGAGTCCAGTGATTGACATACATGCCGACAAAGCGATCAGCCAGATTTCGGTCGAGGTCGCGACCGAATGCGAGGGCATATTCGACGGCTTCCTTGCGATGATCGAGACTGAACTGGATCGACTTTTTCAGTATATCCGTCACTTCCTGCATAACCGGCATGCCGAGGTCTTTGCGAATGCAGTTTCCGCCAAGCGGCAGGGGGAAGCCGGTCTGCTCGAACCACCAGCGGCCCAGATCGACGATCAGATGCAGGCCGAGTTTTTCGTAGGTTAACTGGCCTTCATGAATAATCAGCCCGGCGTCAGCTTTTCCGTCGCGGACAAACGCCGGGATTTCGTCGAATGGCACCACGACATGCTTGAACGCATGCCCTGATTTTCCGAGGCATAATTGCAGGGTTAGGAAAGCCGTGGTCAATTCGCCGGGGATGGCGATGGTTTTGCCCTTCAAATCGTTCAGTTGCATGGCTTTTGTTGCCACAACCATCGGGCCGTATTGATCGCCCATGCTGGAGCCGCAGCTCGTGAGTGCGTATTTCGCGGAAACATAGGGATAGGCGTGGATGGAGATGGCGGTGATTTCCAGTTCACCGCGCATGGCACGCTGGTTAAGCGTCTGGATGTCCTGGAGGACATGCTCGAAGCGGTAGGGGCCGCTGGGGATGAGGTTTTTGGCCAGCCCGTAAAACATGAAAGCGTCGTCGGGGTCGGGGGAGTGGCCGAGTTGTAAGAGTCTTTCGTTCATGGTTGGCGGAGTATAAAGGCAGAGCGAGAGTTAGACGAGGAGGTGCCTGGAGAGCCATGAAGGGCTTTTAGTGTGTGTTATTGCTTGAGTCATCCAGCCTTGGCAGAGACAGTGGATAGCCACCAGGCAGGATTGGCGCGGATGGTATCCATGAGACGCCGGGCCAGAGGCGAAGGCTGCCGAACCCCGCGTTCCCAGCCTTGCACCCAAACCCGAGAGACGCCAAGGAGTTCGGCGAAGACTGCCTGACTCATCCCAAGCTGATCGCGCAGTTTTTTTACCGCCGTGGCGGAATATCGGCCCGGCTTGGCGATGCTCACGGTGCGAACCGTGAATCGTTGTTCGAGCGGCGCGCCATCCTCCACCGCCTTGGCAAGCTCGCGAAGGCTGTACATCAGATCATCGGCGGCGCGTCCGGTTTTTCCATTTTGGATTCCCATAGCATTGTTCTCTTTCATCTGCCGTGGAGACTGCGACCTATGAATTCGATTAAATATCGGTCAGCTTCAATTGCGTCCAGCGCGCCGCGAACCAGCTGAGTTAGACGAATGTTAACTACATACCCCGTATATTAGCATACCCTGTATATTAATCAAAGGAGTTTGACGCGAATTCGATACACTTTAATACGAAAATGACGGGGATGTGATCCAGGAAAGCCGTCATAAATGGCAAACGCCACGATCTATGTGACCGATATTCTATTGGCTGAATTGCTTGGCAAATCGCAATAAAAGCCCGCCGCCGCCGTTAAATGGATGATATAATGCTTTGCAGAATTGCGAGCCTGATATATGCTGACGCACCATCCATTACTCGCCCCATACCAGCCATCGGCCGGCGATCCTTTCGATGCGGTCAAGGCGGCCCATCTTCTCAATCGCGCCGGCTTTGGCGGGACGCCTCAAGAAATTGAGCATGTGCGGGCGATCGGTCCGCAGGCGGCCGTCGATGAGCTTTTGGATTTCCCCGATCTTCCGGCGGAAGAACAGAATCCCGACGATGTTCCCGATCTCAGCGCCATCGCCGGCATCCCGAAAACTTTCCGCGATCTGCAACTTCAATTGGCCGGCAAAACTCCCGATGAGCAGAAGACCTTGCGCATGGCCTTTAACATGGCCAACAACGATATCCTCATGGCGGCCATGCAGTGGTGGATGAACCGCATGGCACATGGGCCGTCTCCCCTGCAGGAGAAACTCGCGCTCTTCTGGCACGGCCATTTCACCACCAGCGCCAAGGATGAGCGGATGGCGGCCCTGATGTGGAACCAGAACGAATTGCTGCGCCGCCACGCCGCCGGCAATTTCGGGAAGATGGTTCACGCCATCAGCCGCGACCCCGCGATGCTCGATTACCTCAACAACACGCAAAATCGCAAGGAACATGCCAATGAGAATTACGCCCGCGAACTGATGGAGTTGTTCACCCTCGGCATCGGCCATTACAGCGAGAACGATGTAAAGCAGGGGGCTCGCGCGTTCACCGGCTGGAGCCACGACGGCGATCAATACATCTTCCGCGCCCCGCAGCATGATTACGGCGTAAAATCATATCTCGGGCACATTGGCGACTTCAACGGCGATGATGTCGTCAACATCATTCTCCAGACTCCGGCTTGTGCGCCGTTTATCTCGACCGAAATCTACCGCTGGTTTGTCGCCGACGAGGTTGACCCCAAACTGGCCGAAGCGATGGCGTCGATTCTTCGCGACAACAATTACGAATTGCGACCGCTGCTGCGAACGATTTTATCCAGCCGCGTTTTCTATGCTTCGCAGACCATCGGCGCGCAGATCAAATGCCCGGTGCAACTGGTCGTTGGATCGGCGCGATTGCTGGATGTGACATTGCCGCCGCAGCGCGCGGTGGTGGCCACGCTCACGCAGATGGGCCAGGTGCCGTTCATGCCGCCTAATGTGCGCGGCTGGATGGGCGGGCGGACGTGGATCAATACCGGAACCATCTTCGCGCGATACAACGCCGGAGTCTGGTTGACCGGCGGCGATTCCAGCGGCTTTCTCAAGGGCCGGCTGCGGGCCAAGGACACCAAAATCGTGGACTCCCGTCCCGGCGGACAGGATTCAGTTCAGTTTGATCCCGCGCAGCCGGCTCATCCGAACGGGGAGCAGATTGTCGATGATTGGCTCGCGCGCCTGATACAACGGCCGGTTGACCCGGCCCAGCGAAGCATTCTGATTGATGCGCTGAAGAATCGCGATGACGTTCGTTCGATTCGCAATCTGGTTCAGTTGATCACGGCGATGCCGGAGTATCAGTTGTGTTGAGAGTGGGCCGTCTTCCGTGGTGCAACGGAAGAACCCCCACCCCAACCCTTCCCCCTGAGTACATGGGGAGGGGGAAGGGCGAGAGTTGTGTTCACCAAAAGGTAGTGATGTCATGGAAAAAATGATTTCTACTCGCCGCGTTTTTCTGCAGAAGGGTCTGACGCTGCTGGCCATCGCGCCGACGATCCCGACATTTCTGGATCAGACCGTGCTGGCTCTGTCCAACGCCGACGACGTTGCGCGCACCCAGGGAATCAGCGGCCGCGACGGCAAAATCCTCGTGGTCGTACAGCTTTCCGGCGGCAACGACGGCTTGAGCACGGTCGTACCCTATGGCGACGACGCCTATTACCGCGCTCGCGGCCAACTCGCTCATCCGGCGAATTCAATCCTCAAGATCAATGATTACATCGGCCTCAATGGCAAACTCACCGGCATGCACGATCTGCTGGATCAAGGAAAACTCGCCGTGATTCAGGGCGTTGGCTACCCGAATCCAAATCGCTCGCATTTCCGGGCCATGGATATCTGGCAGAGCGCCCAGCCCGAGCGCGATGCCCCGATCAGCGGCTGGGTCGGACGTTACTTCGATAACACCTGCCCCGGTTGCGATCCGAAAGTGGGCGTTGCCATCGGCGAGACGCTGCCGCTGGTGATGCAGGGCGAGCGCGTGATGCCGCTCAGCTTCAGCCGCCCGGAAAATTATCGCTTTCACGGCCCGGATCAGCAGCATTACATGGCGTTAAACCAGACCGATGATGCGGCGCCGGTTGCGACGCCCGCCCCCCCCGCGACTCCCGCGGCAAAGGCCGCGATGGCCAGAGCCGATGCGAAGATACAGATCACGCCCGCAAGCCAGTTGGATTTCCTCCACCGCACCGCGATGGACGCACAAGTCAGCAGCGACGATCTGCTGCGCATGACCAAATCCCATCAATCGCCGGCGCAGTACCCCGGCAATGAATTTGGCAACGGCCTCAAGACCATCGCCGCCATGATCCAGGGCGGTTTGCCCACGCGCGTTTATTACGTCGCCCTCGGCGGCTTCGATACGCACGCCGGGCAGGTCGGCCGTCACGACGCACTGATGACCCAGCTTTCGCAGGGCGTCGCGGCGTTCTGGGCCGATCTGAAGCAGCAGCAGAACGATGACCGCGTGCTGATGATGACGTTCAGTGAATTCGGCCGGCGCGTGACGGCCAACGCCTCCGGCGGCACCGATCACGGCGCGGCGGCGCCGATGTTCGTCATGGGCAAAGGTGTGCGCGAGGGGGTCGTCGGCAATCATCCGTCGCTGACAAATCTCGACCAGGGCGATCTGCGCTACGGCGTCGATTTCCGCAGTGTTTATGCAACAATTTTGCAGAATTGGCTGGGGACGGCGAGCAAGCCGGTGCTGGGGAATCAGTTTGCGACGCTGCCGTTGCTGCGGGTGTGAGAAGCGACGGAAGATGGGAATGGTGCTCTCATGTGCTATACTTCGGGAAGAGGTGCACGATGACGATATCTTTAAGCCCGCAGACGCAGAAGCTTCTCGAGGACGAGCTAAAAACCGGCGAATATGAATCTGCCGACGATTTGGTGCAGAAGGCCCTGCAGGTTCTAACGGCGATTTCAGCAGATGGCTTGGATGAAGAGACGCTGGATGCAATTGACCGGGCCGAAGACCAAATTGAGCGAGGGGAAGTGCGTGATTGGGAAGACGTTCGCGAAGAGATACGTGCGAAATTCCTGGGGAAATGATCGCGATGCTCGACAACTACCGAATCGCGATTACGAAGGAAGCGCAGTCGGATCTTGAAGGCATAGCGAAATACATTCGCGTTGATTCCCCGCAGAATGCGGTCTTAGTTTCCAAGGCGATCTCGGCTGCGATTGATGCGCTGAGTTCCTTTCCGACTCGTTTTAAGTCCGTGAGTCGCAGCCGACGCCGAAAATCTGCGATTCATGCCATGGTCGTATGGCCATTCATCGTTTATTACCGCGTTGAAGCAAGGAACGAGATGGTGTTTGTGTTAAACATCATTCACGGCGCACGCCGCCAGCCGCGGCGATTTGGGTAACCGAATGTTTCACGGCGCACCGAAGCGCCGCGTCAATTCGTTCGGCCGTCGCCACTGTGGGCGTGGTGGCCCCTGCTTCAATTCGACAAAGAGTCTCGGGTCTTATTCCCGCGCGGCGCGCAAGTTCCCGCTGACTCCATCCAAGGGCCAGGCGATCCTTGATTATGTCGCGGGCGAGAATTGCGCGAAGAGTTTCGCGTGCCGGGCGAAGTCCGCGTGAGTTAGGCTTGGGGATTGTGAGCGTCATAATTCCCCTAATTTAGGACGAAGTGTGTTTGTAATTGACATGTGGTCCAGTTCGTAAACGCGCCTAAATTGGTCGTGCTTGTCCTTGAATCTACCTCGATTTATCAGTTGGATTTTGTCTGCCGTTATTTTGGCTTCGATCAGCTTAAGGCGAGTTTCAGCCGAAACGTAGACCACATCATCCTTCTCCTTACTCGCAGGGCTGGAGAGAAGTCGCTCACCGCCAGTAATGCCATCACCTATAAAGTTCCACCTTCCGGGATCGTAGTTTCTAGGGTTGCCCGTTCTGTCCCAAAACCTGAAGACCATTCCCGTATTCACACTCATTCGGTAATGGAACTCGGGATGGAGCGATTTTGCGGCATTAAGTTTCTCAATGATGCTTGCCAAATAAGCGGCGAAATAAACCGCATTTTCAGGTTTCCTAAACACAAATATATAACCGTCGCCAATACAAAGGCTGGCTTCACATGCGGCCCGCGATTCTAATCCGATGTCATTTAAGCCGCGATCCTTCCAATGCCTATCGTCGTTAAGAATTGCGACCAGCGTATTGATAGCTAGAGCCTGCACGTAAGGTTTCATCTTCGAAAAATCCGAAATGTCCAAATAGACAACCGTTCGCTCAATCTGATACATCGCGATCTTAGCGAGTTCGGAATCTCGCTGGCCCCGAATGGAATCTGCAATTGCCGAATTGATCGACTCTCGCAATCTGTTGGTGATGAAAGCCTGACGACTGATGCCTTCCCACGACGGAGATTCGCCTTCCTGCTTTGTGGTCTTTGGCGATGGGCTTTGAATTCGGAAAAAGGAATCAGAACCTATGCCTAATGCTCTGCCATAGCCACCAGTCGATCCAACAAAGTCCGCGGGCGCGAGTTGTGTTACTCCGCCCTGACTGAAAGGATCCTCAACTGACAACATAAAGGCGTGGCGCTTGCGATAAGCGATGAGCTTTTCCTCACGGCAAAAGAATTGAAAGTCATCGCCGTCGGAAATATTGAATTCCCGCGACATAGACTGCGGATTGTGCTTGCATATGGATTCCAAGGCGGCGCATATCTCGTCCTCATCGGTCAAATCAACGTCCGCGCCACCTTGACCTGAGGTTCTTGTGCATGCGCGAATGCTGCCATCCCCATTTTTATCCAATCGATATGCCATTCGATCCTCAGTTGCGGTCGCCTCAATTGTCTCAAGATTCGACGTCGTAATAGGGCAGTCAGAGGCACGATTTATATCAAAAATGCCTGCAATTCACCTCTTCGGCCTCCCCTTCTGCTTCGGCTGCCATATCCGCGTCGCCTGATCATTCTGCGTGACGTTCGGATCCCACGATTTCCCCGAGCGAATCATCGGCGCCCCTTTGATCTCGTTGATCTTGTCGCGCAATTGCGCCGCCCGCTCAAATTCCAATGAGCGCGCGGCTTCCAGCATCTCCTCCTCCAGCAGTTTAATCAGTTCGCCCTGCTCCATCGTCTCTTCGTTTTGATGCAAGGCTGCGGCCACGGTCTTGCGGGATTTGATCTCGGACTCGATTCCCTGGCGGATCGCGCGCTCAATCGTCCGCGGCGTGATGCCGTGGGCGGCGTTGAATTCGACCTGCAATGTCCGGCGGCGATTGGTTTCATCCATCGCCACCTTCATCGCGGGTGTAATCGTGTCGCCGTATAAAATAACCTTCGCGTTCACGTTTCGCGCGGCGCGGCCGATGGTCTGGATCAGCGAGGTTTCGCTGCGCAAAAAGCCGGCCTTGTCGGCGTCGAGAATCGCAACCAGCGAAACTTCAGGCAAATCCAGGCCTTCTCGTAATAAATTAATTCCCACCAGCACATCGAATTCGCCTCTGCGCAGGTCGTTGAGAATCTCGACGCGCTCGATGGTCTGGATTTCGCTGTGCAGATACCGCCCGCGGATGCCGGCTTCCTGGATATACGCCGATAAATCCTCGGCCAGACGCTTGGTGAGTGTTGTCACCAGCACGCGCTCGCCCTTGGCGGATCGCTGCTTGATCTGGTCGAGCAGATGCGGCACCTGTCCGGTCGCCGAATGAACCTCGATTTCCGGATCGACCAGCCCGGTGGGGCGAATCACCTGCTGGATGATCTGGTCCTTCCCGCATTGTTCCAGTTCGATTTTGCCGGGTGTCGCCGAGACGTAGACCGCCTGGCCGATGACTTCAACGAATTCCTCGTACTTCAGCGGACGGTTGTCCAGCGCGCTGGGCAGACGAAAGCCATGATCCACAAGCACCAGCTTGCGCGCCCGATCTCCGTTGTACATCGCCTTGATCTGCGGCAGCGTGACGTGTGATTCGTCAATCACAACCAGAAAATCCTTGGGGAAATAATCGATCAGCGTGGAGGGCTTTTCGCCCGGCTGGCGGCCGTCGAGATGGCGGCTGTAATTCTCGATGCCTGAGCAGTAGCCGACCTCCTGGATCATCTCCAGGTCGTATTTTGTGCGGGCGATCAGCCGCTGGGCCTCGAGCAACTTGCCCTGCCCGCGAAGCGTCATGGCCCGCAATTCCAGTTCCTCTTTGATCGATTGAACAGCCGCCGCCACCCGGTCCTCCGGCATCACATAATGCACCGCCGGATAAATGAAAACGCTTTCGTGCGTTGAAAGCGATTCGCCGGTCAGTGGGTGGATGGCCTCGATGCGCGTGACTTCATCGCCGAAGAATTCGATGCGATAGGCAAACTCCTCGTAACTCGGATGCAGCTCGACCACATCGCCGCGCACGCGGAAAGTGGAGCGCTTGAAGTCGATGTCATTGCGGGCGTATTGCAATTCGATCAGCCGCTTGAGCAGTTCGTCGCGGTCGGTGAGTTCGCCCACGCGAATGGGGACGACCGATCGTTTGTAATCCACCGGCGACCCGAGTCCGAAGATGCACGACACGCTGGCCACCAGCAGCACATCCGGCCGGCTCACGAGATTGCTGGTGGCCGAAAGTCGCAGCCGGTCGAGGTCGTCATTGCGGCTGGCGTCTTTTTCGATGTAGATGTCGCGCTGCGGGATGTAGGCTTCGGGTTGGTAGTAATCGTAATAGCTGACAAAGTAGCCGACGGCATTGTGCGGGAAGAGTTCCTTGAATTCCTCGTATAACTGAGCGGCCAGCGTTTTATTATGACTGATCACCAGCGTCGGCTTGTTGATGCGCGCGACGGTGTGGGCCATGGTAAAGGTCTTGCCGGACCCGGTAACGCCCAGAAGCGTTTGACGCTTCGTGCCGGCATTGAGACCGGCGACGAGACGATCAATCGCCTGCGGCTGATCGCCCTGCGGCGCGAACGGGCTGACAACCTGGAAATCGGGCATGGTTCGATTTTAGCCGTTGCGTTTGCAAAGGGACAATTGCAGGTGGTTGATAGGGTGATTGCTGCAGGGCAATCGCCTATGACCGCAAATTCCCTTCTTATCCTCTCTCCCTGTACTCAGGGCGAGGGTTAGGGCACCCCTTCCGCGCTCTGTCGTGATATTGCTTAGGCCGCATTGTCCACCAGTTTCACCCTTCCCTCCAGCAGGCGCTGGACCGAAGTGTGCCCGCC
>Ga0208589_1000112_pt1 | contig 38053 bp, 47 predicted proteins | sample NGESurshal092012_2_FD_184486 | JGI IMG/M metagenome (GOLD analysis project Ga0208589, IMG submission 184486) | Arctic peat soil microbial communities from Barrow, Alaska - NGEE Surface sample F53-2 shallow-092012 (SPAdes) | ecosystem: Environmental > Terrestrial > Soil > Wetlands > Peat ...
CTGGAGCAGCCGATGAACACCATCATGCGTTACCAGGCCAAGCCCGAGCGCGCCGACGAGAACCAGCAGCTGATCGAGGCGGTGTTCGCCGAGCTGAACGAGCGCGAGCCGGATGGCTTCACCTGCAAAGTCTTTCGGCTCAAGGATGGCGTGAGCTTCATTCACGTGGTTATCGAGCACGACATCGACGACCCCGCGTCGCTGCAGGACGTGCCGGCCTTCCAGGCGTTCGTGGTCGGCCTCGCCGACCGCTGCGACACTCCTCCCGTGACGACGGGAGCAAGCATTGCTGGCGGCTACCGCTGAGGCTGTCGGATGCCGCCAAGATGCGCTGCTCGACGGTATGCCCACGACTAACTCGCGCAAATCGGCAGAAGCGGTCGTCGGTCTCACGGGCTGCATTCAGGCCGGGTTGCCGGGGGAGGGGAGCTTGCGCGTCGTCTAGCGAATTGCCGCCGTAGGCGAGCGTCTTGAAGCAAGATGGGGTAGTCGCGCAGAAGCTGGACGCTGGCCAAGAGGTACAGCTCATCGTAGTGAAGGCCATATCGTGTCGACAGGGTCATTGGCACGGAAACGACGAGGAGGAGGCCTGATGCTCTGCTCACCGAACCAGTCCCGCCGCCCTGCCGCGCTGACGGTGCTATTGCGTGGTGCAGTCGCCGGGGCCATCGGCACGGCGGCGATGGACCTTGCACAGTACATCCGGTACCGGAGAAACGGCAGCGAAAGCCTTCTAGCCTGGGAGTTCGCCGGAGTCAAGAACTGGGACGGTGCTCCAGCCCCCGCTCAGGTCGGCAAGCGGCTGATCGAAGGGCTGTTCCAGTCGGAGCTGCCCGATAGGGCCGCCAATACTGTGAGCAACGTTATGCACTGGGCCTATGGGATCGGGTGGGGCGCCGGGTTCGCGCTGCTGGCAGACTCAGTAGGTGCGCCACAGGCGCGATGGGGAGCGCTATTCGGGACCATGGTCTGGCTGACCGACTACGCAGTGCTGCCTGCCACCGGCCTCTACGAGCCGATCTGGAAGTACGACGCTAAGACGCTCGGCAAGGACTGGACCGATCACCTCGTGTACGGCACAATCACCGCCGCGGCGTTCGCGGCATTGTCCACCGCTCAAGCGCGCGTCCCGCAGATCTAAATGAGTACGGTTGCCCGGGCGCGTAACACCAGTGGGCGCTTGCGCCATGCCGGCCATCTCTTATGGCAGGTCCGCGACGATGATCATCCGTCTGTGATCGGCGGTCAGCGGCCGTGCGTCCTCGCCGTAGCCTGCCACCGTAGTGAATCCCGCGGCCAGGAGCCAGTCTCGTAGCTCGGGGAAGCCGAACATCCGCTTGACGAAGTTCACGCGGCGGGTCCGTCCGCTGCGGATGACCGTCCGCTCCGCCTCGAACCGGCCGGTCAGCGCGTCCAGGTGGTAGCGGTCAACGAGCATGTCGCCGTTTTCCCGTGCTGCCACGACGCGTGACTGGCAGTAGGAGGCAAGAAACATGACCAGGTTGTCCAGGTCCATGGCCAGCCGGCCACCCGGTCGCAGGACACGGGCGATCCCGTCCAGGACGGCGCGATTGGCGGTGTCGTCGAAGTACCCGAACGCGGTGGACCAGTTGATAACCCGGTCGAAAAGGCTTGTCCACGGCAGCTGGCGCATGTCCCCGGCCACGTATTCGACGCTGACCCCAGCGGCGACTGCGTCGGCGCGGGCCCGGTCCAGGAAGACCGCCGACGAGTCCAGGCCCGTGACCCGGCAGCCGCGGGCAGCAAGGCGGTTGGCCAGCTCCCCGTGCCCGCAGGCCAGATCCAGCACGCTCATGCCCGGTCGCAGATCCAGCAGCCGCCAGGCCAGCTCCGCGGAAGCCTCGGCCGGGAAGTCAGCGCCAGGCACGACAGGCCCGTGCACCGCAAACTCGCTAAGACCACGAGGCGCGGCAAAAAAGTACAGATAATCCTCGTCGTACATCGCTGCAGCGTCGAACAGGTCGTCCATGCAAGCGAAGAATAGAGAGGATCATCATCAGCGGCAACGGTATTACGGCAGTCCCAAGCGGTCGTCACAACAGACCATCCGCTAGCCATGCAGATCCGGGCGGCGCCGGTCCACACAGCGACCCGATCTGTGCGCCTCGACTGGTGATCGCCGCGTTCGGATCGGTCGGGCGACGGCAACTGTCTGGTGATGGGCAGTTCGCCGATTTATGGGTTGCCATACTCCGGCGCTGGAGGTGGTCCAGGCGGCACCCGCTCATCGCGCTCGCTGTCAGCGTGGCGGCGCTTGGCTGGATGGCGTGCTGGGAGGTGTCCACCGCACGGAGGAGGCGCACCAGGTATCTCAGCACTGGCGATGATCTATGCGACCTGTCAGCATTGGGTTGCCAGTGATATCTCGCGTCCGGCCGGTTGCCGTTCGGATGAGGCTGGCAACCAGGACGTGTTAGCCGTCCCTGGGAAGGTAGCAGCCAGGTGCCCAAGCTAGCCGCGCGTTCCGTCCCTGTCATGGCAGTCCCGGTGCTGCTGATGGCGATGGCGCCGCCGCAGAGCAAGTGGGCGGTCAACTTCGAGTGGCTACCGGTCGCGTCGCCGCAGGACAGCGCGCCCGGTGAGAGCATGGAGCAGGCGCTGCTCGACTGGCGCGCCGCTCGCAAGGCCCACGATGTAGTGGGCGAAGCTGAGGCGCGCGCCGGGATGGCATCGATCCGCCGGGAAGTCGCGAGCGACCTGCCCGAGAACGGACTCCCGCCGCAGGAGCAGCTGGCACCGGGCCGGCTGCGCGAGGCAATCATCGGAGACTGGGAGAGCCCGTTTCTGAGCATCAGCATCCGCGCCGACGGCACGTTCGATGCCACTATGGGCGCTGGCGCGGCACAGGCGGGTCGTTGGTCAGTGGATCCTGCCGGACGCGTAGTTACCGATGTCATGGGGGAGTCGATGGCCATCGACGCGTCGGTCGCAGGCGACGTATTGACGCTCGTTATCGACGGCCAGGCGCTGAGTCCCCGGCGCTCGCCAGCGTGATCTTCAGTCTGGGCAGTTGGTCATCCGAAAGTCGAGACCGCGATCGGCGTCACGAAACTGAACCATGCCCGGCTGCTGAATGAGATCGAGCGGCTGCGTCGCGAGTCCGCGCTGCTGGGTGGCTCGCGGGCGGCGATGTTTGCTAGCCAGAGTCCGGAAGGCCGGCCGGGCGGCGGATGGCCGAGGCGGTCACGGTGGCCAGGGCCAGCAGCACGGCCACTGCGATGAGCGCCGTGCGGACAGTGTTGTGGTCGGCGAGGAAGCCGATCAGCGGCGGGCCGCCCAGGAAGGCGCAGTAACCGACCGAGGCGATCACGCTGACTCGGCTGGCCGCCCGCCCGGGGTCGTCCGCCCCGGCACTCATGCCGACGGGAAATCCGAGTGCGGTGCCCGCGCCCCAGAGCAGGACGCCCGCGAAGGCCGCCAGTATGGACGGCCCGAAGACGAACAGCATCAGGCCGGCCACCGCCACCACGGCCAGGCTGCGCACGACGCGCACCCGGCCGTAACGGTCCAGGAGCGGCGGGCCGCACCAGCGGCCGGTGGTCATGGCGATCAGGAAGGCGGCGAAGACGAGCGTCCCGACGGCAGGCGGCGCGTGGTAGTCGTCAATAACGGCCACGCTGATCCAGTCATTGCCGGTGCCCTCGGCGAAGGCGAAAGCCAGCACGAACACGCCAATCATCAGTGTCCGCGGCTCACGCCACGCGGCAAGCGCGCTGATCCTGGCGACGGCCCGGCCGGCGGTCGCATCGCCATCGGCGCGGTCGGGCACGAAAGCCCGGCTGGCCGCAGGAACGCTTACGCCGACGATCAGCGCCGTCGCCGTGAGATGCGCGGTGACGGGAACGCCGAGCGCGACCATGACGGCGCCGGCTAGGGCACCGGCCACGGTGCCGAGGCTCCATCCGGCGTGGAAGCGGGACATGATCGAGCGGCCGGCCAGCTGCTCCACAATGGCGCCCTGAACGTTCATGGCCACGTCCCAGGCCCCGTTGGCGAAGCCCAGCAGGAACAGCCCGGCAACGACGGGCAGCAGGCCGGCCAGGTAGCCGAAGGACACCGTGAACAGCGCCACGGCCATAAGGATCGCCATGGCCGACACGGTGCGGCGGGAACCCAAACGGCCGACCAGCGGTCCTGACATGGGCAGCGACACCAGCGAGCCCAGCGCGATGGACAGCAGCAGCAGACCCAGGGCCGAGGGATGGAGGTGGAGGCGCTCCCGGACCTGCGGGATGCGGGAGGCCCAGCTGGCAAAGGCGAAACCGGAGCCGGCAAAGGCCAGGTAGGTGGCCCTGGTGGCAGCGCCGATACGGCCAGCGGGCTCCGGGTGAGTGAGGTTCGCTCGGCAAGCGTACCGAGCCGCCGTGCAGTGGCCGGGCTGAGGGCCACGCTCCTGGCCGCGCTCCTGCCTGCGGGCCGACGGCGAGGGTGCTCAGCACGGGCGACTGACCGCCCGGACGCGTGAGCCTTCGCCCGATCGGCAGGCATCGGTGTAATGCCCGGTCACCATCCCTGCTCTGGATGGCGGCCTGAATTGCCGCACCGCACGGCGCCGGGGCTGGGACCCGCCTCGATCGGTCCCGCCTGGAGCCCGGAACCGATCACCAGCACGAGCATCGCGGTGATCAGGTCGACGCTGTCCACCCGGCAGCCGGCGTCCGCGCTGAACATGGCGTTGCTCATCAGGTAGTCGCTCAGCGGCGCCACGTTCGCGAAGCTCCCGCCAATGTGCCTGGCGTACTCAGTGGCCGGGTAGCAGCGGTCGCATGAATGTCCGTTCGTAGCGGAGCACGCAATTGCTCTCGTCCCGGATGCGGTCGGCTTCGAGGAAGTCGGGGTCGGTGCCGAACAGGGCACGATACTGCTCGTAGGCGGCGAGGCTGGGGAAGCTGAACAGGGCGAGGGCCTTGTCGCTGGCACCTTCAGCCGGAAGGAAGTAGCCGTGATGCGTGCCGCCGTGTGCATCGACCAGCTGGATCCACCGGCGGCTGAAGCGCTCGAAGGCGTCGATCTTCGCAGGATCGATCACGTACTCAACGACGCAAGTGATCACACCTCAGCCTATCGACCAAGCGGGTACTAGGCCCCGCGCACCCGGACACCGTCTCGACCCCAGCCAGCCTCGCTCAGTGGACCGCGCAAGTCGGCAAGGGCCGGTCGGCACGGTAGCTCACCCACTCGGCCTGCGGCAGTGCGAGCGGCTGCGACGCGACGGCGCCCTGGCAAGGCCGCCCTTGACAACGCCGCCAGCCCGGAGATACTTAGGTATGTGCCTAAGTATTCAGGGCTGGATCGCGTCTTCCACGCGCTCGGCGACAGCAGCCGGCGGGCCATGGTCGAGCGGCTGTCCCGCGGCCCGGCCACGGTCAGCCAGCTGGCCGAGCCTTTCGCGATGGCGCTCCCGACCGTCGTCCAGCACCTGCGGGTCCTGGAGACCGCCGGGATCGTCACCTCCCAGAAAGTCGGCCGGGTCCGCACCTACCAGCTCGCCCCCGGCGCGCTGAGCCCCGCCGCGGACTGGATCAGCGCGCAGCAGCTGCCCGCCGAGCGCCGCCTCGACCGCCTCGGCACTTATCTCACCAGTCCCGGCCCACCACCACCCCCAGGGAATGAACGATCATGAGCGACACCACCGAGCGCAGCCAGGCCCACGCCACCTTCGTCATCGAGCGCGCCTACCCCGTGGCCGCCGCCGCGGTCTGGCACGCCCTGTCGGACAACCACGCCTGGGACCAGTGGTTCGGCGGCGGCGCGGCGTTCGACATCCGCGAGAAGTCACACGACTTCCGCGTCGGGGGGCACGCCACCGAGGAAGGCCAGTGGCACGGCGGCCCCCGGTCCCGGTTCCGCTCCACCTACACCGACATCGTCGACCAGCAGCGGATCGTGTTCACCTACGACATCTGGGTCGACGGCCAGCACCTGTCCACCTCCGTCACCACCATCACGCTGGCGCCCGACGACGACCAGACCCGGCTGACCTACACCGAGCAGGGCGTTCACTTCGACGGCCTCGACAGCATCGAGGGCCGCGAAGAAGGCAGCCGGGGGCTGCTCGACCAGCTCGGCGCCTACCTCACCACCACCCGCTGAGACCCGGCGCTGCCGGTCACCAGGAAAGGCAGAACTGACCAATGACTATCGTGACAGCACAAATGTCCGTCTCTGTCGATGGCTTCTACGCCGGGCCTCAGCACACCGACATGCAGACCTGGCTCGAGGGCCCCGAAGCCGCCGGGTTCTTCCGCGTCACCCGGTGGGCAATCGACGCCGAGGCATGGCGCCAGCGGCTGGGCTTCAACGGAGGCGAACAGAACACCAACTCAGAGGTCATCGCGGAAACGTTCGAGTCGGCCGGCGCTTACGTGATGGGACGGCGGATGGCGGACGGCGGCGAGATTCCCTGGGGAGAGGATCCTCCGTTCCGCGCACCGGTGTTCGTGGTCACCAGCCGGCCCCGGCAGACCCTGCAACGACAAGGCGGCACGAGCTTCACCTACATCACCTCCGGCATCGGCAGCGCCATCGAGCAGGCCTGCGCAGCCGCGAACGGGAAGAACGTGGCGATCGCCGGCGGCGGCACGCTGCTCCGGCAGGTGATCAAGCTCGGGCTGCTGGACGAGCTGGAGCTTCACTTCGTGCCCGTGATCCTCGGGGACGGGATGCGCCTGCTCAGCCCCGAACTCGGCCTGGACAGCAAGCAAGGAATCGAACTCACCCCCGCCCGCGTCATCGCCGCCCCAGACGTCACGCACATTCGCTACACGGTCAACGGCCGACGCCCGCTGGTCCTCGACAACAGGGGACGAGACGAGGAACCCGCCACCGCCTAGGAGCGTCAGGGCGACTGGGGCGGTCGCAGCCGGAAAGCCGGGCACTGGCTGCCAGGCCCGGTGGGTCGATCTTCACTTCCAGTTCACGACGAGCGGCCGGCAGACATTGTGGCCGGGCCGCTGCCAGAGACGTCATGTGGCGATATGTTGGCTTATTGACCTGGCTGCTGTAGTCCCCATAGTGTGCGGCTAAGCCTTCGGCCAGGTCGCACCGTTCCCGGCATGGGTCGGCGCTTCCTGCTGCACGACGCCAGGTGGGCCGGGCCCAGCACGGCCTGAAGCGGGGCCGGGCACTGCGTAGCGGGCACCCCGGAGGGGACGGGAAGAAGAGAGCGATCCTGTGACGACCACCGAGGCGGCTGCCCCGCTGCACCCGCCCAGGCACATCAAGGTCAACGGCAAGCGCATCCACCTGCGGTGGATGCAGCAGATCGCTTGGTCGGTAGCCGGCGCGGCGATCGGCGCCTACATGGTGGCGGCGGTGTACTACCTGGTCACCCAGGTGAAGTGGCCCGGCACCGGCGGCCACACCGCTCTCTACCTCAAGCCGAAATGGGACCACCTCTTCCCCTACAAGTGGTGGAAGCCAGGGCGGCACGATTACCGTGACTGCTACGAGGCCGTGTTCGCCACGCTGTTCATCAGGTCGATCATCTCCAGGAAGAAGTACTGGGGTCACCGCGTCGGCTGGCTGCGGCTGGCCACCGCTCCGCTGGTGATCTTCGTGGCAGCGTTCCCGATCATTACCCTCGGCATCTGGCTGGTGGACATCCTGCACCTCGGCCCGCCGAGCTGGCTGGTCACCTACCAGGCGATCCTGATCGGCTTCGTCGCGGCCCAGGTGGTTCACCGGATCTACGCGCCCGTCGGCAACACCGTTCAGTCGTTCTTCGTCGAGCAGGCCATTCCCGGCCAGCACCGACCGCGCTGGCCGCTGCCGCCAGTCGTGCGCGAGCGCTACGCGTGGATGACTGAATGCCGCGTGCCGGTGAAGGACTACGGTGCGTGGTTCACGGTACTGGTGTCGGTCATGGTCGCGGTGCTGCTGTTCCTGGCCGCCTACGGTGCCTACGTCCGGCTGGTCGTCGCGAAGGGAAGATAGGCAGGCACCCGCTCTCTACGCTGACCAGCGTGCTGGACCGGCTGGCGGCCTTACAGGTAGCGGAACATGATGTGCAGGCCGACGAGGCCGTGCTCGGGATGGTCGAAGGACGCCGGTGCCGTGCCGATGATCTGGAAGCCGAGTGACTGCCAGAGGTGCACGGCCGGGGCGTTCGACTCGACGACCGCGTTGAACTGGATGCTCGCAAAGCCCGCGGAGCGGCACCAGTCGAGGACATACTGCCCCAGGGCGCGGCCGACACCCTGGCCCTGCCGGGCCGGATCGACAAGGAAAGACGCCGTCGCGACGTGTGACCCGCGACCGGGCCGGTTAGCCCCCATCTTCGCTGAGCCCGTGATGGCGCCATCGCTGATCGCTACTACGGTCTGGCCGGGTGGCTCCTCCATCCACCAGGGCCGGGCCTCGTCGAGCGTCTGCCCGTCCGGGAAGGGATAGGTTTTCCCCTCGGCCATGATCGCGGCATAGAAAGGGTAGATTAACGGCCATTCCTGCTCGGCGGCCCGCCTGATGATCACGGGTCGTGAGAATACTGCCTCAGTCCCTGTCCGGTCCACAGGTTTCCGGCTAGCTCGGGTGACTGCGCAGCCCGGGCCGGCACCGAAGGCGCTGCTTTCGGGCAGCCAGCGGCCACGCCGTCAGGGCGTTAAAACCAATCGCCGCCGAGACCGTGTGCGGCAGCGAGCCGCCGCCCCCCGGACGGCTCTGGTGCACTAGCCGCGGATGAGGCCGAGGGAGCGGGCCCGGCTGACCGCCTCGTCCCGGCTGTGGACGCCGAGCCTCTGATACAGACGCGCCGCCCGCTCCTTGGCTGCAGACCGGGAGATGCCCAGCTTGTCGGCAATAACGGAGAAGGGCAGTGGCTTGGGGAGGTACCGCAGAACCTGCGCCTCTGCCATGGTGATTGACGCCGCCCTGACTCGTGCCTCGGCTTCGCCGGCCGCCTCGGCGGCCACCTCGTCGGCGGCGCCGATGGTGGCGAGGGACTCCGCCAGGGACGCGGCGGCCACTTCGTCGGCGGCTTCCACCGCGGCGGCGTCTTCGGCTACGGCGTCAGCGGCAGCCTGGTCGGCGGCGGCCACGATCAGGCCAGCTGAGGTCAGCGCGGTGACCGCCTCGTGGGCGGCCGCCTCCTCCACCAGCCCGGCGGTGATCAGCGCCCGGACGGCGGCGGCAGCCGCGGCGGACTGGATCTGTCCTGACTCGGCCACTGCCTCGGCCGCTTCGGCTCTGGCTGCCACCGCCGCGAGCAATGCGTCGGCCTCATCGGCCTGGGCCTGGGCGATCACCTGAGATGCCTCCTCCATGGCGGCGACCTCGGCTCCCACCACCAGGCCGGCTTCGGAGGTCAGGAAGCCCTCGCCGATCAGCATGCCGCCGGTCTCGGCGATTGCGTCGAATAGCGGGGCGGCCCAGTGGTGCTCGACGAGCAGGAAGGCCAGAGCGGTCCCCGGCTGGAGAGAATCGGCCAGAGCCCGCGCATCGGCCGGGTCAAAGGCCGCCTGGCCGCCAGCTGGCGCCGGGACAGCCGGACCGCCGCTGGCAACGGGAACGACCGCCGCCAGGAGCGAGCCGAAGTCCTCGTCATTACCGACCGCCAGCTGCTCGATGGCGCCGTCCTGGCTTTTGGCCACGAAGAGCATGTCGAGGAGGCGAAGAACTCCCCGGCCGCGAAGACGGTCCACTTCGGCCAGGATCCGATCCTCGCCACCGGCGTCGCGGCTGAAGCTCAAGGCGATCACCTGGAGCGGTGCGGCCATCTCTGCCTCCCTGTTTCGGTTGTTCCGGCGCGTAATGTCGCCGACCGTACCACCGAGCAGCGTCACCGCCAGGAGGTGCACCCGCGCCTCTGCAACTGAGCGCAAGACGCGGGAACCCGCGCTGGTAACGTCATGGCGTGCCAGTACGCCTTGAGCGGTCGGTCGAGGTCGCCGTGCCGGTGGAGTGTCCTGGCAGCTGGTGGCCAGCAGCGAGGGCCTTTCCAGCTGGCTTGCTGATGCGGCCGTCGTACCCGGGCCGTCGGGCAGCGTGACGCTGCGGTTCGCTCCTGGCCCAGCTCGGAGTTGACCCGCAGTGATGGCGGCAGAGCTACTGTCACAGGATGCGTGAGACTGAGATAAGCCGCGACGGGCGGGTGGTGCGGGTCCGTGACGCAGGTGATCCCGACGGCTCCGTGGTGATGTACTTCCACGGGACTCCTGGTTCCCGGCTGGACCTTTGCTTTGGGGAGCAGCTCGCGGCCGAGCGCGGCGTCCGGCTGATTTCCTTCGACCGGCCTGGCTATGGGGGTTCTACTCCCGCGCCGTTCGGGCTTGCGTCGATCGCCGCTGATGCGCATGCGGTTGCCGACGGGCTGGGCGTGCCCAGGTTCGTGACGCTCGGCATGTCCGGCGGAGGGCCCGGGGCACTGGCGGCCGCCGCGGTTCCGGGCGGCCGTGTTATCCGCGCTGGGATCGCCTCGGGCGCCGGGCCGTTCGAGCTGATTCCTGGCGCGCTCGACGAACTCGGTGACGACGACCGCAGCGCAGTCTCGTTGCTGCCCGGTGATCCGGTCGCTGCGGCATCCGCGTTCGCCGCCGGATTCGAGCCGCTGGCCGAGCTGTCCCGTGTCTCCGACGGCTCAGGGGTGGTGCGGGCATTCCAGGGTCTGCTATCCGCCCGCGATAGTGCGCTGTTGCTCGATCAGCGATACGCCTCGGTGCTGGCCGCAACGGTGCGCGAGGCGCTGCGCCAAGGGACGAGCGGCGGCGGCTGGGACAATGTTTCCTGGATCGGGCGATGGGACATCGACCTGAGCGCCGTCCGCTGCCCGGTTCTGCTGTGGTACGGAAGCGAGGACTGTCTCGCTCCACCCGCCCACGGATTGTGGCTGTCGGAGCATCTGCCCCTGGCACGGCTTGTCCTGCGTGACGGCGAGGGCCATCTCGGGATTTATGAGCACCTCGGCGAGATGCTCGACGCTCTGACCGAGCCGGACGCGCTGTAACGGCAGCGGCAGGCACATCGCCGCTCGCGGGTCTCGCCGGCCTGGCGGAGCAGCCGGTAGAAGGTGGACAGGGACCCGAGGTAGGTGCCCTCGTCCAGCAGGGTGGCCCAGACCTCGGCCGGGGCGGTGTCGGCGAACCGCGGCGAGTGCAGGGCGGCGAGGATCGCCGCGCGCTCCGCCGGGGCCAGGGCGCGTGGCTGCACCCGGTCTCGGTGCGGCACCGGCGCCCGCCGCGGGGGCACCGGGCTGGTGCGGTGCCGCCGGTACCAGGTGGCCTGTGCCACGCCCGCCGCCGCGCACGCTGCGCGCCTGCCGATCCGCGGCGCCATCGAGGTGATCGCCTCGCCGGTCACGGCGCCGGCCCCGGCTCGTTGCCCGCGCCCTCGGAGAGCCTCTCCAGGAGCGCCTGAAGTTTTGCCTGGACCTCCACCACGAAGCGGGACGTGGCCAGCTCCTGCTCCAGCTTGGCTTTCTCCCTGGTCAGCCGGGCGATCCGCGCGTCCCGCGGATCCGCCGCCGGGCGGCCCCGCGGCTGCTTCAGCCCGGCCAGCGCCCCGGCGTCACGGGCCCGCCGCCACCCGGTGATCAGGCTGGAGTACAGGCCCTCGCGGCGCAGGATCGCGCCCTTCTCCCCGCCAGGTGCCGCGTCATACGCGGCGAGGATCTCCTGCTTGTACTGCGCGGTGAACGTCCGCCGCCGGGCCCGCCCGGGCACCTCAGGGTCGGGCCGTCCCGGCTCGCGGTCAGTCACCTGCCCAGCATCACCGGTCACCATCGCACGGTCGAGCGCGGTCACAGTCATCTTGACGAGATATCTCCATCCCCGCCCTCGGGGAGGCCAGTAATTACTGAAGGGGCGGGTGCCTCACACCAGGCTGACAGAGAGGGGTGCGACTCCGACCACGGGACGCCGGGGAGCGTACCGCGCAGAGCCCAAGCCCGCAGCAGCGGCAGCCACGCTGGCATGGATGCTAAACACGCCAGCTAGGCCGGTCAGGTCCAGGAGCCGCAGCACGGACCCCTGCGGCGCGGCCAGCAGCACATCGCCACCTACCCGCCGGGCCAGCTCCTGCACGCGCGCCAGCGCACCCAGAGCGCAGCAGTCGATGAACTCCAGAGCCGCCAGATCAACGATTACGCGCTGCCCGCCCGCCGTGGCCGCCAGAACCGCGGCCGCGGCACTTGCGGCATCCACCACGTCCAGGTCCCCGCGGAGCGTGACCACAACCGGGTCCCCGCACGCCCAGGCACGCAGCTCAGCACCTACCATCGGGACGCCTTCCGCCAGAGCAGCTAGGGCGGGGACTGGACCCAACGGCTAACAACAACCTGCACTGTGGACAATACGCCCCAGGCAGGGGCTCGGGCTACAGATCGCGGGCTGCCGCCACTGGACTGGCCAGGCGCCCCAGCCCACATACCGCGGCCGGGCGGCAGCGTACCGCCGTTATCACGGTCACCGAGCGGTCCCTACCCTCGCGGCGCATCAGACTGTGACCGGAGGCGAAGCGCATGCTGCCCTGGCCCCTCCCCCCGGAGGGGTCTACATCGGTGGCGCAGCCACCGCGGTGAGTCTGGTGGTAGAGGACGGCCGGATCACCCGGATCTACGCGATCCGCAACCCCCAGAAGCTGGGATGGCTGGAAAAGGTAGCGGAACTGCGGCGGTGACCGTCCTACGGTTGCACGGCGTTGACGCTGGCACTGTCATGAGCTGCGATTGCGGGTGCCGGTCGTGAACCAGGCGCCGATCCATGACAGCACGGCCAGCCCAAACGCGGCAAGTGCGTGCTTGGTGTGGTGGTGCGCCGAGCCCGCCTGGTGGCCAGGGAGGAAGGACGGCAGGTGGGCTGCGGTCTCGATCAGGTAGACGACGCCGAGGGCGGCGAAGACCAGGCCAAGGACGATCAGCGCGGCGGTCACGGTGAGTGGGGCATTGCGGCTGACGGCGTTGTGTGTCACTGAGGGACTCTCTTTCCGAGGGACAGAGGTCTGGGAAACGAAGATTAACGTAGCCGTGGCGCTCCCTTGTGTGTGTGTAACGGCTGCTACTTTCGGCGGGGTGACAGGAGATAGGAGGACTGGGGGGCGGTGCCCGACGTGCCGGCCTTCGCCGAGAAGATCACGAGAGCAGTCGAGCTGGCGGAGCGCGGTGAGGGGAGATCACTGGTGTTCCGGGCCGTGCGCCAGATGTAAAGGGGACAATCTTGGAGCTTAGGGCGCCTCGTCATGGCTGATTGCTGCCGGCTCGGGCCGGGGCCGGTGAGCGTCATGGCCGCGATCTGGCCTCGTGGGGCCTTCCTGGCTGTTCTCGTGCGAGGGCAGGCCGGATGAGAGCGCCGCCGCTACCGGGGATTTTCGCCAGTCTGGGTCCGCTGCTGAACCACTGGGGTTATCTGGCCGTCGGCGGCTTTCTGGTACTGGAAGACTTCGGCGTCCCGGTCCCCGGCGAGACGATCCTGATCGCCGCCTCGATCTATGCCGGAGCCGGGCGGCTGAACATCGTGGTGGTCGTCGTGGTCGGTTTCGTGGCCGCGGTGGTCGGCGACAACATCGGTTTTGCGATCGGGCATTTCGGCGGCCGGGCGCTGGCCATGCGGTGGGGTAAGTATGTGTTCCTCACCAGCGAGCGGCTTGACAAGGCGGAGGACTTCTTCGACCGGCACGGCGGCAAAGTGATCGTGGCCGCCCGATTCATTGAGGGACTGCGCCAGGCCAACGGCATCGTGGCCGGTATCACCGGGATGCACTGGCGGCGCTTCGTCCTGTTCAACATGATCGGCGCCGCCCTGTGGGTCGGCGTGTGGGTCAGCCTCGGCTACCTGGCCGGAAGCCACATCACCGCTATCTATGGCCAGGTAACGCGCTATTCCCTGTATGTGCTGATCGCGCTGGGGGTGGTCCTCGTCGCCTTCATCGCCCGGCGCCTGCTGCGCCGCCGCCGGGCAGCCTCTGACCCCAGGCCAGGTCAGGGCCGCAGACCTGGCCCTGGCGGCGCGGAGTGAGCCGGACGGTCGCGTAAGCCGCTACCAGAGTCCGGGGACCAGCCTTCAGCGAACCCGTCGCCGGTAGGCCCCGTACGTCGGCGATCCGGTCAGCAGCCGCTCCTCCATCAGCGCCCGGCCGATGTTACAGCCGCTCGCCAGCACCACGACCAAGAAGTTCCGCAGCGAGATGCTCTGCAGCAGGTATCCCGACTGAATCAGCAGATAGGACGCACACACCGGATGCCGGACGACGGCGTAAGGGCCCAGGTCACCAGGCCGCGGTCAGCAGCCACGAAGCCGAAGGAGCGGCCCAGTACGAGAAGCGACATGACGCAGGCGGCGAGGCCGGCCAGCTGGAGGCCAAGCCCAGCTGCAACCCCCCAGGGCGGGTGGGCGCCGGCGGGCCGGAACATTACGCCGGCGAATGACCTGGCGGATGCCAGCAGCCAGCTGCCTGGGTCCCGGCTGACGGCGCTTGGCGGCCGCCGGACCAGGAACGCGAGCACGAACCGCGCCTGCTCAACCAGGAAGGCGCCCCCGATGAGGCTGTGGGTGCGCAGGTGGAACTGCAGGCTCGCTTGCGCGGCCAGCGGCGCGCCCGCCGCGCCCGCCGCGCCCGCCGCGCCCGCCGCGCCCGCCGCGCCCGCTGCGCCCGCCAGGTTCACCCCGATGCGCACGGCCCGGCCGAGCCCGCGGGGGAGCGAACCCGTCCCGAGCCACGTCCAGATCGGAACATGATGAGCCGCGGAAGGCGCCGGGACGTCCTCATCGCGAGAGGACGTCCTGGGATCGCGGCGCTGATCTAGTCTCCGGGCGCGGCTCATCATGACCTCCTCTCCTGATCGCCCGGGCACAGCGACTGGTCAATGCATCCCGCAGAAGCGCTGCGGGACGTCGGCCTCGAATGCCCGAGTGCCAGAGTGTGCGGGGGTTCTCCCAGCCGGGAGAAAGATCGGTCATCCGGGCGGACTCCACGAGTCCTATCCGTGATAGTAGGCGGGGTCGGCGTCGCCTGCCCGCAACCCTCACCTGAAGGGGCGAAGCCATGGTTTACAGGGCTGGCGGCCCCGGCCGCTGGGTATCCGCAGCGAGCGCAGAGCCGGGGCCTTCCTGGTTCTCCTTCTCCTCCTCATCGGACCGGGCCTATGGCTGGCAGGCTGCGGCGGGGCGCCCGCCGCTGTCAGGGCGCGGATGGGCCAGCGGCGGCTCACGTCGAGGGTCACCTCGTCTTCGCCCCCGCACCGCGCTGACCCTTCTATCCGCACCGGGTGTCCGTGGCGGGGTCGCGGACCACGCCGCTAGTGAACCAGGCCCGGACCGCGTCCTCCGTCAGGCCGGGATCCGCGCCAGCCGCCCTGCTCATGTCAGTCATGAACGGTCAGGAGCGGCGCATCACCGCCTTGATACGGACGCATGGTCATCTCACTCACCCCGATGACTTTATGGGCTACTGGTAGTTCCCAGCGGAGTAGGTGACGAGCGTCTGGTCAGGGTTGTCGGCTACCTGGAGTACGACGTGCGAGTAGTCGACCGGTCCGAGCCTGGGATGACGCAGCTTCTTCGATCCGCTGCCTACGGCCGTTACGTCGTGGCAGGGCCACCAGTTCCGGACGTGCTCGCTGTCGCGCCGTAGTTCCGCAATGAGATCCTCGAAATCGGGATCGCCTGGATAGCGGGCGGCAGCGAGCCGGAACCGGCCCAACATTGCCCTGGCTTCGGGTTCCCATTCCAGGTAGACCGCACGGGCTCGGTCAGTCATGAACATCCACCGCACCAGATTGCGCTCACCGGGGGGCAGGGCCTCCCAATCGGTGAACAGTTCCCGCGCGGCGGGATTCGAGGTCAGCACGTCCCAGCGGCGCCCTTTGACGAACGTCGGAAAAGGATCGAGGCGCTGGACCAGATCGACCACGCCGGGATCGATCCGTTCCGGAGGGGCCGCAAGGACCGCGGCGCTGCCCGCGTCATCGCGCCCGTGGGCGAGAACCTGGAGGTAACGGCGTTCGGCAGTGGTCATCCGCAGCGCAGCGGCCAGAGCATCGAGCACCTGAGCCGAAGGCCGCACCGGGCGCCCCTGCTCCAGAAACGTGTAGTAGGTGGTGGAGAGGTTGGCGAGCAGCGCGACTTCCTCGCGGCGCAGGCCTGCAGTGCGCCGGCGCTTGCCCGGGGGCAAGCCGACGTCGTCGGGGAGGAGCCGCTCGCGTCGCGACCTGAGCAGCTGCCCCAGAGCCTCGGGATCACCGGCTACCGCCACGGGTCCAGGGTACTAACGCCGGTACCAGTAAAGACCTGCTCTGGTTACCAGGGCCGCCTGTCGTCAGGCTGACGGCATGACGATCACGAACGCAACAGTCCAGATCCCCGTCGCTGACGGCACCACGATGCCCGCCTACCTCTTCGGCCCAGCCGCGGACCAGGCCCCGGCCGGGGTGATCGTGGCCCACGAGCTCTTCGGTGTGAACCCAGATATCCGGGGCGTGGCCGACGACCTGGCCAAGGCCGGCTACCTGACCATCGCGCCCGAGTTCTATCACCGGGACGCCCCACCCGGCCGCTGGCTCGAGCGCAACGATGCCGGACGCCAGGAGGGCTTCAACCTCCTCCACCGCCTCCAGCGCCAGCAGGCGCTGGCCGACGTGACGGCCTGCATCGGCTGGCTGACCTCACAGCCGCCGATCAGGAAGATCGCAATGATCGGCTTCAGCGCTGGCGGCCACCTGAGCTATCTTGCGGCGTGCTGCCTCCCGATCACCCAGACGGCCGTGCTGTACGGCGGCTGGCTGCCCACCACCGACATCCCGATGAGCCAGCCTTCACCGACGCTGGACCTGACCCCTGGGATCAGCGGCCAGATCCTCTACCTAGTCGGCGAAGACGACACCCTGATCAACGCCGGGCAGCGCAGCCAGATCCACGCAGCCCTGCACGAAGCCGGGATCGAGCATGAAATGGTCAGCTACCCGGGGACCGGGCACGCGTTCTTCTGGCCGGACACACCGGCATTCAGCCAGTACGCCCGCCACGACGCGTGGTCCCGCATCCTGGCCATGCTCGCCTCCTAGCGCAGCCGCCAGGCCGCAGGACTTACGCCCCGAGGGGATGGCCGCATGCATCCAGCCTCTCACCGCGCCGCGGGCTCCAGCAGGAAATAGATGTCGGTTCGCCGCTTCGCGGGATCGTCGTCCCAGTCACCGTAGACTTCCCAGCTCACGCCAGTCGGCCGGCGCCGGTGGTCCGCGCACCACTGCTCAAGCGCTGCGTACGCCCCGGCCATGTCCGAGTACTCGCCGTAGTGCGCTGTCGCCGCCACCTCACCCGGCGGCGTTGCTACCGCACGGACCTCGCCGCGGGGGGTGAAACCGGTGGGCACCTCGACGCCCGCATCGATAGTGATCGCGCCAGCGCCGCCGTAATACACTACGACGTTGTGGCCGGTGCGGGCACCCTGCTCACGCAGTACCGGCCAGACCATGTCGAGCAGGCGCACGATGTCGGCGCCGAGCCGCTGCCGGGTAGTCCTGGCACGAACCGCCGCGAGCGCACGCGGATCGGCCTGCCCGGCGCGCACCTCATAGGACACGGACGCGGACGCTACCAGCGCTGCCCGCTTAGGCGCAATGGCCACTCCGGGCAGGGGCGCCGGCACCCTGCCGGCTGATCTCAGGCGGTGGATTCAGGGAGGGCAGTGTTGCGGAAGAGATAAACCCCGACCGTAACGCCGCTGACGGCGGTGGCCTCTCCGCTCATGAAGACGCGGTCCGTGCTGGTCTCTCCGGTGATCATCTCGAAGAACGGCTGGCCTGCTTCCTTCGCGACGGTGGCCGCGCCGGCGGGAGTGGCCGGGAACGTGTCCCGCTTGCGCTGCTCCTCCGCCGCTTGAGAGCTCGCCAGCAATCACGTCCTGCACTGGAACGGCAAGGCGTGGAAGCGGGTGCTCAGCCCGGCCCCCCGGGGGCATGGCGTCCTAGCCGACTAGCAGCAGCGGCTCTGCACGGTCCAGCCACCGTCCGGCCGCGCCCGGGCGGAGGTTAGCCCGGGTCCTTGGCGAGCTGGTCGGTAGCAGACTGGCCTGCCTGCTTGCACCGTCGCAAGAAGTCGATGACGAGGTCGATCTGGTCGTCGGAGTAGCTCCCGAGGATCTCGTCGAGCGAGCTGTTCATGCCGTCGTAGAGCTGGATGATGGCCCGCTGTTTGTCCGGTACGGCACGGACCATCACTGCCCGGCGGTCGCTTTGGTCCCGCTCGCGCACAATCCAGCCGCCGCGCTCGAGGCGGTCGAGGATGCCGGTCATCGTGGCGAGGTGCACGTCGATGCGACGCGCAAGAGCTGTCGGGCTGATCGGGCCGTACCGCGTGATGACGTCGAGGCAGTCGAGGTCCACGTCCTTGATCTCGCTGCGCGAGCCCACTCGGTGATTGAGGACCGCCAGTTCGATCCGCAGCTCGCGCAGGTTCTGCTTGGCCGCGGCGATCCGCCGTCTCCGGGCTCGTCGTGCTTCCCCGGACTCAGACGTGTCGGTGCGCTGGGCCGTCATTTGCGTCGCCACCTCCTCAAGTGCTATGAATATCATATGCTATGATATTCATAGTATCAGGTCGTCACCGCGCATCCAGCGCGTCAGGAGGAGCGTAACCATGAGGATCGTTGTCTTCGGAGCGAACGGAGTTACCGGGCGACTGCTGACAGAGCAGGCGCTAGCTGCCGGTCACGACGTCGCGGCAGTGACCCGCCGGCCGGACAGCTTCCCGATCACGCACCAGCGGCTAAGGGTTGAGGAGGCCGACGTGCACGACCCGGATGCCGTCAGCCGGGCAGTCGAGGGAAACGATGCCGTGCTGTCGACCCTGGGCGTGCCATTCACTCGCAAGCCGGTCAGCGTCTACAGCGACGGCGTCCGCAACATCGCCGCCGCGATGTCCCGGCACGGGATCAAGCGGCTGATCGTGGTGAGCTCGAGCGCCACCGAGCCGCACCATCATGCGGACGGCGGCTTCCTGATGAATCGCGTCCTCCAGCCGCTGGTCACCGCGACGATCGGCAAGACGACCTACAGCGACATGCGCCGCATGGAGGAACTCGTGCGCGGCAGCGACCTGGAGTGGACGATCATGCGCCCGTCGGGCCTTTTCGACGCTCCTGGTGTGACGCGCTACGAGCTTCACGAGGATCAGGCACCGGGCATCTTTACCAGCCGCGCCGACCTGGCCGCGAGCATGCTCGAACAGGTCACCGACGGCCGGTTCGCGCGCAAGGCGGTCGCGGTCACGACATCCGCCGGTGCCCCCACGCTGTTCCAGGTGCTGCGCCGGGAGGCGTTCAAGTCAGGCTGACGCGGTCCCGGTGGTGCCCGGGGACAGCGTGCTCAGCGCGTCGTCCAGCATGTCCGGAAAGGTGTCCGGGTACCGGGCAATGAGATAGATCACGAGGGACAGGCGGTCATGGTCACTGAGCGCCTTGACCCGGGAAAGGCGCAGCTCGGCCGCAGCCTCGGAGGTATCAGCCATGCTCCATGATAATCAGGTCACCTGCCGGGCCTGGCGCCGATCGCTTTAACCGGGCATCCCGCTGGTCGTCGACGGCGTTAGCAGCTTTGGGTCGGCACGACCTCCCTAAATAGATCCTTCACCGGCTGGCGTCCCTGCGTCGCTGACTTCCTCGGTGCGTTCGGGCAGGAGCAGCAGCGCGCCGGCGAAGAAGAGCACCGCGCCGACGAAGGTACCGAGGTTGGACCGCTCGGCGTTGTGCAGCTGGCCGGTCGCCGGGTTGATGTAGCCGGCCACTGCGGATACGCCGAAGGCGATGGACCCGAGCAGGTTGACCAGGGTGATCCACCATGGCCACGACAGGGGGCGCCAGGCGAGCCAGCCATGGCAGACCTCGAACCAGGCCAGCCCGCTGGCGACCAGGAAGCAGATCGAGCCAACCGCGTCGGGCCGCCATACGTGCTGGTGCGCGGCCTGAGCGGTGAGGTCTTCCCGCAGCGCGTTCCCGGTGCTGACGTTGAAGTAAAGGGTCCCGGCCAGTTGCACCGCGGTCGCCCACCAGTCAATCCGGCGGGGCTGGAAGACGAAGAATCGGCGCCGGGCACCACCGGGCGCCTGCGGGCCGGCATCCACGGCTTCCCGGTAGGTCAGGAAGCCAGCCGCGGTGAAGAACAGCGAGCCGATGAAGAAGGTCGCTGCGTCCCAGCGGGTCCCGACAGCGCTGGCGTATCCGGGGAGGGCGCCGAGGGCGAATAGCAGCGACCCCACGGCGAACAGGACGGCGATCCACCATCCCCGGACCCCGGGTGCCCACCACGTCGAGCCGACAGCCGATGCGCTCCGCAGGTGCTTGCGGTGATCGCGGGATTCCCGGCGAGCCACGACCCCGCCCGGCCGCACGCGCTCGACGAAGGTCACGAAGGGGCCGACGCGACCCTCGCGGCCTCCTCGGTCCGGCACGGGCATAGGCGTGTCCTGTCTGATCAATGTGATCTTCTCAGACAACTCAGTCATCTCAGTCCCCGATGGCCAGAAGCCATACCTGCGCGAGAAGTGGTCATCGCCGGCCTCGCTGCCGGCGTGCCTGCCGCCGCGATTAGCTGTGAATACTGAGGATAATCACCTGATTGCAGCTAGTAGTTAAAGGCGCCGTAGCGACGACAGCGTTACTGCCCCCGGGCGAGAGGCACAGATGGCGACACCCACGGGAAGTCCTACTCAGGCGCTACCCAAGCCGCCGCCGCGCCAGCTAGCTCCGCAGCCGCCGCGCCAGGCCGGAGTCGACCGCTTCGACGACGCCATCGTGGTGACACGGACCCGGGCCTGGATCGGCTTGGCGGCGTGCCTCGCGCTGGTGGTCGGCGTGGTGGTCTGGGCGACCACGACCACTGTCGACACCACCGTCAAGGCGCCCGGCGTCGCGCTGGTGAACGGCACCATCAGCAGTGTCGTGAGCCCGGCATCGGGAACAATCACCAGCCTGTCGGTGGGCGCTGATGACCCTGTGCGAGCCAATCAGGTCATCGGCAGGATTTCCGGCCCGAACAACAAGAGCGTCCCGCTGGTGGCGCCGATCGCCGGCCGGATCCTCAGCCTCGAGGCGAGCGTCGGGTCCGCCGTGCGTGACGGCGAGTCCGTCGCCAACCTCACCGCCGAGCACGGTCCGCTGGTAGTCCGGATGTTCGTTTCGCCATCTGCCGCCGACCAGGCCAGCCGCGGGGCGCGCGCCATCCTGACCCTGCCGACCGGGGCAACCGTGCAGGGTCGCGTCACCCACGTGGGACAGCTGCCGCTGACCGAGCAGGAGGTGGCGGGCGCCATCGGGAGCCCGGCCCTGGCGGCGCTCCTGGCGTCGGGTAACGGGTTCATCGCCGTGAGCGTCACCCCGGTGAACAACAGCCAGGCCCGGCAGCTCGACTCCGGCGACGTCGCCTCGGTCAGCCTCATCGTCGGCAGCCAGCACCCGATCAGCTACATCTTCTGATGGTGACCACGCCCGTGGCCCCGGCCGGCCACAAGACGGTGCGCACGCCGACGGTGCTGCAGATGGAGGTCACCGAGTGCGGCGCCGCCTCGCTGACCATGATCTTGAACTGGCTCGGGCTCGACGTCCTGCTCGAGGAGGTCCGTGAGCGCTGCGCGGTCTCCCGGGACGGGGTCAACGCGCTCAAGATGGTGGACGCGGCCAGGAGCTTCGGGCTGGAGGCCACCGGCTACCGTTACGACGCCGACGAGATCGGGAATCTGGAGGCACCGTTCGTCGTCTTCTGGAATCAGAACCACTTCCTAGATACAGCACCTGCTCCGCCCGCTGCTCGCTGGTCAGGGCGGCCAGCCGGGCGCGGAGATCGGCGGCCGGCTGGCCGCGGAACACCCCGCCGACGGCGCCGCGCTCGGTCATCAGGTCTGTCGCCGCGGCCGGAGCCAGGAACAACGGGATGTCCAGGCGCTCCAGCGCCAGGCGCTCGGCCCGGATGACAGCCCGCGCGGCGGCCGGGTCGCCGGCGTGCAGCCGCGCGAGCTGGGCGACCACGAGGCGGGATTGGCGAGCACCTCCAGGGCGAGGCTGCGATCGATGCCCGAGCCCAGGAACTGCGGCGCCCCGGCCCGCCGGGCGATGAGGTCATAGGCCCCGGTGGACCGGAAGGTATACCGGCCGGCCGCCGAGAACAGGTCACACGACCCGACCAGGTCCGCGACCTGGCCGGCGTGGGTGCCCAGCCAGCGATGTGCCTCCTCGTACCCCGCTACCAGGTCCCCGACGTGCCGGGCCGCGCTCAGCGCGACATCGCCGCCGGCGGGCGCGTTGCGAGCGCGCGGAGCGGGCCGCGGCTCGATGACCGGGATCATGTCAGCGCTGTTGCGGTGCAGCCAGACCGGGCCGCGGGCCAGGGGCCGGCCAGCCAGGCCGGACACGTCCCGCGCGCCGCTGTCAGTGCCGCCGATCCACCAGGGCAGCATCCCGGTGTCGATCACCGACTGCTCCAGGTCGGCTTGCACGACCGCGTCAGCCGGGACCAGCCCGGCGGGCACCAGCTCCGGCGCGGCCAGCCGCGGCGGAGTCAGCATCTCGGCATCCACCAGCGCCGGGGCGGGCCCGGCGGCCACGAGATTGTCCATGATGAGGTCAGTGCCGTTCAGCGTTGCCGCCAGGCTGAGCAGCGTTCCCGACCGTCGGTAGAAGCCGGCCAGCTCGGCTGGCCCGGCGCAGGGCCGCTGCTCGATCCAGGCCGCCCAGCCGTAGCCGTCCCGGGCGACCACGCCCGGGGCCAGCGGCGTCTGCACGCCGCTGGCGGCCAGCGCGGCCAGCAGGCCGCTCAGCGCCCGCTCGGCGCTCACCGGCCGGGGCTTGTAGGCCAGCACCTGCCCGCGCTCGAAGTCCAGCCGGGCTACCGTCTGCCCGTGCTGATGCCGGTCACCAGCCGAGCCGGACGCTCATCAGCAGGCCCGGGTCGGCGCCCGCCCAGAACGCGCTCCGCAGCGCCGGGAGGTCAGCCAGCAGCCGCGCCAGCAGCGTGACGGCCGCATCGGCCAGCTCGGTGACGCGCTGGGCGACCAGGCGCCCGAGCACTGGGTAGCGGATCGCCAGTGCGGGCAGCCCGGCCTGCCGCTCGCCGTCGACGAACTGCTGGTAGGAGGCCGCGACCCGACCCGGCCCTGCTCGCGGAGGCGGCGGCGCAGCCGCGAGAAATCCTGGTAGAGCACGGCCCCGCCGAGCTCACCCAGCCCGGCCACGAGGTCAGTGACCAGATGATCGATGGCCCCGGCGTCCATCAAGCCGCGCTGCTGCGCGGTCAGGGCGGCCTCGATCGCGGCGCGGGCCGCGCCGCCGGCGGGGGTCCACAGGTGCCCGAAGGCCGCAGCGGCCGGGTCACCCGCGTCCCCGTCGGTGACGGCCCGTGCCGTGATAGCGGCCAGGGTATGGCTCCAGGCCGGTGCCTGCTCGGCGCGGGGCACGACCACATCGCGCACCAGCCGCTCGGCATCGCCCTGGGCGAGTCTCAGGTCGGCCAGGTAATCCCGGAACCGGGCGGCGTCGCCGCCAGCGGCGTTGTCACGCCACTGAGACAGCCGCCCGGTGATCACTCCGGGATCGGTATCCGCGCCTGCCGCGCCGTCCAGCCGGTCGTCGAGCGAGGCGGCCCGTGCCGCTGCGCGCAGCAGCTGCTGCTCGCCTATCCCGCTCACCGCCGGCCCGATCCGGACGCGGCCTGCGATACCGGAGACCTGGCCAGATCAGGCCCTAGCCAGCCCCTGGCCGCCATGGTCACGAGGTCGTGACGAAACTGCACCCCGCGCTGGTGCCGATCCAGCAGCCCCCCGCCGGCCACGCCGGCCAGCTCGTCCGCGGTCAGCTCCTTCGACTCAGGGGTCGGGAGCACGAGATAGACGTGAGCCGGAGTCTCCTCCAGCACCTCGATACGGATGTCTGCGGGCATCGTCCCCCCGAGCTCGCGCTCCAGGGTGCCCTTCGGGTCAGACTTGAGCTGCGAGCGGAACGAGGGATCCTCGGCGGCTCGAGCCATGATTTCCTGACGGGATTTCATCAGTTTTTGCTCCCATCGTCGGTGCACTGGAGGCTGGTCTCTGAGGGGCACGCTCGGCGAGCCATGGCAGCGCAGAGATCGCCTTGATTTCTCTTAGTTACTACTCAGCTACTTTCAGTAGTTAAACCTCGATGCGGCCGTGGCGCAACGATCGCCGGGTCGTGTTGGCCAGGCGGCCGGGAGCGGCCCCGCTGCCGCGGCGGAAAGTCGCGCGGCCGGAGCCGGCCGGCGGTTTCGCGCCCGCCGGCCAGCCTCGCCTGACCTGCGGTGAAGTCTCGAGTAACAGCGGTCGACCCTCACATGACATCTCGCTGTTTTGCGCGGGCGACAGCCGTTGGCGCAGCTCGAGTGGGATCCGTTTCTCGGCGAGTTTCTCCGCCGGGACCGGCTGGGCGGGCCGCTGGCGCCATGGCGGGGTTATCTCCCGGCACCTCCCGCCGGCTTCCGTCCATGTCGTCTTCTACGTCGGTGCCGTGCTCCAGGGCAGCTTCCCGCTGCCTGACTGATGAGGTAGTGGTTCTGTTCCGGGGCCAGGACCGGTAGGCTCGCGGTCGGCGCGGCGAGGTCGCGTCGTGGTATCGCGGATAAAAGGACTTGGACTGATGGCAACAGGAACAGTGAAGTGGTTCAACGCCGACAAGGGCTTTGGTTTCATCGCCCCCGATGACGGGACGGCGGACGTGTTCGTCCACTTCTCCGCGATCGCGAGCTCCGGCTACAGGTCGCTGGATGAGAACCAGAAGGTCGAATTCGACACGACCCAGGGGCAGAAGGGACCGCAGGCGGAGAACGTCCGTCCTCTCTGACGCATAACGTCCAGCGGCTCGCGCCTAGCGGCGGGTAGGCGCGAGCCCTGGCAGCAGGGGGACGGGGAGGGGCGGCCGGCCCTGGGGCCGGCTGTCCCCGGTCCGCTGTGCGGTCCCAGATCTTTGCATGATCATGCACTAGTGTGCATATAATTTCACCCGTGTCTAAGGTGCTTACCTCACTCCCTGTCGGCGAACGGGTCGGGATCGCCTTCTCCGGCGGCCTCGACACCTCGGTAGCGGTCGCCTGGATGCGCGAGAAAGGTGCAGTTCCGTGCACCTACACCGCCGACATCGGCCAGTACGACGAGCCTGACATCGCCTCGGTGCCCGGGCGCGCCACGGCGTACGGCGCGGAGACCGCCCGGCTGGTCGACTGCCGGGCGGCCCTCGTGGAGGAAGGGCTCGCCGCCCTGGCCTGCGGGGCGTTCCATATCCGGTCTGGCGGCCGCGTCTACTTCAACACCACCCCGCTCGGGCGGGCCGTCACGGGCACCCTGCTCGTGCGCGCGATGCTCGCCGATGACGTGCAGATCTGGGGCGACGGCTCCACTTTCAAGGGCAACGACATCGAGCGGTTCTACCGTTACGGCCTGCTGGCCAACCCGTCCCTGCGGATCTACAAGCCGTGGCTGGACGCCGGATTCGTCAGGGAGCTCGGCGGTCGCGCGGAGATGTCGGCGTGGCTGCTCGCGCGCGACCTGCCCTACCGGGACAGCGCGGAGAAGGCCTACTCAACCGACGCGAACATCTGGGGCGCTACCCACGAGGCCAAGGCGCTTGAGCACCTGGACGCGGGCATCGAGATCGTCGAGCCGATCATGGGCGTGCGGTTCTGGGACCCCGCCATCGAGATAGCCGCCGAGGACGTCACGATCGGCTTCGAGCGCGGACGGCCGGTGACAGTCAACGGCAAGGAGTTCGCCTCCGCCGTCGACCTGGTGCTGGAGGCCAACGCCATCGGCGGGCGGCACGGCATGGGCATGTCCGACCAGATCGAGAACCGGGTCATCGAGGCCAAGAGCCGGGGTATCTACGAGGCACCGGGAATGGCGCTGCTGCACGCTGCGTACGAGCGGCTGGTCAACGCGATCCACAACGAGGACACCCTGGCCAGCTACCACAGCGAGGGACGGCGGCTCGGCCGGCTGATGTACGAGGGCCGCTGGCTGGACCCGCAGGCGCTGATGTTCCGCGAGTCGCTGCAGCGCTGGGTCGGGATGGCGGTCACCGGCGAGGTGACACTGCGGCTGCGGCGCGGCGAGGACTACTCCATCCTGGACACCTCCGGACCGGCGTTCAGCTACCACCCGGACAAGCTCTCCATGGAACGGACCGAGGACTCTGCCTTCGGGCCGGTCGACCGCATCGGCCAGCTGACTATGCGCAACCTCGACATCGCCGACTCCCGCGCCAAGCTCGAGCAGTACGCCGGGCTCGGCATGGTCGGCGGCCCCCACCCGGCGCTGACCGGCGCCGCGCAACCGGCCCCGGCCGGGCTGATCGGCGTGCTGCCCGAGGGCGGGGCCGAGGCGATCGCCTCCCGCGGACAGGTCTCCGGCAACGACGAGCTGCTCGATCACGCTGCGATGGAGTCCGGCAGTGACTGAGGCGAGTACGCAGCTTCCCGGCTCGCAGGAAAGCTGCGGCGGGATGTGCCGGACCTGCTGATCCCGCTTGCGGCCGGCCTCGCCGGGCTCGCAGCACTGCAGCTCCCGGCAGAGTCCCGGTCCCTGTAGCGGGAAAATAATCCGCGCCCTCGTGAACCTGGTCCGCACCAGGTGCAATAGAGAGGCGATGGACGACGACGAGCTGATCGCCCGCCTGGCCGGCGGCGACGACCTGGCGCTGCGGGAGCTGTTCTCCCGGCACGCGCCATGGCTGGCTGCCCGGCTGCGCGCAGTGCTGCCCGTGCCGGACGTCGAGGACGTGCTGCAAGAGACGTTCCTTGCGGCGTGGCGCAGCGCTGGTACCTACACGCCGCAAGGCGCTGCGGGCGGCTGGCTGTGGGGTATCGCCCGGCGCCAGGCGGCCCTGCTGCACAGGCGCCGCGGGCCCGCGACCGTGCCGCTGCTGAACCACGAGCTCACCAGCGAGAGCGACCCTGCCGAGGCCATGCTCACCAAAGCGGAACTAGCTGCCGCGATGACCGCGCTCGGCGCTCCCGGCGCCCCGGCCCGCGAGGCGTGGCGCCTGCTGTATGTCGAAGACCGGACAGTCGCGGAAGCGGCGGAGCTGATGGGCGTTCCGGAAGGCACGGTGAAGAGCCGCGCGCGCCGGGCGCGGCTGCTGCTGCGGGCCGCGCTGCGTAGCTCGAAAGGCCAGAGCGTGGAAGGAGGAACCCGATGAGCGACCCGAACGGCACCGGCCAGGACGGTGTCGACCTGGACGGCGTCTGGGTCAACGTCGCCGCCGAGGTCTGGCGCCGCCGCCCGGGCCGGCTGGAGCGAGCTACTGGCAGGCTGCTGCGATCCCCGGGCCTGGCCAGGGCGCTGCTCACCACGCCGTCGCTGCTGCTCCCGTGGCTCATCTCCAGCGTGTTGGTCTTCGGGGTCGGCGCGCTGGCCACGCTCGGCGTGGGGCAGCCCGTGGTCTGGCTGGTCGCGCCGGCCATCGCGGCGGTCGGCATCGCCTACGCCTACGGTCCCGAGATCGACCCCGCCTGGGAGCTGTCGTGCAGCATGGCGGTCAGTGACCGGATGGTCCTGCTCACCCGCACGGTCGTGGTGTTCGCGGTGAACGCCGTGCTCGGCCTGGCGGCGAGCGTCGTGTCGGTTGGCACCGCCTCGCAAGATGCCGCGGCGATCACGTTCGCCTGGCTGGTCCCGATGACCGCGATCTGCGCGCTGACCCTGGCGGTCGCGGTCGCCGCCCGGTCGGCCAATGCTGGCGTCGCCGCCGGCCTGGGCGCCTGGATCACCACCGTGCTCGCGCAGAGAGCCGCCGGCGGCCAGCTGACCGCGGTGATCACCGACGCGAACCTCTACTTCCCCTACCTGGCGGTGGCGGCCTGCTGCGCCGTGATCGTCCTCTATGCGACCCGACCACAAAGAGGCCCGCGATGAACATTGAGCTGACCGACCTGACCAGAACGTTCGGCCGCAACACCGCCGTCCGCCATATAAGCCTCGAAGCGGGCACCGGTGTATTCGGCCTGCTCGGCCCGAACGGGGCGGGCAAGACCTCCTTGCTCCGCATGCTCGCCACCGTGCTCCCGCCGTCATCGGGCACGCTCCGGCTGCTGGGCGACGACCCCGCGAAGCCGGCCGCCCGCCGGGACATAAGGCGCCGTCTGGGCTACCTGCCGCAGAACCTGGGCTACTACCCGTCGTTCACCGTGGTCGAGTTCATCGAGTACTTCGCGCTGCTGAAGGAGATGCCGCCCGGCCGGATCCCGAAGGCCGTGGCCAGCGCGGTGGAACGAGTCGACCTCGGCCCCAGGGCTCAGACGAAGCTCCGCACGCTGTCCGGGGGCATGCTGCGCCGGGTCGGGATCGCGCAGGCGGTCGTGAACGACCCGGAACTGCTGCTGCTCGACGAGCCCACCGCCGGCCTCGACCCCGAGCAGCGCGTGGCGTTCCGCGCGCTGCTACGTGACCTCGGCCAGGGCTCGACCGTCGTCGTGTCCACTCACCTCGTGGAGGACGTCGGCGCCGCCTGCACGGAGGTGGCGCTGATGGACGCCGGGTCGGTCGTGTTCCGCGGCACACCCGGGGAACTGACCGCCCTCGGGGAGCGGACAGGCGTTGGTGACTCCCCGCTGGAACGCGGTTACACCACGGCTCTCGCGGCGGCCCGGTCATGACCGCCCTGGCCGCCCGCGCCCTGGCGCCGGCGTCCGCAGGCCGCCTGCTCAGGCTGGAAATACGGCGCAATGCGATGGTCTGGGCGCTGCCGCTGCTGGCCGTCCTGTTCGTCTACGATCCTTACCGGACGGCCAGCGGGTACCCCCCGGTCTGGGACGTCCGCGCCTCGGTCATCCTCAACCACATGCTCTTTGATTTCGGGGCTTTCGCCGGCGGCCTGGCCGCCTGGGCGGGTTCCCGCGACGGCCGGCGGCAGACCAGGGACCTGCTCGCGGCGACCGCCCGTCCGGCCTGGGCGCGGCAGGCGGCCGCGCTCGCGGGCACGCTGTTCTGGGTGCTGCTCGGGTTCCTGGCCGCGGTCGCCGTGCTGTACATCCAGACCGCGCGCCAGGTGACCTGGGGCGGCCCGCCGCTGTGGCCGGTAGCGGTCGGCGCCGTCGCGCTGATCACGATCTGCGCGATCGGCTTCACCGCCGGCGCGCTGGTCCCCGGCCGGTTCACCGCCCCGCTGGTCGCGGTCGGCGTCGTCGTCCTGGACCTGGTCGGGTTCCGCGAGGCACTGGGCCCGTCAAGCGCGTACGCGCTGCTGTCGCCGTCCGCCGGGGCGCTCCCGGACGACACCGGCCTGTTCTACCCAGTCGCCCCCGACGTCGCCATCGCCCAGGTCATGTTCATGGGCGGGATCACCGCGGCGGTACTCGGCATCCTCGCCCTGTCGCCGGCGCTGCGCTGGCCGGGAACGCTGCGCTGGCCGGGAACGCTGCGCTGGCCGGGAACCTGGCGCCTGCCCGCCGGCGCCACCGGGCCCTGGCTGCCTGCCGTGGCGATCACCGTCGTGGCGGCGGGCCTGGCGGCAGCCGGGACGGCGGCCGGGCTGGCTGGCACGGCGAGGCCAGTCGTGTCCGGCTGGGAGATCCCGGCGCTGCACAACGCGGCCAGCGACCGGCCGCTCGCCTACCCGCCGGACTGCACCGGGACCTCCTTCCAGGTGTGCGTGCACCCGGCGTTCAGCTTCTTCCGCGACGACGTGGCGGCGGCACTTGACCCGGTGGCCGCCGAGGTGGCGGGCCTGCCGGGCGCCCCGCTCAGCGCCGAGGAGGCGGCGGCCCGGGGAAAGGGTGCCCTCCTGGGCGGTGTCATCACCGGGATCCCGCCGGTGTACGAGTTCAACGGGGAGCGGGCGGGCAGCCTGATCGGCGCGTTCCAGGGAACTACGGCGAGCGCGAGCTCGTCAACCTGGCGCGCGCTCTTCCAGCAGGCATTCCTGGACGCGCTCGTCGCGGGGCCGGCGCACGCTGGTTCCCCGGGCCCCGCCAGCCCGGCACAGCAGGCGGTGGTGACCGCGCTGCTGACCGCGGTGGGCTCACAGGTCCCGCAGTCCCACCAGGTGGCCGGCGGCGGGCCGCCGGGGGAGCCGTCGCCCGCGCAGATCGCCGCCGCCGCGAACCGGTTCGCCGCGCTGCCGTCCGCCGCCAGGCACGCCTGGCTCGCGGCGCACCTGCCCGCGCTGCGGGCCGGCCAGGTCACCCTGGCGCAGCTGCCATGACCGCCGCCGGCTGGCAGGATCCGCCAGCCGCACCAGTCCTTGCAGCCTGGCCTGTCCCGGCGGGCGTGCGCCTGGTCTGGCTGCACCTGCTCAGCCGGCGCGTCCCGGCGGCTGCGGTGGCGCTCGTCGGGTGCGGGGCCGTGCTGCGCGCGGCGCTGCAGTGGCACTGGACCTTCAGCAGCGGCCCGTACGCCCAGCGCATCCCGCTGATCATCGAGGCGGGCGCTGCCGCGGCCATCGTCGTGACCAGCCACAGCCCGTTCGGCGAGGCTGAGCGAGCCACCGGCCGGTGGCTGCCCTGGCTGCGGCTGGGCACCGCCCTGGCGCTAACCGGGCTGGCGATCGGGGCGCTCCAGCTCGGCGTGACCGGCGCGGGCCTGAACGAGGGCATCATGGTGCTGGCCCGGAACGTCATCGGCATGACCGGCATCGGATTGCTGTGCTCCCTGGTGACGGGCGGGCTCCTGGCGTGGATCCTCCCGCTGGCGTACATGGCGTTCGCCCAGTACGCGCTGCTCGAGGCCTGGCGGAGCCCGTGGACCTGGCCCGCCCGCCCGCCAGCAGACCGTGGCGCGTGGCTCTGCGCCTGTGTCGTCTTCGCCGTGGGCCTCGCTGCCTTCACGATCAGCGGCGCCCGCAACAGCCTCGCCGACAACGCCTAGCCCTCTGGCGCCTGATGAATCACGTCAAGCCACATGATCAACCGGGGGAGTCGGGCGGTAGCCGGCCCGATCGGCCTCGGCGAGGCATGCGTCCGCTGGCTTGATGCCATCGGAGGTGTTCGGGCTGCGCACGCAGGCCGCGGCGGATGCCACCCCTAGCCGCAGGCACCGTTCGACCGGCCAGCCCTCGTGCAGGCCCAGGATGACGCCGGCGGCGAACGCGTCGCCTGCGCCTGTGGTGCTGCGTACCTGCTCGCGTGGCAGCCGGACGGAGCCCTGTCGCCAGGTCCGGCCGCCGGGGGCGGCGGCGACGCAGCCGGCCGGGAAGTGCACCACCGCGAGCACCGACACACCGCGCTCGACCAGGCCGAGCGCCATCGTCTCCAGGGCCGGCCAGTTCACCGGCCCGTCGGCCATGGGAACCGATGCGTCGACGCCCGTCAGCGCGCCGGCCTCAAGCTCGTTGATCACGATGCTGTCGAGGTGCGGCAGGCAGGGCAGGGCAGCCTCGGCGGTACGGCACGGCTGCAGGCTGACCAGTTCCATGTTGGTGTGCAGGCCTGCGGCTTGCGCCCGCTGCAGCAGGGCCGACCAGCCGTTGCCCCCGCCGGTCCGCTGGCGGTCCATGAGCGGGTGAATGCCCGGAGCGCCCGCGTGCAAGATCCGCGCGCCCGAGGTCTGCAGGTCGGCGGTCGAGGCGTCGAACAGCGCGTTAGCCCCGAGGTGGTGGAACATGGTCCGCCGGCCGCCGTCTCGCTCGACCATCACATCGGTGAATGACGTGACCGCGCCGGTCAGCTTCCGGACTCCGGCGGTGTCAATGCCCAGCCGCGCGCACTCGGCCAGGATGAAGGCGGCATGCTCGTCGTCACCGACGGCACCGAGCGCTCCGATGGGGAAGGCCGCCCCGAGCATGCTGAGGTCCACGGCCATGTTGAGCGCTGGTCCGCCGGTGCCGAGGGACACCTGCTCGATCATGGCCAGATGATCGAGAGCCGGATAGGCGTCGATCACCTTCCCGACATCGACAAGGATCGTTCCTGCGCAGAGGATCCCTGCTCGCGGGCGTGAGAAGTCGCTCATGCGGAGCGCAGCACGGGGTCCGTCACCTCGAGGTCGGCCTCGAGCTCGCGTTCGGGAGGGATCTCGGCCTTCTCCAGGGCATCGTGGTAGGCGCGGACGGCGTCCGCGGGACTCAGCTCGCCCCGCAGGACTGGCCGCATCAGCGTGACCAGGTCCAGCTGCGACTCCGCACGCTGGATTTTTCGCCCGAAGAGTGCGACCCGGGCGCCATATCTCTCGGCCTGATGCAGAAGCTCGAAGGTGTCCCGTGTGGTGCCCGCTGACCCGCCGAGAATGCCGACCACGACTGTCGGATCGTACTCGGCCAGTTCGGTGAGCGCGTCCGGGCCGTTGTACGCGACCTTCAGGAATAGCGGCCGCTGCTCCTGGGTGATTCCCGCCAGGGCACGGATGATCGAGTCGTTGACGAAGGCCCCGACCTGCTCGCGTGCCAGATCGGCCGGCATGTTGGGATTGAAGACCTCGAGGAAATGCCGGACGCCGAGTGCGGCGGCCTCCTGGCGGAACGCCTTATACGCCTCGAGCGTGGCCAGGTCATAATCTACGTCATTGTTGAAAGTCATGGAATACAGCACGAGGTCGCAGAACGGGCGGATGGACGTGAGGTCAGCCGTGCGGAATGGGCGCGAGGGCAGAGTGGGATAGCGGCCGCCACGGCTGTTCCAGATATCCGTGGTGTCGTTCGCCCGGATGGCCAGCGTTACCTCCCCGAGCGGGCTTTCCCCGGCTAGGCGCTCTCCGTTGGAAGCCGAGGCCAGGAGGATGTCGAGTTCGTCGTGGGCAACCAGGGCACGCATGGAGCCCAGGTATTCGCGACGATTACGGAATCGGTCGGCTCGGGCCGGCACGCCGGTCACCGGTCCCGCTGAAGTGACGCCGAACGCCATGTCAGCGTCTTTGGCGTCCGCGATCACGAAGTCGTCGGGCGTGTACCGGCCCGCAGCAATGTTGCTCAGCTTACGGTCGAGGCGGCGCATACTAAGAGCGTGCCTTCGTATGTCACCGATGTCAAGGCTGGAATCAGGAGCCATGCTAGCTCCTCATGGGTGCCATTAAGGCCTGCGAGAAGAGTCACCAGCAGGTGTATTGACATCGGTGACATGGCTGCCGCAGGATCGAGGCGGTATGATTCCGCGAGATTGCCAGCAGGCTGAGCAGGCCGGCGGTGGCCGGCCGGAGGGAAGACCGTGAGCGAGCCCGGAACAGGGCCATGGCGCCGAGCCGAGGCAAGCCGGCTGATCGAATTCGGGCGCGCCGCCGCGCTGCCGGACGGCGGCTTCGGCTGGCTTGGCGCCGACGGTAAGATCGACCCGGCGCAGCCCCGCCCGCTGTACGTCAACTTGCGCATGACCTACGTGTTCGCGCTGGCCCACCTGGACGGGGTCGCCGGCGCGGATTCGCTGGCGGCATCCGGACTCCAGGCCCTCGCCAGCCGGTATGCGGACGGCGAGAACGGCGGCTGGTTCTCGAGCATCGACCGATCCGGGACGGTCATCGATGTCACCAAGGCGAACTACGCCCACGCCCACGCCCTGCTGGCGGCGGCCAGTGCGGCGGCCGCCGGTATTCCCGGGGCTGACGCCGCCCTGGCGGCCGCCATCGTCACCATCGAGCGGCACTTCTGGTCCGACGCCGAGGGCTGCGCGCTGGAGAGCTGGAACGCTGACTTCACCGAGTCCGAGCCGTACCGGGGCGCCAACAGCAACATGCACTCAGTGGAGGCCTACCTCGCCGCGGGCGACGTCACCGGCGACCCGCTGTGGCATGCCCGGGCGATGTCCATTGCCGCCCGCCTGATCAACGGGCACGCCCGCGCCCACTCGTGGCGGGTACCCGAGCACTACGACCAGAACTGGCAGCCCCGGCCGGACTATAACCTCGACCGCCCGGGCGACCAGTTCCGGCCGTACGGCACCACCCCCGGCCACTCCTTCGAATGGGCCCGGCTGCTGCTGACCCTGGAGGCGGCCCAGGCATCACCCCCCGCCTGGCTGCTCGAAGCGGCCACCGGCCTCTTCGACATGGCCGTCGCCGACGCATCGAACCGGGACGGCCATCCGGGACTGATCTATACCGTCGGCCCGGATGGCCAGCCGGTTATCACCTCTCGATTGCACTGGGTGGCGTGCGAGGCCGTGCTGGCCGCTGACGCGCTGCACCGGCGCACCAAGGAGGAGCGGTTCGCTGCGGCGGCGGCTCTGTGGTGGGAGGAGATCGACCGTTACTTCCTGGACCGGAAGGACGGCGGCTGGTGGCAGGAGCTGGCCCCGGATATGACCCCGGCCGCGTCCACCTGGTCGGGTAAGCCGGACCTCTACCACTCCTACCAGGCAGTCCTGCTCCCGTCCCTGCCGATCAGCCCGACCGCGGCCACGGCGCTGGCCCGGAGAAGATCCGGTGGCGCGCAGAAAGACAGCGGCCCAGACTGAACTGCCGGGTCGCCGGGGCGCCAGGTCGCCAGTGACCATGGCCACGCTCCAGCCCACCAGCGGGCGGCCGCGGCGCTCAGGGGATCAGGGGATCAGGCCCAGCTCTCGTGCCCTGGCGACGGCCTGAGTGCGGTTGGTCGCGCCGAGCTTGTCCAGGAGATGGCTGACATGCTTCTTCACCGTGTCCAGCGTGACCACGAGCTCCCCGGCGATGGCCTGGTTCGACCTGCCCGCCGCCAGCATTCCGAGCACCTCAAGCTCGCGGCTGGTCAGCGGGTCGACCAGACCCGGCACCTCCGCGGTCCCGCGCACCGGAGCCGGCATGGCATGGCCGGCGTCTAGCGCGCGCTTAAGCCGGGCCAGGCAGCCGAGCGGGACCTCCGCGGCGGCCTGGCCGGATCGCTGGGCTGCGATCAGCTGGCCCAGCAGCGTGGCCATCGGCGGACCCTCATCGGCGAAGACCCGGACATAGCCCTGGGGACAGGCCAGGGTAAGCGCATGAGCCAGGGCGGCCAGCGCGGCCGTTGCCTGGCCGTCGGCTGCTAGCGCCAGCGCCCGCAGCGCGCCAGCCTCGATGATGCTGCCGGCCCGGCTCTGGGCAACCGCCGCCGCGTACAGCCGGTCCAGCAACCCCAGGGCCTGGCCGGGCCGCCCCTGGGCGAGCAGGACTCGGGCGAGCACCAGATGCTCCGGCTCGCACGGGTAACTTGGCTCGTCGTCGGGAGTGAGGCCTTGCTCATCCATCCAGCCGGCGGCTCCGGCGAGGTCGCCCTGAGCCAGCAGCAGCCGCGCCCGCTGCGCCGGGACAGGATTGAGGAGGGCCACCGGGCCCTGCGCAATCCGCCCTGCGTCGTTTATCGCCGTACGTGCCCCGGCGTGATCACCGCGGGCCTGCCTGATCCATGCCAGCGTGACCAGGCCGGTCGCCAGCGGCGGGGTATAGACGAACTGGCGGCAAAGCGCGATGCCCTCGGTGACCTGCTGGAGCGCGGTGTCGAGCTCGTTCCGCTGGTAGGCCACCTCACCCAGGACCACATACGCCGGGCCGGCCGCCGGTGCAGGGGGGCAGGCTCGGCGGCGCGGTGATTCGAGCGCTTGCTGGCAGGTGCGGACGGCCGCGTCCAGGCGCCCCTGGGCGCGCTGCACCTGGCCCAGTTCATAGCAGTCCCAGGCCATCATCGTGAGTTGCCCGGCCTCGCGCCATCTGGCGATGCGGGGCGTGAACGCGCGCTCGGCTGCGGCGAGTCGGCCCCGGATCCACTCGGCTGCGATGAGAAGCCCCTGAGCGTTAGTGCTGAGCATCCACTCACCCTCGCGGCTTTCGGCCAGCGCCCTTGAAGCGAGAGCGGCAGTCTCCTCAGCGTTGCCACGCAGTTCGGCCAGATAGCTTCGGTGGAGGGTCATAAGGGGTCCCGGTAGTCCTGGGGAAATTTGGTCGGATATCCCTGCCCTGCGTTTATCGCGGGGCCCGGTGTCGGCGGGAGATCAGCCGCTGGCTGTCCCTCGGGCGATGTGCCCGATCGACACCCACGTCGCCGCTGATCTCGTACAGCACCCGGTACCGGCCGACCCGCAGCCGCCGCAGGCCCGGCGACCCGTACGGGAACGACCCGGCCGGGCGAGGATCATCGGCCAGCCGGTCAACGGCGTCCAGCACCGCGCCGAGGCCGGCGGGATCATCAGCGAGGAACCCGGCCGCCTGGTTGATCGCCTTCTCCTCGTAGATGACCCGAAGGCTCACCTGGTCAGGCCCAGCCGCTGCCGTACCTCATCGGCGGGCACGTAGGAGGTCTGGCCGGCTGCCTCCCGCGTCCTCCACTCCTGCAGCGCCGCGGCGTCCTCGGCGTCTTCCAGTTCCTGCGCGGACGCGAGCCGCTCCAGTGCCCGCAGCCGCAGGAAGTCGGCCACCGGCACCACTACGGCGGCCTGCCCGCCCAGGTGGATCACCTCATACGAGCCGGTGTCCGGGACGGGCGCGGGGCCGGCTGGCTGCGCGGTCACTAGGGCACCCTCTTTCTTGCGGGCATCGCTAGGGTGCTCGTTGTTGGGACCCGGCGGGAGCCGGGGTGACGGCCTGGTGCGGTCGCCCGCGAAGGGCCTGCATGACACCGCCGCCCCCGGCTTTCCCGGGGCTGCAGACCGGCAACAGTGGGATGCGCCGCAGAGCGCCAGTTAGTGACCACCCGGGAGCCAGCCTCGCCGCCGCCGGGCCGTCGCTGCCATTTTGAGGAGTCGAGTTGTCGCTTGCGCTGCCTGAAGCGCTGTTCTTTACCGGGATCGACTGGGCCGCCGAGACTCACGCCGTGTGCGTGATGGATGCTGCGGGCAAGATCGTGGCCCGGTTCACGATCGAGCATTCCCCGGACGGGATCGCCGCGCTGGCCCGGCGCCTGGCCACGTACGGGAAGCCCGGCGATATGCCGGTCGCCATCGAGCGGCCGAACGGCCGCCTGGCGGACCTGCTGCTGGAGGCCGGGCACCCGGTAGTGCCGGTCAAGCCGAACGCCATCAAGGCCTGGCGCGACGGTGAGGTGCTCTCGGGCGCTAAGTCCGACGCAGGGGACGCCGCGGTGATCGCCGAGTACCTGCGGCTGCGCCAGCACAAGCTGAAGGTCGGCGTCCCGTACTCCGATGAGACCAGGGCGCTGCGGACCGTGGTGCGCGCCCGCGGTGACCTGGTCGAGATGCGGGTCGCGGCCACCAGCCAGCTCTCGGCGCTGCTGGACGCGCACTGGCCCGGCGCCAGGGCCATCTTCGCTGACGTCGAGTCCCCGATCAGCCTGGACTTCCTCACCCGCTACCCGACCCCGGCCGCTGCCGCGCACCTCGGCGAGAAGCGCATGGCCGCGTTCTGCGCCAAGCACGGGTACTCCGGTCGCCGCATCGCCGCGCAGCTCCTGGCACGCCTGCACCACGCCCCGGCCGGCGCTGCCGGCGAGGCACTCGCTGAGGCGCTCCGCGATGCCGTGCTCGCAGCCGTCGGCGTGCTCACGGCCCTGAACGCGTCGGTGAAGAACCTTGACCGCGCCGCCGCCGCCCACCTCGGGGAGCACCCGGACGGCGCGATCTTCACGTCGCTGCCAAGGTCGGGTCAGGTCAACGCCGCCCAGGTACTCGCCGAGTGGGGCGACTGCCGCCAAGCCTATGAGCGCCCCGACCCCGTCGCTGCCCTCGCCGGCTGCACGCCCGTCACCAAGGAATCCGGCAAGCACCGGGCCGTGCATTTCCGCTGGGCCTGCAACAAGCGGTTCCGCGTCGCGATCACCACCTTCGCCGACAACAGCCGACACGCCAGCCTGTGGGCCGCGAAGATCTACAACGACGCCCGGGCCAGCGGCAAGGACCACCCGCACGCCGTGCGTATCCTCGCCCGCGCCTGGATCCGCGTCATATGGCGCTGCTGGCTCGACGGCGTCCCCTACGACCCCGCCCAGCACACAGCCGCGGCCGCGCTCATCGAGCCCAAAGCGGCGTGAGGTTGACACAGGGGGTGTCATGCGGCAGCCTCCTGTGCCTTCTTCAGTTCCCGGTAGATGGTGGCCCGCGACACCCCGAACAGCTCCGCTAGCTCGGTCGGAGTCTTCTTGCCTTCCCGGTCGAGCTGGAGCAGGTGTGCCCGCTGCTGGCCGTTGAGCTTGGGCTGCTTGCCCTTGAGCTTTCCGCGCTGGCGGGCCCTGGCCATGCCCTCGATCGTGCGGAGCCGGATGATGTCCACCTCGAACTCGGCGAACGAGGCGAGGATGT
>Ga0208589_1000114_pt1 | contig 37330 bp, 36 predicted proteins | sample NGESurshal092012_2_FD_184486 | JGI IMG/M metagenome (GOLD analysis project Ga0208589, IMG submission 184486) | Arctic peat soil microbial communities from Barrow, Alaska - NGEE Surface sample F53-2 shallow-092012 (SPAdes) | ecosystem: Environmental > Terrestrial > Soil > Wetlands > Peat ...
GTGACGTTTGACCTGGCCCCAAATGGGGCTATTCTTTGACCACAGGTGGCCCCCGATTCGGCGCCCGCACTGGCCCCCAATTCGATTCCCGTTTCCAGCAGGAAAGCCGGTCCATCTTCAGGCCGTTCTTCAACTCATCCATGCGGTGCTCGCTCTCGCCGCGTTGGATGTAGTCATCGTAAGTCTTTTTGCCATCGGCGGCGGTTTGCACCGACGAAAGATTGGTTACGACAAATCGCAGGTTGGTTCCGCCGGCGTGGCACTCGGCCTTGGGGATCACGGTGCGGGCGTGCGGCCATGAATCGCATTGATAGGTGAAGCAGTCAAACAGGCGGGCCTTCTGTTTCGTCTGTTCGTACTCCTCGACGGCCCGTTGCATCAGACCTTCGGTCAACTTCTTGAGGCGGGCGTTGGTGGAGAACCCGAAGGTGTAAGTGAGGCCGTTTTCCTCGCAAATCTCGTACATCCGCGGCAGCCCGAAGCCCGCGTCACCGCGCACATGAATGGCGATGTCGGGCCGCTCCTTCCGCAACGCGTTCACCACGCGCATCAGGTCGTCGTCGGCCCCCAACGATGCATGCACCGTCCCCGGACGCAGCCAGGCCACGAAGACATGCTTGGTGGTCGGCTCGGAGATGATCAGCGGGAAGTATTGATATTGGCCGTAATATCCGTGGAAAAGCGTGAGCTGCTGGTGGCCGTGCGTCGGATCGTCGGTGGCGTCCAGGTCGAGCGTGATCGAGGCTGGAAGCTGACCGCCAGCGGAGGCTTTGCCTTCGCCGTGCTTCTGCTTGAGACGCTCGATGCCGGTGACGATGTTGAAATCAATCAGCTTCTGCAACACCGCCGGCGTGGCCAGATTCTCAAAGCGGCTGAGCGTCGGCTGGCTGGCCAGGGCACGGTCGTCGGGCAGGCGGTCGGCAACGAGTTTGAAGACCGGATCGTTGCGGAGGGTGTCGTGGTCGTTGCAGTCCTCGTAGCCGGCCAGGATTCCAAAGACTCGCTGGCGCACCATGGAGAGCAGGGATTGCTCGCGGTCGGGCTTGGGATCATGCAGGCAGTCGGCCAGACGGGAAGTGAAGTTCCACCGCTGATCGAATTGCCGCAGCGGCAGAAGTCCGGCATCGGAACAAATCTGCCCTTCCGAAGGCTGGACAACGATGGGCAAGTGTGGGACAAAATCGAACGAAAGCTGTTCAGCACCCTGCGACGACATACGCGGCCTCCCTGCTTGGTTTAACTCTTCCTGATAAAAGACATTAAACCACAAGGAGGCCCGTCGCGCGCGGGCGCCGGGGAATAATCTGGGCTAGGCCATACAGTACCGTTGAGGCCCAACAAACCGTCCCACGCCGTCACCGGCAAATCTTTTCTCACCCCGTGAAGTTCCGGCCGTTGATGATCGTCTCGGCGATGCTTCACTGGATATTCTAGTCGCGGATCGACCACGGCCGAAATAGTGGGCCTTCCTACATGATTTGGCCTCTTCAATCCGACTGCTGTCTTGGAGCATTGTACAAGGCAATGCCGAGATTTGAAGGGAGGCATAGACCCTTTGCAACGCTCTAAATGTGGCCTTCAAATCCTTGCTTAGCTTGCCATGATATTGCCGCCGCGGCGGTCTTTCGCGTGACGCCAATCTTTCTTCCCATATTGGAAAGGGTCCACGCGACGCAGAGACTCGCTTGCAGACGAGAGTGTTTGTGAATGCCCGGCTGGACCGATATCGGTTGGGCGGCAGCGAATGGCCGCGACGCATGGAGAGAGAGGGAAAGGCGGGGACAATTCAGTATCATGTGAACCGAAATGCCCGAAGACCTATCCATTCGCTTTGCCCCGGTCATCCGCCAGCTTTCACTTGCGGCAATTGGACATAGTCCGCTCCCGGCCGACCTTCTGATCGACCGGAAGGGGGACTTTGAGATCTACTACGCCCCCTTCGATCATGTGAACGCGAACACGCGCGTGGTACTTGTCGGAATCGCCCCCGGATATCAGCAAATGCGAACCGCGATTCTGGAGTTTCGCCGGCAACTGAACTTGTCGATGGAACTCCCTGTCGCGTTGGCCGCGGCGAAGAAAACCGCCAGCCTCAGTGGCGCGATGCGAAGGAATCTCAGTGACTTGCTCGATTATTTTCAGATTCACACGCTGCTTGGAATCTCTAGTTGCTCCAGCCTCTTTGACGCCGACATTCACCAGGTCCACTTCACGTCGCTTCTCAGGTATCCGACGTTTCACTGCGGCTGTAATTACAGTGGCTCGCCTGGCATCGCGGGGAACACCTTTTTGCAGAGCTATCTATTGGAATACTTCGCGGCGGAGGCGGCGACTCTTTCAACGGCTATATTTGTGCCTCTCGGCTCGACCGTGAGCCAAACCCTTCGGCACCTCTCCGAGCGTGGAATTCTGGACCCAAATCGAGTTCTGGATGGATTGGAACATCCCAGTCCCGGCAACTCGGAACGGATCGCTTACATGCTGGATAGAAAACCCCTTGCTGCGCTGTCCGTGAAAACCAATGCCGCCCGAATCGACGAAGCCAAGGACTCGCTTCGTCAGAAGGTCGCCCGCCTTCTTGCTGCTGACCGCAAGCAGTGGAACCCAGCGGTGCCAGCTTCCGGCAGGCCCGCGGATTGACTCCGCGCCAACCGGAAAACCTCGCCGCTTCCAGGATTGGTACACAGGTTCCACGGTATCAACGCACCAGCGCAGTCGCTTCAGCCGACAGCATTCGGTCCCATCGTTGATCGCGAATTGCGGGCGTCCAGATTGGCGGTTAAGAATCAGGACGCGAAAATCTGTCGGTACCCTGCCCTTCCCGGTACAATTTCATTGCCGCCCTCGCGTGGAGTGCGGAAGGCGCCTCCTCAGAGGACTTACATGGCGACGACGCGGAAACTGGCGGAATTGTTTCGAGCCATTGCAACCGAGGATCTCGGTGGTGCGTCAGCCGTTGCTGCGCAGATTTGCAAGAACGAAGAACACAAGGGCCATCGCTCGGCGGCGAGACTCCTGAGAGGCGCACTAGTGGCAAACGGGATCTCTCCGACTAACGGGCATTCCAAACAGAACCTGCCGCCTGCCAACGGTACCGTCCTTTTACATGCGGCATTGGTTCGCCTTGAAACAGACCGAAAACTTGATGACGTAGTGCTCCTGCCAGAGGCGCGGCGCGAACTCGACAGCGTAATCCTCGAATGGCAAAAACGTGCCCGGCTCAACGCGCTGGGGATTGCCCCACGATCGAAACTTCTCTTTCATGGTCCTCCTGGATGCGGCAAGAGTCTGACCGCGCGAGCCCTTGGCCATGAGTTGCGATTACCGGTTTTCCTTGTCCGCTTTGACGCCATTATTGGCGCCTATCTGGGACAAACTGCGATTCATTTGCGTCAGCTATTCCACTTCGCGGAATCAACCCCCTGCGTTCTGCTCCTGGATGAGTTGGACGCTCTCGGCAAGCGGCGAGGCAACCCTCTTGATGTGGGTGAACTAGATCGCATCGTCATTGCCCTGATGCAGGAATTGGAACACTCAAGGCCCGCCGGCGTCATCGTCGGAACTTCAAATCTTCCCAAAAACCTTGACGACGCTTTGTGGCGCCGCTTCGATCTGGCGGTGACCTTTCCTTCCCCGAGACAACCCGCCTTACTGCGCTTCGCAAAGAAGATCGCCTCGGAAAGGCGTGTAACGCTACCCAGCAGAGTGATTCGGCAGGCCGCCAAAGCCGATAGTTTCGCCGCGGCCGAGGCTGTCGTCACCGCCGAAATCCGACAGCAGGCGATTTTCAACGGCTGAGGATTGAACGATGCCGCCATCAAGACAATCCGTACAGCCCAAAACCTTCTTCCTCAACGAAACCCATGAACTCTCGCCCGAGGAAAAAGAGGGCGGCGGAGGATTCACGGACTACGTCGGCATCTCATGGGCCGCGAAGTCCGCGAGAATAAGCCAGACCATGGGAAAAGCAGTTGAGGCGATTCAATCATCCCGCGATCCTCTGAAAGACGACCGATATTTTGTCCTCGCGCAACCAGTTCAATCCATCGAAAGAAAGTCGGCCGACAAGAAGAAAGCGCCTCAGGGGACATTGAAGGAACCAGCCGACTTTGGTGGAAAACATGGCAAAGTGTTCGACCGCCTCGGCCTCGATTTGCTCTATGTAACCGACGACGGCAACGCCGTCGTCCACGGCGACCGAGAAAAGGTGGCCCAACTTCAAAGTCGCGCCGAAGCCCTCAACACCCTTGGACCGCGAGAACAATCGCGATGGGTTGCCATTGATTCATTTGAGCTTATTCCACTTCATCTTCGAGTGGACGCGGCCTGGCTGAAAGCAATGAAGCCCCACGAGAGTTCCGATGTTGTTTTTGAACTGCAACCGGTGCTGACACGAGTGGAGGCTGACCGGGTGCTGCGCGCCATCGCCGACCTCCTTGTCCAGGGCGAGGGCGAAAAGCTCACTGGTACCGGCACTGACTTTTCCGGCCGATTTTGGTTTCGCGGAAGGGCGACTCAGCGTTCTGTGCGTAGCATTGCCAAAGACTTCTATTCCATCGAAGCAATTCATTCACCGCTCTTTTCAATGGCGGCGGGGAAGGTTCGAGCGAGCACGCACTTCAGACCGACCGCGTTGCCAGGCCCGGCGATCATTGATGTAAATTCCCTTCCATGCGTTGCCGTCGTTGATTTGGGAATTCCCGATGACCACAAACATCTGGCGGCATACCGGCGCGGCCGATTCATTCCACAGGATGTCCCCGCCGCGCCGGTCGGCGATCATGGCGCCTTTGTTGCCTCGCGAGTCGTCTTCGGCGACTGCCAATCCCAGGATGAGCTTAATGCCTGTGTCGGGAAATGCAGCATTTATGACGTCAGAGTCGGTGATTATCCGCAAGGATTACAACGAAACGATCTCATCAACGACAAGGTCGTCATGGAGGCGATGCGAGGCGTCCGGGGTGCAGCCCCCGATGTTCGAGTCTTTAATCTGAGCTTTGGCGATGCCCGGCCCCTCGCCGACTTTCCAGAAGTTGAGCGCCGTGAAAAACGTCTGATGCTCCAGGATTTGGACAACTTCATGTTCGCCAACGACGCTCTCGTGATCGTGGCCGCCGGCAACTCCCCGAAGGGCGTGCAGCCCAATGCGCCATACCCAAATCATTACGGCGACCCACGATGGGCGCTCGGACCCTGGGCCTGCGGATTCAATTCACTCGTATGTGGTTCCCATGTCGGTCAGCTTTCGACTGGTGGCTTGGGAAGGGTAGGCTGGCCAAGTCCATTTTCTCGTGTTGGTCCGGGCCTTTGTGAGGCGCCAGTCCCTTCCTTCGGCGCGCCCGGAGGAAATACAAATGACGCTTGGGGATGGACTTCAGGGATGGGCGTATTGGGGTTTTCCGGCACGGGACTCCCGGAAGATCGCGTTGGTACATCCTGTGCCGCCCCGCTGCTTGCTCGTGAAGCCGCGCTGGCCTTGCACAATTTGCAAAAGTATTGCGCCCCCGGCACGAGCCCCTTTGCGGTGGCAGTCAGAGCCTTCCTCGCCTTGACGGCGGAACACACGACAACCGATTCGCAGGTTCGCTCGCTCGCAGAACGCACTCTGGGGCATGGGAGAGCCAGTGCCGATCGCATCGTTTCTCCAATCAGCGGCTCGGCAGTGCTTCTCTGGCAGGGTTACATTGAATCGTCCAGAGACATCGTTCGGGTTCAACTGCCGATTCCTCTCGACTGGTTGTCGCAGGCGAGCACTCCCATCCTCCGTTTGGTTGTGTGCCATGACTCTCCCGTGAATGAAGCTGCTCATTCGACTTGGGCATGCCGGAAAGTGAAACCTGTGATCCACCTTGGACCGGACGCGGATTATGTACGGGCGCCGTCCGGCGGCCACGGAAGTTATCCCTTGATCGTCCGCGAATACAATTTGAGCCGGTACGCGTCCGCCGGACAAAAGGCGGCCGGCGGGGATTTGTGGCTGCTTGAATTATCGTACGAGGAAATCTTTGCCTACCCACCCGGCATGGACTTCGATCCCCGGCAGCGCGTGGCGTTTGCGGCTGAATTGATTGACCGCGGGGAAGCACGCCTTGACCCCCAGTCAGCCATGCAGGCACTTCCCATAGCTCCCTCCATGATCCGTTTGTCGATCCAACCGACTGCCGTTCGCAACCCGGTCATCATTCGCACCCGCGCCTGACAAAAGTTCAAGGCCGAAAATCCACCGAATGGCAGCTCCGCGAAAAACGCCGGGACCCAGGCCGCATCACCGCCCCCCTGGCCTTCGCATGGAGAATCTGGCGTTCCGCCATTGGGGTGAAGCGGAATTCCGTCTCCGCGTCCATCCCGGCGTCTTTCGCTCTGCCCGCATGCTTTTGGCGAGTTCACCGGCAGCTTGAGCGGCAAAGTCACTGCCTGCGGCAAACCTTCCGTACCCACGGCGCCCGTTGCGGCCACCGCTTCCATCCTCATTTTTCCCCCATTCTTGTTCAAACGCTCTCGGTTCGTATATTCAATCCATGCCGCGTACCGCGCGAAGCCTCGCCGATGACTGCGTGTACCACGTCCACAATCGGGGGAATTGCGGGATGGACATCTTCTCCAAGAAGGGAGACTTCGCAGCGTTCATCAAGCTGCTCGAAGAAGCCCGGCGGCGATTTCCGACCGTGCGGATTCTTGGCTATTGCCTAATGAGCGACCATTGGCATCTTGTTCTCTGGCCAAGTGCCGCAAGCGACCTTTCCCGCTTCATGGGGTGGCTGTGTACAACGCATGTGAGGCGGTGGCGGGAGCATCGCAGGAGTGTTGGGCAGGGACACCTCTACCAGCGCAGGTTCAAGGCGTTCGTCGTTCAACCAGACGAGCATCTCCTCACCTTGCTCCGATATGTTGAAGGCAATCCACTCCGCGCCAGAAAGACAAAAATCGCCGAGGCATGGCCCTGGTCGAGTCTTGCCAATGCCGCCGGCGCAGAGGGAATCAGCGTCAGCCTGTCGCCGTTGCCAGTCGACCGCCCTCGAAACTGGACCGCGCAGGTAAACAGGCCCATCGGCACTCAGACGCTCAAGCAAATCCGCACCAGTCTGGTGCGGAGCAGACCGTTCGGCGACGAGAAGTGGACACAGCAAATGGTTCGTCAACTTGGTTTGGAATGGACCATACGCGATCCCTGGCGACCACGGACCCGTCCCGCGCCACCGAATGCGCCATCCGGCCGAGCCCGGCCAAGAAGGAGTAATGTCCCCCTTGCCTCAGCCACATAAGCAAGAATGTCCCCCTTCTAACAAGGCGCCCCCTCCGATAGCTGCCTCCGGCCCGAATGCACTTGTCCAAATGGGCAAATCGCTGCGAAGACCGCCGCCACTCGCGCATTCATCCGGCGTTCCCTCCATCCAATCCGCAAGCCTCCGCCTGGCCCGGTCTTCGTCCTCCTGGGTCACGTAGAGGTAGTTCTTTCCCCGCACCATAGAAGCGAACAAGCCGCCGGCGTTTCTGGTTCCGATTCGTATCGCGTGCTCGGCGGCGGCAAAAAATGCCAGCCTGTCGGCTTCGCACGGCGTCGCCAGCTTCGCCCTCTCGGCCTGCTGCAGGAGCAGGAGCAACCGCGTCGAAGACCGCAGGTCTTGTACGCAGACGTTCCGAAGATTGGGTTTTGAATTGTTTTTCTGAACGCCAGCCGGGTCTGGCGCCCGGCCGGGTTTCTGGTGTTCAACTCTCCGATAGGAGAGATTCTTGTGTTCTCTTGGGGGTGCGGATTCGCTTGTGGACAACTCGCACCGGGGTGCGGATTTCGTCGGTGATGACCATTGAAGATTAACAACCACCGGCGAGCCGAAACGATTCAACCGCCGCTGGTCGGCCTGAAGAAGAACCAGGAAGCCCATCGCCGCGAGCGTCCCTCTCGCCTCCTTAACGGCACGAAGTGCAACCCCGAACGTCTCTGATATCCACGATGCCTTGCAGTATCCACCCGAAACACACCCGCCGCCGCGAAAGTACAGGCACCTCAGCAGGTGGCCCAGAGCCGTGGCGATGTACGCCCGGCCCCTGGCTTGCGCCAGATGCCGCAGCATCCGACGTGGAATCGGGACCCATCGACCTCCATTAGCCCCGCCAGATGACCGACTCCCTGAAACTTCGAGTGCGTCTTCATCCCACCGGCCCAGCCCCGCATTCTCCAGCCTCCTAAACGACGCCCTGATATGCTCACCTCCGACGCCGCCCACGAGCCGCCGAAACTCCCCATCGAGATACCGTGGCGTGCGTTCAGCCCGAATTCCTGTGCGGCGTTCCAAGACCTCAAACCCCGCCAGCCATACCCGGAAATCGCGCAGCTCGATTCTCTCCTCAAGAAGAGCAGTCCAGGCAGCAACAATCGCCTCCTCACGAACCAGCACAAACCCACCCTCCGGTTTTGAAGCGGTCACCCACCAAGAACGTCCCGCCGCCCATGCCCGTTGTCCTTTCATATAAAACTCCGTTTTAGTCATCGGATGAGTGCAAAGGGCTTCCCTGCGTGCCCGATGGGCACGCAAAATAATCCTGTTCGCATTGCTGAATTGCCGTTGACTTATTTCGGGCAAAGGGGCTAGGCTCGACCTATCCAGTTGCCGAGTTTGACCCGTGTTTTCAGCAGTGCAAACATGTGCAGATAGGCCGGCCCCGCCAGGGCCGGCCTATCTGTGTTCTTTGAGCAATCCGCCCGTTCTCATCCTCCAAATTTTTAGATGCACCAGAAGCTTGACCCGAACACGGGCCGGCAGACAAGACCCATTTTTTCGCGTAGTTACCTGGTTCCGTCATTTGAGCGTCAACGCGTTAGAGCCATAACGCCACAATGCATCAACGCCACAACCGTCACCCAACCCCACCAGGAAAAATACCCCTTGCCACAGCAAGTTAAACGTCGCATTGTCCCACTGAGCTTCGACGCGTCGATGCGTCAACGCCTCAACGCCATCTGGCGTTAAGGCCATAACGGACTACTAGAGGGAAAACCATGAATGAGGAAATTAAGAACAGAGCCACGCAGGTCATCGCAGTTGGGAACCAAAAGGGAGGAGTTGGAAAGACGACCAACACCGTTCATCTCGCCAGGGCATTGGCAGAGCGGGGAAGACGGGTGCTGGTCTGGGACCTGGACATGAACAGCGGGGCCACCAAACATTTTGGGATTCCGCTCGATGCGTTCATGGGAACATTTGAAGTACTGGTCGGGGATGAGGAGCCGGCCAACGTCATCGTGACCAACAAGGAGGAGGGGGTCAAACTCCCCGACAATCTCCACATCATCACCTCCAGGCGAAAACTCGAAGCCATCGACGAAACGCTCGCCGTAAAAAACAAATTCATCGCACGCTCAGACGTACTGCTGGAACCCATTGCCGCTTTGCGCGGCCGATACGACTACATCTTTCTGGACACCGCACCCAACGCCACGGCGCCGACGGTTGCCAGCTACAAGGCGGCGGACTGGTTCATCCTGTCGGCAATGCCAGACCCATTTGCGATTGATGGACTGCGGGATGCGATGCTCGACATCCAGGCCGTTCAGCGCCGCGGCAATCCGAATCTCCGCATTCTTGGAGTGCTGCTCGCTTGCGTCGATGAGCGAACCCGGCTGGCACGCACGCTGGCTGATTACGTTGAGCAAACATTCAAGGCAAAACCGGACGATACCGAGTCCATCCGCTTCAAGGCCACCATCAGCCGTTCGACCGTCATCCCGACGGCTCAAAAAGTAGGGATGTCCCTCTTTGAGACTGACCCAACGCACAAATTGACAGAGCAGTACAGACAGGTTGCCATTGAAATTGAAACTCGCATCAGTACCGCCAACGCGACCGCAACAATTTCGGTGGCGGCCAATGGCTAGGCGGCTTGAACAAGAACCTCCCTACACGCCCCTGGATGATTCGCTGGTCATTTCGGTTCTGAGACCCTCATCACCTGATGTCACCCAGCCGCTCCCGCTTTTGGAAAAAACGTCTAGTTCACCTTGGCGGTTGCCGGGGCCTGCCATTGCCGCAGAAACGCAATTACAAATGCGGCCTCCGCTCCCGCCTGTGGGCAGAGCGACGGCCCAACCCGAAACCGCACCGGCTCAAGCCGAGCGAATGACCGCGACTCTCCGATTGAAAGTCTCCTCACGCGAAAAGCGTGAATTCGAGGCATTCGTTGCCCGGCTTGGCGGGTCGCTGGACGCGACCCTCAAGCCCAGCAACATTCTCCGCGTCATGCTGGCCATCGCCCAGCACGCCGAAACGTCGCTCAGCGGCATCGCCCGCCGACAGGCCCCGCTGCGCCGCCCGCCCAATGACGATGCCATCGCGTATGCCGAGTTTGAACACCAGCTGGTCCGTCTACTCGACTCGGCCATTCGCAACTCGACTCCGTTAAAATGAGTTTATTCCGCCGGATTCGGTCATAGATGCTTCCCATGCCGACCTTGCATTCGTGTTCCGCTTACGAGCCCCTCCAAATGCGTTGAATGTCGCAAGCTCATGCCACGCCTCGCGTGCGGCGTCAAGGAATTGCCGCTGCGCGTTCCTCCTTGACCCCGCACGCCCTTCCGGCGTAGGCGTTCTTCTCTGCGTCATCAACCCATTTAAGGAGGGGATTATGTTGGAACACGCACGCAAGAGAACACCAGAGAGAACGCCAATCCGCATCCGGCCGCCGGACGAAACCGCAACAGCCACAACCATTGATTCACCGGACGAGAATTGGACAAGCAAATTGTCCATTCCCAACCGAGCGGCCACGCTTCCGCGATGGTTTTCCCTGGAGCAGGTCCGAAAGATGCAGAGAATGCGACGCGAAACCGTCATCGCAGCGATGCACAACGGCGAATTGCCCTTTGAGCAACGCGGCCGCATCCGTTACGTCCGACTTACCGACCTCATCGCATGGGAGGAGCGACGCACCAAGCCGCAGGCTCAAGCGAAGCGCACCCTGATTCACCCTGACCTGCAAGGCTTAGTCTGACTAACAATTCATGGAGTAATCAATAATGGTTAATAAAAGCAAGAATAAATCAGGTAAATGCCGGACAAACAATATGTCACCCCAATCAACGCCGGGATTGGTTCCTAAGCCAGTCGCCGCCGCAATTTGCCGCATCGTCGACCAATATTTGGACGAAGAAAGAATGGACTATGAACGCATGCCGGACCATATTCGCCGCGACCACCTCTACCTCGATTTTGAACTAACCAACGACTGGTTGATATGGCTAAGCGGTCGCGTACCGTAGCTGTCTTACGTCGCACCGCCTCAGCATCCAGTCGATTAATAATCGGCCCGGCGCACGCCGGGCCGGTACGACTCAGAGTTCGTTAGCAAGGCCTTGTCCCACCGGCGTAAAACCTCCGCATGCCAACGTATCTGTCCGTCCGACAGAGACCAGCCGAACATCTTCTTCAAATTAAATGTCGAGGGATAACATTGACGCTTATGTCCCGCGTTCTATCGTCATCGCAAATCGAATCTGCAAGTCTTTTATTCCGCCAGTTCAAAGTGAACTCCATCGAATGCGGCTTAAGCCCACGGCCTTCAGTACCAGCCATCCGTGAGCGGTCAAGGTCCCTCCCCAAAGGGGACCCCTCCCTCCGGGCGATCCACCTGGACAGCCCACGGCTGCATGGTGTCAAACCCAGCCGTTGGGCAATTAAGCCCGCTTAATGGAGTTAATTATGAATGACGAAACATTTGACCTGACAGAATTCGACCACGATGACATCAAATTACGGATACAACGCGTCAGCGACTACCTCCTCGACATAGAACTTGCTCATGAGTTCGGATTGCCGCCGCCGGACGGAGACAACCAATATGCCGAGGACGCGGAGGTGCTCCTCAGGTGGGCCAATACCGCTGACTGTGAAATATGAGACAACCCGGCCCGGCGCACGCCGGGCCATTTTTTAACTGACTAAGGAGAATGAAATGAACGACAAAAAAACACAAGAAAACCAAACACAATCCACGAACAAGGGAACCCTCGAATTGGGAAACATTTCCTTGCACAAGGATATGCCGAGCCGAATCCCGTTCACGGACGCATACCACGCCATCCGCCGCCATGAAATGCGTGAAACGCAACCTGGCCTATTGGATTCGCTGCGCGAACTCGCTGAAAAGGAGGCACGCGAGACCGGATGCACGGTGTCTTACCACGTCTCGCAAACCTTTGAGGTCTTCAAAGTCGTGACCTGCAACGAATTAGGGGAAACCAGAATAGCCTTGGCCTGCGAGATACCTTTTGCGGACATGTAGGAGCCCGGGATGGACATCGACTACTGAACCAGAAACTTACGTTCCGCCCGCCGGCTCCGCCTGCGGGCTTTTTTTCATGTGAAATAACCAGCACAATAGCCCGTCAATTCAAGCTGACTTCCGCCGCAGAAGCGTGGAAATTACATGAAGGCATGGGACATCGAATTGCTCATCTACACGACCACTATCGCAACCAACCCCGCGTGCCAAGAGTTCATCCAGACGTTCGCCTTTCGTCTCCTCTTCGCGAAACTTTATGCCGGAAGTTTTCGCCGCGACTTGTTTCTCCCGTCAGGCCGGCTATTGCCCATCCACTACTGATGCCACGGCCCTGGTGGGTAATCAAGGTGCTGCCCCGCTGCGCGGGTCCCCGCCTACCGGCCTTACTCCACCTTGACAATCCACCGGACGGGCCGTGGCTCATCATCCGTTACCGGGCAATGACGCTCGGCTTTATAGGAAAACCAATATGACGACGAAAAACAAACCAGCACACGAAATCCGCTTCGGAACCATCAAGGCGACCATCTGGGCGAACGAGACCAAAGAGAACGGCACACGCTACAGCGTGACACCAAGCCGAATCTACAAGGTCGGAGACAACTGGAAGCAAACCGACAGTTTCGGTCGTGACGACCTCCTCACCACGGCCAAGGCTCTGGAACTTGCACACGCCTGGATTTTCACGCAGACGAAGCCTGAAAAGGCCGAGGCTCAGGCTGAAGCTCCAGCCGAGGAGTAACCACGAAATGTTTATTTTACCCGCGAGTTCGCTCGCGGGTTTTCTATTACCAATGGAGATACGAAAATGAAAACTAAAGAACAACCTAAAAAAATCATGCCTATTGCTGGACCATATGCTTACTGTCGCAACAAGAATGGCACCGAAGATACTTGGGACATCGTCGCACACGATGGTCGGGTACTTGCGACGCATGAATTTTGGGACGACCACGATGGACAATCTGAACAAATTAAAGCGAACTTTCGCCTGCTTGCCGCAGCACCAGAGTTGCTCAAAGCCCTGATGTCATTTCTTCTGGCGGTGGATGGGTTGCCGTGGACTCTTTTCACGGGATGTTTTAGCCGCACCAGGCAATTCGCGTTTGACGCCATCAATACAGCATTGCCCAAATAGACTTCGATTCATGGGCAGACCGCCGGCGGAACCGTCCGTCGGCGGTCTTTTCTCAGTCACAATCCACGCCAGTGCACGCCTCGTCCTCACAGACCTTGCGTGCAAGATTCCCAAATTCTCCGTGTCAGCTTTTCACATTTCACTTGCGGAGCTTTGTAACGGGTTTTCGCTAAAGAATCCTCGTTCCTGCAGCCAGCGTAATTGCAGGTCATCAATGAGCGGCAATTACGCCAGCATGGAAGGAGAATCATTATGACAACGAAAACAAAACCGAACAAAGCCGAGGGCAAAGCCCCCCAGTTTCACGACGACCTAAAAATCAGAAACATAGAGGCCCGAACAACCGCCGCGGGAGACTGGGTTTCGGGGACCGTTCGAGGGCATCAATTTCAAGCTCTGGTGTTTCCCGAACCCGCAGAAAATCCGTCTTACGAAATCAGCAGCGGAATATCCAAGCTCTGGGTGCAGGAGATTGAAACCGGACGAACCGTTTTCAACTGGGATAGGGGATTGGACATTTCCCCGCTAACCACGGAGGCAAAGGAGATTGTGGACCTTCTGTGCTCCAGGATTGTGGTTTGGGACCGTTCCAAATCCTCCTAGCGTATTCCCGTGAACGACCCACGGCACGCCGCGATAATCTCGTCGGCGTGCCTAATCAAAGTAAGTCCCAGGAATCAACACGCCTCGTCCTAACGGACATCGTCAGACAGCCCTCACGGCCTATAGCCGGCCCGTTCGGCATCGGAAGGACCAGACGTGTGAACCGCGAACCAACACGCCTCGTCCTGACGGACATCGTCAGACAGCCCTCACGGCCCACCGGCCCGCTCGGCATCGGAACAACCAGACCAGTGAACCGCGAAGCAACACGCCTCGTCCTACGGACATCGTCAGACGGCCCTCACGGCCTGTCGGCCCGTTCGGCATCTGAACAACCAGACCAGTGAACCGCGAAGCAACACGCCTCGTCCTGACGGACATCGTCAGGCGGCCCTCACGGCCTACCGGCCCGTTCGGCATCGGAACAACCGGACCAGTGAACCGCGAATCAACACGCCTCGTCCTGACGGACATCGTCAGGCAAGTGCATCGACTAGGGTATGCAATGAGCCAGGTTTGTGGACCCATGACTTGACCGTCCAGTGAATCCGGTCGCGTTCGCTTACGCAGGGTAAGCCCTATGGGCGACCGGGGAGGGCACGCGGGAACCGCGTGCCACATTCAAATCGTCACGGTTCGTTTTGAACCACCTTCACCGTGATTAGTCCCGACAGCCCAGGGGTCTGTCAGGATGAGCGGGACGCTTGGGCGTCCGCGCTCACCGGCCTCATCGGCCGGCATCAATCGTCAACGGTGCAGAATCGGGCTTAATGCCCGCTTCAGCACCGTTGAATGTCTGCGGGCGATAAGGTCGCCCGCAGATGACCGGGCCGCTTCTGGCCCGGTCACTCGCCCTGATCGGGCGAGCAATTATTGAACTCCGGATTAGGGCCTTCTGTGGCCCCAATCCTCCGCACACCTGATGCACCTGCGGTGGTAATGACCGAGACCGATTTGTCCACTCAAAACCCTGTCGCATCAAGGCTTGCGACTGTCCACGAATTGTGAATTGAGCAATGCAGAAATCGCCTTAACCTCTGATTTAACAACTGTCTACAAAGTCAACAAAATTTGAAGTCCGCAAACGCCTTTGTTAGATTTCGGCGCATGGCCAAATCAGCAGCACCTGACTCCAAAGATAGCGACGCGGTGAGCTTCCGGCTCGACCCGGAGTTCAAGAAGCTGCTCCAAGCCGAGGCTGAGAAGGCCGGCCAGCCCAAGCCGAATCTGTATGCCAGGACATTGGTTCAAAGGGCCTTGAGCAACGCCGAACATCACGAAGTCAGGAACGAATTTGAAACGCTTCGACAGGACCTCCGCAGGATCAGAGAGGACATGGCGACCCTTGCCCTGGTGATGCTGGTGAAGGCCGCCAAAGAAGAACCCAAAAAGGCGGAAGCCTGGGTGCGGGAACACTTCGCTCCATAGGTCGCGGGCCGAAACGGGAAGGAACGCCAATGCTCTCCATCGCTGCCATGCGCGGCTCAGGAGCCTACTACCTCGAACTGGCGAGCGAGGACTATTACCTGCGCGGTGGCGAGCCGCTGGGCCGCTGGTGGGGACGCGGAGCCGAACAAATCACCGGCCTGGGAAACGTCGCCAAGGACGACTTGAAGGCGCTGTTGAAGGGATTCTCCGCGGCGGGGAAACCGCTCATTCAAAACGCCGGCAAGGAGAATCGGCAGCAGGGATGGGATCTGACTTTTTCCGCCCCCAAATCCGTATCCGTTTTGTGGAGCCAGGCGGACCAGGAGACGCGGGCACAAATCCAGGGCGCACATTTTGAGGCGGTCAAAGCCGCCCTGGACTGCCTCCAGGACGAATGGGTGATGACCCGGCGCGGCAAGGGGGGCGAAATCCTTGAAAAGGCTGATCTGATTGCGGCCCTCTTTGAGCATGGAACGTCCAGGGAGATGGACCCGCAGTTGCACACCCATGCGCTGCTGCTCAATCTCTGTCTTCGCGAGGACGGCACCAGCGGAACCATCCTCAGCAAGCCCTTTTATGAGGTTAAGCTGGCGATCGGAGCGATTTACCGGGCCGAGCTGGCGAAACAGCTCTCAGACCGGCTGGGGGTCGTTTGCGAACTGGCGAAGACCGGCACGTCATTCGTCGTTGTCGGCGTCCTTCAGAAACTTTGTGACGAGTTTTCAAAGCGACGCGACTCCATCGTCGAAGTCCTGACCTCGCGTGGCAACTCTAGCGCCGCGGCCGCAGCCGCGGCAACCCTTGAGTCGCGCCGCAAAAAGACCGACATCCCGCCTCGATCCGAACTCACGGCCGGCTGGCGAAAGGTTGCCGAGGCGTTCGGATTCAACTTCGAAAAAGTCCTGAACCAATCACCACGCTTTCAGAATCCGCAGAAAGCCTTTCAGATGGCGCTTGCCAAGGCGTTTGAAGAGTTGACCGATTCCGACAGTCATTTCACAAGGGGACAACTGTTGCATCGCGTGGCAGTCAACGCCCAGGGACAGGGACTCTCTGCCGCCGCGATCAGAAAGGGACTGGAGGATTTGATCAAGAAAGGAGAGCAGATCGTCTCTCTGGGTGAGTTGGACGGGCGCAAGCGCTACACCACCCCGGAAGTCATGAAGCTGGAGAAGGAGCTCATCAAGCTCGGCGACAGGTTGCACGGCGACGGGAACCACGGCGCCGCCGCCGGAGACGTTGAAAACGCCATCAAGAAGTTTTCCCAGCCGCGTTCAACCACCCTGGCCGAACTCAAACACCATGCCGAACAACTCCTCAATGCGGCTCGCAAACGAGAAACATCTGCGCTGGACCGCAAGTCGCTCAAGAGCGACGCCGCATTCTCACTAAACGACGAGCAAAAGATGGCCGTCCGCCACCTGACCGGCGAGACGGAAGGGTCCATCCGCGTTCTTGAAGGGTGGGCAGGGACTGGCAAGACCTCCGCGTTACGCGTCGCGCGGGAAATTTGGGAGAAAGACGGCTACCAGGTCATGGGAATAGCCGTGGCCGGCAAGGCCTCGAAGGAACTTACCAAAGGGGCTGGAATTCAAAGTGACACCTTCGCGATGTTCGAGCGACGGACCCAGCATAATTCACTCGCGGACGTTTTGGGAAATGAAGCGCGTCAACTGGGGCGGGCTCTGGCGGGCAAGGGGCGTTATGACCGGAAACCGTTGCGGCTGGACGCCAAGACGGTCCTCGTCGTCGATGAGGCCAGCATGTGCTCAACCCGGCAGCTCCACGTCATTTTATCGCAGGCAAAAAAAGCCGGTGCCCTGGTCGTCCTGATAGGCGACCGGAGCCAGTTGTCCGCCATCCAGGCGGGAGGAGCATTCGCCTATTTTGCCGACCGGTATGGCAAGGCGGAACTGACCTCCATCGTCCGCCAGCGCGACGAATGGATGCGGGAAACGGTCCGGGAATTCCGCCGGGGAGACGCGGCGGCCGCACTGAAACGATACGAGGAGGCGGGACGACTGCATGTGTCGGAAAACCGCGACGAGGCCATGAAGGCGATGGTGAGGGACTGGGCCAAAAACGAGCGAGGCCGCGAGAAGGAGAGCCTGATCTTTGTCGGAACCCGCAGCGAAGCGCACGAGGTGAACAAGCAATGCCAGCGGACCCGCATCGAAGCGGGAGACATACGCAAGACCGACCGGGTCACCGTCACCGCCGAGGGGGTTCTTGATTCCAAAAGCAATGCCAAGACTTCCTTTGACATCTACAACCGCGACCGCGTTCTCTTCACCCAGCGTTCGCGTTCTCTCGGCATCGAAAATGGGGACACCGGCACGGTGATTGGGATCAGCAAGCGCCCCTGGCCGGCAAGCAGCCTTGTCACTGTTGAAATCGACAGCGGCGACACGGTATCCGTCCCCCTCAAAAAATATGAGGGCCTCAGACTCGGATACGCCATGACGACTCACAAGGGACAGGGGACCACCATTGAAAGGGCCTACATCCTCGCCGGCGGGCAGATGACCGACCGGGCCATGAGTTATGTTCAGGCCTCTCGGGCGCGGGATGCCGCCCACATCTACACTGACAAATTCGAGGTCGGTGACAAGCTCTCGCGGCTGGCAAAGCAAATGAGCGAGGATCGCGACAAAACGATGGCTCACAGCGTTCTTGAGCAGCCCAAACAGGAACCAAAGACCGAACAAAATATTTCCATCCAACAGGAAAGGAGGCTTTGATGCCAAAGCTGGGAAATTTTAAGGCGCCGGCAATCAATCTGCTTCTGCCTGTGGCGGCAATCGCGCCTGGAGCGCTCTTTACGCTGATGTGGATGGGTTTGAACCATGAACTCCCGTTGATTGGGGAAGGGTTTGACACCCCCGGGATCTCGTGTCTGGCCGGGTTCCTCTTCTGGAGTTGGATTGCCTTCGGCCGATCTCATGAGATGGGAAAGCCGCTGGCCATGCGGGTCTTTTACCACATGGTCGCTGCCGCGTTTTGCGTACCGGCAGGCCGCGTCATTTTCTCGATTCTTCCTCCCTGGAGCAACGAATGGGGCGCGGTCTTCGGGATGGGCATCGGCTTTAAACTATTGGAGAAGGTTCTGCGAATCGAAAGCCAAGCCGAGCGGTTTGTACACGCGCGCGGAACGGTGATGTTGACGGGGGAGCAGGCCATACAACAGCTTCGGGCTCTGCGGCAGGGAACTGAACCCCGCATACGCTGGGCGGGCAACGATCTTCCCGGCGAGGTCGCGATCGGGAATCTTCTCACCGTTGGCGCCATCGGCACGGGCAAAACACGCATCCATCGGGAGTTGATGTGGTCGGTCCTTCCAACCATCAAGCCCGGCTCGGACCGGCGGGCTTTGGTCTATGACGTGAAATGCGATTTTCTGGCCGAACTGGAGAAGATGCCCATCTCCTGCACCATCGTCTGCCTCAATCCATTTGACTCGCGCTGCGTGGCATGGGACATCGCCGCTGATGTAGCGAGTCCCGACCAGGCCAGGCATTTTGCAGAGGCCCTCATTCTGCCGGGGAAGGGGGACGAAAATCCATTCTTCACCCGCGCGGCGCGGGCCATCGTCGCTGGCGTCATCAATGCCCTCAATGCAAGTCTCCCTGGAAACTGGAGCCTGCGCGACATCATCCGTGTGACCGCAAGCCGCGAGCGACTGGAAAAACTTCTGGCCGGCGACGACCTGATCCCGCGTTATTTCTCTCCCGAGAACACCTTCGATAACATCCGAAACACCATCGCCAATGTCATGGTGGAATTGGAACCCGTTGCCGCGCTGTGGGACAAATGCGACACAAGGTTCAGCCTCCGCCAATGGGTCAAGACAGGCGACTCGATCGTGGTGCTGGCCGGAAAGGAAAACCTCCAGGCCTCGCTCCAGCCCATCAACCGGGTCATGTTCAAGTTGATCGCCACCGAATTCCTCTCCGAACCGGAATCCCCGACCCGGGCAAGGCTCTGGTTCTTCTGCGACGAACTGAAAACGGCTGGGCGACTTGACGGGCTGCCTGACCTGCTCAATGCCCGATCCAAGGGCGTACGCTGCGTGCTGGGATTCCAGGATTTGGAGGGGATCATCGACGCGTATGGAAGCGCGGAAAGGGCGAAGGAAACGATGAGCCGGTGCGCCACCGTCGCATTCTTGAAGGTCACCAGCCCTGACACCGCCGATTGGGCCAGCAAGCGAACAGGTGAATCAGAACGCTATGAATACATGACGCAGAACAACAAGGATGGAAACAGTGTTGGAGAACATCTGTCCAAGCGCGACGCGGTTCTGCCATCGGAGTTTTTGACTCTTCCCGATTTTTCCAACGGAACGACCGGCGCCATCCAACTCGTTCGAGGCGTGGCGGGGGTGTTCAGTTGCGACCTTAAATTCCGGTTTCCAGAAATTGACATCAGCAGAAACTTTCAGCCTCGTGACGAATCCGAACAGCTTTTAGCGCTGTGGAGTGACGCCGATGAGAAAAGGCTGTTTGCATCCGTCGAGCTTCAGCCCTCACACACCAAAACTAAAGTTGAATCGAAGTCTGTTGACCTTGACGACCTTCACCGCGTGAAGTTTTAGCGCGCGAAAGCGAGAATCCCCATGGCGAATGAAACTGAAGATCTTATGTTTCTCGTACGGGTTAGATCCCGGCTCACGCCGGTTATCCAAAGACGATTTGCGTTATTGCCACGTTTAGTCCGTTGGCTAGCGCTTTTTATTTGGGCGCACTTCTGGGCCATCGCGTGTTTGTTTTTCATTGTTCGTATTATTTTCAACCCTGTGTCGGTCCCGAAAATCAAATCGTCCGCGAATTCTTCGCCATCGACAACGTTACCATCAGATCGGCAATCGATCGCGGCACAATCGAGCGACTCCTCGGCGCCTTCGACCCAGTTGCCGGCCGACAAAGCATTCCAAGATCCCAATGCCTCGGACGCCGACCCCAAGCTTTCCGCATTGGCACAACTCAATGCCGAGGAGTTGAAAGTGTTGGGGATACAGGTTGACCAGATTACCCCCTGGGTCGCAGACGAGCACGAACTATTTGACAGATATCAGAAGTTAATGGGCCGCATTGCCAATCAGCAATTGATTGGATCATTCTGGGGGAAAACGAAATACAACGACTACAATGATAAGCAACTGCCGTATCAATGGTATGAAGTCTCAAAGGCACGGATTTCAGGCGCAGGGGTCCCCGAAGAGCTCGCAAATATGCTGATCAATGAAACAGGACGGAACGTCATCTTAAGCAGGACGATGATGATTCGCTTTCGCATTATTGGGGGGAAGCTCACAATCGGGGACGTTATGTTCGTCCACGCCACGCAGGATCTATTGATTCGGCAAATCAAGGAACTTAATGAAGCAAATGACGAACTTGCACCGCTACTCGACCGAATAACGACCGAGTTCCCGAACTATTCACAGCCGTGATTCTGCGGGATGTCGGCGTCCGTCACCGTATATGTAGCTGCCCGTGTTTAAAGCCCAAGCCCATCTCGGTGTCGCATCTCCATAACTCCCTTTAATGAGGCGAGTGGATGGGAACCTTCGCAACCCAAGGTTTGGAGGTGCTGATGAGCACAACAGCAGTGAACGATCCGCCCGTGCATCGCATCCGCTATGGACGCATCACGGGAACAATCTGGATGAACCCGACGGAATGTGGTCCAATGTACGACCTGACCATTCACCCCGTCCTATTAGGACGACCAGCAGAACTGGCATGACACCCAGTCTTTGGCGTGTCCTGCGCCCCGAAAATGTCCCAACCTTAGCGTATAGAATCGCGGCCCGGAAAGGGCTGTGATGAAAAAGCGTTTCAGCGAAGAGCAGATCGTGGCCATTCTGCGTGAAGGCCAGGTTGGACAGAAAACCATTGAGCAACTGTGCCGCGAACACGGGATCAGTTCGCCGACGTACTACGCCTGGAAGCGGAAGTACGGGTCGATGAACGAGCCGGACGTGAAGCGGTTGCGCGAACTGGAGAAGGAGAACGCCCGGCTCAAGCGTCTGTTGGCCGAGCGCGAGTTGGCCATCGACGTGATGAAGGAGTTCCTCGAAAAAAAGTAACCGCCGTCGGCGAGCGTCGGGCGTTTGTGACGTTCGCCGGTCTGCGGGAGCTTTCGGCCGCTCGCGCCTGCGAACTGGTGAAAGTCAGTCGGCGCCGGCTCGGGTACGTCGGCGGCAAGGACGACGCGGCGTTGCTGACGCGGCTGAAGGAACTGGCGGCGAAGTTCCCGCGGTTTGGATATCGGAGACTGCACGCGATGCTAAAACGCGAAGGAGACCGGATCAACCTCAAGCGGGTGCGTCGGCTGTGCCGGGCGCATGGCTTGAAATTGTCGCGGCGTATTCGTCGCAAGCGGCGTGGGATCGGCATCGGCGTGCCGTGCCGGGCGGAGTATCCGAACCACGTCTGGGCCTACGATTTCCTGTTCGATCAATGCGAAAATGGCCGGAAACTGAAGGTTTTGACGATCACGGACGAGTTTACGCGCGTGTGCCTGGAGATCGAAGTGGAATACCGGATGAACTCGGCTTATGTCGGCGCGGCGCTGCTTCGGTTGTTCGCCGAACACGGCGCGCCGACGCATGTTCGTTCCGACAACGGACCGGAGTTCATCGCCAAGTCGTTAATGCGAATGTTGAAGATACAGGGAGTCGAGTGCCGGCACATCGAGCCGGGCAGTCCGTGGCAGAACGGCGTGGACGAGCGGTTCAACGGCAGCTACCGGGACGAGTGCGCGAATCTGGAGACGTTTTACAACCGGGATCACGCGCGGGCGTTGAGCAAGTTGTACAAGCGTCATTACAACCAGGAGCGTCCGCACAGCAGTCTGGCGTATCAGACGCCGCTGGAGTTCGCGGCGCGATGTGGAATAAGGAAGGCAGAGAAGGACGTTGCGGATTTATCGCTTTACGCACCGCCGGCTGATGGGGTAAAAGGCAACGGGTCGAGCGATGAGGCCCGACCCGCAAGCCGTATGGTGATCCACGTCGGCGCTCCGGTTGCTTCCCAGCAGAGCCGTATCCTCCGCGTGGACGACAGAACTGTAACCAAGACCAAAAGAGCCGGGAAGGTCTCGGCTCAGATGAAGTGAATTGCATGTTTTTGGCCCGCGAAACTATACGTCAGAGTTGGGACAAAAAAGGGGCCCGCGCAGGCGTGTTGGATCTGACGGTGGCCGTAAAAATTGCCCTCGACGCCCATACGTGGATTTCCACGCAGAAGGCAGAGGGCAACGGTTCTTCAAGCGGCACTGACGACGGGAAAGCCACAAACAGACCCGCCGCCAGCCCGCAAGCGTTTAATGTTTCCTTAGAAGGCAATCCCCATCCCCTACGTGGTCTTCATAAGTTCCGCTACCTGCAATTCCGACGGTGCGACGTTCGCTCTCGCCGAGTCCATAACACGGAGTGATGAGCTAACACGAACAACTCGCCTTTGACTGGACGGCGCAGACAAAGCAGTCCCAGCCGCCGCCCTGCAAATTTGAACAGGCCTCGCTCCCGACCATGGCTGGGTTCAATAACTAATCGCACCACCTAAATCTCAAGAGAGTTATTAATCTTTACGCGAAGCTGTGCTTTAAGAAGGTAGCCACCGAGCAGACTTAACCATAGGAGGGACCCAAGCGGTGGGGGCTCTAACGCCCCCCTTGAGCTTGGGAGGTGCCTGTGGATAAGTCGTGTAAGACGGGGCGCGATTGAAGAAATTCTAAGCGGCAAGTTTTTCTGCCCAGACTTCATTTGGAGTTTTGAAGCTGAGCACTTTCATTGGCAAGTTATTGAAGTAATCTTCAACCCATTCGATAAATTCCTGTGTAAAGCCATCGAAGTCAGCTCCTTTTGGAAAGAATCGCCTGAGTGCTTTATTTCGATTTTCGACAGTGCCCCGTTCTGAAGCACAGTACGGGTGGCAAAAATAAGAAAAGGCTTTTAGTGCTTGGTCCACACGTTGATGATCGGCGTGTTCTGAGCCGTTGTCTTGAAGGATTGTTTGTAAAATACCTTCTGGAATATCTGTTAAAAGGCGTTGAATCAGTAGATTGGCATAGGGCTCGGATTCGAGCGAACGTGCTTTATCGAGAAATAATTTGCGAGAACATCTGTCCACTTTAACTTGCATAGCAGAACCACCCCGCATTCCTTGCAAGGCATCAAGCTCAAGATGCCCGATATCTATTCGCTCTTTTGCTGCAAGCGGTAGCACTTCTATGCTCCTTTTTGTTGCTGCGGGAAGAATTCGTACACGATGACGTTTTCCTGCACGTCTCCGTCTGCGAGACTTGCCTGCGATGAGTAGCGATGATTTAAGATCTGGGCGCTCGATATTGATGTACTGGTAGATCGCCTCAGCACAGATATGATACCCAAGCCTTGCAAGTCTTCCAGCAATAATTTCAGGACTCCATTGCGCCGCAATTAAATGCAGCTCAACGTAATTGCGAATCTCGGGACACTTCAGACGCATCTTTCTTTTGCTCGCGGTACTTCGCCGCTCGTGCGCTGCCTCGTGGGCTCCTTGAGCCTGGGTATAGTAGTCAGCATGAGGGTCAACAGCAGAAGCGTTCCGCTTCAGCTCACGCAGTATCGTCGAATGGCTTCGTCCTAGTTCCCTCGCTATCGCTCGGGCACTATAACGAAACCTCTTCATACGGAAGAGCTTCGTCCGCTCCTCCTTCTTGAGTTTTTCAGAATTTTTCATAACCACTTGGATTGCTTTAGCAATTCAAGTGGTGCTTTTAGTTGTTGAATCTACCCGCAGCCCGAGCGTCCCCGCAAACCGCAAACCGACTTCCAGCCTTCCGGTTCCCAAACCACTTCGCGAAGCCGTCGGCAACGGAAGTTTTGGGGAGGATGAATTCTGCCCCATCCGGCCGGGGCCGGAAGAGGTTCGCGCCATCACGGAATATCACGCCGAGAAATTGCTGGGACTTCTGAAGCAGTTGGAGGAAATTAGACGCACGATTAAAGCAAACGGCCCGGCAGACCATGCGGCGAATGTTCAGAGGAACCGAGCGGAGTCCGCATATGAGGTCGGGATCGCCCTCTACGCCGAAGACTTTGGCCAGCCCGCCGCCGACCGATTGAATGCCTACGTCCAGCGGCAATTCATACTGAAACGGTGACACGGCTGTGGGATGCAAGGCCCGCTAAGGCACGTCGCCGTTCATCCAGGCCATAACGCCATTGAAACCGTTGAGGAGGGGGACGTGTGGGGGAAATTCAACAATTTCAATTCGGATGGTGGGAACCGGAAAAGGCAACGCCAAAGCGAGCGCCAGTGGCGAAGGCGCCGCCCGCCATCGACTATGTTGTGGTTCTCCCGTGGAATTTCAAGAAGACATTTCCGCCGCCGTTACCCGAAGCGATTCAGGAAGGAGTCTTTCGCACCGAGAAAGTGACGCCGGAACAGGTCGCCTCCATCCATGCCGAGCGCGCGAAGAAGTGCCTCGGAATGCTGCGCCACATCGACTCGATCGAAAAAGCCAGGGCTGAAGGCATCGACCCAAGAACTGGAATACCTCCCCGGAACAGCGCAGCGGCCGAGCGACTCCAAAAGTATTTTGAAAGTGCGCCCAAGCAAATACGCAAGAACATGGACGTGATGGTGGAGGAATATGAAAACGGCTTCGGGTCCGATGCGGCCACAGCATTCCGCGAGGCTGTGCAAGCCTGGCATGACGGCATTGAAATCCTCGCCAATCCGGAACCGGAAACAATAGAGATCAGGTTTGAACCAAAGGAAAGAAAACGAAGTGAGGACAGGGTACGACGGGGCGACTGTAAATGATTGACCGGACCGGTACACCTTCGGGAGCGGAGACCAGTGATCGAACAAGACGGTGCTGGCGCATCACACCGTCCCGCCCAATAAGGCCCTTTCGGTGCGAGGGCCGCGACATTGGGCCGGTGGGGAACGACACCCGAAACCTCGGTGGAAGTTATTGGAAAGCTCCTCCCCTCAAGGGCAGGCGCTCCATACCAGGACTCAATGGCAAGGTGATTCCGGTCACGGAATAAGCAACAGCGAAAAGGGAGAACACATTGAATCGAGCGCTTCGCGAAAAACGCCGGGGCCCAGGCCGCGTCACCGCCCCCCTAGCCTTCGCCTGGAGAGTGTGGCGTTCCGCCATGGGGTGATAAGGAATTCCGTCTCCGCGGCCATCCCGGCGTCTTTCGCTCTAACATCGACTCGCCGCTGAAATTATTCCCCACAGGACGAACGCAGACGCGTTTTCGAGCACTGGCCGGACTCCTGGTACGTCGGTGATTCTGCCTCTTGGTGGGTTTGCCGGTCACAAAGTAACATGTTGATTGGATGGACACGTTGAAAGCCAAACTTCGTCCGAGCCGTTTCCCGGGCATGTCGCCATTCATGGCGGCCATCGTCGGGCATGTTCTCGATGAGTCCTTCACGACGCCCGGCATCGCTGAATTAACGGTCAGCGAATCGGAGAACCTGGTCTATATCCGCAAGAGGGAGGCGTTGGTTTCGATGGCATCGAGAGCCTTGAAGACCTTCGCAACAACTTCAATCGCCTGATTGACGTGGCGGGGCTTACCCCCGAAGAGCGGCAGGAAGCTGTCCGGTTGTTTACTAATCGTGTGGCACGGATTCCGGGTACGCAGGTCTGACCAATATGCACCCGGTGTCTTTTGCGCGGCAAGCCCCAAGAGTTCCATTATTCGTAAACGCCTGCTGGCACTTCAATGACCTGTTTGACACTGCCTGGCGCCGGCTATGACGAGACCGACCATGTGATTACACTTCCGCAGCATCGCGACCATCGTTTTCTGCAACTTGCTCATCTGTTACCCAAGGCGGCCCAAATGCTTAAGAAATTTATCGAAATCAAGAATGTGGGAACATTCAGAAACAGCAGGGCTTCGGGTGACGTTGAACTCCGAAAGCTGAATCTCGTCCACGCCGACAACGGGCGTGGAAAGACCACTCTCTGTGCTATCCTTCGTTCTCTTCAATCTGGAGACGCGCAGCTCTTGCTCGAACGTAAAACTTTAGACAGCGAGGGTTCTCCGCACGTCGAGGTCCGAACAGATTCGGACAACATTACTTTCGACAATGGAGCCTGGCAAAGTATTTACCCGCAAATCGAGGTTTTTGACACCACATTCGTTGCAGAGAATGTGTACTCCGGCGACCGAATTGACCACGACCACAAAAGGAATCTTTGCCGCATCGTACTTGGGGCCAAGGGTGTGAAGCTTGCCGGCACATTTGACCGCCTCGATGACGAGCTAAAGACAGCAGCGGCCGAAATCACCCAAGCAGAGAAGGTCGTCCAGGTTTTTCTTCCAAAGGCCGTCACGATTCAGAAGTTCGTGGAACTCCACGAAGACCCTGAGATCAACGCCAAACTTACGCAGAAAAGGGCGGAACTTGCGGTCCTTGAAGATGCTGACGCAATCCACAGGAAGCCGCAACTATTGCCCATCACCCTTCCCCACCCACCGAGCAATCTTTCCGAGTTGCTTGGGAAAACACTGGGCGACGTATCGGCTGATGTCGAGCAGAAGGTTAAGGACCACATTACGCAACATGCGATGAATCACCACGGAGAAACATGGCTCTCCGAAGGTCTAAAATACACGACCGATGAAACATGTCCTTTTTGCGCTCAGAGCCTCCAGACGTCTGAAATTATCTCCTCATTTCGAGCCTTCTTTAGTGAAGCCTACAACAGTCTAAAGCAAGAAATAGCCACTCTTGAATCGCAGTTCGGCGTGTCCCTCAGCGAGGCCACCTATCTTGCCGTAGAGAAGAAGCTTCTCGCCAATACCAACGCCTACGACTTTTGGCAAAAGCATGGCGTCACGCCGGTGCCGACCATTTCCTACGACGAACAACTTCGTCCGGTTCTTACTGCCCTCCATAAAGCTCTCTCTCCATTAGTCAAAGCCAAACTCGCTTCACCGCTGGCATCCTTCGAGTATCCACCAACTGCCTCGGCTGCCATCGCCGCCTGGACTCAACTATCGGTAGAGATCACGGCCTACAACAATGCTGTTGCGGCGGCCAACATCCAAATTGTCGCCGTCAAGGCTCGCATCGCTACGAAAACGCTGGACGCCGTCAAAAAGGAGCTCGCAGACCTAGAACTTCAGTACCTCCGCGTCCAACCAACGTCAGTCGTGGCACTAAAAACACTCGCTGACGCCAAAGCAATCAAGACAAAGAAGGATAGTGAAAGGACTCAGGCAAGGGAGGCTCTCGACGCCCACGAAGAAACCGTCGTCGGCAAATATCGAGGTGCCGTTAACGAGATTCTCAAACGGTTCGCCGCCGCCTTCACCTTGGACTTGGAAGTGGAATATGTCGGCCGGACTCCCCGAACTGCATGCAAGTTTGTGCTCCGTGGAAAACGAATTGAACCAGGCAACGACAAGACTGCTCCAGGAACGCCTTGCTTCCGTAACACACTTAGTTCAGGCGACCGCAACACCCTCGCTCTAGCCTTCTTCCTCGCCCAGCTACGCGTCCATGAAAGCCTAAGCGACTTGGTCGTCGTCTTCGACGACCCGTTCACAAGCTTGGATGTATTTCGTCAAACCTGGACCTGTCATGCGATCCGCAATCTTGCCGCCAAACAGATTATCGTACTTTCACATTCCCTCGATTTTCTGCAATTGCTCGCCAATCACTGTAAAGGAGGAGACATTAAAACCCTCCGCATCGAGGCACACGGAGAGTTCGACTCCCGCATCGTCGCGCTCGACCTAGCCAACGCGGCCGCTCCGGGCAGAGAACAAGACATCATTCAATTGCGCAGCTTCTACTTATCTGAGGACAAAGACAGCCGCAAAACTATCCGCTGCATTCGTCCAATCCTTGAGAATTACATTCGTGGCGAGGCACCCGACGAATGTCCATCCGAGACCGGCTGGCTTGGGGATTTTCTCGGCGACATTAGGAATGCCCAAGATCCGTCTCCGCTCGCTCGGTTGAAGGTTCGATACGATGACTTTGCCGTGTTGAATAACTACACGGCACCGTTTCATCACGACCCGAACCAAGAGTCACCTATCGACGACACAGAGTTACGCTCGAACGCCCGTTTAACATTAGAAATCATCGGCAGGCTTTGATCGGTTGTGTTTCGCCGACCGCCCCTCGCGGCCTTGTAATGGTTGCTCCCCGAAAACCACCGGGGCCCAGCCCGCTCAACCGCGGCCTGTGTGCTCTGTATGGAGAAGGTAGCGTTCCGCCACGGGGTGAAAGGAGGTCCGGCGCGCGGCCAGCCGGCATTCCTCGCTCCACGTCGATATCTCTTCCCCAATCGTCCGCCGAAATATCGAACTTAGGACGCGTACCCTCTCGTGCTACCTGGTAATCCGACTGTAGAATCCGCCGAAAGGAGATGCTCCAATGGATGGCTCAACAATTACTTGCCCAAAATGTCAGACTACTTTTCCGCTCACGGCGGCTATCGAGCAGCCCATCGTGGAGCGGTTACGCGCTCAATTTGATGCTGAGTCCGCGAAACGCGAGGGACAGTTGAAGGCTAAAGAGCAGCAGCTTGCACAGCAGACCGCGGACCTCGAAAAATCGAAGCAATCCGTCCAGCAACAGGTTGAGCAAAAACTCGTCGAAGAACGCAAGAAAATCGTCGCGGAACAGGAGTTGAAAGCTAAGGAAGCCGTCTCGGTCACACTCCGCGACCTGCAGCAACAGCTCGCCGAAAAGAATAAGAAGATTGAGGAAGCTCAAAGAGAACAACTCGCCCTCCTGAAGCAGAAACGGGAGTTAGAAGAGCAGAAGGCAACCTTTGAGCTGGACAAGGCAAAGCAGATTGAAGGCGAGCGAACGAAAATTCGTGAGGAAGCGAAAAAGACCGCGCTGGAGGGCGCGGCGACCGAGCTCAAGGAACTCCAGGACAAGCTCAATCTCAAGGACAAAAAGCTACAGGAAGCTCAGGACGCCGAATTGAAGCTCCGTAAGGAAAAGGCGGAATTTGAGGAGCAAAAGCGCGCCTTCGAACTTGAACTGGCACGCCGGGGTGATGAGATTAAGGAGGTCGTCAAAAAGGAAAAGGACGAAGAATTCCGACTGAAGGAGGCCGAGAGCAATAAGCGGATGGAAGAGTTGAAGCGACAGCTCGACGAGCTCAAGCGCAAGATGGAGCAGGGTTCGCAGCAGGCACAGGGTGAGATTCTGGAAGTCGACCTGGAGAATTCCCTCCGTCATTGTTTCAGTCATGATGAGATCGTTCCCGTCGCAAAAGGGGTACAAGGCGCCGATGTTCTTCAGCGTGTTAGAGACGAGGCGGGTCATCAGTGCGGTACGATTATCTGGGAGTCCAAACGAACCAAAGCTTGGAGTGATGGCTGGCTTGCCAAAATCAAGGACGACAAACTCGCGGCTAAGGCACGGATTGCAGTGATTGTTTCCGTGACGATGCCAAAAGGGGTTCCCTCATTCGAATGCCGGGAAGACGTGTGGATATCCCCGCCTCAGTTGGCCATCCCGCTGGCTGGCGCCCTTCGGTGTACTCTGATTGAAACCGCCGCTGCCCAGAGGACAATGGATGGCCGCCACGAAAAGGAGGAGCTGGTCTACGATTACCTCTCCGGCCCAGAATTCAAGGGCCGTGTCCAGGCGATCGTGGACTCGTTCAAGGACATGCGAGAGGATTTGGACCTTGAGAAACGCGCGTTCCAGAAACTATGGGCAAAACGCGAGAAGCAAATTGAGCGGGTCATCACCAACACAGCCGGCCTTTACGGGGATGTTGGTGGCATCATTGGCAAGTCACTCCCCGCGATTGCGCAACTCGACCTTCCAACTGCGGGAGATGGCAAGGACGACGATTTTCCGGCTCTAACCCAGCAATAGCCCAGTTGGGGACTATCTGATCGCCCGGAAGGCGAGTCCCAATTGCTAGCGAGCCAACGGTTTGTGGATTACTCTCTTATCGGCCTTGAGGGGCCGCTGGGATTGTGTTTCGTTTATCCAGCGATTAACGAGGACGGTCTTTGCCGACTGCGTACCACGCCAAGTATTTCGCCAATGAATTGACTCGCCGCAACGCGACAGAGGGCGTGTCTAAGCTCTCTGTTTCCCTTTTTGATGCCGCGGTTGACCTGAATCCTCATCAAATCGAGGCAGCCCTGTTTGCATTTCGCTCGCCACTATCCAAAGGCGTCGTGCTGGCCGACGAAGTGGGGCTGGGCAAGACGATCGAAGCCGGGCTTGTACTCTGCCAATGCTGGGCCGAGAGGCGTCGCAAACTGCTGGTGATTTGTCCTGCCTCGCTGCGCAAGCAGTGGAGCCTGGAACTTTCCGAAAAGTTTCATCTATCCAGTGTCATTTTGGATTCGCGGTCATACCGCGATGCCCTTCGTGGAGGAAACACCTCGCCCTTTAATGCTGCCGGCGTGGTGATCGCGTCGCTGAACTTCGCAAGCCGGATGGCCAGCGACATTCAGCTTGTGCCGTGGGATGTTGTCGTCATCGACGAGGCCCACAAGCTCCGCGGCGCGTACCGAACCAGCAACAAGATGGGCCACGCCATTCGCATTGCCCTTGCCGACCGCCGCAAGTTACTGCTCACAGCGACACCGCTGCAAAACTCACTTCTTGAGCTTTACGGCCTTTCGACTCTCATCGACGAGCATTTGTTCGGTGACCTTGCGGCGTTCCGCACCCAGTATTGCTCCAAGGACGGTGACGTGCAGGGCCTGAAGGAACGGCTCCGCTCCTTCTGCCACCGCACCCTCCGAAGCCAGGTGCTTGAATATGTGAAGTACACCGCTCGCCGCCCGATTACCCGGCCGTTCGCACCGGCAGACACGGAACAGCAGCTTTATGAGGCGGTATCCGCGTTTCTTTATCGTGAGAACACCTACGCGATCCCTTCTCGTCAGCGGGTTCTCACCACATTAGTCCTTCGCAAGCTCCTGGCCTCCAGTTCGCAAGCGGTGGCTGGCACGCTGGAAACCATCCGTCAGCGCCTGGTGGATATGAAAGACCGCGCCAAGACTGGCGCGGCGGCGGACCCCAACGAATCGCTCGTCGAGAAGCTCATCGAAGAGGATGAACTTGACGAGGAACTCATTGATGAGGAGCCAGACGCCGAGGCATCGACGGATGGCCCGCCGGCATCCGAACCGCCAACCCTCGACGTAAAAAAACTGGATACTGAAATCGCAGAGCTGGACCGGTTTGTTACTTGGGCTCGATCAATTCAGGTTGACGCGAAGACCAAAGCGCTGCTGACCGCCATCCAGATCGGCTTCGATGAAATGGAGAAAGTCGGCGCCCGCCGCAAGGCCGTCATCTTCACCGAATCCCGCCGGACACAGGAATACCTCCGCGTGTTCCTGGAAGCCAACGGCTACGCTGGGAAAGTCGTACTCTTCAATGGCACTAATTCCGGTCCCAATGTGGACGCGATCTATCAGGCGTGGGAGTGCGTAAATCTTCCGCTCGGCCGGCTCAGCGGCTCCAAGTCCGCCGACAAGCGAGCCGCCCTCATCGAGCATTTCCGGGACAGCGCCGAGATCCTCATCGCCACCGAGTCTGCCGCTGAAGGGGTAAATCTCCAATTCTGTTCCCTGGTCATCAATTATGACCTGCCCTGGAACCCTCAGCGCATCGAACAGCGCATTGGCCGGTGCCATCGGTACGGCCAGAAGCATGACGTAGTGGTAATCAATTTCCTCAACGAACGGAATGAGGCCGATAAGCGCGTCTTCCAACTTCTCAATGAGAAATTCAGTCTCTTTTCTGGGGTCTTCGGCGCTTCCGATGACGTACTTGGCACGATTGAATCGGGCGTGGATTTTGAGAAACGCGTCTTTGCCATCTACCAGACATGCCGCACGCTGGAACAGATTGAGACCGCATTCACGGCGCTGCAGCGGGAGATGGAGGAGAGCATTCGCAATCGCATGACTGACACACGACAGAAGCTGCTGGAACATTTTGACGAAGATGTCCATGACCGTCTTCGCGTCCAACTCGACGAAACCCGCCAGCGACTCGACGCCATCGGCCGCATGTTCTGGGCGCTCACGAAGTTTGTTCTGGCTGATATCGCCACCTTCGATAATGGCGCCTTGAACTTTGACCTGCGTCATTCCCCTCGCTCGGACTTGCATCCGGGCCGCTACCATCTGATTTCCAAGACCCATCAGAACATTGATGGCCAATTCCTCTACCGCATTTCGCATCCCCTCGGCGAATACTCCATTGACGCCGCCAAGGCGTGCCCGACGCCAACGGCTGCCGTGACGTTCCACATCACCGGCAATCCGACACGCATCCGCGTCGTCGAGAATTTGAAGGCCAAATCCGGTATCCTTGTCCTCAATCGTTTGACGATTGATTCGTTCGACCGCGAAGAACACCTGCTCTTCAGTGGTTTGACCGGCGACGGGAAGCCCCTTGACCAGGAGACGTGCGAAAAGCTGTTCAATTGCCAGGCAACAGTTACTGCCGGCGGTCTATCGGCGGGAGATCTGACTCAGTTGGAAAAAGAATCCCAGCGGCACGCGGCCGCCACCATCAGCCGATCGCTGGAGACGAACAACAAGCACTTCAATGAAGAGCGGGAGCGGCTTGAAAAATGGGCTGACGACCAGGTGATTGGTGCCGAGCGAGAGCTTGCCGATACCAAAGCCCGCATCAAGGCGCTGAACCGCCAGGCACGGCTCGCCACGACGACTGACGAGCAGTTGTCCGTGCAGACCGAGATAAAAGCCGCTGAGCAGCAGCAGCGAAAGCAACGACAGCAAATCTTTGACCTTGAGGACCAGGCCAAGGACAAACGTGACCGACTGATTACAGTGTTGGAGCAGCGAATGACGCAAAAGACTCAGCGAGAGGCCCTTTTTGCCATTCGATGGAGCGTTAAATGAGCAATCTGCAACGGAGAATTCCCAATGCCGCTGGTTGAAGTTTTGAGCCATCTTGAAATTCGGCAAACCCTCGCGTCGCAGTTGCGAAACGTTATTTCGCGGGCGTACCGACTCCAGCCACACGACCGGTATGCGTCGTATCCCGACGATGTCGAAGAACATGCATCTATGGAGATAAGACAACTTTTCAAGATGGGCATCATGTTATTGCAGTGTCACGGGTTCGATAACGAAGCGAGGCAGCTAAAGAAGATATTCGCCGAAAGGAAAGGCGAACTGACGTGGCGTATCCAAGATACGCAGTACGAGGGCGATTACCTCAGCCTACACCTATTTTCCGAGCATCTGTCAAACGTGCTTTTCTGCGTGCAGGACCCCGACCGCGATACCAAGGGTCAGAAATTGTCTGACCAATTGAAATTGTTGCTACACGTTTTGGGGAATCTTGAATCGTCGTTTACGATTCTAAAACGCTATCCAGCCGATGAACTTGAATTTGAACGAATTGCTGAGAGCGTGCTGATTTCGGTCTTTCCGAAGATGCGTGCCAACATTTCAATCGACACAGCCCTCAAGACCTTTAAGCCTGATACGGCCATCCCTGAAGCTGAGGCGTTAATCGACTATAAATACATTAAAAGCTCCAATGAGATTGGCCCAACGGTTGATGAGGTGAATGCAGATATCGTTGGCTATCGAAAGGAGGGGTATCGGCACTTTGTGTTCGTGATTTACGAAGACCAGCGGCATACCACCTTCGACCGCTGGAAAGAACAGTACAAAACGCTGCCGGAGGTTTCAGTCATTTTGATAAAGGGTTCACTGAATAAGCCGCCGAGCCCAGGCACAGCCAAGACTTTGGTTTCCCAATCCGACTCCCAATCGTCTTGACGCGGAATTTCATTACGGACACGCATCTTCAATTCCAGAAAGCAAAATATGACCGACAGCCAAACGAAGCTGAAGGGATTGCTGCGAGAGCTTTTCCAGTTGGACAATGCCGACTTGGATTTCGGCATCTACCGAATCATGAACGCCAAGCGGGTTGAGGTTGAGCGATTCCTTGAGAAAGACTTGCTCCCGCAGGTGACCAAAGCGTTTGAGCAGTATCAGTCCAGCGACTCGGTTGGCATCAAATCAGAACTCGAAAGGACAATTCAGCAAGCCAAGGAAATGGGAGTGCCCGACCCGGAAGCATTGCCCAAGGTCAAAGAACTTCGGGTGAAACTCGCCGGGGCCGTGGATGTTTCAGCACTTGAAAGCCAGGTCTTTTCCGACCTCTACAACTTTTTTCGCCGTTACTACAGCGAGGGAGACTTCCTGTCTCTTCGTCGCTACAAGGAAGGGGTCTACGCAATTCCCTACGAAGGCGAGGAAGTTAAACTCTATTGGGCCAATCACGACCAGTATTATATCAAGAGCAGCGAATACCTCCGCGATTACGCGTTCAAGGTTGGAACCGCGAAACGCGTTCATTTCAAGCTCGTGCAGGCTGACACCGAGAAGGACAACAACAAGGCCGAGAATGGGAATGACCGCCGATTTATTCTTGCGGCCTCAGAGCCAATTACGGAGGACCACGGTGAACTAATAGTTCGGTTCGAGTATCGGCCTGACGGAGAGAAGAGAACGCAGGCTGCACTCAATTCGGATGCCATCTCAGCGATTCTCGAAAGCAATGTTGCCGAACAGTGGGTCGCATTGCTTGCGGCACGGGCGCCGACCGCGTCAGACCCCGAACGAATGGTTGCAAGTAAACATTTGGCCGATTACACCGCACGCAACACCTTCGACTATTTCATTCATAAGGATGTAGGCGGATTCCTTCGACGCGAGTTGGATTTCTTCATCAAGAACGAAGTGATGCACCTTGATGACATCGCAACCGCGTCAGCGGCGAAGGTCGAGCAGTACCTTTCACGCATAAAGGTGCTGCGTTCTATCGCACAAAAGATTATCGCATTCGTATCCCAACTTGAAGATTTCCAAAAACGGCTTTGGCTAAAGCAAAAGTTCGTGGTTGAGACTCGCTACTGCATCCCCATCCAGCATTTACCGGAAGAACTCTACGCAGAAGTAGCCAGCAACCAACCGCAGCGAGAGGAGTGGAAATCACTCTATTCGATTGACGAGCTCAAAGGCGACCTGGCTACGCCCGGATACAGTGAGCCGCTGTCAGTTGATTTTCTGAAGGCGTACCCGACGCTCGTCGTTGATACGCAACACTTCGACGAGAGCTTCGTTCAACGACTCCATCGAGCAATCGACGACATTGACGCACGAATCGACGGATTATTGATTCAAAGCGACAATTTTGCGGCACTTCGAATGCTCCAGGGTCGTTACAACCGCAGCCTTGATTGCATATATATTGACCCCCCATACAACACGGATGCTGGTCCAATTGACTACAAGAACGGATATCGGAATTCATCATGGATTTCGCTCATCGACAGTCGATTGCAAATGTCATCGAAGCTCCTTGCCGAGCACGGCGTAATCTGCGTCACGATTGATGATTATCAGGTGCATGAGTTGTTTCATTTGCTGAATCAGACGTTCGGTCGCGAGAATCTATTGGGTACCGCCGTAATTCGGAACAACCCATCCGGTCGTTCGACCGTACGCGGATTTTCAGTCTGTCACGAATACGCCTTTTTCTACCGTCGCACTGCATCTGGCACACTTGCTCGACTTCCTCGCACCGAGAAGCAGTTGGAGCGATTCACTCAAGAGCACGGCGTCCACGTTGACTGGAGGAATTTCCGCAAGGAAGGAGGAGCAGTTACACATCGACGTGAGCGACCAAAGCAGTTCTATCCAATCTTTGCGAGGAAGGCGTCAAAGACAATAAGAATTCCGGCGATGGCGTGGAACAAGCTGTCGCGCCAGTGGGATATTGAAGAGAAACCCGGCGATGATGAGGTCGTGCTTTGGCCAATTGATGAAAAGGGGCAGGAGCGAGTATGGAGCCTCAATCACGTTTCGGCGAATGAAAACATGGCCGATTTGGAATTGAGGGAATCAAAGGGACAATTTCAGATATTTCGCCGCCACACCCCAGAGGACGGCGTCTTGCCCAGGACTTGGTGGGATAAGAACACTTACGCCGCTCGGGAGTACGGCAGTGCTATTCTCACAAGTCTGTTCGGTAAAAATACCACTTTCTCTTTTGCTAAATCTCCGTACGCCGTTCAAGACTGTGTCTGGATATCCGGCCTTAATGAATTAAACGGAATTGTCCTCGATTTTTTCGCGGGTTCAGGCACAACTGGCCATGCGGTTATCAACATGAACCGTGCCGACGGTGGAGAACGAGAATTTATCGAAGTCGAGATGGGAGAGTATTTCGGAACCGTGTTGCTTCCGCGTACCAAGAAGGCGATTTTTTCGCCAGAGTGGAAAGAAGGAAAGCCGAAGCGAATGGCCACAGATGAGGAGGCAGAACGCAGCCCAAAGCTCATCAAAGTCATTCGATTGGAATCATACGAGGACACGTTGAACAATCTCGCGGTCGAACGCGCCGAGTCACGCCAGACGCTCTTGGAGAGCAACGATTCTGTCCGTGAAGACTTCACGCTCCGTTACATGCTCAACGTGGACAGTACTGATAGCCTTTCATTGTTGAAGGTCGATGCGTTTGCCGACCCTTTCACCTACAAGCTAAATATCGCAACCGGGACGGTCGGCGAAACCAAACCAACCAAGGTTGACTTGGTGGAGACGTTCAACTGGTTGCTTGGCCTTCGCGTGAAGACTATCGACACCATCAAAGGCGTTCGCGTTGTCACCGGCACCAGTCCCGAGGGCGAGAAAGTGCTTGTTCTTTGGAGGAACGTGAAGGAGATGCCCAGCCCCAAGCTGGACGAGTTTTTCCAGAAGCTGGAAACGGGAATCGAATTGGGGGCCAGTGCGGGCGCCGAATCGGGGGCCACCTGTGGTCAAAGAATAGCCCCATTTGGGGCCAGGTCAAACGTCAC
>Ga0208589_1000115_pt1 | contig 37061 bp, 31 predicted proteins | sample NGESurshal092012_2_FD_184486 | JGI IMG/M metagenome (GOLD analysis project Ga0208589, IMG submission 184486) | Arctic peat soil microbial communities from Barrow, Alaska - NGEE Surface sample F53-2 shallow-092012 (SPAdes) | ecosystem: Environmental > Terrestrial > Soil > Wetlands > Peat ...
GCCGGCCCTGGCAGCAACGCCGTGAGCAGGTATCAGCAACGGACTTCAGATCTCTCCTCGGGCGGCCCGGCTCATGAGCGGGCCCGGCAGGCCTTCGGCATCCGTGCCGCCCCTCAAGCGACGGCCACGACGGCGGTGGGCCACTCCAGCTGTTCCAGCAGCAGGAGATGCCCGGCCACGACGTAGTTACCCTGACCCTGGCTCGTGACGCCCTTCGGGGAAGGACCTCACATTGCTCAGCGCTAGCTGGCGGCCCGGCCAGGTGACCGAGGGCCAGCCACCAGCACCAGCCAGATCACGTTGAGGATGGTCCTCATCACGCACTCCCCCTTGCTCGCGGCCTGGCCACCTACCCCACGACGCAGCCGCTGCTGTTCCCGCTCTGCGGGAATGCCCGGGCCAGCGCGTCAGCAATCATCTTCGCCCGGGCCGCGTAGCCAGCCGAGGTGTAATGAATCCCGTCCGAGATGAACCACCTGGCCTTGACCACGGACGCCCAGTCGTAGATCCGCATGTTGGGGTAGCGGGCGCAGGCCTGCACCAGCGCGCGGTTCCACCGCAGCATGCTCGACTCGGCGTAGGGACCGCTGACGAGCAGGGACTTCACGTTGACCCACATGACCGGCTCGCCGTGAGCGGCCGACATCATCCGCTGGATGCGGGTCATCAGGCTGACGAGCGACCCGGCGGCGACGTCAGCGGTGTCGTCGGTTCCCAGGGCGATCACCCAGCAGCCCTGAAATCCCTCCCTGACCAAGGCGCGGGCCGCGTCGTAGCCGTTGACCTCACCCGGCAGCACCTCGACCACCGACCGCGCGCCCTGGATGTCGGTCCGGACCGACTGCACGCCGACGTCCTCATAGCGGGCGGGGATCCGGTCCGCCGGGTTCGGCAGGTAGGCCGCCGAGACCAGGCCGTCCGAGGTCGAGTCGCCGATGTGCGCGACCGCGCGGCAGGACGTGCGCAGCGGGGGGCCGCCGGGAGTGCCGGGCGACGCGGACGGCGTCACCGCCGCGAACTGGGGCCCGGTCTTCGCGGCCGGCCGGGCAGCCCCCGGCCGGGCAGCCCCCGGCCGGCCAGCCGCCTGGCCGCGCGGTGACTGGCCGGCGGCCGAGTTGGTAATCACCGACTTGCTGGTCAGCGGCAAGGCGGAGCCGGCGGCCAGGTAGGGGCTGTTCCCGCCCGGCGCCGGGCCGGGACTGACCAGGCCGGCGGCGGCTACGACCAGCACCGCGGCGCCCCCCGCTACCGCCGCGATGCGGCCCAGCCCGGCCATACTGCGCAGCCGCACCGTGCCGCCCGGCCCCGCCGCGCGGCCCCGCCGCGCCGTGCTGCCCGCCTCGGCGGGACGGAGCCGCCAGTCAGCCGGCCGGACCCGGGTCCGCAGCCGGCCCAGGGCACCGTGCCGGACCGGTTCCTCGATGAACCGCCAGGACAGCGCGGCCAGTAGCACGCTGGCCGCTACCTGCGCCGCGGCGCGCGGCAGGTCCTCGCCGGTATTCGCCGGCGTGGTCAGCACGATGATCGGATAGTGCCACAGGTAGATGCCGTAAGAGCGAGCACCGATCCAGCGCAGCGGCGCCCAGCCCAGGGCCAGCCCGACCCGGCTGCCCGGGCACGCGGCGGCGGCGACCACCGCCGCGGACGCAGCCGACAGCGCGACCATGCCGCCTCGGTAGGCGAACGGCGAGTACTGGCCCACGCGCCAGATCATCAGCCCGATCACCGCCAGCCCGGCGACTCCCGCGCCGTCGGCCAGCAGCCGGGTCAGCCGCCGGGGCTGCTCCCGCAAGCGCCGGCCGGCCCGCCCGGCGCAGGCCATGGCGAGCGCCGCGCCGACCAGCAGCCCGAAGGCGCGCGTGTCGGTGCCCTCGTAGACCCGGGTGGGATCCAGGCCGGGCTGGTACAGCCGGAGCATCAGGACCGCGGACGCCGCCGCCAGGGCGAGCGTCGGCAGCGCCAGCCAGGTGACCGCGCCCGGGCGCCGCTTGCGGACGCACAGCAGGCCGAGCAGCAGCAGCGCGGGCCAGATCAGGTAGAACTGCTCCTCCACCGCCAGCGACCACAGGTGATCCAGTGGCGCGGGTGGGGCGAACCTGGCGAAGTAGGACTGCCGCGAGGAGATCAGGTACCAGTTGCTGGTGTAGGTCACGGCGCCTGCCACCGCCGTCCGCAGGCCGGCCAGCCGCGCCCGGTCCAGGAGCGTGACCCAGGCCGTCACCACCGCCAGCATCACGAACAGGGCGGGCAGGAGCCGGCGGCCCCGGCTGAGCCAGAAGTCCTTCAGCTGCAGCCGGCCGCCGGCCGACCACTGGCTCAGCAGCAGGCTCGTGATGAGGTAGCCGCTCAGGGTGAAGAACACCCCGACCCCCAATAAGCCCCCGAGGGCCCATCCGAGCTGCTCGTGATAGGCAATGACCGCGAGCACCGCCAGTGCGCGCAGTCCGTCGAGACCTGGCAGGTAGCGCTGCCCGGAGCGCGCCGGCTTTGGCATGTTCCCCCCTCGCCGCGGCCCCCGCCGACTCGGCTTCGGGCAGGATCCTGCTGCCGCGGACAGCATCTCACTACCCAGAGTTATGTAATGACTACTTATTGTAGTGGAATGGATCTGGAAGGCAGCTCGCCACGCGGTGGGCCCCGGCGCTAGGCGGCGACGTGCAGGCGGCTGCGGCTGTCCGCGGGGAACGCCCTGGCGAGGGCATCCGCAATGGCCCGGGCCCGGGCCGCGCAGCCCGCCGAGTTGTAGTGAATGCCGTCCGGCAGGAACCAGCCTGGCTGCGCCGCCGCGGCCCAGTTGAAGATCCGCATGTTCGGGTAGGCGGCCAGCGCGCCCGCCAGCATGTCGTCCCAGAGCCGCTCGTGGGACTCGGCCCACGGGCCGCCGGACAGCAAGGTTCGCGTGCTGACCCACAGGACGGGCTCGCCGTGGGCCACGGACATCATCCGGTCGATCCGGGCCCGGAGCCCGACCGCGGAGCCCACGGACACGTTGGCGGTGTCATTGGTGCCGAGCGCGAACACCCAGCAGCCCCGGAATCCCGCGCTGCGCCAGGCGCGGCCCACGTTGTAGCCGTTGACCTGGCCGGGCAGCACTTCCACGATCGAGCGTCCGCCGGAGCCGTCCACCCGCAGGCTGCGGACCCGGCATGCTCCGGGCACCGGCGGACCTGCATCCGGCGCTTAGAAGAACTCCGATGACGCTGGCCGTTATTTCATTTTCCGTCACCGACTGTGACGAACCGTGGCCGCGCCGGGCGGCTCACAGCCCGAGCAGGGACTCCAGGCCGACCGTCAGGCCGGCCGGCAGCGACTCCGCGCCACGCACCGCCAGCAGTACGCCGGGCATGAACGAGGCCCGGTCCAGCGAGTCGTGCCGGATCGTCAGCACCTCGCCGTGGCCGCCGAGGAGCACCTCCTGGTGTGCGACCAGCCCGGCGAGCCGGACGGAATGCACGTGGACCCCGTCCAGCACCGCCCCGCGCGCCCCGTCGGCCTGGGACACCGTGGCGTCCGGCGAGGGCGGCAGCCCCGCGCCGGACCTGGCCTGCTCGATCATCGCGGCCGTCCGCGTGGCCGTGCCGGATGGCGCGTCTGCCTTGCCGGCGTGATGCATCTCGATGACCTCGGCCGACTCGAAGAACGGGGCCGCCTGCTCGGCGAATCGCATCATCAGCACGGCGCCCACCGAGAAGTTCGGCACGACGAGCACCCGGCTGCCGGGCGTCTCATCGAGCCACTGCCCCACCTCCGCGAGCCGGCCGGCGTCGAAGCCAGAGGTCCCGACGACGACGCAGAGCCCGTGGCCGACGCACCAGCGCAGGTTCGCCATGACGGCGCCGGGATGGGTGAAGTCGACGACCACATCACAACTGGCCAGCGGGTCCAGTGAGTCTCCGACGTCCACCTGGGCGGACAGCGCCAGGTCATCGGCGGCCTCGATCGCGCCGCAGGCCTGCGACCCCATGCGCCCACGGGCGCCCAGCACCCCGACCTTGATCATCGCATCCTCGCTCACCGCTCGCGTGCCTGGCTACCGGCCGATCCTAGTCACCAGGCCGGGCCATCGACGGCGAGCCCGGAAAGCGCAGGCCGGCCCGAGGGTGACCTCGGGCCGGCCTGCGCGCAGCCAGAATTCTGGCCTGGTAACGGATCAGTCCATCGCCGCGGTGACGAAAGCGCCCGGGTCGTCGTAGGGACCCACCACGGCCAGCGCCTTGGGCTGGCCCAGCACAGTGGCCGCGATGTCCCGGACGTCCTGGCCGGTGACCGCCTCGATCGAGGCGAGCACCTCGTCGACTGGCTCCAGCCGCGGGTGCACCAGCTCGGACTTGCCGAGCCTGCTCATCCGGGACGAGGGATCTTCCAGGCCGAGCACGATCGAGCCGCGCAGCTGGCCCTTCCCGCGCTCCAGCTCCTCCTCGGTGAGGCCGTCGGCGATCACCTTGGCGATCTCTTCCCGGCAGATAGCCAGCACCTCGTCGGCCTTGGCCGGCAGGCAGCCCGCGTAAATGCCCCACAGCCCGGTCTCCGCATGCTGGGAGCTGAAGCTGTAGACCGAGTAGGCCAGGCCGCGCTTCTCCCGGACTTCCTGGAAGAGCCGCGACGACATGCCGCCGCCCAGCGCCGAGTTCAGCACGCCGAGCGCGAACCGCCGGTCGTCCCCGCGAGCCAGCCCGGAGCAGCCGAGCACCAGGTTGGCCTGCTCGATGGGCCGGGAGACCAGCCGCACGCCGGTGCCGTGGCCGTCACCGGCGGAAGAACCGCCCAGCCGCGGCGGGGCCGGCTGGCGGTCGCCGGTCAGCGCCGGGCCGAACGCCGCGCGGACGAGCTCGACCACCCGGTCGTGATCGAGGCTGCCCGCCGCGGCCACGACCAGGTTGTCCGGGGTGTACCGGGTCCGGTAGTGCTCGAAGATCCGGTCCCGGGTGATGGAGTTGATCGAGTCCACCGTGCCCAGGATGGGACGGCCGAGCGGAGTGTCACCGAAGAGCTGCTCCGAGAACGCCTCGTGGACCAGGTCCGCCGGGTCGTCCTCGTTCATGGCGATCTCTTCGAGGATCACGCCGCGCTCCGCATCGACGTCCTGCGGGGCGATCAGCGAGCTGTGCACCATGTCCGACAGCACGTCGATGGCGAGCGGCAGGTCGGAGTCGAGGACCCGCGCGTAGTAGCAGGTGTACTCCTTGGCGGTGAACGCGTTCAGCTCGCCGCCGACCGCATCCATCGCCGCCGAGATCTCCAGCGCGCTCCGCCGCGACGTGCCCTTGAACAGCAGGTGCTCGAGGTAGTGCGTCGCCCCGGCGTGGGGCCGGTCCTCGTCGCGCGAGCCGACGCCGGCCCAGATGCCCAGGGCCGCCGACCGGACCGCAGGCAGCGACTCGGTGATGACCCGCAGGCCGCCGGGCAGGACCGAGCGACGTACGCCCGAGTCACTGGCCGGCGGCCGCTCGCCGCCTGTCATCATGAGTTACCGGATCCGCCGCTGCCGGCCCCCCCGGACCCGCCACGGCTGCGCTGCCGGCTGCGGGGCCGGTCGCCGCCGCCCTCGCCGCCACGGTCGCGGTCACCACGGTCGCGGTCACCACGGGCGGAGTCACCACGGGGCCCGCGGTGCTCGTCACCGCCACCGCCGAGGTCCTCGCCCGCGGCCTCGCGCTCGACGACCTCGACCGGCACCAGCGACAGCTTGCCGCGGTCGTCGACCTCGCGGATCTCGACCTGGATCTTGTCGCCGACCTTCACCACGTCGTCCACGTTGTCGATCCGGGCGCCGCCGTGCAGCTTGCGGATCTGGGTGATGTGCAGCAGCCCGTCCTTGCCGGGCAGCAGCGAGATGAACGCGCCGAACGTGGTCGTCTTCACCACGGTGCCGAGGAAGCGCTCGCCGACCTCCGGGATGTGCGGGTTCGCGATCGCGTTGATCATCGTGCGCGCGGCCTCGGCGGAAGTGCCGTCGGTAGCCCCGATGTAGATGGTGCCGTCGTCCTCGATCGTGATCTCGGCGCCGGTCTCGTCCTGGATCGAGTTGATCATCTTGCCCTTAGGCCCGATAACCTCGCCGATCTTGTCCACCGGAACGTGGACGGTGATGATGCGCGGCGCGTTGTCGCTCATCTCGCCCGGCTCGTCGATCGCCTCGCGCATGACCTCGAGGATGGTCAGCCGGGCGCCGCGGGCCTGCCGGAGCGCGGCACCCAGCACCGAGGCCGGGATGCCGTCCAGCTTGGTATCCAGCTGCAGGGCGGTGATGACGTCCTGGGTGCCGGCCACCTTGAAGTCCATGTCGCCGAAGGCATCCTCGGCGCCGAGGATGTCGGTCAGCGTCACGAACTCGCCGCCCTCATGGATGAGGCCCATGGCGATGCCCGCGACCATGCCCTTGAGCGGCACGCCCGCATCCAGGAGCGACATCGTGGACGCGCAGACCGAGCCCATCGAGGTGGAGCCGTTGGAGCTGAGCGCCTCGGACACCTGCCGGATCGCGTAGGGGAACTCCTCGCGGGTCGGCAGCACCGGCAGCAGGGCACGCTCGGCGAGCGCGCCATGGCCGATCTCGCGCCGCTTGGGCGAGCCCACCCGGCCGGTCTCGCCGGTGGAATACGGCGGGAAGTTGTAGTTGTGCATGTAGCGCTTGGTGCGCTCGGGGTTGAGCGTGTCGATCATCTGCTCCATCCGGAGCATGTTCAGCGTGGTCACACCGAGGATCTGGGTCTCGCCGCGCTCGAACAGCGCGGAGCCGTGCACTCGGGGCAGCACCCCGGCCTCGGCCGAGAGCTGCCGGATGTCGGCCAGGCCACGGCCGTCGATACGGACGCCGTCCCGGATAACCCGCTCGCGGACCAGCTTCTTGGTCAGCGCGCGGAACGCGCCGCTGATCTCCTTCTCGCGGCCCTCGAACTGGGTGGCGAGCTTCTCGGTCGCCAGCGCCTTGACCCGGTCGGTCTCGGCGTCGCGCTCCTGCTTGCCGGGGATGGTCAGCGCCTGGGCCAGCTCCTCGGAGACATCGGCGGCCACGGCGTCGTAGACGTCCTGGCTGTAGTCGAGGAAAGTCGGGAACTCGCGCGTCTCCTTGGCGGCGACGCGGGCGACCTCGGACTGGCCCTGGCAGAGCGCCCGGATGAACGGCTTGGCCGCCTCCAGGCCCTGGGCGATCGTCTCCTCGGTCGGGGCGACGGCCCCGCTGCCGGAGTCGGCCAGCAGCGGGAGGGTGTGCGGGGTGGACTCGGCCTCGACCATCATGATCGCTACCTCGCCGTCCTCCAGCACTCGGCCGGCCACCACCATGTCGAAGGTGGCCTCCGCGAGCTGGGAGTAGTTCGGGAAGCCGACCCACTGGCCCTTGATCAGCGCGACACGAACGCCGCCGATCGGCCCGGAGAACGGCAGCCCGGACAGCTGCGTCGACAGCGAGGCCGCGTTGATCGCGACCACGTCATACAGGTGATCGGGATGCAGGGCCATGATCGTCTCGACGACCTGGACCTCGTTGCGCAGCCCTTTCACGAACGAGGGCCGCAGGGGCCGGTCGATCAGGCGGCAGGTGAGAATCGCGTCCTCAGACGGACGGCCCTCACGACGGAAAAACGAGCCGGGGATCCGGCCCGCCGCGTACATGCGCTCCTCGACGTCCACCGTCAGCGGGAAGAAGTCGAGATTGTCCTTGGGATGCTTGGACGCGCTCGTGGCGGACAGCACCATCGTCTCGTCATCGAGATAGACGACGGCCGATCCGCCCGCGAGCTTGGCCAGGCGGCCAGTCTCGAACCGGAGCTTATGTACGCCAAAAGAGCCGTTGTCAATAGTGACCTCGGCGCTATAGACACCCTCCACGGGTGAGACCTCCTTGGATGAGGTCCCGCGCCTGCCCGCCGCCAGTGGAGCGCCATGCCAGCCAGCTAGCTGGGTAATGCTGCCGGCCGGTCTTCGATTGAAGCTCTCGGCCCCGCGAGGCGCGCTGAGCGCCCGCCGGACCCGAGAACCACTACCGAGGACCGGCCCTATGGGCGCTGTCAGCGCTCCGGGCCGGAGCCGCGGGACGTCGTTCGTTTGTGGTGTGTATTCAGTTGTCGCCGCTGATGCCGCGCGTCTCAGCGGACGCGCGGCCCCTCAGGACGTGTGCAACGCAGCCAACCTACCTGCGCAGCCCGAGCTTCTCGATCAGCGCGCGGTAACGGCTGATGTCCTTGCGGGCCAGGTACTGCAGCAGGCGCCTGCGGCGGCCCACGAGCAGCAGCAGCCCGCGTCGGCTGTGGTGGTCGTGCTTGTGCACCTTGAGGTGCTCGGTCAGGTCGTTGATCCGCCTGGTCAGCAGCGCGACCTGGACTTCCGGCGAGCCGGTGTCACCCTCATTGGTCGCGTGACCGGCGATAATCTCAGTCTTCACCGTGGTGTCGAGCGGCACGTTGCTCCCTCGTGTTGCGTCGTTCTCCGGCACCCAGGGGGGATCCTGGGACCAGTCGGGATACGGAGACGGCCGTGCATCGCAATGCCGTGCAAGCTCTCCAGATGGTCAGCCGCCTGAGGGCGCAGCCAACCGGGCCTAATACTCCAGCCGACTTCATACGGTATCACGCCAGCGCGTCACTCGGGCCCGCCGGCGAGAGCTGCCCGTTACCCGATCGTTACGAACTTTCCCGACCTGGCAGCCGGCGGCCGCGTGTAAAGCTCGTCTGGATTCCGGCGCGCCACCCCGAGGAGGCCGCAGTGCGCCATCGCGGCGAGTTCGGTGACTTCTACGAGGCCAACTACGGGCGGATCGTGGCCATGACCGCCGCCCTGCTCGGTGACCGGCATGAGGCCGAGGACGTGGCCCAGGAGGCCTTCGCCCGCGCGCTGACCCGGTGGTCCCGGCTGGCCGGATACGAGCTGCCCGAGGCCTGGGTCCGGCGGGTGGCGCTGCGGATCGCGATCGACTCCGGCCGCCGGCGGCGGCGCGCCCGGGCCACGGCGGCGCGGCTGGAGGGACAGCGGCAGTCGCCGGGCCCCGAGCCCGGCGACGCGATCGGCTTCACTGCCCTCGAGGCCGCGCTGCTCAGGCTGCCGCTGCGGGAGCGCGAGGTGCTCGTCCTGCATTACCTCGCTGACCTGCCGGTCGAGGCGATCGCCCGGGACTGCGGCCTGCCCCCCGGCACGGTCAAGACGCGGCTGGCGGCCAGCACCTGGAGCAGGAACTAGCGCAGTCCCCGGAGGCGGTGGCGTGATGACCGATCAGCAGCTACGCGAGCAGTTCGACGACTGGGCCCGGCCGCTGCGCGGCACCGTGCCGCCCCCGGTCACCGTCATCCGCCGCCGGGCCCGGCAGCGCACAGCCCGGCGGCCGCCTCGGCTGCCTCCGCGCTGGCCGTAGCCGGCCTGATCACTGGGCTGGTCGTCAGCGGCCTGCCCTTCGGCTCCCCGCCCGCCCGGCCGCCTGCCCAGCAGGCGGGGACCCGCGCCCGGTATCCGTTCCCGCCCGGAAATCCCTTCCTGCTCACGATCGGCACGTCTCGCGGCCGGGCGGTCATCCACGACCTGCGTACTGGCCGGGCGCGGGTTATCGTCCCGCCGGGCCGGGGCGGCTGGTTCACGTGGGTGGCGGCGGCCGCCAGCGACCGGCTCTTCGTCCTGGCCGATCAGGCCGGCCGCGCTGGCGTGGCTGATTTCTACGCGCTGCGGCTCGGCCCGGCCGGGCAGGTGGTCTCGCTGCGCCGCGTGCCGCGGCTCCCGGCAGTGGACGGCCAGATCTACGGCCTGGCCGTCAGCGCAGACGGCAGCGAGTTCGCCGTGGCCACCATGCCGCGGGTACCAGGCTCGGGCTCCGTGCGCGTCTCGGTGTTCGGGCCCACGAGCGCGGTCACCTCCCGCTCGTGGGCCGCTGTGGCGGGCGCGGCCAGCACGCTGTCCTGGGCCAGCGGCGGCAGGCTCGCCTTCTACTGGGGAGATGCCCGGCGGCCGGCCCGGTCCGGGCTGCGGATCCTCAGCACGGCGGGTCGGCTGGGCGGTGAGCAGGGCGCGCCGGGCGGCGGAGACACGTCACTGCTCAGCCAGTCACGCCTCGCCGTCGCCGCCCAGAATCACTCCGGCAGCGCCCAGATCACTGCGGACGGGTCCATGGTGCTGACCGCCGCGGCGGAGGCCAGCTCGGGGCCGGCCGCGGCGCAGACGCGGCTCGGTGAGTTCTCAGCGGCGTCGGGGCGGCTGCTGCGCTGGCTCCCGTTGACCGGCCAGAACACTGGCGTGACCTACTGCGGCGTGCTGTGGGCCAGTCGCGCCGACAGCAAGCTGATCACTCAATGCGGGGACGTTCAGGAGGAGATCAACGGCAGCCACGTGACCCGCATCCGCCTCCCGGTGATCATCGAGGACTCGGTGGTCGGATATCAGAACAGCTTCGCCTGGTGAGCATTGCCTAGCCACGCAGGCTAACCGCCGGGCCGGTCCCGCAGGACTTCGCGGGCGGCGGTCACGTCCTGGCGCATCTGGCTGATCAGTTCCGCCACCGAGTCGAACCGCGCCTGGCCGCGGAGCCGGGTGACGAAGTCCGCCGCCATCTGGGTGCCGTACAGGTCGAGGTCGTCACGGTCCAGGGCATAGGCCTCCACCGTCTGCTCCCGGCCGTCGAAGGTGGGATTGGTACCGACCGAGATCGCGGCCGGCCACCGCTCCCGCTCCTCGCCCTCGCCGTCGAGGCTGACCAGCCAGCCGGCGTAGACGCCGTCCGCGGGGATGGCCGTGTGCGGCAGCGTCTGCAGGTTGGCCGTCGGGAAGCCGAGCGCGCGACCGCGCTGCTGGCCGCGGACGACGACCCCTTCGACCCGGTGCGGCCGGCCGAGGTCCCGCGCGGCGCCGGCCACGTCACCGGAGCTGAGCAGCTCCCGGATGGCGGTCGAGGAGATGGTCGTGCCCCCGTCGGTCAGCAGCGGCACGCCCTCGGCCGTGAACTCGTACTTCTCGCCGAGCTCGGCCAGCAGGGCCACGTCGCCGGCGGCCCGGTGGCCGAAGCGGAAGTTCTCCCCCACCACCACGTGAGCCGCGTGCAGCCGGTCCACCAGCACCGCCCGGACGAACTCGTCGGGGCCGAGCTGGGAGACCTCGTAGGTGAAGGGCAGCACGCAGACGGCGCTGACGCGCAGGCCGGCCAGCAGCTGGCAGCGGCGCCGCACCGTGCACAGGAGCGGCGGGTGGGAACCGGGCCGGACGACCTCATCCGGATGCGGGTCGAAGGTGACGACGACCACGGGCAGCCCCAGCTCCCGGGCGGCGGCCACCGCCCGCGCGACGATGCGCTGGTGGCCGAGGTGCACGCCGTCGAACACGCCCACGATGACCACGCAGGCGCCCCAGTCCGCGGGCACCTCCTCCGGGCCCTGCCACCGCTGCATCTGCGGTCCCCCTATCGATCTGGTCTGCGGTCTACGGCGGTGTTCCAAGCCTCCCACGCGGCCGGGCCAGGCGGCACTCCCGGGCAACCTCGCCGCCGGGGCGCCCGACCGGGTGGCCGGGCGACCTAGCCGGTGAAGACGGCGAGCGACCGGGCCTGGCCGCCTTCCTCGGTGAGCAGCGCGATCAGTGACCCGTCCGGGGCGAAGGCCGCGACCGGGCCGGCGGCACCCAGGGCGGGCAGCCGTCCGCCGTGGCCCACCTGGCGGGCCTCGTCGGCGGTGAGATCCCGGCGGGCGAAGGCAGCGGCTGCCGCCTGGGCCAGCGGGATCACCGACCACGAGGCGGCCAGGTCCTCCAGCGTCACGGCGTCGCCGGCCAGGTAGGGTCCCACCCGGGTCCGGCGCAGCGCGGTCAGGTGCCCGCCGACCCCGAGCGCGTCGCCCAGGTCGCGGGCGATGGCCCGGATGTAGGTCCCGCTAGAGCAGGTCACCTCGATGTCGAAGTCCAGCAGGTCGCCGCGCTCGTCGCTGACCCGGCGCACGGCCACGATCTCCAGGGACGAGATCGTCACCGGCCGGGCCGGGAGGTCGGGCGGCGCGCCCTGGCGAGTCAGCCGGTACGCGCGCTGCCCGGCCACCTTGATCGCGCTGATGCCCGGCGGCACCTGCATGATCTCGCCGCTAAGCGCGGCGGCGGCGGCGCGCAGCGCCTCCGGCGTCACGTCCGTGGCCGGGACCCGGGCCAGGATCTCGCCCTCGGCGTCGTCGGTATCGGTGCGCTGGCCGAGGCGGACCGTGCCGCGGTACTCCTTCTGGGTCAGCGCCAGGTGGCCGAGCAGCCGGGTCGCCTTCTCCACCCCGACGACCAGCACGCCGGTCGCCATGGGGTCCAGGGTGCCCGCGTGACCCACCCGCCGGGTGCCCGCCAGCCGCCGGACCCGCGCCACGACGTCGTGCGAGGTGAGCCCGGCCGGCTTGTCCACGATCACCAGGCCACTGGGCGCGGTCATGCCGTGGTCATCCCCCGAGCCGCTCGCGCAGGATCGCCATGGCCGCCGTGGCCGAGCCGCCCGCGGTGAAGCCGGCGGCCCGGGCGTGGCCGCCCCCGCCCAGGGCCTTGCAGGCGCGCCCGACGTCGACGCGCCCCTTGGAGCGGGTCGAGATCAGCCAGTCGCCGTTGTCGGCCTCCTTGAGCACCACGGCCACCTCGGCCTCGTCGGTGCGCCGCAGCACGTCGATCACCGGCTCGACCGCGTCCAGCGGCATGCCGCCCCGGGCGCGATCGGCCCTCGTGACGGCGGCCCAGACCAAGCCGAGGCCGCCGGCCGCCTGCGGCTCGAGCGTTGCCCGGCCCAGCACCGCCGACAGCAGCTCGAGGTAGCCGAACGGGGCCCGGTCGAACAGCTCGTGCGCCACCTCGCCGGGGTCGATCCCGGTGCTGAGCAGTTCCGCGGCCAGCTCATGAATGCGCGGCGTGGTGGCGAACTTGAACGAGCCGGTGTCGGTGACCAGGCCCGCGTACAGGCCGAGCGCGATGTCACGGGAGACGGGCACGCCCAGCCGGCCGATCAGGTCGCGGGCCAGCAGGGCGGTGGCCGCCGCCGCCGGGTCGACGAGACGGACGGAGCCAAAGCCGACGTTCGACGCGTGGTGGTCCAGCACGATCAGCTCGTCGGCGCGGGCGGCGCACGGAGCCAGCACGCCCAGCCGGTCGGCGCTGGCGGCGTCGAAGGTCATCATCACCGCGGGGCGCCGCGGATAGGCGCTGGGCGGCCGGAGCAGGTCCACGCCGGGCAGGAAGCGCAGGATGCCCGGCACCTCGAAGGGCTGATCACCGAACGAGGCCACGACGCTGACCGGCCGGCCGGAGGACGTGAGGGCCAGGGTCACGGCCAGCATGGACCCGAGCGCGTCAGCATCCGGCCGCACGTGGCAGGCGAGGCAGACTTCCTGCGCGCCGGCCAGGATCTTCAGCGCCCGGGCCCACTCGGCTTCAAGATCGGGGATACCGGGAGCGCCAGAGGTCACGACGGCGAGTATCCCGCGTCCTGATCGGCCTCGGCCGGGATTTCGCCGAGTTGACCCTCGCCGTCATCGTGGTCGTCCCCGTCAGGCCCGGCCGGGCTGCGGTAGGGATCGGGATCTCCGGCGGGAACGGCGCCCGCCCGCGCCGCGGCCACCGCCGCGTCCGCCTGGCGGGCGCGGGCCACCAGATCCTCGATGTTCCGGGCGGTATCGGGCACCTTGTCCAGCTGGAACGAGATGGCCGGCGTGTGCTTGATCCCGGTCTGCCGGCCGACCTCCGACCTGATCAGGCCGGCCGCGCTGGCCAGGGCCGCGGCCGTGGCCTCGTGCTCGGCATCGGACCCGTACACCGTGTAGAAGACCGTCGCCTCGCGCAGGTCGCCGGTGACCCGCGCCTCGGTGACCGTGACGAAGCCCAGCCGCGGATCCTTGATCCGGTGCTCGAGCATCTCGGCCACGATCTGGGCGATCCGCTCGCCGAGCTTGCGTGCCCTGGCCGCGTTCATCCCGGTCACTCCCCTTCGTCGTGGAACAGCTGCTGGCGCGCGGAGAGCAGCTCGATCTCAGGACGGCCCGCGACGAAACGCTCGCATGCCTCCAGCACGCCGACGGCGTGCGCCGCGGTGGAGCTCACCACGGCGACGCCAATCTCGGCCCTGCGGTGCAGGTCCTGGTGCCCGGTCTCGCCGACCGCCGCGCCGGGGAAATGCCGGCGCACCTCGGCCAGAAGCGGCCGGACCGCGGAGCGCTTCTGCTTGAGCGACCGTACATCGCCCAGCAGCACGTCCAGGGTCAGTGCGCCGACATACACGCCAGTTCCGCCGGTTCGGTCAGCAGCGATCGCGCGGGTCTGCCCATCAGGTGCGCGGCTTCTCCCGCAGCTCGAACGTCTCGATGATGTCCCCGACCTTGATGTCGTTGTAGCCGATGCCGATGCCGCACTCGAAGCCCTCGCGGACCTCGGTCGCGTCATCCTTGAACCGGCGCAGCGACTCGACCGTGAGGTTGCCGGCGACCACGACGCCGTCCCGGACCAGCCGCGCCTTGCTGTTGCGCGTGATGATCCCGGACCGCACGATGCAGCCTGCCACGTTGCCCACCCGCGGCACCCGGAAGACCTCGCGGACTTCCGCCGTGCCGAGCTGGGCTTCCTCGTAGATCGGCTTCAGCATGCCCTTGAGCGCGGCTTCGACTTCCTCGATCGCCTGGTAGATAACCGAGTAGTAACGGATATCCACGCCCTCACGCTGGGCCAGCTCGCCGGCCCTTCCGGCGGGCCGGACGTTGAAGCCGATGATCACCGCTTCGGAGGCGATGGCCAGGTTGACGTCATCCTGCGTGATGGCGCCCACGCCACGGCCGATGACCCGCAGAACCACTTCCTCGCCGACGTCCAGCTGGAGCAGGGCATCCTCAAGCGCCTCGACCGAGCCGGACACATCACCCTTGATGATGAGCAGCAGCTCTTCGCGCTCGCCCGACTTGAGCGCGGACTCCAGGTCCTCCAGGGTGACCCGCGGCCGCCGCTGGGCGAACATGGCGCTGCGCTCCCGCGCCTCGCGCCGCTCGGCGATCTGGCGGGCCACCCGGTCGTCGTCGACGACCAGGAAGTTGTCGCCAGCGCCTGGCACGGCGGTGAGCCCGAGGACCTGCACCGGACGGGACGGCGGGGCCTCGCTGACCTGGTCGCCATTCTCGTCGAGCATGGCCCGCACGCGGCCGAAGGCCTCGCCGGCCACTATCGAGTCGCCGACGTGCAGCGTGCCGCGCTGTACGAGCACCGTCGCGACCGGGCCGCGGCCCTTGTCCAGGTGCGCCTCGATCGCCACGCCCTGAGCCTGCTGGCTCGGGTTGGCGCGCAGGTCCAGCTCGGCGTCGGCGGTCAGCACGACCGCCTCGAGCAGCGAGTCGATGCCCGTGCCGTTGCGAGCGGAGACGTCGACGAACAGGTTCTGGCCGCCGAACTCCTCGGCCACCAGGCCGTACTCGGTGAGCTGGGCCCGCACTCGCTGCGGGTCAGCGCCCTCCTTGTCGACCTTGTTGACCGCCACCACGATCGGCACCCCGGCCGCCTGGGCATGGTTCAGCGCCTCGGTGGTCTGCGGCTTCACGCCGTCGTCGGCGGCGACTACCAGCACGACCAGGTCCGTCGTCTCCGCCCCGCGGGCACGCATGGCGGTGAACGCCTCGTGGCCGGGGGTGTCGATGAACGTGATCTTGCGCTCCTGGCCGTCCACTACCGTGTCGGCCTGATAGGCGCCGATGTGCTGGGTGATGCCGCCCGCCTCGTGCGCCATCAGGTTGGTGTTCCGGATCGCGTCCAGCAGCTTGGTCTTGCCGTGGTCGACGTGACCCATGACGGTGACCACCGGGGGCCGCGCCACCAGGTCGGTGTCATCGCCCTCGTCCTCGCCGAACTCGATGTCAAAGGCCTCGAGCAGCTCGCGGTCCTCTTCCTCCGGCGAGACAACCTGGACGGTATAGCTGAGCTCGGCGCCCAGCAGCTGCAGGGTCTCGTCGTTCACCGACTGGGTAGCGGTGACCATCTCGCCCAGGTGGAAGAGCACCTGAACCAGCGAGGCCGGGTTCACCCCGATCTTGTCGGCGAAGTCGCTCAGCGAGGCGCCGCGCGACAGCCTGATGACCTGGCCGTTGCCGCGCGGAATCGAGACGCCGCCGATCGCCGGCGCCTGCATGTTGTCAAATTCCTGACGGCGCTGCTTCTTGGACTTGCGGCCGCGCTGCTGGCGGCCGCCCGGCCGCCCGAACGCCCCCTGGGTGCCACTGCGGCCGCGGCCGCCGGGCCGCGCCGGGCCCATGCCGGGACGCGGACCGCCGCCACCGCCGCCACCGCCGCCGCGCGGGCCGCCGGCACCAGCACCGGGACCACCTCGGCCGCCGGGCCGCGTACCGGTGCCCGGACCGCTAGAGCCGCCGCGCGGGCCGGCGCCGCCGGGACCGCCGGGACCGCCGGGACCCCGGCCGCCGCCGCCGACGGGCCGCGGCGGCATGCTGCTGGGACTGGGGCGCGGGCCGCCGGGACGCGGGCCGCCGGGACGCGGACCGCCGGGACGGGTGTCACCGGGACCGCCGGGCCGGGCACCGGCCGGACGCGGACCGCCGGGAGCGGCGGGACGGCCGACCTGCGGCGCGGTGCCACCGGCGCCACCGGGGGCGCCGGATGCGGCCGGAGCGCCGGGAGCGGCCGGCTGGCCGGGCCGCGGCGGGCGCGCGGCGCCCATGCCGGTGGCGGTCGAGCTGAAGGGGTTGTTTCCGGGCCGGGGCCCTGGCCGCGGCACGGACCGGCCGCCGGCGGCCGAGCCGCCTGGCCGTGGCGCGCCCGCGCCAGGAGCCGGACGAGGCGCAGCTGGCCGCGCCGGGGCCGTCTGGTCAGCCTGGGCCGACCCGGCGTCCTCCGCCGCGGCGGACTGCGCTGGGGCGGACTGGCCGGGACCGGCCTGGGCCGGCGGTGCCTCCGGCGACTGAGTCGCCGGGAAGGGCGTCGGCACGGCGGCCGACGGGCCCTGCGGCGCAGCGGTGCGCGGCTGCGCCGTCGCGCCCGCATCTGCCGGGGGGCCTGCCTGCGCCGCGGGGGCGGCCGAGGTGCTGCCGTTCACGCTTCCCTGGCCGTCTGCTGCATCCGACCGCGTGCTGGACGGCGCGGTGCTGGATGGCCCGGTGCTGGACGGCACCCCCGCCGGGCCGGCCGACGGGGCCGACGCGGCCTGCTGAGCACGCCGCTGTCCGTTACCTGCCTGGGCCCTCGGCTGCTGCGCCGAGAACGCTTCCTTAAGCCTGCGGACCACGGGCGCCTCTATCGTCGAGGACGCCGACCGCACGAACTCGCCCATTTCCTGAAGCTTGGCCATGACGGCCTTGCTTTCGACGCCGAACTCTTTCGCGAGTTCGTAAACCCGGACCTTCGCCACTGCGCTCCCTCTACTCGGCCCGGCTCCATGCCGGGCCAGTCAGCCGGTCCGGGGCAGCGCGTGCTCCGTCCGGCGTCAGCCTCTGCTGTTCATCGCCGCATACTCATCGCGCGTTCATCGCAATCTCAGCCTGCCCTCTCAAGCACGTCCTGCCATCCGTTCCGTCCGCCCCTGGTGCCGCCGGCCTGGCTCCGGCGCTCACGAGCCGGGCGGGCCTGCGCGCAGGCCCGGCAGCCGCCACCTAGCGCGCAGCTAGGCGAGTGGCTGAGCGCCCAGGTACTCAGCAAGCCCTTCGCCCCGGATTGTTCCCGGCACGCGAAGCGCCCGCACGAGTGCCTTGCGGCGCTGGGCCCGCTCCAGGCATCCCGGAACGGGGTGCAGGTACGCTCCCCGCCCAGGTAGCCGCGCCGCGGTGTCGGGGACTAGGTCGTCCCCGACAGCTACGACACGAAGCAAGTCGGACTTGGCCGCGCGTACTCCGCATCCCACACACGTCCGGGTTGGTGACGCCGATCGGGAAGGCGACGGAGACCGTCTGGCCATTCTGCCGTCTAGCTTACAGTGTCGGCGCATCCGCGGCACCGGGCACGGGCCCCGCGATATCCCCGCCCGCCGCGGTCCCGCCCGCCGGGACGCCCGCCGCGGCCGGCGCGGGCCGGGCCGGGCGCCCGGCCGGTGCCGCCGCGGGGTCGCTGCCCGCGGTATCGGACCGGATGTCGATCCGCCATCCGGTCAGCCGGGCGGCCAGCCGGGCGTTCTGGCCCTCTTTCCCGATGGCCAGGGAGAGCTGGTAGTCCGGCACGATCACCTGGGCCACCCGCGCGGCCGCGTCCACCACGATCACCTTGGACACCCGCGCCGGTGACAGCGCGTGCGCCACGAACTTGGCCGGATCAGGTGAGTAGTCGACGATGTCGATCTTCTCGCCGTGCAGCTCGGTCATGACATTGCGGACCCGGCTGCCCATCGGCCCGATGCAGGCGCCCTTGGCGTTGACGCCCTGCTGGTGCGAGATCACGGCGATCTTGCTGCGGTGACCAGCCTCGCGGGCGATGGCCGCGATCTCCACCGCGCCGGAGGCGATCTCCGGGACCTCCAGCGCGAACAGCTTCCGGACCAGGTTGGGGTGGGTCCGTGACAGGGTCACCGACGGACCGCGATACCCCTTGCGGACATGCAGGACATAACAGCGCAGCCGCTCGCCGTGCACGTACCGCTCGCCGGGAACCTGCTCACTCGGCGGCAGGATGGCCTCCAGCTTGCCGAGGTCGACCAGCACCGCCCGCGGATCCCTGCCCTGCTGGATGACGCCGGCGACCACGTCGCCCTCGCGGCCGGCGTACTCACCGAAGGTGAGCTCGTCCTCGGCGTCCCGCAGGCGCTGCAGGATGACCTGCCGCGCGGTCGTAGCCGCGATCCGGCCGAAGCCGTCCGGCGTGTCGTCGTACTCCCTGGCCACCTGGCCGTCCTCGCCCAGCTCCGCGGCCCAGACCGTGACATGGCCGGTGCTCCGGCTGACTTCCACCCTGGCCGAGGCGGCGACCCCGTCGCTGCGATGGTAGGCGACGAGGAGCGCATCCTCGATGGCCTTGATGGCCAGGTCCATCGAGATGTCTTTCTCGGCTTCCAGGCTGCGCAGCGCGCTTAGGTCAATATCCATCGGATCCCTCCTCGTCTGCGCCCTCGTCGTCAAAGTCTTCGTCAGCTGAGTCGTCGGCGGCGCCCTCGTCGCCGGGACCGGCCCCGATCCGCGCGAACTCCACCTTTATCTTGCCCGCGCCCAGGTCACCGTAGCCAAACCGGCGGCTCTCGCCGTCGACATCGATCGTGATCCCGTCGGCGCTCGCCCCCATGATCCTGCCCTCGACCGTGGCCGGGGCCGGGTCGTCGTCGACGGGCTCGGCCGTCAGCGGCGCTACGACCAGGCGACCGATGGCCCGGCGCCAGTGCCGCCGCTCGGTTAGCGGGCGGTCCACGCCGGGCGAGGAGACCTCGAGGGTGTAAGGCTGCTCGCCCATCACGGAGCTGTCATCCAGTGCGGCCGACAGTGCCCGGCTGACCAGGGCGATATCGTCCAGGCTGACCCCGCCGTCGGCGTCCACCACCACGCGCAGCAGGCGGCGGCGGCCGGCGGCGGTGATCCGGACGCCCTCCAGGTCCATGCCCATGCTGGCAGCCACGGGTGCGAGCAGGCCGGCCACCTCGTCGGCGGCCACGGCCACGGGCGGGTGGCCATGGCCACTGTTGCCGCCGCGGCCGCCGTTGCCGGCCGCGGACCTGCCGCCCGTCCCCGGACGGCGGCCCGCAGCGGCGGGCGGCCGCACCGAACCGTGACGGGAGCTACCGCTCATCACGACCTCCTCGCCCCGCGACCTGTGCTTTTGTAGAAGACAGCCTCTAGCCTAGCCGGGCGCGGGCACTTCGCCGTGCGCCGGCGCGGCCGATGCAGGGTCAGCGGCGTGGCCGGCGCGGCGCGGACGGGCCGCTGCCAGGGCCGCTGACCGCGCGAACGGCGCGGCGGCCCGGCCCGTGAGATGCTGAGGGGCTGCTGCGCAGGCAGGCCGGAATACCTTGTGATCACGCGACTGGAGGGCGTTTCGTGGCGGCAGATCCGGGCCGGCGAGCGGTGCTCGCCGCCACCGCCGTGCTCCCGCTGCTGGTAGCAGGCTGCCGCGGCACCCAGGCCCTGCAGGCCCCGCCGCAGCCCGCTCCGGACGTGTCCCGGCTCCGCGGCGCGATCCGGGCCGAGGAACAGACGGTGGCCCGGTACCAGGGCGCGGTCCGGCTGCTGCGCGACGGCCCGGCGGCCGGCACCGGCAGTCAGCCCGCCACCATCGCGACCCTGGCGGGCCTGCTCGCCGAGCATCAGGAGCATCTGCGGCAGCTACGGAAGCGGCTGGTCCCGGGCTCGCCGCTGGCGGCGGGCTCGGCGCCCCTGGCCGCGCCGGCGCGCCCCGCGCTGCCGGCCACGACGCGGGCGCTGCTCAGTTATCTGGGCCGCGCCGAGCAGGCCGCATCGGACTGGCAATTCGGCCAGGTGCCGCACGTCCCGGCGTCGCTGGCCCAGCTGCTCGCGAGCATCTCGGCGTCCGAGGCTACCCACGTGCCGGTCCTGCGCGCCGCCGGGGGTGCCTGATGCGAGGCAGCCGGGCGGCGAGCTGGGTCTCGCCGGAGACGCGCGCGCTGCAGGCGGCCCTGGCCGCGGAGCAGGCGGCCATCTATGGCTACGGGGTGGCCGGCTCGCACCTGAGCGGGGCGGCGCGGGCCCAGGCGACGACCTGGTGGCTCGCGCATCAGGTGGCGGCGGACAAGCTGACCGCGATGCTGCAGTCCCGGAGGGCTCGTCCCGCTCCCGCCGCCGTGGCCTACCAGCTCCCGCACCAGGTCGCCGCGGCAGCGCAGGCGGTCAGCCTCGCCGCCACCCTGGAGGATCAGGTCACGAGCGCCTACCTGGGGCTGGTGGCCCTGCCAGCGCAGTCCGTCCGGATGCTCGGCGCGGGCCAGGCCCGGGCCGCCGCGCTGCGGGCCGCCGCCTGGCGCGGCAGCACGCAGGCGTTCCCTGGCCTGGCTATCTCTGGTTAGCTACTCACCGCGAGGACGCGCCGGATGCGGCTGGCCGCCCCGGCGGTGTCCTCGCCCGAGGCGATCCGCTCGGCCCACGACCACCAGTACCACCACTGGCCATCCCGGCCACGGCCGGCGTAGACGTCCTCGGCCAGGGCCGCCGCGGCCGGATTGACCACGTGCAGGCTGGGGATGCGCCCTGGCGGCGTGACGAGGCGCGCTCGCAGGCCGTGCTGGGTCAGCTTCTCAGCCAGTTCCTCGAGCTTGCTGAGATAGGTATGCCAGTTATCGGCATCCTCGCGGGCCGGCTGAGTCTCCACCGTCATATGGTCACCCCTGGTAGCGGTTTGTAGCGAGCGGTAGTTTCTTTTACCAGCATGACCGCACCGGACCACACATGCAACATGCATTAAGAAATTCGCACGACATCACAGGATCGTTGCACGTGGCAGGGAACGACCCCGCACTGGACGTGATGCCCCGGACCCGGCCACACTGGACGGTCACGGTCGAGCTGACCGAGGGAGGGAAGCCCATGGCCAGTGCTCAGAGCCCGACGGTCCGGCGACGCCGGCTCGCCCTAGAGCTCCGGCGGCTCCGCGAGTCGGCCAAGCTGACCTGCGAGGACGTCGCTGAGCGGCTGGAGTGCTCCGCATCCAAGATCAGCCGGGTGGAAACGGGCCGGGTCTCGGTCTCGCCCCGGGACGTGCGGGACATGCTGCAGATCTACGGAGTGCCGCCCGACCAGCGGGAGAGCCTCGTCCAGCTCGCCAGGGACTCCCGGCAGAAGGGCTGGTGGCACGCCTACAGCGACTCGATCCAGCCGCATTTCGCCACCTACCTCGGGCTGGAGAGCGCCGCGTCGGAGATCCGGATCTACGAGGTCAGCCTCATTCCGAACCTGCTGCAGACCGAGGACTACGCGCGCACCGTGATCAGCGCCGGCATGGTGACGAGCCCGCAGGAGGACATCGAGCGCCAGGTCGCCCTGCGGATGGCCCGCCAGCCCACGCTGACCAGGGCGGATCCGCCCAAGGTCTGGGCCGTCCTGGACGAGGCGGCCCTCCGCCGCCGGGTGGGTGGCGCCGAGCTGATGCGGCTCCAGCTGGAGTACCTGCTGGAGCTCTCCCGGCTGTCCAACGTCTCCCTGCAGGTGATCCCGTTCGGCGGGGGCGCCCATCCCGCGATGGGCCGGCCGTTCGTGATCCTGGTCTTCCCCGAGCGAATCGATCCCGACGTGGTCTACCTGGAGGACCTGACCAGCGCCCTGTACGTGGAGGACGTCGATGAGGTCGACCGGTACAACATGTTCTTCAATCACCTGCGGGCCACGGCGCTGTCCTTCGATGCCTCGGCGGCGCTGATCACCGCCGTGATCAAGGAGATGTAGCCGGCTCAGCTCAGCGCCGGCGGCAGGGGGCCGGCATGCAGGACGGTCAGCCGCGATACGGCGCGGGTCAGCGCCACGTACAGCCGGTGCAGGCCGCGCAGCTCGGCAGCCGCGATCCGGTCCGGCTCGACCACGATGACCTGGTCGAACTCCAGGCCCTTGGCCAGACTGACCGGGACCATGGTGAGCTGGCCGGGTCCCTGCTCTGCCTCGAGCGGCGCATGCGGCACCCCGGCCGCGGCCAGCATCGACGCCAGCGCCGGCAGGTGGTCGTCGGCCGCGATCACGGCGGCCGAGCCCGGCCGGGCCAGGGCCTGCGAGCAGGCCTCTGTCAGGGCAGCGGCCATCCCGCCCGGCCCGACGCCGCGAACCTCCAGCGCCCCGGCGTCCTGGCGCACGGAACGGGCCGCGCCGAGACCGGGCGCGATCTGGTCCAGGAGGCGGCTGGCGAAGTCCAGGATCTGCCGCGGCACGCGGTAGCCGGTGTCCAGCACCCGCAGGTCGGCCTGCTGCTTGCCGATATGGCCGAGCAGTTCCGCCCAGCTGGTGGTGGCCCACGGCGTCGTCCCCTGGGCCAGGTCGCCGAGCACCGTCGCCGAGCCGGTCGCGCAGCGCCGGCCGATGGCGCGGCACTCCATCGGCGAGAGGTCCTGGGCCTCGTCCACGACGACGTGCGCCAGGCTCGGCGTTCGCTCGATCAGGTCGCGCGTCTCGTCGATCAGCACGGCGTCGGCGGCCGACCACCGGGCCGAGCCGGGACTGCGCGGCCCGGCGGACCAGGTGATGGCCGCCTGCTCGGCCGGGTCCAGGATCCCGTTCGCCGCCCGGGCCAGCGCGGCGGGATCGGACAGCAGCCGGAACACCAGGCGCACCGGGTCGGCCTTCGGCCAGATGGCGTCGACCGCGGCGCGTACCTGCCGGGTGCGCCGGACCGCGTCGTGGGTGCGGTCATCGCAGCTCTCGCCCGCCCCCTCCATCTTGGTCAGGATCACGTGGGCAATCCGGTGGGCGAGCATGTCCCGGCCGGTCCCGTAGCGGACGCCGCGGGCGTTCAGCTCGCTGACCAGCTCGCTGATCTCAGCCGCGGAGACCCGCCAGCGCCGGGAGCCGCGGGGCAGCATGATGGGCTCGGCCGGCTCGGCCAGCTGATCCCAGAGCGCGCGCCTGAGCACCCGGGCCATCCGGGCATCGCCCTTGATGATGGCCGCCCGGTCGGTGTCGGCGCCGCGGACCGGCACGCTCGCCAGCAGATCGGCCACCGATAGCTGGGTCACGTTCAGCTCGCCGAGGGCGGGCAGCACGTGCCGGATGTAGGCGAGGAAGGCCCGGTTCGGCCCGATCACCAGCACGCCGCCGCGGCTGAGCCGCCCGGCGTAGGCGTACAGCAGGTAGGCGACCCGGTGCAGGCCGACGGCGGTCTTGCCGGTGCCAGGGGCGCCCTGCACGCAGACGCTCTGCTCGACGGCAGACCTGACGATGTCGTCCTGCTCCGGCTGGATGGTGGCGACGATGTCGCGCATCGGGCCCGACCGCGGCCGCTCGATCTCGTCAATCAGGATCCTGCTGGGCCCCGCCTGTCCGGCGTTCCCGGCGGCGGCCGCCCCGGCCAGCAGCGACTCGTCCTCGTAGGCGGTGAGCTCCGCGCCGGAGAAGCCGAACCGGCGCCGCAGGGCCAGTCCCATCGGCTCGGCCGGGCTGGCCCGGTAGAACGGCCGCGATACCGGCGCGCGCCAGTCGACCACGACCGCCCGCCCGGTCCCGTCGTGGACGTGCCGCCGCCCGATGTGAAACTCCTCGCCAGCAAACGAGCCGCCGCCGGCGGGCGGGTGACGCGCGTAGTTAACCCGGCCGAAGAACAGCGGCGTGTCCGGCAGGTCCTTGAGGGCCTCCGCCCGGCGGTAGAGATCGGCCTTGAGATACTCCTCCGACACCGGATCACCGGCCAGTGCCCGCAGCGACAGCACGTCCTCGCGCATGAGGCGGAGGAACTCGCGGGACTGGTCCAGGTGCGCGCGCTCGGCGGTCAGGGTGGGGTCGGGGTCTGCCTGACCGGCGCTTTCGGGGCTGGCCGGCGGCATGGCTCATCTCCTTTGAGGGCAGTGGGCCCGGCGGGTCGCCGGCAGGCGCTGCGGGCCGGATCCGCGGGCGCGGTCCGGCGGCAGCCAGGAGAGATAGACGGCACGGAGGACGGGCAGGCACGGTCAACGCAGGAAGCGGCCGTGGAAGGCACAGCATCCTAGCAACCCCGCACCTGCCCGTCACCTCAGTTTCACCCCGCTGCCCCGCCGCTGCCCCGCCGCCACTCCGGCGCCGCGCCCGCGCCGCACCGGGCTGATCGGCCCAGCGCAGATTTACCAGATCCAGTGAAAGCCGACCACGGTGCGCTCGATCGAGCGCATGTAGCGATGGGCGGAGTTCTGGCTGTCCAGGCTGGCTTCCTCCTGGCGGGTGACCGGGCCGTCGACACCGTCCCAGGTGGCCCACCAGAGCTTGACCGGCAGCCGGCTCGGGTGAAACTGCACCCGGATGTCGAAATTCTCCAGGTAGGCCATGACGGCGCGGCGGTACTGGCGCTCCTGCGGATCACGGGGATCGCCCGGGTACTGGTAGGTCGTCCAGTACTCCAGGGTCATGGTCTCGCCGACCCCGAGCTCCTTGGACAGGATGATGCTGGTGGCGAAGACTCCCTCGCCGATCTGGTACAGCTGCCGGGATACTCCCCGGCAGCCCTGCCCGACCTCCAGGGTCAGCGCGTTGGTGTCATACAGGTACGGGATCTGGCTGGTGCCGGCCGCGAGAGCCTCGATGACCTGCATAGTCCGGGTGCGGGAGGGCCGCCCGTCCGCTCCGATCTCGGCATGATCGTGCAGCGCCAGCGACTGGTGGCGGCGCGGGCCCAGGGCGGCTCGCAGGTCGTGCTCGAGCTGCGGCGGGACCGCCCGCCGGCCCGACAGCACCGCGATCGAGTCCGAGCCGTTCCACAGCCGCCACAGGCGATCGGACTCGCTGTCGGAAATGTGGAAGGCGTCGATGAACAGCGTGAGCAGCGGGCGGCTGAGCAGGCGGCCGGACAGGGCCCGCGATACGGAGTCCTTGAGCTGGCGGGGCCCGACGTCGGCGTCGCCGGCGTGACGGGGAAAACTCCACAGGTGCTCGGCCAGCACGACGGCCACGGCCAGCTGGTTGATCTCGCCAGGCCGCTCGCGCACGACGTGCTGTTCCCACAGCCGCCGGTAGCCGCCCTGTTTCTGCAGTAACTGACGCAGGTAAGAGGCTGCCACTCCGCGGCCGTTACCAGCGACCGGCGCCGATTCGCTCACGGGCTGCCTATCGTCCTCTGTGCGACCTTACTGCGACATCCGCGGGTTAGTTTACGTACTCAAGGCGCTTGGAATGCGGAAAGTGCCGCAAAGGGGGAGGCAGGGCCCGCTGCTTGCGGCGGGCCCTGCACCTTTCCCGCAAGCCTGCGCTCAGGCCCTGACCGCAGCGGCTAGAAGAGCACCGACATGAAGGTGCCCGTCTGCGTGAACCCGACCCGGCTGTAGGCGGTCCGCGCGGGGGCGTTGAAGTCGTTGACGTACAAGGTCACCACGGGCGCGAGCGTGGCCAGGGCGGCCTGCACGACCGCCGCCATGCCGTGCACGGCGCGGCCCTGGCCGCGGGCCTCGGGGGGCACCCACACGCCCTGGACCTGGCAGGCGTGCGGGGTCACGGCCCCGACCTCGGCCTTGAACAGCACCTGCCCGTTCTCGATCCGCGCGTAGGAACGGCCGGCCCGGATCAGCTCGTTCACCCGGGCCCGGTAGGCCGTGCCGCCATCCGGACCGATCGGCGAGACGCCCACTTCCTCGGTGAACATGGCGATGCAGGCCGGCAGCAGCACGTCGAGCTGATCGGGCCGGACCACCCGCACCAGCGGGTCCGGCTCCGCCTGCGGCGGGCCCGCGATGGTCAGCACCGGCTGCACCGACCGCACATCGCGCGGCCGCCCCCAGGCCGGCGATAGCAGGCCCCACAGCTGGGTGACGGCCTGCGCGGTCCCGACGATCGACGAGCAGCGGCGGCCGTTCATCCGCGCCCGCTCGGCGAACACCACGATGGCCTCGGGGGTGGCCTCGATCGGGACCAGGTTGGCCCCCGAGTAGCACAGCGAGGTGAGCCGGCCGCCCTCGTAGTAACCCCAGACCTGAGCGCCCAGCCGGCGCGGGTCCAGCCCGGCATTCCGGATTCGCGAGCTGACGAAGACGTTGTTAACCGGATCGCGGTCGCAGATGGCGAGAACCTCGTCGCGATCATGATCGGTCAGCATGCGGAACGAGGTTGACCGCCACGCCCTGGTGCGCAGCACCTCTCAAGCCTAACGGCAGTCAGGCGCGGGACCAGCACGGGATCGCGGGGCTAGGGGTGTGGCGGTGGCACGGCCGGGCAGGTCGCGCTGACCAGGCCCGTCCCGGCGGGCAGCGCCCCGGTGGCCAGATAACGGTTCAGGTAGCCGTCAACGCACGTATTGGGCGGGATAGCCAGGGACTGGCCGTGATTGCCGCCGCCCGCGACGACCACCATCCGGGCGCTGGGCAGCTGCCGCCGGGCGACCAGGGCACCGGCATAGGGCGTGGCCGGGTCGAGGGTGCCCTGCAGCATGAGGATGCCCGGCAGTCCCGGCGCCCCGATCTTTACCGGCCGCGGCGGCCCCTGGACCGGCCAGAACGCGCACGCCGCGTTGAACCAGGCGTTATCCCAGGCCTCGAACGGCGCTTTCGCGTAGACCCTCCTGGTATCGGCGTCCCAGGTCGCCCAGGAGCGCGGCCAGCTCACGTCGGCGCACTCCACCGCGTTGTAGACCGCGAACTCGTTCTCATTCTGCGCGCCCGCCTGGCGGTAGAGGCGCACGAGGGCGGCGTTGCCCGCATGGAGGTAGTTCGCCAGCGCGACGGCCAGGCCGGGCCAGTACTGGTCGTCGTAGCCGCCGACCAGGAAGGTGTCATCGAACTCGTCCGGGCCGACCAGCGGGTCCGAGGGGCCGTTGATCGGGCTGGCCGCCAGCCGCGCCCGGGCCGCGTGCCAGGACTGGCTGACCGCGGCCGGGGTGGTGCCCAGCCGGTAGACGGAGTCGTACCTGGCCGCCCAGGCGAAGAACGCGTCGAGCCGGCCCTGGAACGCGTAGTCCTGGTCCAGGTTGTCGGTGTACCAGACGCCCGCCGGATCCACCGTGCTGTCCAGCACCATGCGCCGCACCCGGTGCGGGAACAAGCTCGCGTAGACCTGGCCGATATAGGTGCCGTAGGAGTAGGCGAGATAGCTGATCTGGGACTGGCCGAGGGCCGCCCGGATGGAATCCAGGTCCCGGGCGATGTTGTGCGTGGTCATGTAGGGCAGCAGCCAGCCGTACCGGCGCTGGCAGTCGGCCGCGTAACTCTGAGCCCGGCCGACGAGCACCTGCTCGGCCGCCTTGCTGGCGGGGATGTAGTTGGGCCGGGCCCGGGCGAAGAAGGACGGATCGCAGTGCAGCGCGGGCACCGAGGCACCGGTCCCCCGGGTGTCGAAGCCGACGATGTCGTACTCGGCCGCCACGGCCGGGCTCAGCCTCCGCGCGACGAACGCCGCCAGGCTGCGCCCCGGCCCGCCGGGACCGCCGGGATTGACCAGCAGGACCCCCTGCCGCCTCGCCGCCGGAGCGGTGGCCGGGACCCGCGAGAGAGCCAGCGTGATCTGCCGGCCGCCGGGCTGCTGGTAGTTCACCGGCACCTGGAGGCTGGCGCACTGCAGCTGCTGGCTTACCTGCGGGCAGGCATGCCAGGACGGCGGGGTGGCCGGGGCGCCCGTGGTGCCGGCGGCGCCCGTGGTGCGGTGGCTGCCCGTGGTGCCGTGGCTGCCCGTGGTGCTGTGGCTGCCCGTGCTGCCCGGGCTCGAGGGCTCTCCGCTGGAGCACCCCGCGATCCCGAGACCGGCGGCGAGGCCGCAGACCGTCGCGGCGGCTAGCAGCGCTGTCTTCATGCCTGACATCCTGCCGTATCGGCCCGCGGCGACGGCGCTCGCTGCCGGCGGCAGCGGCCGGTCAGACCTGGACGAACTCGATGCCGGCCAGCTGGCAGAAGACGCGCCAGCTGGCCGCGTGGTGTCCCAGGTTCATCACCTCGTGGTGCGGGGCGCCGGCGGTGAGCCAGCCGTTGAGGCAGGCCCGCACGCCGGAGGCGGGCCGGAACTGCCCGTAGGGCATCTCCAGGGCGGGCAGCTCCTGGCTGTCCAGGTTCTCGCCCTCGGCCACCACCAGCCGGAACCGCGCCCCTTCCAGCGAGACCAGGGCGGCCAGGGTGGCCGGCCCCGGCTGGTACTGGAACAGGAAGGTCGGCGGGTCGGCCAGCCGGCCGATGCCGAGCGGCCGCTTGATGAGCCGGACCGGGCGGTCGGAGCGGGCGATCTTCCAGTTCCCCTCGCCCATGTGGCTTTGCAGGATCGAGTCGGAGGGGAAGTCCATCGCGTACATCTCGGTGAAGTGGGCATCGCCGATCAGCGCGTGCCCGGCGGAGACGAGGCAGGCGGTCAGCACGTCGCCCTCGGCCGCGTACCCGTAGCCCTTGGCCATCAGGGTGGAGGCGGCCGCGAGCGGCAGCCGGCTGAACCGGCCGTCGTCGCCGATCACGTCGAAGTGCGCGGTGTAGGCACCGAAGCCACGGTCGATCAGGATCTGCTCGATCGCCACCTGCATGCGGGCATGATCCTCGCGCTCGGCCGCCGACAGGCGCGGGTCGATCTCGAAGCTGGCGTCCTCGAACGCGATGACCTCGCGAGCCTGGGCGTCGGTGACCGCCTGCATCCCCCGGTACATGTCGCCGGGCGCGACCGCGAGGATCTCCGGGCCCAGCGAGCGGATGAGCGCGCTCTCGTCGACCCGGATGTCGCCCATGTCGTTCATGGCGTAGCCGAAGATGGCCGTCTTCAGCGACTTCCACCTGGTCACCGCGGCCGCGGCCCGGGCCCACCGGCCCACGTCCGCACGAAACTGCTCGCTTCGCCAGTCGTCGGTCAGCACGGCGAACCGCTTCCCGGCCCGGACCATCGCGTTGGCAGTGTCCTGGGCGCCGTGCACGCCCTGGTTGTAGGTCATGTCGGCCATGTCCCAGGCGGGCGTGACCGTGGGCTCGGGCTGGATGTTGGCCAGCAGGAGGGGCAGCCGCGATTCGGCGAGCAGCCGCGCGACTCGCATGGCCGGCCCGTAGGTGAGCATGACCACCATGACGCCGTCCAGGTCGGCGCTCTCGAATTCGCGCATCGCGCGGCGGGCGTCCTCGCGGTACTTGATCGCCTTGCTGGGGATGAACTCGCCCACGTCGGCGAGCTGGGCGGCGATCTCGGCGGCGTAGCCCTCCTGCCGCTGCGAGATGCCGGGAATCATCTCGTCGTACAGGTCCTGCATGATCCCGAGGATCCCGATCCGGGGCTTACGGTCAGTCATCCCATCCTCCATCGCGTGCTACGCCGGTCAGTGCTGGCCGTAGGACTGCTGGTACCGCTGGTGCAGCGCGTCCACCTGGTCCGCGGCGAGCGGGTCCGGCGCGCCGAGCGCCCGGGCCAGGGCCACGGTCCTGGCCGCGTCCTCGCACATGACGGCGGCCTTGACCGCGTCACGGGCGGTCCGCCCGACGGTGAAAACCCCGTGGCTGCGCATCAGGACGGCCGGGGAACGGTGACCGTCCAGGGTGGCCACGATGCCGCGGCCGATCTCGTCGCCGCCGATGAGCGCGAACGGCCCGACGGGGATCTCCCCGCCGAACTCGTCGGCCATCGCCGTCAGCACGCACGGGATCGGCTGCCCGATGGCCGCCCAGGCCGTGGCGTGCGGCGAGTGGGTATGCACGACGCCGCCGACGTCGGCCCGATGCCGGTAGACATACGCGTGCGTGGCCGTGTCGCTGGACGGGCTCAGCGGGCCCTCGACGACCTGGCCGTCGAGGTCACAGACGACCATCGCCGCCGGTGTCAGGTCGCCGTAGTCCACCCCGCTCGGCTTGATCACCATCAGGTCGGCGCCGGGCACCCGCGCGGAGATGTTGCCGGAGGTCCAGGCGACCAGGTTGTTCACGACCAGGGCCGCGTGCAGGTCGCAGACCTGGACCCGGGCGTCGGAGATGGCGGCGCTGATCCCGAGTTCCGTGCTCATGGCTGGCTTCCTTCCGGCAGGAGGGCTTCGCGGGCGGGGTGCCGGGCCAGAGCCCGGTCGCGGATCGCGCGGAGCCGGTGCATGACCTCGTTGGCGCCGCGGCCGAAGTAGTCGTGCAGGAGCGAGTATTCCGCGTACAGGTCGTCGTAGACGTCGGCGCTGGCCGGGGCGGGCCGGTACGCCGCCTCGCGCTTGCCGCCCATGGCCGCCGCCGCGGCGGGCACGTCGGGGTAGGCACCCGCGGCGACGGCCGCGTGAATCGCGGCGCCCAGCGCCGGGCCCTGGCCGGAGGAGATCAGGCTGAGCGGCCGGCGGAGCACGTCCGCGTACACCTGCATCACGAACGGGTCCTTGAGCAGGCCGCCGGCCACTACCAGCTCGGTGACGCCGACGCCGGAGGACTCGAAGGCGTCGATGATGACCCGCGTCCCGAACGCGGTGGCCTCCACGAGCGCCCGGTAGATATCCGGCGCCCGGGTGGCCAGGGTGGCGCCGACCAGGGCTCCCGACAGGTAGTGATCGACCAGCACGGAACGGTTGCCGCTCAGCCAGTCCAGGGCGATCAGGCCGTGCGCCCCGGCGGGCTGCCGGGCGGCCTCCTGCGACAGCAGCTCGAACAGCGAGATGGCGCGCCGGGCCGCCTCGCGGGTGTAGGCGGCCGGGACGGCCTGGTCGGCGAACCAGGCGAAGATGTCGCCGACCCCGCTCTGCCCGGCCTCGTAGCCCCACAGCCCGGCCACGATGCCGCCGTCCACCGCCCCGCACATGCCGGGCACCTCGGCCAGGGCGGCCGCGCTCAGCACGTGACAGGTCGAGGTCCCCATGATGGCCACCAGCTGACCGGGCCCGATCGCGTTCGCGGCCGGCGGCGTCACGTGCGCGTCCACGTTGCCGACCGCGACCGCGATGCCGGCGGGCAGCCCGGTCCACCGCGCGGCCCGTGGTGTCAGCCGTCCGGCCAGGGTGCCCAGCTGCGCCACCGGATGCGCGAGCTTGTCGTCGGCAAAGGCGGCGAAGGCCGGGTTCAGCGCGCCGAGGAAATCCCGGGAGGGATAACGCCCGTCCTGCCAGATGCCCTTGTACCCGGCCGTGGCGGCGTTGCGGGTCTCGGCACCGCACAGCTGCCAGACGATCCAGTCCGCCGCCTCGATCCAGCGGTCGGCCCGGTGATAGGCGGCCGGGTCCTCCTCCAGCAGCTGCAGGCCCTTGGCGAACTGCCACTCCGAGGAGATCTTGCCGCCGTACCGGGCGAGCCACCGCTCCCCCCGCTCGGCCGCCAGGGCGTTGATCCGGTCGGCGTGCGGCTGGGCGGCATGATGCTTCCACAGCTTGGCGTAGGAGTGCGGGCGGCCCCGCAGGTCGGGCAGCTCGCTGAGCGGGGTCCCGTCGCGAACCGCGGGCAGCACCGTGCAGGCGGTGAAGTCGGTCGCGATCCCGATGACGGCGGACGGGTCGATGCCGGCCTCGGCGATGGCCGCCGGGACGGCCTCCCGGAGCACGTCCAGGTAATCCTGCGGGTCCTGCAGGGCCCAGTCGGGCGGCAGCGGCTCACCGGTCGCCGCCAGCACGTCGTCCATGACGCCGTGGCGGTACTCATGCACCGCGGTGCCGAGCTCGGCACCGTCAGCCACCCGGACCACCAGCGCCCGCCCGGACAGGGTCCCGTAGTCGACCCCGATCACGCACGCGGCAAGCTCGTTGTTAGCGCGCACACCTACCATCCGCCCGATTCTTTCCGCTCAGTCGCTCGCCGGTCCAGCCGCCTAGTCCCGGCGCCGGTCATCCGGCCGCGCCGGCGGCGCTGTCCCGCACGATCAGCTCCGTGCCGACGGGCTGCTGCGGGCCGTCCGCGCGGGCTCCGGAGATTTTCTGCACCAGCAGCCGGAGTGCCCGGCGGCCCAGCTCGGCGAAGTCCTGCCGGACCGTCGTCAGCGGCGGCCGGAAGAACTCGGCCTCGGGGATGTCGTCGAAGCCAACCACGCTGACATCGCGCGGGACCTGCCTCCCGGTCTCGGACATCGCGCGGATGACGCCGAGGGCCATCTGGTCGTTCATGCACAGCACCGCGGTGACCTCCGGCAGCGCGGCCAGCGCCCGCCCGGCCTGGTATCCCGCCCGGGACGACCAGTCGCCGGTCATGACCGCCGGCGCTGGGACGCCCGCCTGGGCCAGGGCCTGCCGCCAGCCGGCCGCCCGCTCCTGAGCGTCGAGGCTCGTTTCCGGCCCGCCCACCAGGTGCACGCAGCGGTGGCCCAGGCCGAGCAGGTACTGCGTGGCGGCGATGGCGCCGCCGGCGTTGTCGACGGCTACCGAGGCCAGCGGGGCGCTGGTGCCGCAGCCCACCGCCACGAGCGGCACCTCGTCCGGCATGCCGACCAGGGCCGCTACCGCGGAGACGCTCGGCGCGATGACGATGATGCCCTCCACGCCCTGGCTCAGCAGCCGCTCGACCGCGTCGAGGGCCGAGCCGTGATCCAGCGCCAGCAGGCTGGCGACAGAGACGAAGTAGGTACCGGCTGCCGCCTGCTCGATGCCGTACAGCATGGAGGCCGGGCCGACCAGGTCGGTATCGCAGCTGATGACGCCCAGCGTGTGGGTCCGGCGGGTCACCAGCGTGCGGGCGGCGGCGTTCGGCCGGTAGGCGAGCTTGCTGATCGCCGCGAGCACGTTATCCCTGGTCTGCGGGCGGACGTTGGGATGGTCGTTCACGACCCGGGAAACCGTCTGGTGGGACACGCCGGCCAGCCGGGCCACGTCCGCCATGACAGGCCGCCGGGCCACCGGTCGCGCTGGCCGGCTTGCCGCCGGGCGGCTTGCCGCCGGGCGAAAGGCTGAGCCTCCCGCTGACGAAGCCATGCCCACGGTCTCCTCTCGCCAGGCCGGCGCGAGCCCCCTGATCTGACAATATTCGCACATACCTGGCCGGAAAAGCCGACCGCAGGTGCCCGCGGCGGCGGCCGCAGCAAGGGTACTCCGGTGCAGGCAGGGGGAGCCGGAAACGCCGGCCTGCCAGCCGCCACTGTAGGCCAGGCCAGCCACGATCCGCCAGGTCACCTGTCGGCCGCGGGCAGGCGGGCCGGCTGGTTACCCGGGTGCCGGGTGCCGGGACCGGGTGCCAGCACTGGGTCGGCCGGGCGGCCGCCGGGGCACGTCCGCTCGCGGTCAGCGGCCCTTCTGGCGGGCCTCCAGGGCGGCCCGGTACTCCTGCACCACCATCTCGGTCAGCTCGTCCACCGAGGTATCCGCGCTGGGCTTGTCGTAGGTGATCTCGCCGTGCTGGAGCAGGTTGACCCGGTCGCAGACCTCCAGGACCTGAGCGTAGTTATGGGCGATGATGATCACCGACACGTCGCCGCGCGCCTTGAGGTCCCGCACCAGCCCGAGGATCAGCGCGCCCTCCTTGGCCCCCATGGCGGCCAGCGGCTCGTCCAGGAGCAGGATCTTCGCGTCCGAGTACACCGAGCGGGCCACCGCGATGCCCTGCCGCTGCCCGCCGGACAGCTTGGCCACCTCGACGTCCACCGACGGGATCCGCACCCCCATGTCCGCCAGGTGCTCCCTGGCCAGGCGGCGCATCTTCCGGTTGTTGAGCATGGGTCCCCGCCGGAGCTCCCGGTTGAGGTACATGTTGTGGTAGACGCTCAGCTCGTTGATGAGGGCGAGATCCTGGTAGACGACGTCGATGCCGAAGGCCCGGGCGTTATCCACCCCTTTCAGGGTCACCTCCTCGCCGCGCAGCAGGATCCGGCCGGTGTCCGGCGGCTGGAAGCCGCAGAGGATTTTGAGCAGGGTCGACTTCCCGGCGCCGTTATCTCCGATCAGTCCTAGTACCTCACCGGGGGCCAGCCGGATGTTCACGTCGGTCAGCGCCGTGACGGCACCGAAGGACTTGCTGATGTGCTCGCCGCGCAGGACATCGGCGACCGGCCCCGGCGCGGCCGGTGCCGAGCTCTCGCTAACGTCGCTGGTCATCAGGACCTCCCTGCCCTTCGCAGCCGGGTGAGATACACGTTGGCGATCATGGCGGCGAGGATCGCGGCGCCCAGGATGATCAGGAACGGGTTGGAGCTGATGCCCAGCAGGTTGAAGCCGTCCTGCAAGATCGCGAGCACCAGCATGCCCAGGAGCGCGCCGAGGACCGTGCCGGAGCCGCCCGCCAGGGCCGTCCCGCCGATGACCGCGGCCGCGACCGCGTAGAACATGGGGGTGAAGCCCCCGGCGCTAGGGTCAATGGTGTTGGTGCGGAACGCCTCCAGGATCCCGGCGACGGCACCGAGCGTGCTCGTGGCCATGAAGTTGCCGAATTTGATCTTCGCGACGCTGATGCCCGCCTCGCTCGCGCCGAGCAGGTTCCCGCCCGTGGCCACGGTATGCAGCCCCCAGCGCGTCCTGATCAGCACGAAGTGGAAGATCGCGACCAGCACCACGGCCCAGATGATCTCCGCCCAGGCGAACCCGCCGAACCACTTCCCGATGCCGAGCGCCTCGGGCGGCAGGTTCTTGGCCTGGGCCTGCGAGATGGTCAGCATGAAGCCGTTGAGGATGAAGGCGGTGCCCAGGGTGGCGATGAACGAGGGCACCTTGAGCCGGACCACCAGGAAGCCGTTGATCAGGCCGATGATCGCGCCGCAGATCAGCGCCAGCACGATGGCCAGGAAGACCGGGATGTGGTAGTCGGTGATGAAGAAGTACATCAGGAACGGCGACAGCACCCAGACGTAGCCGACCGACAGGTCGATCTCCCCGCACACCAGCAGCAGCACCTCGCCGATGGCGATGATGGCGTACGGCGCGGTCCCCTGGGAGACGTTGATGATGTTGAGCCGGGTGAAGAACGACGTGCTGGCTGAGCTGACGAAGCCGAAGTAGATCACCAGCACGGCCGCGACGATAAAGACGCTGGCCTCGCGCTGGCGCAGGAATGCGGCGCCGCCGCGGCCGAACATAGATCGCAGGCCAGCGCCCGATCCGGGGCCGCTACCGGGGCCGGCGAGGGGGTCCGCGCTTCGCTGGGCAGTCTCGCTCACGTCACCTGTCCGTTCTGTCTACCTGCCGCGTCTGTGGCCCGGGCCGTGCGCGTGGCGCCGGCCGCCGCCGGCCTGGGAGCCCAGCCACAAGCTCCGGCCGGGGCGGCGGCGCCACGCGCTGCACCGGGTCAGGTGCTGATCGGCCCGGTCTTACTCAGGTACTTCTCGGCCGTGGTCGACCCCTCGAACCTGGTGGAGGGCGAGGTGTAGGGAGCGGCGTTGGCCTTGGTCACGAACTTCAGTCCCGTGTCGGTCGCCGGCGGCGAGACCAGGCCGCCCGAGAGCTTGAACAGATACAGGTACAGCGTAGGCAGGAAACCCTGCAAATAGGGCGACTGGTCAATGGTGAAGCCGAGCTGGCCTGCCTTGATGGCCGTCAGCGTGGCCGGCTCCAGGTCAAACCCGCCGGACGAGACCTTGCTGGTCAGGCCGTACTTGGCCAGCGCCGGCCCGAGCAGTGCGGTCGAGCCGCCGTCCACGGCGAAGACGCCCTGCAGCTTGCTCCCGTTGGCCTGGATGAACTCCGGGATGCTGGTGTTCTCCTGGCTCTGCGACGCGCCGCTGTCGAAGCCGGCCGTGTGCAGGATCTTCAGGCCCTTGCCGGCCGCCAGGATCGCGGCGTTCGCGCCGTCCAGCCGCGGCTGGATGTTCAGCGAGCCCGGCTGGGCGATGATGCCGCAGGCGGTCCCGCCGTGCGGCATGGTCGCCGCGACGCGGGCGCCGACCTCCTGGCCCGACACGTACAGCTCCTGGCCCACGTAGGCCAGGCCGTTGGTGGGGCTGCTGGTCGCCCCGTTGGCGTTGTAGGTGACGACCGGGATGCCGGCTGACAGGGCCTTGGCAATGGGGCTGGTGAAGGCCGTCGCCGACACCACCGTGCTCGCGATGCCGGCCGAGCTCGCCGCGATAGCCGCGTTGAAGGACGTCAGCATGGTGGGGACGGTCGGCTGCGTGGAGGTCGCGCCCGTCCAGGACGGCGTCGGGAGGCCGAGCAGGGCCGCGGCGTCGGCGAACCCGTACTGGGTGGGGGTGAAGAAGGAGTTGTCGGTGACGTGATTGATGAAGGTGAACTTCCACTTCGGGGTGCTGGGGAAGTTCCCGGCCGTGTCCTTGGCCGCCTGGGCCGTGCTGCTGCCATTCGAGCCGCAGGCAGCGAGCAGGGCCGAGGCGGCCGCCGTGGCGCTGACCAGGCCAGTCCCCTGGAGCAGGCGGCGACGACTTGGCCCGTCCTTCATATTGAGCGTTTGGATTGCCTCATCGACCTTCGGGTCGATTTTGTCCATCGCAGACCTCCGGGATGTTGAAGGGGTTCGCACCTGACCCGTGGCTGCAGCGTCAGCCCGGCATGCGCAGGCGACGGCGGGCTGACCTGCACGGCTGGCCCTGCCGTTGTGAGCGCTCACATCTGGTTGACGGTGCATGTTAGACGCCACAAACTAGAACAGGCCTAGATCAGGAGTCAATGACAAATTCGCACAGATGCGAAGATGTGATTTGGCCGCCGGGCCGCCGGGCGGCCGCCTGCGAGGCCGGGCCGGCCGCCGATGCGGCCGCCGTCTGCGAGGGCCGGACGCCGATGCGGCGGCCGTTTGCGAGGGCCGGACGCCG
>Ga0208589_1000116_pt1 | contig 36966 bp, 48 predicted proteins | sample NGESurshal092012_2_FD_184486 | JGI IMG/M metagenome (GOLD analysis project Ga0208589, IMG submission 184486) | Arctic peat soil microbial communities from Barrow, Alaska - NGEE Surface sample F53-2 shallow-092012 (SPAdes) | ecosystem: Environmental > Terrestrial > Soil > Wetlands > Peat ...
AAGAGCCACGACTCGATCACACTGCCGCGACGCCACACTTCAGCTACGGCCGTCGTGTCGATGTCAAACTGGTAGAACTCGGGTTGCTCCATGGGGGCGGTCTCGGCGTCCGTGTCGTCACGGTGCTGGCCGGCGTTGGCGTTGTGCAAGACGTTGAGCCCCTCCGCGAAGGCAGCCATCATCCCGTACTCGATCCCGTTGTGGACCATCTTCACGAAGTGTCCGGCACCGTTAGGTCCACAGTGCAGGTATCCGTGCTCTTCGGTCATTGCTTTGCCGGTGCGCCCCGGCGTCCGGGACGCGGAGTCGATGCCCGGCGCGATCGTGGAGAAGATCGGATCCAGGCGCTGGACGACCTCGGACTCACCACCGATCATGAGACAGTAGCCTCGGTCAATCCCCCACACGCCACCACTGGTCCCGCAATCGACGAGGTGTAGGCCCTGGCCGAACAGCGTCGCGGCGCGGGTCATATCGTCTCGGTAGTAGGTGTTCCCGCCGTCGATGATGGTGTCGCCGCGCTCCAGGTGGCTCGCGAGATCGTCGATCGTCTTAGCGGTGATTTCGCCCGAGGGCACCATGACCCAGACCGCTCGGGGCGCGGTCAGTTGCTCAACGAGATCGGCCATCGAACTCGCCGCGGCGGCGCCCTCCTTCGCGAGTTCCTTGACGGGTCCGATGTCGACGTCAAAGACGACGCACGTATGACCGTCGCGCATGAGTCGGCGAGTGATATTCGCTCCCATTCGCCCGAGCCCCACGACGCCAATTTGCATCGGTGTAGCTGCCGCCACTATCCCCGTCCCCTCTGAGTGTCTGCTGCACGCCGTGTCACGAAGTGCCCGATTCCGAAGTGGGAAGCCACGGCAGCTGCCACGGTGTATGACCTCGCAAGAGATCGTCGGCGCCGTCCGGGCCCCACGACCCGCGTTTGTACTTCTCGATCGCGGGAGGTCGGTCGATCAGGGGCCGCAGGACTCGCCACGTCTCTTCGACTACATCCTCTCGTGTGAAGAGCGACTGGTGACCAATGATCGCGTCGTGAAAGAGGCGTTCGTAAGGGCCCGGTGGAGTGCCCAGCTCATCGACGAAGGAGAGATCCATGGAGACGTCCCTTGACGCCCTACCGTCGGAACCCTTGGACAACAGGGTCAATCGGACACCCGGATCGGGACCGATACGAATAATCATTTGGTTCGGATCGGTGTGCTGGAGGGCATCGAGAAACGCCAAACGAGGTGGTCGTTTGAAAAGTACCCTCACTTCGGTAGCCTCGACTTCCAATTCCTTGCCGGCCCGGATGAAGAACGGCACACCGGCCCATCGCCAATTCTCTATTGCGAGACGCAGCGCCACGTAGGTCTCCGTTTGTGATCCTTTTTTGACGCCGGTGACATCTAGATATCCGTCGTACTGACCTCGCAGGCAGGCAGTCGGGTCGACGTCGGGCATCGCTCGAAACACGTCAACCTTTTTGTCCCACAAGGCCGCGGGTCCGCGCGCGGCTGGCGCTTCCATGGCTATCATCGCCACGACCTGCAAGAGGTGGTTCTGGACCACGTCGCGTAGCGCGCCGACGGGATCGTAAAAGGCGCCGCGATCTTCTACTCCGAAGTTCTCGGCCAACGTGACGTGCACGGCGGCCACGTGTTCACGGTTCCATGTGGGTTCGAAGAGTTCGTTGGCAAAGCGCAGCGCGGAGATGTCCGTTACGGGCTGCTTGCCCAAGAAGTGATCGACGCGAAGAATTTGGTCTTCGTCGAGCACTCGGTGGATCTCCTCGTTCAGAGCGCGAGCCGACGCGAGGTCGTGTCCGAAGGGCTTTTCGATCATCACCCGGGCGCCACGAACGAGATCCGCCTCGCCGAGCGACGCGACAACCGGCGCGAACAGTCCGGGCGGTATCTCCAGGTAGTACAGCGGCCGCGAACTCTTCTTCAACTCCTTTGCCAGCGCCTTGTACGTTGCCGGCTGCTTAAAGTCGCCATGTACGTACCTAAATCGCTGCGCGAGTCGGTCAAACACGTCACTTTTGACGGCTTCGCCATCGGACCCCAAGGCCGCGAGCGCCGAGGAACGTAGGTGATCGACGGACCAGTCCTCCTTGGCCACGCCAATGATCGGGCAATTCAGCTGTCCCGCCAGCTCCAGTTGGTACAGCGCCTGAAACGTCATCTTCCTCGCGAGATCCCCCGTAATGCCGAAGATGACCAAGGCGTCCGCGACGTTCGACGAACGGTCGTTCACGTCAGTCGCACTGCCTGCCCACCATCGTCAACGGTTTCCTGTTTCTCGGCGGCTCCACCCGTCAGATTGTCGTCGTCGACAAGAGCCGGAGCCAGGGGGGCAGACTCCTGTCGACGAACGGCTTCTTGCGTCCAAATGGCGGACGACCAACTCACGCCGTGAAGGGAGTTGCTTCCTTCACCGACTCTTTTGAGATGGCTCGGAATTGAGCCCGTTCCCTCCAGCGCCGAGTCATATGACATGTGAGCTTCAAGAATCGGCACACTGGCTCGATCGCCGGCGTCGAATTCGTCTTTCACGTCTTCGCTCGAACGAGCCATTCCTTCGGAAATCATTGAACGCTCGAACATCGCGCGGGCAACGGCAATGAGCTAACGGCCATTAGCTCGAGTCGCGCTCGCCGTGCCGACGTCAACACTTGTGGCGAGCGACGCGCTCGGAGAACTAACTCGTTTGCGCCGACGGTTTGTAGATAATAGGGCGATTCGGTCATTGATACCGCGCTCTCACGAAGTTGAGTCTTCGACGGCGCCAAAGTCACGGCCGCGACGTCGAACGCAATCGCAGAGCGATCGATGAGCAGATCTGTTGTCACGCGATCGGGGCAATGCGTAACTCGGAAGTTTGCGACGCGACCTCTCGACCGCGTTGACGCCACGCACACCGGTGCTTCGCTCGATCCACCCATTTCGAATCCTTAACCCGTAGCGACCGGCGAGTGCCGGCGAAGCAAGAGGCAAGGTCTGGGCGTCTTCGCTCCAAAGAGTAAGACGCTCGATGCGATATGTCAATAGTTGCGGAGGATCTTCGTCCCGGACCGCGTCGCTGCGCATTAACAAGCAGCACATGAGAGAACTCAGGTCCAGAATCGGGCGAGCGTGAGGTGTCTCGCTTCGACGCTCGGGTGGCGCCAACGATGCGGTGCTCTCCTCGCTCAGTAGAAACCAACGTGAACAGCGGACGAAATCGGTCGAGTTCCCTCAAAGGTGACGAACGTAGCTCACCTATCGCGCTCGCGAGTTCCGTCGCCAGTCTTCTAGATCATGCGCAAAGAATGGGAGGTGCTGAAGGCAGACCTTAGTAAAAGATTCCGCCTAGACCCCCGACGTACGACTAAGAGTGACGTCTTCGAACGCGAATAGCAACTTCACGCCGACGGCGAGACTTCATCGTGAAACGGCCCGGCGTAGTCGTGCGCGACGAGACATCGTTGGATCTGCTCGAACGCGAGGATGCACTTCCCGGTCAACGTGCGGTCACGCTTTTCGCGCCAATGAAGAGCTGACGAGTCCGTTGACATATCGCATCGAGCGTTTTACGCTTCGAAACGAAGACGCCGAGACCCCGCTTCCTTCCTAGGTGAATGCTTCTCTCAGAGCGAGGACGGTGTACGCGGTGTCGATGACGGAGTCCGAATCAATCAGCACCCTCACACCGGCGCGCTCCCCGGATTCGCCCGTGGCGCACCGAACGAGTCCGTTTACCCGCAACACAAGAAGCGATGAGTGCGTGATTGCACTTCGAATGATCTCCGACGACAACGAACGCGATGCGAGTCTGGACGCGCTGCGTGGGGTTCGCTCGGCACGAGTTCTCACGTGATTCAACATCCGGCGTTTACCGTTGAACAGTGGTGCCTTCGCGAAACCGAATTGGACCTTGACGTCCTGGCCCAGACCGAGTCGCTGCTTGCGTTGTCCAATGGACACATTGGCTGGCGGGGCAATCTTGATGAAGGTGACCCGCACGGTTTGTCAGGCTCTTATCTGAACGGCGTACACGAACTTCTACCGCTGCCCTACGCCGAAGCCGGTTACGGCTACCCCGAGCGAGATCAGGTCATGATTAACGTCACCGACGGAAAGGTGATTCGACTCGTGGTCGACGACGAACCATTCGACATTCGCTACGGCGAGTTACACAGTCACGAACGCGTCTTGGATTTTCGCGACGGAGTTCTCCGACGTCGCGCCGAGTGGTCGTCGCCGTCTGGTCGAAGGGTGCGGGTAACCACGACTCACCTGGTATCGCTGGTCCAGCGTTCCGTGGCTGCGGTCAGGTACGAGGTCGAAGCGATCGACTCTCCGGCGGGTATCGTTGTCCAGTCCGAGTTGGTCACGAACGAACCGGCACCGCCCGTGAGCGGTGATCCACGCGCCTCGACGGTCTTAGAAGATCCGTGGCGAGCGATGGATCACGCCAGCGAGGGGACTCGATGTGAGTTGGTACATCGCACCACGCGTAGCGAACTCACGATGGCGGTCGCGATGGATCACGTCATCGACGGACCACCCTCAATGGAAGTTCTCGCTGAAAGCTCCGAGGACCTCGGTCGCGTAACGATCACGGTCACCCTCGAGCCAGGACAGCGTCTGACGCTGGTCAAGTACGTGACGTACGGCTGGTCGGCCCAGCGATCGAAGGAGGCCCTCCGCGATCAAGTTGACGCCGCCCTCGTCGTCGCCTCACGCACCGGATGGGAAGGACTAGTGACGGAACAGCGCCGGTTCTTGGACGATTTTTGGGATCGGGCGGACGTCGAAATCGACGGCGACGACGAGATCCAGCAAGCTGTGCGCTTCTCGCTCTTTCACGTGTTGCAGTCGGGAGCTCGCGGTGAACGTCGGGCGATTCCCGCCAAAGGTCTCACCGGCACCGGGTACGACGGACACGCGTTCTGGGATAGTGAGACGTTCGTGTTATCGGTACTCACGTACACCATGCCCGATGCCGTCGCGCACGCGTTGACGTGGCGTTACGACACGCTCGCAGTGGGGAAGAAGCGAGCGGCTTACCTCGGTTTCAAGGGTGCGATGTTCCCCTGGCGCACGATCACGGGTGAGGCATGCTCCGCCTACTGGCCGGCGGGAACGGCGGCGTTTCACGTCAACGCCGACGTCGCCGACGCCGTCGCTCGCTACGTCCACGCGAGCGCCGACGAGAAGTTTGAGCGAGGCGTTGGCCTCGAACTACTGAGCGAAACGGCGAGACTGTGGTACTCGCTCGGCCACTTTGATCGCGAAGGAGCATTCCGAATCGACGGAGTGACTGGACCCGACGAGTACAGCGCGATCGGTGACAACAACATCTACACCAACCTCATGGCGCAGAGGAATCTTCGAGCCGCGTCCGACGCGGCAGAGCGTCACCGCGACGCGTCGCGCGCCCTCGGGATCGAAGAGGCGGAGATCGTCGACTGGCGCCGCGCCGCTGACGCCACGATGATTCCTTTTGACTCGGTCCTCGGAGTTCATTCGCAGTCCGAGCGCTTTACCGATCACCAGGTCTGGGACTTCGTCACCACTCCGAGCGACCAGTACCCGCTCTTCTTGCACTTTCCGTACTTTGACCTCTACCGCAAGCAAGTCATCAAGCAGGCCGACCTGGTGTTGGCGATGTACTTGCGAGGTGACGCGTTTACCCTCGAACAGAAGAGACGCAACTTCGAGTACTACGAGAAGCTCACCGTGCGCGATTCGTCACTCTCGGCCTGCTGCCAAGCGGTAATCGCGGCCGAGGTTGGCCACGTGGCATTGGCCTATGACTACTTGGGCGAAGCCGCGATGATGGACTTGAAGAATCTCGAACACGACACTCGCGATGGCCTGCACGTGGCCTCTTTGGCGGGCACGTGGATCACCCTGGTGGCTGGATTTGGAGGGATGCGCGAAGAGAACGACACCCTGGCATTCGCCCCCCGCCTGCCCGCAGGGATTACTCGACTAGCTTTCAACCTCGAGTTTCGCGGTCGACGTCTTCACGTCGAGACGACGCCTTTGACGACGACCTACGTCTTGCGACGCGGCGACGATCTGGAAATCTTTCACTTTGACACGGCAGTGACCGTGTCGACGAAGCGCCCCACCGTCTGCGAGTCGACGAGCGACGGGCGGCCGCGTTCGTCGCTTTCGACGCCAAGCCAACCCTTCGGGCGAGCGCCCCGGCACCGCGTCGTTAACAGTTCTCACGAGCACCAGGAGGCATCATGAGCGCGCATCAAGAAAAGCACCACGCCAAGGACGTCGACCTCAACGCCCACGACGCGTGGCTGTTCGACATGGACGGCGTACTCACGAACACCGCGTCCGTGCACTCCGCGGCGTGGAAGCAGACGTTCGACGAGTTCTTGAAGGCGGAATCCACGCGCACCGGGAAGACGTACGCGCCGTTCAACGCCGAGGGTGACTACGAGAAGTACGTCGACGGTGAGCCTCGTGACGACGGTGTGCGTAACCTCCTCACGGCGCGCAACGTCAAGCTTCCCGAGGGTGCCGACGACGACTCACCCGGCGCGCGCACCATCAAGGGAGTAGGTAACCGTAAGAACGAGCTCTTTCTAAAGGCGATGAAGAAAGACGGGGTGATAGTCTTCGACGGTGCACTGGTGCTGGTGAACGAACTTCGAGAGCGTGGAGTCAAAGTCGCCGTGGTGTCAGCCAGCGAAAACACCAAGACGGCGTTGGAAGAGGCGGGAATCATCGACCTCTTTGACGCCATCGTCGACGGGCATGTTGTCAAAGATCTCGATCTGAAAGGGAAGCCCGCGCCCGACAGCTACCTTCAAGGAGCGAAAATTCTCGACGTCGAGGCGAGTAACGCCGTCGTAGTGGAGGACGCCCTCGCCGGTGTCGAGGCGGGCGGGGCCGGTCACTTTGGATTGGTTATCGGAGTTGACCACCACGACGCGCCTGGTACACGCGACTACGCAGACGAACTTCGCGCCCGCGGTGCCGACGTCGTGGTGACGAATCTCACCGAGTTAGTGACCGACGGATCGTCGTCCGTCGGAAAGAAGTCGAGGTAGTCACGTCGAAAGAGGTCTATCTCGATTACTGTAACGTCCGCGCGCCACGTCGGGCGCCGAGAACTATCGATCACAGGTAGGCAACTCGCTCGACCCTTCGAATTGGCTAGGCACCGGTGGCCTCTCACCGCGGGCAAAAGCCAGTTACGGCCGTCGGGCTGGAGGGCCCAAGAAATGATTGAGCCCAGTGGTGAAGCTCGCGGCTCAGCGTTTTGCGACGCATCCGTAACATTCGGTCCTTAACCTCCTTCGACCCTGAGGATGCTGGGCGTCGTCGTAAAGTCGCCAAGAGTTCGTCCGCCGGCGCCCCAGTTGGACGCACTCTTGTAAACAGCCACTCGCGGGGTCTCTCCCCCTGCCGATTCGTCGGGATCGACGGGCTCAGTCACCGCTGTCGCGTTCGATAAAGGGGGCGTCAAAGGCATAGATCAAGGCGCGAAGGTGTACCGTCACAATGGACTAACGCATCGTACTACGATGCTATCGTGGCACGAGTGAAACTAGGGGACGAGAGTTACACTCGATTGCTGGCCCTACGAACGGGGATGCGGCGCTTCGAACACTGGAGCGAACAACAAGCGCGGGCGGCCGGGCTCACTGCTGCCCAACATCAACTCCTGCTCGCCGTTCGCGGACACGGCGATTCGAGGGGACCCACGGTCGGCGAAGTCGCTGACTATCTACTTCTGCGTCATCACTCGGCGGTCGGGCTCATTGACCGAGCGGAAGCTGCGAGGCTGATCATTCGTACGAGAGACGACGACGATCATCGCATAGTTAGGCTCCGCCTCAGCGCGGACGGCGCGAAGCGACTCGAGCGACTTTCGGCCCTTCACGTCGAAGAACTCAGACATCTTGGCGCCCCGTTTCCTAACTCGTGGGGCGAGTTAGGTCCGACACAACAAACTAACGGCTTGACGAGTTCACCGGCAACGTTGCCGTGACCGCGTCATCAGGATTCGAGTCATCGACGTGACTGGCCAGCACGTTTCGGGGGTGATCACTGCCAACGGCGCTGACCCTTGCTCACCAGCATGAGGCGGGCGATCACCGGCTACCACCAAGACAGTGACGGCGATTGGGTCGCCGAACTCGCCTGCGGTCATAACCAGCACGTCCGACACCGCCCACCATTTCAAGAACGTCTCTGGGTGCTCAGTACGGCTGGAAGGGATGAGCGACTCGGAACGCCGCTGGAGTGTCCGCTGTGCGAACGAGCCGAACCACCGGAGGGTCTTCGATTCGCTTTTTCCAGTCCCGACTGGAACGAGCACACTCTGCCTCCCGCGTTACGCCGTGCTCACCGACTCGCCGCCGGTACCTGGGGGCGGATCATCGTGCACGACGGTGCTCTGCATTTCTCAATGGTCAGTGACCCGCCTCTCGTCGTCGAGTTAACACATGGTGCCGTCCAATCGATTCCCCCCGAGATCGACCACGAGGTGTCTCCCCTCGGACATGTTCGTTTCTCCATTGACTTTCTCACCGTCAATCTGCGCCACGCGGGCGCCGAGCAATCGGATCCGTTGGCCCGAGCACCACTGTCGACGTCGGAGCAAGGGGGCGACCCTGCGTGCTGGGCGAGACTGCTCTGTCTCGAGTGTGGCGTCGTACTCGACGACGGCGATCACCGTCCAGGCTGTGTCCAATCGGCTGACCACGAACCCCCTTCGGCCGACACGAGATGAAAGAAGCATCGCTCGCCACGTCTTAGCAGCACCCTGGGCCCTAGCAGCCCAATTCTCAACGCACTCAACGAGGGCGTAGCGGGCGGGCGTCTTGCGGCGACGGTCTCCGCGGGCGGCGGACTCGGCATGATCGGCGTGTGGAGCGCGGGCACGGTGACCTATCTCAACGCAGAGGTCTTCATCCGAATTCGCCGTGAGCCACCGATGTGCACTGAGGGCAGAAGTCCTGAATTGAGAGGTTCGTAGAGCTTGGAACGATTGATGGCCAAACCTGACTCGCCTCCGTCACCCTTAGGAGGAGTTTCGTAGGACTGAACGCTTGATTTACCAATACGGGGACCTCTCCGCGAGTGTGACGCGACCACGCGGTCGTGCGGTTCGCGCTTACGACTTCGATGGCCTCGGCGAGAAGGTTCAACGTCGACGTCCAGTTCGATAACGTCGAGCTCCCGATCGGCGTTCGCCTGAAAAGTAAACACGGGTCGGTTTTCGTCGTTTCGACTTTCCCACCACTGCTCGATCGCAACGTGCAGGGCAGAGCGATCAATGAGAATTGGCACCTCATTCTCCCCTACGAAGAGCGCCAGCGTGGGCGCTCCCTCAAAATCCTCGAGAAACATCCGGCGCTTCGCTCACGACAATGGATCTTCGGTCTCCAGTGACGCAAGCTCTTCAAAGCTTGGATCCTCATTGTCTTTGGTTGCAGTGGTCGTTGCCCTCGACAGATGCTTCGGCCCTACGTGCGTCCGAAAAGGGAACCACGAGAGACTTCTTTGTCTTCTTGTCAGGCACGCTCTTCATAAATCCTCCGCTCCCAGTTAAAAGGTCCTGCGTTAACCGACACGATCGTGGTGTCGCCACTTAGGGTTCAGCGCCGCGCACGAGCATCGCGGGGCTGCTCGGCCGGCGCACACGTTGGCTACTTACATCCTGCCCAGGTGAGAGTAGCGGCTCGCCCACCCGAAGAGAGCGTTGAAATTTGCTGGTGAATTCTCAGATTTCTTGACGTTACTGTCGGTGTTGCTGACGGGACGCCCTTTCGGATTATGTAAGGAGCAGCCAATGCCGCTAAATTCGAATCACTTCGATGTCGACTTGGAGTGCCCTGTACACCGGGATGGCTCGTGCATCGCGCGTGAGTAGGACCAGACCGCTCTCGGCTGCCGCGGCCCCAACGAGCGCGTCGTACACTGATCCACCGGCGATTCCGAGGCTCGCGAATTTCGGCAAGAGCGCCTCGGCGACCGACGCTGTCAGGTACTTAATTGATGGAAAATTCGCGCGCAGCAGTCGCACGACTACTTCAGGCGATCGGCGAGCGGGCGGGGGCAGACGGGTCAGGACCGAGAATGTCTCGAACGCGGCGTGACCCGCCAAACCCAAGCTGCGGTTCCCAATGGTGCGCAGTGTGACGGCGTGGTGCTCGTGATCCTCGACGACAACGGCAACCGCCACGCTCGTGTCAACGAGCACGTCCACTCGATTACTTTTGGTCGGCATCCCTGAGCTCCTGAACAGACTCACTAGTGATAGTGGCGTTAGAAGTGGGTATGACGAGGCGACCTTCTTTCTCAACGAGCGCGTCGTCGAAGACGGGCTCGACGCGAAGTGAGGCGCCATCGGCCGTGATTTCAACTTCACCCGATTGAAGTCCCAGCCGGTCCCGAAGCGCCTTCGGAACGACCAGTCGACCTGCCTTATCAATGGTTGTTTTCATGCCATTAATATACCATATGAATGGCACATAAGCGATCCCGATCACAGAGGTAACGGCGTCCTACATCAGCGCGGGGAGCATTGCACGTATTTTTCGGCATTGCTGACGGCGCTGCTGACGAAATTTTTTCAATGCCTTTGTGGATTACGCAATGGGTCGCGCAAAGGACTGCCCATGAGCTTCATTGCCTAGTAAATCCTTCTTCATTTGCTGACCGCGTTGCTGACGGGATGTGGGTTCACTTCGGAGACCCGACGTGACCGTTCTGCAACCTTCCACTGGCGGTTGAGAGGATGAGTGAGTCTGGTGTCAGAAACCCGAAGCAAAAGATCTGAAACCGTGCATTGCTGGTTTACTGAGCCGAGAACTGTCCATCGCAATATTCCTGGAATCTTGTCCCAAGGCTCGTCCCACTCAACCCGTCGCCTCGGACGGAATGATGCACTGATCCAATTGTGCTCCGTGCGGTTGTCGCGTTGCGTCGGCTCCCACACTTATCACTGTGATAGAAGTTCCCGGAAGGACAGAGCGGGGTGCCGTGTCAAAACTGCACGAGGTGCTGAACGATGAGTTGGTGTCAAATCGTACGATCGACTTCTTCTCGTTTGTGTAGACCGATACAACTGTCCCGTGCATGATCAACACCGCCGTTCTGTAGTCGCTGAAGAACTGATCACTCTTCATCGCTTCCGCAACTTGAGTTGGAGTCACCCATTCAAGTGTCACGTCCTTTAGAGATTGAAGGTCACCTATCCAATAGGCAACGGCGGAGACCCCCACCAACACAATTGAAGTCAGAACGATAAAGAAGAGGGCTCTAGCCTTTGACACGACCATCACCCTATAGATGACCTACCAGCGCCGTTCGCAATGATCGAAATGTCCATTCGATGGTGACAGAATCAGACGTCGGAGTAGAGCTAGGAATTTTATGTTGACCGGTTCAAATTGAGGATCCGACTCCAAAGAAATGTCACGATGCACTGGCTGTCTCGTGCCCCTTGCGACTTGTTCGTCGACGGAGACCTGCCGCATCAGGTCTGGTACCGAGACCTGGCGGTTGGTTAATTATGTCGGCCTGGGGTCGGAGACCCGACGTGACGTCGCCGGGCCGGCATCGCCACCAGATCGACCACGCAGAGGCGTGCAATCGCGAATTGTTTATTCTGGTATATACTAGAAATCTAAGTGTGGCACCTGTGACCTCCCGAGGAGATTCGTGGACGCAAACGACATCCAACTCGAGGCCCGGGCCCTCGGCGACCCGACCCGCTACCGCCTGTTCCGCTATATCGTCGACGCCGACCGGCCGGTTGGAGTGGCGGAACTCACCGAGTACGTGGGGCTGAATCACAACGCGGTGCGCCAGCATCTCGCCGTACTGAAAGAGGTCGACCTCGTCAGTGAAGAGGTGGAGAGGCGCGACGTCGCGGGGCGTCCACGTCTGCTCTACCGCTTGCACCCCGAGGCGGCCGGCAAGTGGGCGACGCCGGGGCCGTACGCGTGGCTGGCCGCATTGCTCAGTAGGGCCCTGAAGAACGACTTGAGTCCGTACGAAGTCGGTCGTCAAGCTGGCCTCGAACGAGGGCGCCAACATTTCGAGCAGGGAGATTCCGTCGAGACCCTCGAGGGCGAGTTGATCGGGAGTGGCTTTCGCCCGACCCGCAGCGAGCGGGGCCGTCAGGTTACCTTCGTTCTAGGGCGCTGTCCGTTCGAAGATGTGGCGGCCGGCGACCGCACCACGGTCTGCCAACTCCACCTCGGCCTCGCCGAGGGTCTCGCCGAGGGCCTTGGCGACGTAACGGTGGACCGCCTCACCGCCAAGGAGCCCCACCGGGCGGGTTGTCGCCTCGTTCTTGAGCGCGATCTCGTATCGAGACAGACGTAAGCACGAACGCACGCAACGGCGAATCGGAAACCCACTATCACGCTCGCGGTCTACGAGTCGTTCAACTATCCCTCGAGCCTGACCGCCAACAGTCGAATAGACCGATTGCTGACGTCTGTCGCCGATATCAAGTGTCGCGCGGTCGTCCACGAGCCTGGTGTGGCGACCTCAGGCAAGTCGGTGAATGGTGCGCTCTCGACATCCTTCGATCGAGACCTCAACGAGATTCGGAGCCTCCTGCTCGGCGCAGCAACGTTCGAGGTCGCACGCCCGACCATCCAGACCGCCGCGACAGTAGCCATGACGTCCCGCGAGCGGCGAACTCGGGCGTCCCACCCGGTCCGGTCTGAGTTAATTGCTCGCCTGAGCCAACAACGTCCGGCTCAAATGATGGACTTCCACACACCGCGTGGCGCACCGCACCTCGAGTGAATCCGTGAGTCAGCGAGTCATGATCCACGCCGCCAGAATGACGATGGCCAGCGTGATCAGAGCCATCAGCCCACGGATAGTGTTGGCCAACCGCCGACCACGGTGCAACGAGTTCGCTGCTGAACTATCGGCCGGGTTCGCAATCATGATCCGGCGAAGTCTCGTCATCGCCCGAGCCTGGCGCATGCCAAAGATCGTCGCCACGAGCAACACCCCCGCGAGCGAGAGCGCGGCGTCGATCGTTCTCGACGACGACAGCGACGGCCACGAAAGCGCGAGTCCGACCGCAATGGTAACGAGCAGCGCGGTCGTGCCGAGGACGCTGTAGCGACGGCCGACTGAACGGAAGAACGCCACCTGCGTGGCCTCATCCAGGACTTCTCGGGCCACCTTGGCGACTACGGCGATGCAAACCATGCCACCCACCCAGATGGACGCGGCGATCAACTCAACGGCTACGAGTGGCGCGTTCACTGCCAGCAACTTGCTCCGCCTTAGGATGGGTGATATGGTTTATCTAGTATAGCCTAGATAAATAAGTCACCGTGATCCGCGAGGTTCGTCCGATCACGCGGCGATCGGAGCGAGGGGTTGAATGCCATGACGATCACCCAGGTCGAAGCCCTCGACGCGATGTTGCAACACCACCGCACGCTGGTGGAAGACGTCGATAGCCGAATTACCGCCGTCGCCGAGGCCGTCGGCCGTGGTACTCCCTATGGACCCGCGGTTGGCGCACTCGTTGCCTACTTTGCGGAGGAAGTGCTCCCTCACGCCGTGGCCGAGGAGAGCTCCCTCTATCGCGCCGCCGGAGTTCGTGCGGACCTCGCTAACACGGTGAACGGGATGATCGCCGAGCACCGGGTGCTCGCCTCGGCAGTCGAATCTCTGGCTGACGCCCCCACGGCCCATGCGGCCCTCGTTCAAGCCACGCAGATCGGTACGTTCTTCACCGCGCACGTCGAGAAGGAGAACGAACTGCTGCTTCCCGCTCTGCTCGAGGACAACGACGTGGACCTGGTGGAGTTGTTGGCGCAAATGCACCGTCTGACTGAAACAGCCGCGCACGGCTCGCGCCCCGATGACGCGGCACGCACCGATCCCGACCCCGAGGCCGCGGTGCTGTCGCTGCTGTTGCACGCAGCGAACGAGCTGGCCGACGCGGGCCGTGCCGACCGGGCGTGCAAGTTAGCCGCCTCGGCGTGGGCCGCTCTTCGGACCTCACGGCCGGATCTCGCCGTGAAGACCACGGCCAGCCTGCACCGATTGGCCCGGTCGATAGCCAGTGAGCCGATCGCAGTGCGCTCGCGAGTAGATGGCGCTAACGCGAGCGCGCTTCGTGAACTCGACGTGCGCCCCCTGGCGCCCGCCCAACGTCACGAGACAATCTTTGCCGAGTTTCACGCACTCGCCCCCGGAATGAGTTACGTGCTCGTCAACGACCACGATCCCAAGCCGCTGCGATACCAGTTCGAGGCCGAACACGCCGGCGAATTCACCTGGGACGCGATTGAGTCCGGACCCGAGGTCTGGCGGGTAAATATCGGGAGACCGTCATCGAGCCTCGCGATCGCCCATGAACCGAACGCGTCCGAAGGTTCCACAGTGCAGGATCTCGACGTGCGGATCCTCCCCCACGGACAGCGCCACGAAGTGATCTTTTCCACCTACGATCACCTTGTCTCGGGCGAAGGGTTCGTGATAGTTAACGACCACGACCCTCAACCGCTTCGCTACCAGTTCGAAGCCCAGCACGCCGGCGAATTTACGTGGGACTACCTGGAATCCGGTCCGAAGTTGTGGCGAGTACGCATTGGCAGGCTATCCGTTTCACCCACAATCTGAGAGTTGTCATCTCGACTCCGGCGGCGCCCGGGAACTTCAAGACCGCTCTCGTAGCTCGCACGTACCCGAGGACCGCCGTCAAGTGATCGGGCAGAAAGTTCAGGTCCGCAGACCGCGCCACATTGCAACCGCCCAACGAGACCCGGGCGCCCACCCGTTTCTCTGCGAGACCTGTCTCCGTACAGCGCTACCGCGATAGGCCCGCGCGCCGTTTCGAGATCAGCGAGTTGTCGAGGCACCTTGATCAATGACGCGCTCGGGCCTCGCGCTTCGCAGCAGGCGCAGCGCTGGCACTGACAAATTGATCAGCACGCACAGTCCGGTAATGACCAGCAGAACTCCCCCGACCGCGAGGGCACTGGAGATAGACGCGGCAAATCCGAGGCACACCGCGCCAACGCCCGTCGTGCTGAGCCCGTAGACAATGGCGGCCCAGCGATGGTCGTATAGATCAGCGAACATAAACTGCGTGCCGTCCGCTTTCTCGTTGACGCCGCGTCCGCGCAGGGCCGACCACAGGATGAAGGGCACGACCTTGTGTGCGTGGCCCACCAGAGCCACCAGCAGCCAGCCCCCGATTGCGGCGACCGCGGCCGCCGTCAAGGCGACGCCGAGATGGTGATGATGCCCGATCGTTAACGCCGCTGCGAGGGCGAGGGCGGCGCCAGCGACTAGCCAGAACGCTGACGTGAGTACGAAGAGCAGGTGCAGGTCCGCCTTTCGGCGGCGATGTCGAACGTGCATCAACAGCGAGTACAGGTGCGCACCGAGACCGGTAGCCAGAACCACCGCACCGAGCCACGCGAGCCACTCCACGTTAAAGAGCAGGCCCGCGGAGAGCAAGACCACTCCGCCCGCGATGGCCCACACCGCGATCCACGACGATCGCCGTCGACCTGGAACATGGGCCAGCAGGAACATCGGCCAGAGCTTTTCTGCCACGCTGACGTAGCTAAGACCGAGCCAGCCGAACATTCCGATAACCGCGTGGGCCAGAACCACGTGGCCGTTGAGATCAAACCAGTTGCCGCTGCGGTCGACGACGTAGACGATCCCGTAGCAGGCGGTCAGCGCGAAACCACCGATAGCGAGGCGCAGCCCCGTAACTGGTGCCCCTTTACCCCGCACCGACAGCGGCGGGATGATATTCACTACGAGGAGCGTGACAGCCAGACCGGCGAAGAACCCTCCGGCCTCAACGAAGATCTGTCGTTCGGTGCCGAAGCCCAGCGGAAGCAGCCACGCTCCAGCGAGCCAACTCAGGAATGTTGCGCGTGAGAGTCGCACCGAGCGCATCGGCCGTTGGGTAATCACCGGAGTGAACTGGTGCAGGGCACCCAGCACCCCCATTGACAGGGTCGCCAGCATTGCCAGATGCGCGGCGGCCACCACTTGGTCGTCGGTCGGATCGACCATGCTGTAGCCGCGAGACCAGATGAGCGTCGCGCCGCACGCCATCAGGCCCAGGGCGGCGGCAACGAGAAAACTCAAGGGCACCGACGGTGGCGGGATGGCGCTCGGAAGTCCGGGTGGGCGCCCTCGCCACCCGCCCTCGCTCGGCGACGGCGCGGACTCAGAGACCACGGCTACTCATCCGCGTGACATCGACGTCCATAGAGGCCGCCGAGGCTTCAACGCCGAGTCGAACAGATTTGGGTCGCTGCCTGGGCCGAGCGTACGATCTGCGAACTGCGCACTCGACGTTGGGTGCACTTTGGTGACGCCATGGTCTACAGGACCGAGACCGGTCGAAAGCGGGCTACCCGCTTTGGCTTCATGGAGACCCGACGGCGCCCAAAGCGCCACGACGGTGTTGGCACCGACGTCGTGACCGATCAGGTCGCCAGGCACGTCGGTACTCTTCGCCCCGTGATGACCTCCCCGACTAAGCATGGTATAACTCTAGTAGTGAACAGAATAACCACGTCGGCACGTAGGTTGTCGCAGGAGGAGGTTCAGCATGGCTACGGTTGACGCACGCCCGCTCATCGCCGCAGGTGAGGAGCCATTCGACCTCATCATGGCCGCGGTCGCGGCCCTTGACACGCAGGAGGAACTGGTGGTCCTGGCGCCGTTCGAACCGGTTCCGCTCGAAGGTGTCCTGGGTGCACAGGGATTCTCGTACGAGGCGCAGGAGATCGGTGCGGGCGACTGGCGGGTCACCTTTCGGAGGCAGTCATGACCGGCGACGACCAGACGAGAGATCCAGATGACTCCGAATCAACTCGGGCCGAGACGCCAGTAGGCAACGCTGTTGACGCGGCGTGGGAGGCGCTGCGATCCGTCTACGACCCCGAGCTGTACCTTGACGTGGTATCCCTCGGCCTGATCTACGACATTCGTGAGGCGGACGGTACCGTCTTGGTCGAAATGACCCTCACCACGCCTGGTTGCCCGGCGTCGGAGAGCCTGTCGGAGATGGTCCGAGCCGCAACCCAGCAGTGCGTGGGGAGCTCGACGGTCGTGGACGTGCGCGTCGTGTGGGACCCTCCGTGGAGCCCGGCGCTCATAGACAGGGAAGCGGCTGCAGCAATGGGATTTCGGATTCGGTGATGATCTCACCTGCGCTGCTCTGCCCGTCCGGGATAAGTGATCGGTCGCTGCCCTTTGGACCTAGCCTTCGAGCCAATTGGAACGCAAGCGCGGGTACGTAGTGGATCGAGACGTGCGTATTGTCCGTGTCTACGACGACACCCGGCGCGAGGGCGATGACGACCGAGCTCTCGTCGATCGACTAGGGCCTCGCGGCAAGTCGAAGGGCGAAGTGGATCTCGATGAATGGACTAAAGACGCCACACCCAGCACCGACCTGCGGCGCTGGTACCGACACGACCCGGAGCTTCGCGGAGTTCACCCGACGCTACCGGGCGGAACTCGCGTTGCCACCCGCGACGGACGTCGTATCGAAACTTCGTGAGACCAGCAAGGTGCGATCTCTCGTCTTCCTTAGCGCAACTCGTGACGTCGAGCGTTCCCGGGCAACGGTGCTGCGCGGCGTCATCGTGAGCGCCAATGGCTCGTAAATCGTCAGCGTCACCTGGACTCACCACCATTGTCCGGCGCAGTGGCGCGGGATGCGGTACCCACTTTTATTTCAACGTTCCAAGGGAGACTAGATGAAGACCGCCGTTCACGGAATGCCCCGTATCGGGCACGACCGGGCCCTCAAGTGGGCGCTCGAAGGCTACTGGGCCGAAACGGTGAGCGACACGCAACTCGACGAGGTCGCGTTCTCAATTCGCAGGCGTAACTGGATGAGCATGGCCGCCGCCAAGGTCGACTTTATCCCCTCGAACGACTTCTCCCTGTACGACCACGTGCTCGACGCCGCGGTCATGGTTGGGGCCATCGCGCCGCGATTCGCCAGTGCCGGTGGGACGATTGACCGATCACGTTACTTCGCGATGGCCCGTGGAGGCGAGGTCGACGGGAAGGCTGTCGCCCCCCTCGACCTGACCAAATGGTTTGACACCAACTATCACCATCTAGTGCCCGAATTCGGTTCGGACGCAGCGTTCGCCCCAGACGCCACCAAAGTACGTAACGAGTTGGCCGAAGCCACCGCACTCGGTATCCTCACCACCCCAGTACTCCTCGGCCCGATGACCCTCGTGCTACGCAGCGCCTCTGCGCACGGCGGTGTTGACGTGTTGGAACTGCTCGATCCCCTCGTCGACGCGTACTGTGAGGTTTTGTCCCAGCTCGAGGGCGGCGCCGCGTGGGTACGTTTTGACGAGCCTGCTCTGGTCGAAGAGCGCAGCGCCGAAGAGCTCGACGCACTGCGTCGGGTCTACCGGCGCTTGGGCGATCACGCCACTCGACCGAAGATCGCGCTGTCGACGTACTTCGGTCACTTGGGGCCAACCATGGGGGCGGTGCGAGATCTGCCGGTCGAAGCGGTGGGCCTCGACTTCTGTCGAGGGCGCGAGAATCTTGAGCTGCTGCGCTCCGGAGGTGGCCTCGGGGACAAGGTTCTCTTCGCGGGACTGGTGGACGGGCGCAATATCTGGTCGAACGAACTGCACACCAGTCTCGACCTACTCGATGAGCTCACCGAACTCGCCACCGAGATCGTCGTGTCCACGTCGTGCTCACTGCTGCACGTGCCGTTGGGTCGTGCAACCGATGAGAACATCGACCACGAGGTCCGCCCCTGGCTCGCGTTCGCCGACGACAAGCTCGACGAGCTGGCGGTACTGGCCCTCGGGGCGAGCGAGGGTCGCGGTGTCATCAGCGACGAGCTCGACGCCAATCGCGAGCGTTCGGCGGAGCGACGCAACTCGGCGCGCGTCACCAACCACGTGATCCGTCAGCGAGTCGCGACCTTTGCCGACCTGGATCCTCGCCGGAGTGAGGGCTTCGCCGAACGGGCGATCGACCAGCGCGCTCAGTTGGCACTCCCCCTCTTGCCAACCACCACCATCGGTTCGTTTCCCCAAACCTCGGAACTTCGTCGGGCGCGTGCGTCGTGGCGCGCCGGAAACCTCGATGATGCTGGCTACGACGCCGTACTGCGCGCGGAGATCGATCACGTGCTCAACGTCCAAGAGGAGATCGGACTCGACGTCCTCGTGCACGGAGAACCCGAGCGCAACGACATGGTTCGCTACTTCGCCGAACAGCTCAGTGGGTTCGCGGTCGCCGACGAGGGGTGGGTGCAGTCCTACGGATCGCGGTGCGTGCGACCCCCGATTCTCTTCGGCGACGTGGCGCGCCGCAGTCCGATGACCCTCACATGGACGCGGTACGCCCAGTCGCGGACGTCCAAGCCGGTCAAGGGCATGCTGACCGGACCGATCACCATGCTGCGGTGGTCGTTCGTGCGAGATGACCAGCCCGAGCGCGATACCGCCGATCAATTGGCATTGGCGATCCGCGACGAGCTGGTGGATCTCCAGGCGGCCGGGATCTCCATTATCCAGGTTGACGAGCCCGCCTTGCGTGAGGGGCTGCCCCTGCGCTCTAATGAGCGTCCGCAGTATCTGGCGTGGGCCACTCGCGCGTTCCGACTGATCACGTCCGCGGCGGCCGGCGCCACGCAGGTACACACGCATATGTGTTACGTGGAACTGGGCGACATTGTTCGGGCGCTAGACGAATTGGACGTCGACGTTCTGTCCTTCGAGTCGGCGCGATCGGACATGGCTTCCGTCGAGGTGCTGCACGACGCCTCATATCAGGGCGGCGTGGGGCCGGGCGTCTACGACGTGCACTCACCGTGGGTTCCCGAGGTCGCCGCGATCGAGGAGCTCCTTCGCCGGGCCGTCGAGGGTCTCGGGCCCGACCGGTTGTGGGCGAATCCCGACTGTGGCCTCAAGACCCGCCCCTACGCGCAGGTCCTTCCGGCGCTCGATCACCTGGTGACGGCGGCGCGTCGTCTGCGAGCCGAGTTGGGCAACGGTGCAACGCCGTCAGGCGCCGATATCGACGGCGTTGGTAGCGAAACTCCCTCCGGCCCGTAACCCATGAGCTCGAATGGGTTCCCTCAACGGTGGCTCGCGCCGGACCCCGGTGGACTATGGCTGGTGGCGACGGTCGTCGGAGTTCGCGCCGAGGGTCGCGACGCCACGACGCTGCTCTTGGAACTACCAGAGCCGGTGGACTTCGTCGCCGGGCAGTACTTCCCCGTGCGGCTGCGGGTCGACGCCGCGCCGGGGGTCGTCGAACAGGCGTATTCGGTCTCGTCATCATCGTGGCCACCGTCGTCGACGATCGAGATCACTGTTCGCGACGTCCCCGGTGGTCGCTTGTCACCCGTACTCGCGAGACGAGTGAGCGCGGGCGATCAGCTCCATCTGCACGGACCCTTTGGCGCTCTGACGTGGGACGGGGTCGACGCCAGCCCGCTCATGATGATCGGGGCCGGCAGCGGTGTGGCACCCTTCGCGTCCATCGTGCGCTCCGCGTCGGCACGCCGGTCGACGACACCAATGGCACTGCTCTGTTCAAGTCGGGATCGAACCACTGCGCTCTTTCGTGAAGCGTTGGATGAACTCGATCACCGCGAGGATCGGCTGTCGGTGATCCATACCTTCACCCGTGATCCAGAAGACCTCTCGGCTCACTACCATCGCCGCGTCGACGCGTCGATGCTCAACGAGGTGATCGGGAAACTCGGGCTGTGGGATCTGACCCCACCGTCGCTGCTGATCGCCGGCCCGCTCGAAATGGTCGCGGGAGTCCGTCAAGCCTGCGCCACCCTCGGCGTCGAGGACGAGCGCGTCAACTACGAACTCCACGCGTGAACAACGGCGCGTCCCTAGGGCTGGACCGCACCGGTACACCCTTCGAAACATGGATCACCCGACCGACGACCTGAGCCACGTACTGACACGGCAGTAGACGTTGACGACACCGACCAGACAGCGTTGACGATACGACGAGGCAAATGGGCGTGTCGCCCCCGAGCGACGACGGACGCGACACGTCCTCGTGGGTCCAAATGGAACCGGGCGGTTGAGTGATCATCCCGACGGCACCGTCCGACCGGGACGCGCTATCGACGTCGCCCGGAAGCTGCTGGGCCCTGAGGCGCGAGACCGACGCACGCCGACGTACGCCGTCGTCGGCCCGCGAGGACTCGGTGAGCGCCCGACGTGCGCCCCTACTCTTCGATGAAGATGCACTCCCCGGGGCATTCTTTGCAAGCTTCGGTCACTGCATCCTCGAATCCCGAGGGCACCTGAGCCACACCCGTCGAACCACCCGGGTCAGACTTCACGTCCGAACCCTCTTTGACGTAGGCCAGTCCGTCGTCCAGCAAAGTGAAGACCTCTGGACAGATCTCTTCACAGAGCCCGTCGCCCGTGCATAAGTCCTGATCGATCCAGACCTTCATAGTGAGACCTCCTCCATTGTTCGCCTTAGTGGCCCTGACGTCGCGACATCAGTACATCCCGAGTTCGAGACGGGCGGCGTCGGTGAGCCGACTAAGGTCCCACGGTGGGTCCCACACCAACTCCACGTCGACCTCGCTGACGCCCGGGACCATTTGAACGCGAGAGCGCGCGTCATCCTTGAGCACGTCACCCATGCCGCAACCCGGTGCCGTCATCGACATCTTGATCTCCACTCGGTGGCTTCCGTCGGCCAAGGGCTGGGCAACGCACTCGTAGATCAATCCGAGGTCGACCACGTTGATGGGAATCTCGGGGTCAAAGACCGTCTTCAGCTGTTCGATCACGCGCTCGAGATCGAAGGGGCCCGATGACGCGACGTCCTCGTCGAGCACCTCGCTCTCGAGTCCCAGCGTCCGGACGTCCTCGGCGGAGATACGCGCCAAGTAGCCGCTGTCGGTCTGGACGGTGACGGTGCCCCCGAGGGCCTGCATCACCAGCACCTGCTCACCGGCGCGCAGCGACATCCTCTGACCGCTCGGAATCAGCGTGACCTCGCAGTCATGTACGAGATCGAAGGGAGCACGACGCGCGGTGCTCAAGATCTACTACCTCGGGCACTCAGAACCGTTGACGTCAGCGCAACGGTCGCCGCGCGCCCGTAGCGAGAGTCGTCGCCACGTTCACGGGTCACCCCTCGGCACCCGCCCGCGAGGTCACCGGTCACCGGAACTTCCCTCTATCGCGAAGCCGTCAACCGAGAGCCGATCGGCGAGCAGCGTTTCGACGTGGGTGCGCAGCGACTCGGACTCGACTCGATGGAGAACCTCCAGCGCGAACGCGTGAGTGAGCAGTGCCCTCGCCGCCTCTCGGGTCACCCCTCGCGAGCGGAGGTAGAACAGAGCCTCCTCGTCGAGGGCACCGACCGCGGCGCCGTGAGTGCACTTGACGTCGTCAGTGAATATCTCGAGTCGCGGCCGAGTGTCGATCTCGGCGTACTCAGAGAGAAGCAAGTTCTTGTTGGTCTGGTTAGCGTCCGCGCCGTCAGCGCCGGGCCAGACGATGATGCGTCCATTGAACACCCCGTGGCCGTGGCCGTCCGCAATCCCCTTGTAGAGCTGATGACTAACACAGCGTGGCGCGACGTGCTCAATGAGAACGACGTTGTCATGGTGCTGATCGCCTCGCGGCCAGTACAGACCGTCAACGCTGACCCGCGAGCCTTCGCCCTCGAGTCGCACGTGAACTTCATTGCGGGCAATCTTCGAACCCAGCATCATCGAACTCGATGAAAACCGGCTGTCCGGGCCCTGACGGACGTCGAGCAACGCCAGATGGAATCCGGTGTCTGGCTCGTCTTGGATCTTGAAGTGATCGACCCGAGCCCCTTCGTCGAGGACCACGTGAACCACGGCGTTGGTCCAGGTGAGGCCGCTCGCGATTCCGGCGTGGGTCTCGACCACGCTCACTCGACTCCGGGGGCCGGCCAGAATCACCGAGCGCGGGCTGGACAAGAGAGGCGTGTCCTGGACGTCCGAGAGGAACACCAACTCAATTGGTGCGTCGACCACCGTGTCGGCCGCAATCCGAATGTAGGCACCGTCTACGGCGAGAGCAGTGTTCAGCGCGGTGAACGCGTGGTCGTACTGATCAAATGCTCGTGAGAAGACCGACTCGAGACCGGTGGCCTCCTCGGCGAGGGCCGCGGCCAGGCTCGTCACGGTGACGCCGCCTTCAAGGTCGCTCAACGACGACAGGTCAGAGACGAAGTGGCCATTGACGAACACGACACGGGTGCTCGACGGGTTGAGCGTCAACGCCGCGAGCGCGGCCGACGCGACGCGATGGCTACCTCCCGCCTCGGCTCGCTCGAACGGGACGTCCAAGAGTGCGTCGAGTCGCGTGTACTTCCAATCCTCGTCCTTGCGCGTCGGGAGTCCGTGCGTCGCCGCCCACTCGAACGACTCGCGACGTGCTTGCGCCAGCCATGTTGGACCGGAGTCACTCGGCGAGAGTCCGAGAACTGCACGTAGTTGAGCCGCGCCTGAGGTCGAGGTCGCCGGTGCCGGGTTCGTGAAGGTCACGGCGGTCACGGTGTCGCGCCCACCGACGCCGACGAGTCGACCATCCCCGCTTGGCCGAGTTCGCTGTAGCCGTACTCTTCGAGCTCGAGCGCCAGATCCTTGTCGCCCGAGCGGACTATCCGACCCCCCGCCATGACGTGAACCTGATCGGGGATGATGTAGTCAAGGAGTCGCTGATGGTGGGTGATGACAACCATGGCTCGATCGGGACTGCGCAGTTCGTTCACCCCGCTGGCGACGATCCGCAGCGCATCGATGTCGAGGCCGGAGTCGGTCTCGTCCAAGATAGCGAGCTTCGGCTCGAGAATCGACATCTGGAGAATCTCGTTGCGCTTCTTCTCGCCACCGGAGAAGCCCTCGTTGACCGATCGATTCATGAAACTCCGGTCCATTTCGACCGACTTCATCCGATCCTCCGCCAGGGCCAGGAACTGCATCACGTCAAGTTCGTCGAGCCCGCGCCGTCGGCGCAACGAATTGAGCGCCGTACGTAAGAAGTACAGGTTGCCCACGCCGGGGATCTCTACCGGGTGCTGGAAGGCGAGAAAGACGCCGGACGCGGCCCGGTCCTCGGGCGACAGTGCCAGCAGATCCTCACCTTCGAAGAGGACGAGGCCTTCAATGTCGTAGGCCTCGTGGCCGGCCAGCACGTTGGCGAGGGTGCTCTTACCTGAGCCGTTGGGACCCATGATGGCGTGCACCTCACCCGCCGCGACCTCGAGGTTGACCCCCCGCAGGATCTCATTATCGCCGATACGGGCGTGCAGGTTCTCGATGTGCAGCATCATCCGACACTTCCTTCCAGGCTCACACTGAGGAGCCTTTGCGCTTCGACGGCGAACTCCATGGGCAACTCCTTAAATACTTCGCGACAAAACCCGTTGACGATCATGGAAACAGCGTCCTCTTCGGAGATCCCGCGCTGACGGCAGTAGAAGAGCTGGTCTTCGCCGATCTTGGAGGTCGAGGCCTCGTGTTCAACCTGCGCGCTCGGATGCTTTACCTCTATATACGGGAACGTGTGGGCGCCGCTCTCACTTCCCAGGAGCAACGAATCGCACCGGGTGTAGTTGCGGGCTCCTTCGGCCGAACGCAGCATTTTTACCAAACCTCGATAGGTGTTCTGACCGTGCCCGGCGGAGATCGCCTTCGACACGATAGTGCTGTGGGTGTTCTTGCCGATGTGAATCATCTTCGTCCCGGTGTCCGCCTGTTGGTGATTGGCGGTGAGGGCGACCGAGTAGAACTCGCCGACCGAGTTGTCACCTTGGAGGATGACGCCGGGATACTTCCACGTGATGGCCGATCCCGTCTCCACCTGGGTCCACGAGATCTTGGAGTTCGCTCCGGCACACTTGCCCCGCTTGGTAACGAAGTTGTAGATGCCACCGCGACCCTCGGCGTCACCCGGGTACCAGTTCTGGACGGTGGAGTACTTGATCCGTGCCCCCTCCAGCGCCACGAGCTCGACGACTGCGGCGTGGAGTTGGTTCTTGTCGCGCATTGGAGCAGTGCAACCCTCGAGGTAGCTCACGTCCGCGCCATCTTCGGCGATGATGAGGGTGCGCTCGAACTGACCGGTGTCGGCGGCATTGATTCGAAAATAGGTGGATAGCTCCATCGGGCAGTGCACACCCTTCGGTATGAAGCAGAAGGAGCCGTCGGTAAAGACAGCCGAGTTGAGCGTGGCGAAATAGTTATCCCGGTAGGGCACGACCGAGCCGAGGTACTGACGCACCAGTTCTGGGTGGTCCTGGACTGCTTCGGAGAACGAGCAGAAGATGACGCCCACATCGGCCAACTTCTTCTTGAACGTCGTGGCGACCGAGACCGAGTCGACGATGGCGTCCACCGCCACGCCACTCAGGCGCTCCTGCTCGGCGAGCGAAATCCCGAGCTTGTCGAACATGGCTCGCATCTCCGGGTCCACCTCGTCGAGACTCGCCAGTGCGGCCCTGGACTTGGGGGCCGCGTAGTAGATGATGTCCTGGTAGTCAATGGGTTCGTAGTGGACGTTCTGCCAGAGGGGCTCTTCCAGCGTGGTCCAATGCCGGTACGCCTGGAGGCGCCAGTCGAGGAGCCATTGCGGCTCGTTCTTCTTGCTCGAGATCAATGCAATGGTGCCCTCGCTCAGGCCCTTGGGAACGAGGTCGGTGTCGAGATCGGTGGAGAAGCCGTACTTGTACTCCTGGTTGGCGAACTCTCGGACATCGTTCGATACATCAGTCATGACGTCAGTCCCGAATCGTGCAGATCCTCGGTGGATTGAGATGGCGAATGCACAGATCGAGCGGTCGCGCCGCTGGCCACGGCGAGTGTCACGGCGTGACGCCAGGCCAGTTCGCGGCGAGAACTCGGGTGCCTCCTCGCGATCTCAGCCTTCGAACCGTTCGAGTTGCTCACGAGAGCGCTCATCACTGCCTCCTTTCATCGTCGTTTTCTTACGGGCCGGACGGACCCGGTGGCGAGCCCGTACTGGTAACTCAACGTCACCTCCATGGTACTTCTATAAGTTTAAACTTGCCAAACTTTCATAAATCATGTCGGCGAGGTAGTCTTTGTCGTATGGATAGCGCCGTCGTGATTGCGATAGGGATGTCAACGGCGCAGCGTCGAGTCCTCTTCGCGGTGAAGCGCCGTGGAGAAGCGTCAGCCGACGCTTTGGCGGAGACCTTGGGGACCTCGCCGAGCGCCGTCCGCCAGCACTTGGCCGTCCTAAAGTCTGGAGGGCTCGTCGCTTCGCGTCGAGAACAAGGGCGGTCAGGGCGACCGATCGACCTCTACCACTGCACTGAATTGGTCGAATCACAGTTCGCCAGTACTTCGGCGCTTGACCGCTCGATCGAGTTACTCGGTCTCCTCGAAGACGAAGACCCCGAACTCGTCTCTCGCGTCTTCGAACTGGACCGACGTCGACGCGTTGAGCAATGTCGAGACAAGTTAGTGGGCACGTCTCTAACGGAGAAGGTGGCTCGTCTTGCTGCAATGTTAAGCGAAGAGGGGTACATGGCCGACGTAGAAAGTATTCCTCAAAAGAGCTGCCGACTCACGCTGCATAGCTGTGCCGTCTGGGCGGTCGCCTCCCGCTTCGGTCTGTCTTGCACCACCGAACTTGAATTCATGCGAGAAATTCTTCCAGAGGCTGACGTTACACGGGTGGCCCACAAGGTAGCGGGAGCATTTGTCTGCGCGTTCGAGTTCCGGCCGCGGACTCAGCCACAATCCTTGCAGCTAAAGGATTCGAGCGACGTGAAATCAGCAACGTGAAGTCAGCAACGTGCTCGCGCGCCCGACGTTCTTAACGCACAGAGCAGCGCTCCTCGGCCACGACATTGAGTCATACGGTTGGCAGCCTCCTTCTGCACCTCTCCAAATGAAAACAACAGTATGAGACAGTTGGTCGTACTTCTCGACCAGGACTGTGGCCGGATTGAAGCCGAGTTCAGTTAGCCACTTCTGCACTTCCTCGACCATCGCTGGTGGTCCACAGATGTAGGTTCGAGTTCGACTCGGCAACACTAGGTGTTCGTGTCTTAGGCAATCCGAGAGTTCAATACTGCCGGCAACAGCCGGTCCGAACGAAGCGAGTACAACAATGCGCATTGATTATAGAAATGTCTTTCCGGCCGCACTCACCGCAATGTCGGGACTCGAGCAAGCGGTGCGTTCAAGTTCCCTTGAACCGGAGTTGCTCGAACTGATCAAGCTGAGAGCGTCCCAGCTCAACGGTTGCGGTTACTGCGTGGACATGCACACGAAGAACGCCAAGGGTATTGGCATCGACGACCAACGACTCCACCTCGTGGTCGTGTGGCCCGAGGCGCCGGTCTATTCGCTGCGCGAACGCGCGGCGCTCGCCTGGTGCGAGGCGCTCACCATGCTGCCGAGTACAGGAGCACCCGACGATGTCTACGAGCAAGTAGCCAGTCACTTCGACCCCGAAGAGGTTGTCGCGCTCACTCTCGCAATAGTGGCCATCAACGGATGGAATCGTTTCGCAGTCGGTTTGCGCTCACCCGTAGGAAGTTACGTCCGCCACGACGAGGGCCGCCCGTGAGCGGACATCCGTCCCGACGGTGGGTCGGCTTCGTCAACGATCAAAACGGGTGTTCTTCAAAGAGTGGGCACATCAAAGAATTGGCATTGATGACAGTCGCGTACTTATCTCCTCCGCTGACGCGATCGCCCCTTCCATAACCTCTTTGCCCTTTTCTTAGCAAGGATCGTCAGTCATAGCGATTTCTGCCTGGATTTCGCGGATCACTGGTTGACTTCAGCTTGCGAACATGTGTACCCGCTCAAACGGATCATCGAGATTCTGCACGGTGTGCATGACTCCCTTTGATCAGTGGTCTAATTCGACGGGATTTTCCAGCCACTGCGGCGCGACCAGTCCAGGTAGTTTCCGGTGCTAGGCGCACCCGGTGGTTACGTGACCTGATTAGTCCGAAGTGCCCATTTCGGTGACTCCTAACAACTCACCTACACTCGTCAGCGTGTCAAGTCGAGCTACGAAATACTCGGGTCAAGCCCTCACTCGATTTATGCACAGGCATCATCGGAATAGAGATGCGCTCGAACTTCCTTTTCTCTCTGTTGAGTCGATTTGTCTGGTGTCGGGGGCCCGACGCGCACGCAAACCGAAGCAGAGTGTTAACACACTTTTCACCAGACGACGCGACACGACGTCGTAGCACTTGACGAGCAACAATGACCGCGCGAGAGGATGCGAGAAAACTGCACGCGACGCGATTTGTGGGGAATTTTGTGGGGCAAGATGGACGCAGCCCGTAAACAGTCGAGGTGGCAATTCACCTACACGAGAGTCTGAGAGTCTCGCTGTCCTTCGGAGTTTGCGGTACGAAACCGGCGCATCCAAGAACCGTTACCTTTACTTACGAGCCGGAATCTCTTGCCACGAGTCACCCTAACTAATGAGGATTCGAAAGCGGCGAGGGAGAAATCCAATTCGACGTCGAGCCGACCAACTAGTGGCCCACACCGGGCGACGCGGCCATTTGCCGATATGTCCGCGACGACCCAGACGTTGACGTTCATCCCCGCCGCAACCTCGCCGCCTTTAGGCCTCCGCGCTCGGGTGGTAGCGCTTGACGCGACGCAGCGTATTGCAATCGGTGTGGTGCATCTCCTCATCCGTTGCCGCGAGCTTCAATACGAGATCGGAGGTGTAGCTGAAGGTACCGTCTTCGTTGAACGTGAAGATGCTCTCGAACGCCATGGCCCTCGCTCGATGCAACAGGTACTTGTTCTGGCAGAGGCCGTACGCCTCCGAGCCGGGCGTCGCGGTGAACGTGAGCACCTTGTCACGCGCTTCGGCGTCGCCACCTGCCAGAATGGAGAGCCCGCGCGGCACGGCGAAGCAGCGGATCACCTGCGCGTTGGCCTTGTCCCACAACAGGTAGCCAGCTTCGTCGTGGAACGGATCCATGGCCTCCTCTCCGTGGCGCCAGGCGGTCATCGCGTAGTTCAGGCCCTGCAGGGTCTGCTGGCCATTCTCGACGATCGGAATGGGTTTGAACCAGGCGCGTTCGAAATACCCGGTCTCACTCGTCTCGTCGTCCTTGTTGTGATAGGCGCGATCGATACCGACGTCGCCTTCCCACTCACCCACGAGTGGAGTCAATGGCCCCAGCTTTTGCGGGCCTAGTACCGCTGCCATAACCGCTTCTCCTTCTAGCCGTCGATCCGGCTTCCGTCACCACCGCAGGCAACCTTCCACCGTTCGACGTTGTCGAAACCGTTGTCGAAGCGAGACGGTTAAACGAACCGCGATCCCTATTTAGCTACGCCAGTCGGTCAGACGGACTGTCCGAATTAATCTAGTGGCAACTATATATTAGGGTCGATTCCCAGGAACACCTCGCGGTCCGACTCGAGGGTTCCGCCACCGTAGAGACGAGAAGCCTCACCACGTTGAGGATTCGTGTACCACCGGGTCGCGCGGGAGCCAACGAGCGCAGTGACGTTCCGGGCCCTTTGCCAGAAAAGATCACTTACAGGGCGAGCGAGGGTTACCGAACTCGAGACGCTTGACCTGGCTGAGGAAAAGTACGTTGCACTTTGGCTCGACTCCAAAGTCCGAAGGTGTCGTGATGAGATCTCCTCCTCAGTGCTCTCGAAACTGGTGCAGAACAGTAACGGACCATGCTGAACTCAAGCAGGTGGGATCCGTTTGCAGCCGCGTTGCGTGAACTCGATTCGTGCCGGGGTGATGAATTGCTACACGTGGTCTGTACGCTAAGACTGGCGTCGACCCAACCTCGCGATCAGTGACCACTTGACCTTCTGGAGAGGGTGTGACAGATTTTGTGACAGATTTCATTGGTGGGCCGTACCCTCTTTGGACCTCCGGCCACACTTCCGGGTGCTTCGCGTCGTACCTGGTCCGCAGACGGTCACACTCTGACTGCACATCTCCGTGCACACTCGTTGCCGCCACAGTGATCCCGAGCGGAAGTGGCTCTCTACCTCGGAATGCATGACCCACTTATCCATGACCTTCACGGTACAAGCACTCTGTGTCGCGGTAAGAGCCGTGAGCCTTTATGGATTCTCACCATGAAGGAAATGTACGCTGCGGAGTCGCAGCAGACACCGTGCCATGGTTCACACTCGAGGCGCGCCCGTATCTCCCGCGAGGTAGACCGAGAAATTATCGAAACAGGCTTCTCTGAAGGGATATTGGAAGGAATCAACGCTTTCTCGGTAGAGTGCCGAACCATCGACGATCCGATCAAACCCTTCCGCCACCTCGCGCAGCAGTACAGGCTCATTTTCAAGCCGCATGAAGTGGCACACAAAGACCCTGCAGACCGAGTCGGCGAGCTGAGCAAGGCGCGGCGGTGGAGCGAGCGAAAGCTGCGACATCAGAGTCCTCTAGCTGGGCGTATATCGGACCGGTATTGATGGTGTCGCCGCCAAAGAGGAGACCGTTCTTTTCGTCGAGTAGACAAATGCTGTCAGGTGAGCGTCCAGGGGTGTGCAGCACGCGCACCCCTTGCGTGTCATGCCCATATTTCCTGTTCACCAGTGCTTTCTGACGTCCAATTCTCGCCAAACCGTAGCACATTTTGTCCACTGAGATTTGCCGTTGTGTGTCAATATTCTCCGGCGTTGCTGACGGAATGCCTTTGCAAATTACGCAAAAGGTAACCGAACTCAATCCAAGAATTCGCCTCCAAAAGGACCGATTTCTTAGGGAGAGACTCACTTCCCAAATTAGACCTTACTTCATCAGCAACGCCGTCAGCAACGCATGACAATTGACTTATAGAAATGGGAACGCTCAATCGGCATGGGTTTCATGGAGTCAACGAATCACCCGAGCCGATTCACGAGAGTGTCGGGGATTTGATGTCCACGGTTGCCCGCACGATCGCGTGATGGCTTAGTAGTAATGGCGTCGACCCCCGACAGCGTGGTCGAGCGACGCGAGAATCCAGAGAATTGCTCCGATGGCAAGTACCAGTATTCCGATTGTCCACAGAATGGGAATTCCTGCAAGGAATCAAATGATGAGAAGCATCACTCCAAAAATAATCACGTCGCCTCCACATTTTTCGTCTGCGACTGTCGCAGTCGGCTGAGCAATGTAGCGCGGGGTCCGGACGCTCGAATGTCTCAATATCAATTTACCTTCTTCTCGAGCCGCCCAAACATTTTCTGCACGACCCACGATCACTGTGGGGATCGCATGGTGGACAATGGGGCGCGCTCGGGCCTTTAGGGGATGATGGGAGTAACGACGACACCTTTCGCCCATGTTGACCATCGGCCATCCTCGAAGGCCACGTCAATGTTCGAGCCTGGGCCATAGAGTTACGAGTGACGAAGGGATCAGTTCATGGAGGAACCACTTTTCACAATCGGCGCGAGCGCGACCTGCAGCGACGGTGACTGCGGCGAAGTCATTCGAGTGGTGATCGATCCGATTGTTCGCCGATTGACCCATCTCATCATTGAGCCCACGCACCGCCAAGGACTTGGCCGGCTCGTGCCACTCGAACTCGTCGAGTCCTCGAACGGAAGCGTGACACTTCGCTGTTCCCTCGAGGAGTTCGAGCGGCTCGACATGGCCGAGGAGACCGACTTTCTTCCCGGGACCGTCGGATACGAGGGGTACGACCCTGCGACTGTGATGCCGCTGCCCTACTTTGCGCTGGGAGTGGGCAACACTTCGCTGCCGGTTACGTACGACAAGCTTCCCGTGGGAGAAGTGGCTGTTCGCCGAGACGTTCCCGTTCACGCGACTGACGGCGAGATCGGAAAAGTGCATGGAGTCGTCATCGATCCAAACGACCATCACGTCACTCACGTACTTCTCCAGGAAGGGCATCTATGGGGACGCCAAGAGGTTGCCATTCCCATCAGCGCCGTTGCGGAATTCGGGACCGACATTCGACTCAACATCACCATGAGCGACGTGCAAGATCTACCACCCGTTGATCTTCTCCAATCTGACGAGTAGACGTGCGCCGGGCTTGACGAACGACGGTCGCGCGTGTGTAGATAAACAATGAGGGTTATCCGTCTGAGTGCAGTAGAAAACGCATTTATTACTTGCCACTCCGCCGTGACACCTGGGTACAGTCAAATGAATGACTTCGGGTAGCCCTCGTGCACGGGACCATCACTTTTGGACCATTCCTCGCGCTGCGGCATTCTTGCTGGTGCTCGCGGCGGCTGGGGGGTTCGTGTTCGCGTTTCTCCCACCACCCGCGAGCTCGATCTATAGCCACGCATAGGTCAGAGCCGCTGCGCTCGCGGAGGCTGGCTTTGTCTATGCCGGGAGGACCAACGGGAGTCCGATTCCCGTTGCTCGCACCGTCGCTGACATGCGTAAGGCCTTCAGTGGCAGTGCGTACCATGTTGACGTACACGTCGTGGCCCACGGCGCCGACGTCATGGTCACCTTCCCGAAGAACCCGGTCGTCTGCGTCTCGGTGCCCGCGATTGACAGCAGCGCGGAACCGAGAATCGTTCCCTGCTAAAATTGGGCTACTTGCCACAGAGCCCTCAGCACCGTGAATTTAGGGCGGTGATGAGACATCGATCTGCCGGCCGCATTCGTCGATTACTGCACTCAGACGGATACGCCCACTAAAAAATTGGTTGATATTCGAAAGGCGTGACGCATTTGAAACCCTCGCCGTCGCGTGGCACATTCAAGTCAGTTGCCCGGTCAGATCGCGTCGCACTTAGCCGCTAAATCAAGCTTGTTCGCGATAATGGTGAGCGCATGAGAAAATCCGAACGGAGCTCGCGCGATTCGTCGCGCGCTCGTTACCACTCGAATTGTCGAATCGCTGTGCGACACCGCACCCATGGCAGCAATCGCTTGGTGAAGTGCCCGATCTTCTCCAGTGCGAGTCGGAAGGAATCCTCCCGTGGCCACATAGGCACCGGCATTGAAACCCAAATTTGCGCCGTGGATTGGATTAGGTTCCGCTTCATATTCACTCTGCCATGTTGAGGCGGTGTCACTCGGATGAAGCGACCAATCCTCTACACAGACGCGACCGGACCAGAGGTCGATCCCGCTTTCGTGACGCTCCAATTGTGCGCTGATCCAATCTCTCGGAACGCGCGAGTCCGCGTCCGTGGTGGCGAGCCAGATTCGCGATGGATCCATTTGGCTCCATTCATCGAGCAGCGTCGCGCAGCCGAGACCGCGAGCCACACCGACACTGTTGGCAGAGCATTGTCGGACAACGGTCGTGACGAGATGCCGCTGATTGCAATGTCTGCGTTCCCATTGAGCAACGACGTCAGCGCTGGCGTCTTGACAATCGTCCAGAACCACCGCCGCTTTGATGTCTAGACCCAATTCGCGTATTTCGACGAAAGCCTCATCGAGTGAGATGAGGGCATCCCCAAGAAGTTCCTCTTCGTTGTGCACGGGCATCACGACACCCAAGGCCAACGTTCTAATAAGTGGTACGTGGCTCATGTCACCCGTACCCACACATCCATTACGAACGCCTCTTCGACATAGTGCGCAACTCGCGTCAATCCTTCATTTTGGTCTATCAATGCGTGCGCGCCGTCTCCCGTGAGAGGGTAATTCGTCTCACCGCGCCAATGAACGCCGATGACGTGGGATCCGGGACTGGTCGAGTCGACAAGGAGTTCGACAATCCGGCGCAGTGACGTGGCGTCAAAGTAATACGCGATCTCGCTCAATACGACGAGATCGAACTGATCCTTTGGCCAGTTCTCGGGGATTGCTCGCGATTCGACGACGACGTTCTCGAACTTTCTCAGGCGAAACCTCGCGCGAGCCAGAGCACTGACAATAATGTCAGTGGCGAGTAGTCGGTCGCACCGAGGTGCGAGTTGCTCAGTGAGAACCCCGATGGAACAGCCCGGTTCGAAGGCGTTGCGAAAGTGCTCTTTCGGCAGCGCGGCAAGAGTGAGTGCGTATTTGCGCTGCTCGTAAGAACTCGTGGCAAAGTTCCAGGGTTCGCAATCTGACGCGTACATCGATTCGAAGTAGTCGCGACTGGTCGACGACATTACGTGCCCGTCGTCCCATCAACGTACACCTCGTAGGAGCGCCAAAATCGACGCATTATCGACGGAGGGAGTATCACTGCGTCATTGACATCGGGCCCAATTGGATGAGTCTGAGATTGAAACGCCCCCGTGGCCCAGCGCTTCCTCGCGCTGGCACGCCGACTCAAATCCAACCGTCGGCACGTACTCCAAGGAATGTCCGATCCGTGCGGATCGGCCCAGTGCCAAGCCCACACCAGGTAACCGAACGACGTAGCGCCAGCGGCGCGACTTACTGCGACGGCCGATTCACCGCACGCGTCATGATCCGGGTGACCGTCATGTTGCCAGGGCGCGATGCACATGTCGCCGGGTTGGACCATTGTCGCGAGAGCATCGTCCAATTGCGCTCTTTGCTCCCCGACTTTTCCATCAGGTAGATGCAATCGCGCGATCCGAGGTACGTCCCATCCCAATCGACGAAGCGCCGCGCGCGACTCACGCGAACGCACGCTCGCGAAGTCGAGATTCCTCGCCATTGTCGAATGAGGATGCGAAGCTTCGCCGTCAGTCACCGCGATCACCAGAATCGAGATGTCACGTGAAAGTGCTGTCTGTATGAGGCCGCCGGCCCCAAGCACTTCATCGTCGGGGTGGGGCGCCACGATGATGAGTCGACGTGTCGTGAGTTCAAGAGTAACCAACGTGGATTGATGTCTCGATTCCTTCCACTGTGCTTCAGATCGCCCGAGGTGGTTCTCGTCGACAGTTAGTTCCATAGGGGTCTGCTCCTCACGAGTCGTCCCAATTCGGCCGCGTCCACTCCACCGTGGTGTTGGGCGAGGTACACGTAGAGATCCGCCGCCCGCCGTGCTTGGTCGATATCGTGACACAGCGGTCGCGCTCCACCCGCAGTTGCCACTCGCGCGAGCACCTCCGTCGCCAAATCATGAACTACTTGTCGAGTGACCAGCGCTCGATAATGTCCTTGACCATCGGCGTCAATTGAATCGCGATCGATGGAATCCGCAGTTTCTTTCAAAACCGCTCGCATCGCCTCGAGTGACGACGCGGCCACGCCGAGATCAGCCAGCACGTGTTCGTTGGGTTCAGGTGACAGTGATGCAACCAAGTTGTTCACGAGGCCGACGGCGCCACCGTACCAACACGCGGCGACGCCCGATGAACCAAACCAAAATCCAGGGCGCCGGGTGTAGAAATCCACTGGACCCACGACTCGGACCTCGGAAAGGACGGGTCCCCCGAATTCGAGTGTTTCGCTCGCTGAATCGGCCATACCCACGGCGGACCAGGAGTCGGGGTGGATCCCAATGACATTTTCTTCGAGCACTACGTCAAAAAGTCGAACGCCGTCTTCCGTGTCTGCGGTCACGAGGGCCCGATCGATGATCCCGTTTCCCGAGCAAAACTGTTTGCATCCTTCGAGTCGCCACCCTCCTGGAACGCGCTCAGCCGACGTGCCACCCAGTCGAGATTTCGCGGCCCACACGCCGTACGACACTGTGTTGTCCTTGACCTCGAGACCCGCCTCGGCGAGTATGGCCAATGCATCAGCGTGGCCCTCCGACAGTCGCCCCACCGAGAGATCAAACGACGCCCAGCGAGCGAGCACTTCGAAGCGACGCCACGTCTCACCGGCCCCGGGCGCTGGCAGGTCCTTCGCGTCAGTGCGAACGAATTCTTCGAAGAGTGACCGTACGGGCTGCACCATGGCTGGCCTATCGTGACTCGGATTCGAGACCGGTCGCGGCGCGGTCAACGACAAGTGCCAGCCTTGAGTAAGCGCGGTAATTTCGCTGCGTGTCGATCTTGGGACTCACAGTCGGCAAGCTCTCACTTGAGCCCGGTCAAGAGATCGAGCATGTCTTCGGCGTGCTCTTCTTCTTGAGCGAGAATGGCCTCGAGCATCCTTCGTGTTGTTGGGTCGCCATCGCCCAGCCATGAGATGATCTCGGTGTAGGAAGCAACTGCCACTCGCTCGGCGACGAGGTCCTCCTGAATCATCTTCATCAGTTCTTCCGACGAGTCGTATTCCGTGTGGCTGCGTCCGGTCAAGGTCTCGGGATCGAAGTCCGGCTTGCCTCCCAATTGCGTGATGCGCGCGGCGATCAGGTCCGCATGTTCAGCCTCCTCCCCAGCATGTTCGAGAAACTCGTCGGCGGCGGCCTGAGCGTCTAAACCCTCCGCCGTAAAGTAGTGCCGCTTGTATCGCAGAACGCACACGAGTTCTGTCGCAAGGGCCTGGTTGAGGACGAAGACAACCCGGTCCAAGTCGGCACCGTACGCGTCCGTCACTGGCCCCTTCTTCATGTTCGTGCGGGCGCGCTTCCGCAAGGTTGCGATGTCGGTCAGAAACTCTTCCATTTATGGCTCCTTCACTGCTTGTCGGTCGATCCGACGATCTCTTTTGTTGTATTTGATCGAGACATCAGTGCAAAGCCCTTCCTTCGACTGGGCCAACGCCAATCTTTTTCGAGAACGGATTTCGCGATCTGACGATTGTCGCTCACTTCCCTCGAACAACGTTTGAAGTGGTCCAACACATTTGACATCCCGAAAGCCTTTTCAGAAGCGTGGGTTGTCAGCTGCGAGTTCAGTTGAACCGTTGGTGAGGTTCAGTGATGAACGATGCGATTCAGGGTCGAACGAAAGGTCGGGCATAGCAAATCGGTCCCACTCAGGTTGAATCGTTTGGTCCAAGATTTCGGCATCAGATGTCCCGACGTTAGGAATTGGTGCATCACTCACGGCGTGTCTCCTTGGAAGAAAGAATTCACCGAGGTTCTAGAGTGATGGCGCTAATCGTACTCTTCGTCAGCCAAGGGAGCAATCGACCCTGGAACGCTGAATTCGTTCCACGTGTGTTGCGGCACTGGTTGCGTCCTTGAG
>Ga0208589_1000117_pt1 | contig 36866 bp, 33 predicted proteins | sample NGESurshal092012_2_FD_184486 | JGI IMG/M metagenome (GOLD analysis project Ga0208589, IMG submission 184486) | Arctic peat soil microbial communities from Barrow, Alaska - NGEE Surface sample F53-2 shallow-092012 (SPAdes) | ecosystem: Environmental > Terrestrial > Soil > Wetlands > Peat ...
CGAAGACGAACTGCGCTGCCTGCGCGCGGAAGGCTGCCATGAGGGACAGGGCTTTCTGTTCAGCCGGGCGCGGCCCAATGCCGAGATCGTCGGGCTGCTGAAAGCGCAGTCGAGCGCGGATTTCGTCGCGCCGGGGACGCTTATGGCGCAAGCCGCGCGCGTGGCGTGAGGGCCTATCGTCATCGCGAGGAGCGCAAGCGACGAAGCAATCCAGTCTTGCTTTGTGGTCCTGGATTGCTTCGCTAACGCTCGCAATGACGAAGAAGCCTATTTACCCTGGGCCGGCTTCTTGCGTCTGTTCAGGTGATAAGTCAGCGCTAGCGCCACGCAGTGGCGCAGCGCCGGTTCCGGAACATCGTCGACCGCGTTCAGGATGATGCAGCGGTTACCGCCGTAGCTGAATTTGTCCGGGTACAGTTCGCGGAAGGTTTCGACCAGATTGGTCTGGCAGTGGAAATACATCGCGTATTGGCCGGCGGCGGATTTGATCCGATCGATGCGTATCGTGCTGCCGCTTTTGGTCTCAGGCGTGAGATAGCTCGGCTGTCCCCATTTCAGCGTCTCCTCCAACGCGCCGACACCTCTGGTGGCCTTCGCGGTGTCGAGAATCAGCCGGCGCAACGCCAGCAACTTTGGCTTGAGCGGCTTTGGGTAGGCGTCGAAGGCCGCTTCCACCGCAGGATCCAAAAAGCCCGAGCGTGGCTTGCGGCGGGGTGGTTTCGACTTCGCCGCCATCGCGTCAGGTGACGTCGTCGCCGGCATTGGGCTTGGCTGCCAGCATCGCCCGGCCGACATCTTCATAATGAGTATCGCGGGCCTGGATTTGCTGGGCGATGGCGTGCATGTCGCGGAAGCGGCGTTCGAACTTGTTGGCGGCGAACACGGCGGTCGCACCGGCCATGTGATAGGCGGCGTCGACCACGGCCGAGGCTTGATGGATGGTCCAGGTCGAAGCTAGCCGAAGCGCGACGCGATGCTGCTCGGTGTATTTGCCGGTGTTGACGAGATCGCGCCACACCTCGCCTGCGGTAGCATGAAGGTAGGCGCGTGCCGCACGCAGATTGCCCTCGGCGCGGCCGAGCGCGGCTTGCACCGCACTGTTCTCGTGCATCACCTTGAGGCCTTGCGGGATCTTGCTGCGGGCCAGATCCGCGGCGGCGTCGAGCGTGGCGCGGGCAACGCCGACCGCCACCGACGCAAAGCCCATCCCGAACACGATATTGGTGGTGAGCTGGTAGAGCGGGCCCTTTTCGAGTACCGCTGACGTGTCGTCGCGCAGCGCCGAGAACCGCTCCGGCACGAACAGATTGTCGACCGAATAGGAATCGGTGCCGGTCCCCCTGAGGCCGATCACGTCCCAGACGTCGTACATCGTGGCGCTCGACAGCGGAAATACGATGGTGCGTATTTCCGGACTGCCGTTGGGCTTGAGCCGCCGCTTGCCGTCGGCGTCGACGACCTGGACGTGGGCGCCGAGCCAGCTTGCCTGCCGCGAGCCGCTGGCAAAATCCCAGCGGCCATGGGCGCGATAGCCGCCCGGCACGACCTGGACCTCGCCCTTGATCGCACCCCAGGCCAGGATGCCAGTCGGGGGGCCGAAAATCTCTTTCGCCGTCGCGGGGTCGAGATAGGCCGCCGTCATGGCGCAGACGCTGCATTGTCCGAGACACCATGCGGTGGAGGCGTCGGCCTTGGCCACTTCCTCCAGCATCTGCATGAAGACTTCGAGCGGCGCCTCGCTGCCGCCGGTGCTTTGTGGCAGTAGCGAGCGGTACAGCCCGTTCTCGATCAGCGCGGAAACCACCGCCGGCGTCAGCCGCCGGGTCCGCTCGATTTCGTCGGCTTCGCTTGCAATCAGCGGCGCCAGCGCGCGCGCCCGCTCGATCAGTCCGAAGCCGGGAAGTTTGTTCATTGGATTCCTCGTCCCCTTGCCAGGGCTTTTGATTGGCTCACCCGCATGGTGGTCCATCCGCCGCCGCCGATCAAGATGGAGCGGTCGCCGCGGGGCGCGTCCGTGTGGACCGCATGCGCTTGACTGTGCCCGTGGGAACACCACGGACGGGGAATCGTCAATCCGGTCGATCGCGCGAGGAGACGCGGCCGGAGCGCGTCAGGCGGCGTCGCGCAGGCCGGCGAGGAAAGTATCGACGCTCCTGAACAGGGTCGCGGCGTGCTGGCCGAGTTCGCCGGAGGCGACCAGCACATTGTCGGCCAGCGCCCGCGACTGGTCGGCGGCCTGGCTTGCGCCGGCGACGTTGAGCGAGACTTCGCCGGTTCCGGCGGCGGCCTGCTGCACGCTGCGTGCGATCTCGCGGGTCGCCGAATCCTGCTGTTCGACGGCGGCTGCGATCGTGGTGGCGATGGCGCTGATTTCACGAATGGTATCACTGATGCCGCCGATCGCGGCCACGCAGGTGCCGGTGGCGGACTGGATCGCGTTCACCTGACCGGCGATTTCCTCGGTCGCCTTGGCGGTCTGGCTGGCGAGTTCCTTGACCTCGGCCGCGACCACCGCAAAGCCCCGGCCGGCATCGCCGGCGCGCGCCGCCTCGATGGTGGCGTTGAGCGCCAGCAAATTGGTCTGGCTGGCGATCGCACCGATCAGGCGCAGCGCGTCGCCGATCTTCTCGCTGGCCGCGGTCAGGCTTCCGACCATCTCGGTGGTTTGCGCGGCCTTGGTCACGGCGCCGTCGGCGACGTGGCTGGAATGGGTGACCTGGCGGCCGATCTCGGCGACCGAAGAGGCCAGTTGCTCGGTCGCGGCGGCAACCGTACTGACGCTGGTCGAGGCTTCCTCCGACGCGGAAGACGCCGCCGCAGCGCGTTGCGACGTGCCGTTGACGCTTGTGGTGATCTCGCCGGCGACGCGCTGCATGTCCTTGGTCGCCTGCGCCACCGCCGTGACCACGCCCTTGACGTCGCTCTCGAAGCGGTCGGCCATCTGGCGCTGCAGCGCCCTCTTTTCCACCTCGGACTGCGCCTTGGCCGCTTCCTGCGCCTCGCGCAGCGAGTTGGCTTCGATCATGTTGCGCCGGAACACGTCGACGGTCGCGGCCATGCTGCCGAGTTCGTCCCTGCGGTCGCCGCCGGGGATCGTAACGTCGGTGTCTCCACTGGAGAGCCGGTTCATCACGGCGGTGATCGCCGTCAGCGGCCGCGACAGGCCGCGGCCGAGCAGGAACGCCAGCAGCGCGGCCGCCGCCAGAATGGCAATCGTGCCGAATATCAGGTTGCGCTGCGAGTTCGCCGCCGCCGCCTCGTAGGCGCTGGTGTCCTTGATGACCTCAAGTACCGCGACCGGCTGACCGGCGTAGTTCATGATCTGCCCAACGTAGAGGGCGGCAGGGTGGCCTTGGAAGGTGGCATCACGCTGCAGCGCCGCTCCCTCGAACGCGCCCTTCAGTTCCTCCTGGGTCGCGACCACGGTGTCGCCGAAGGTCGAGGAGAGCTTCTTGAAGGCCTTGCCGTCAAAGGCCTGTACGGCAAGATCGACGCCGAGACGCAGCTTCGCGCGATCGACGAATTCCTTGCCGAAGGGGATGCCGTTTTCGGCGACGGCCACGCTCTTGCCGTCGCGCATGATCGGGGTCATGGCGAAGATAGCGAGCGCGTCGTGTCCCATTTCGACTCCGACGATCGGCTTTCCCGTCCTGTTCGCCTCCACCACGGTGGTGCGACGGGCCGAGGCATCGTCGCCGTGCGTCTTGGGATCTTGAACGCGCAGGAAGTAGGTCGCCGGCGGCAAAGCGAAATTCATAAGCGGCATGCCCTGTGCCTTCAGCGCCGCCTGGGCGCCGCCGAGCAGCTCGATCAGGCTGTCGCGATCGCCCTTGACGATGGCGTCCTTGACCGGTGGCAAGGAGGCAACGGCGGCGCTGACTGCCAGCGCCGCGCGCCCCTCATAGTCGATCGCGGCGATCACGCTGTCGTATTGCAGCTTGAGCTGCTGCTCGAGTGCGAGGCGGGTCAATGCGCGCTGCTGCATGATCGAGAAGGTCCCGAGGATGGCGCAGGCAACGGCAACTGTTAACGAAATGGTGAGGATCAGGCGGGCGCCGATCGAACGAAGCTGCAACATGGGAACCCGAATCTCTCAAGGAAATGAATTCGGAAGGTCCCAGAAAACTCTTAAGCAAGTACCACAGCCCGTAGTTCTACGGGAACGGCAAAGTTATCGTGTCAGTCCGAGCACCACGAGGAGTGCGCGGTCGAGTTGTTCGGACGTTTCCGAATCGATACGGCCGATAACACGGCGTATCCGGTCATGTCGCAGCGCGACCATCTTGTCGGTCATGATTTGCGAGCGAAGCCGGAGGCCGGTTGACGGTTCCGGCTCGATCATCGGCCTGAGCGGCAGTTTTTCCTGAAGGTCCGACGTAATCGGACAGATGAAGATCGTCGAGAGCTCCTTGTTGAAATCGTTGGCTTGCACGATCACGCCGGGCCGTGGCCGTCCCAGTTCGCTGGGAACGACCATCAGCACGACATCGCCGCGCTTCACTTCCAGTCGCTCCAGTCGTAGACCGCCTCGATCCAGGCATCGACGGCATCGTTTTCCGGATGCCGCGCCATTAGTCTGGCCTGCCGGCGCAAGTCCGCCCTGATCTTTGGATTACGCACGTCCGGCACCCAATGCTGCACCGGCCGCAAGCCTTGAGCGCGCAACCGCTGACGCCGTGCGGCCATGCGCTGCTGCGGCGTGCGGGGAGGGGCCTTTTTTGGGGTGGTAGCCATAAATGAGAACGTAACATGTTACGATGGAAAATTCAATGATGCCGGTCGCCGCTCGTAATGCCTCGATGTTGCAGCGCGGCGGGCTTATGGAAGCTAGGGATGCAATGACGTTGAAGCTTATTCCGGGTGGTCAGACGGTGCTGCCAGAGCTTCAGTCCCGTTCCAAGAGGAAAACCTTGATAAAGCCTCAGCTATCCACCTTCAGCGCGGCAATGAAGGCCTCCTGCGGGATGTCGACCTTGCCGAACTGCCGCATCTTCTTCTTGCCTTCCTTCTGCTTCTCCAGAAGCTTGCGCTTGCGGGTGATGTCGCCGCCGTAGCACTTGGCGGTGACGTCCTTGCGCAGCGCGCGCACGGTTTCGCGCGCGATGATCTTGCCGCCGATCGCCGCCTGGATCGGGATCTGGAACATGTGGGGCGGGATCAGCTCCTTCATCTTCTCGACCATGGCGCGGCCGCGGCCTTCGGCGCGGGTCTTGTGCACCAGCATCGACAGCGCATCGACCGGCTCGTTGTTGACCAGGATCTGCATCTTGACCAGATCGGCCGGCTTGTAATCGGTGAGATGATAGTCGAACGAGGCATAACCCTTGGAGACCGATTTGAGCCGGTCGTAGAAATCGAACACCACCTCGTTGAGCGGCAGGTCGTATTTCACCATCGCGCGCGAGCCGATATAGGTCAGCTCCTTTTGCGCGCCGCGGCGGTCCTGGCACAATTTCAGAACGCTGCCGAGATACTCGTCCGGGGTCAGGATGGTGGCTTCGATCCACGGCTCCTCGATCTCGGCGATCTTGACCACGTCGGGCATGTCGATCGGATTGTGGATCTCGATGTTCTGCCCGTCGGTCAGATGCATCTTGTAGATCACCGACGGCGCGGTCGCGATCAGGTTGAGATCGAACTCGCGCGACAGCCGCTCCTGGATGATCTCCAGATGCAGCAGCCCGAGGAAACCGCAGCGGAAGCCGAAGCCCAGCGCCGCGGAGGTTTCCATCTCGAAGGAGAAGCTGGCGTCGTTGAGGCGCAGTTTGCCCATCGCCGCGCGCAGCGTTTCGAAATCGTCGGCGTCGACCGGGAACAGGCCGCAGAACACCACGGGGATCGCCGGCTTGAATCCCGGCAGCATATCCTTCACCGGCTTGCGGTCGTCGGTGATGGTGTCGCCGACGCGGGTGTCGGCCACTTCCTTGATCGCGGCGGTGATAAAACCGATCTCGCCAGGACCGAGTTCGTCGACCTGCTGCATCTTCGGCGTGAAGAAGCCCACCCGCTCGACGTCGTACGCGGCGGCGGTACCCATCATCCGGATGCGCTCGCCCTTTTTCATCACGCCGTCGACGATGCGAACCAGCACCACCACGCCGAGATAGACGTCGTACCAGCTATCGACCAACAGCGCCTTCAGCGTCGCGTCGCGGTCGCCCTTCGGCGGTGGAAGGCGCGTGACGATCGCCTCCAGCACGTCGGCAACGCCGAGGCCGGTCTTCGCCGAGATCATCACCGCGTCGGAAGCATCGATGCCGATCACGTCCTCGATCTGCTGCCTGACCTTGTCGGGCTCGGCCGCGGGCAGATCGACCTTGTTGAGAATCGGGACGATCTCATGGCCGGCGTCGAGTGCATGGTAGACATTGGCGAGCGTCTGCGCCTCGACGCCCTGGCTGGCGTCGACCACCAGAAGCGAGCCTTCGCAGGCCGCGAGCGACCGCGACACCTCGTAGGCGAAGTCGACATGGCCGGGCGTGTCCATCAGGTTGAAGATGTAATCCTTGCCGTCCTTGGCATGATAATTCAGTCGGACGGTCTGCGCCTTGATGGTGATGCCGCGCTCGCGCTCGATATCCATGGAATCGAGCACCTGTTCCTTGCCCGCCATTTCGCGATCGGTCAGGCCGCCGGTCATCTGGATCAGGCGGTCGGCGAGCGTCGATTTGCCATGGTCGATATGCGCAACGATGGCGAAGTTGCGGACGTTGGAAATAGGGATGGATGTCATGGGCGCGGGATAGCATCCGCACCCCGATGCGGCAACCACATTGCGGCTTCCCGGAGGCCTATCTTCACGCCAGGTCTTCACGTCAAGCTGATTCCACTTTACGCAAAAACGCGCTAGGCAGTCGGCCATGTCATTGGCCGGTTTCTCACCCGCAAGATTGTACGCCTTCGCGTCCTCGAAAGTCCGGCGGATGGCGGCATGGCTCGCGGCATCCGCGTCGGACCGCGCCGGCGGGCTGACGCTGGTGATCTGCTTTGCCACCGCGCATGCGCTGCTGTGGACCGTGATCCTGGCCAAACTGAAGGCGGCGCAGGACATCCATTTCGATACCGCCGAAGCCTTTGCCTGGGGACAGAAGTTCCAGCTCGGCTATGGCAAACACCCGCCGCTTTCGGGATGGGTCGCGGGGCTGTGGTTTGACCTGTTCCCGGCGACCAACCTTGCCGCTTACGCGCTGGCGATGGCGACCGTCAGCGTCGGGCTCGTGATCTGCTGGTTGATCGCGCTACGCGTGGTAGACCGGCGCCGCGCATTTTTCGTCGTGGTGATGCTCGCGCTCTATCCGATCTTCAATTTCAAGGGCTTCAAATACAATCCGGACCTGCTGCAACTCGTGACGCTGCCGCTAGTGGTGCTGGCCTATCTCAACGCATTCGAGAAAAAAACCGTGCGCGCCGGCCTGTGGCTGGGGCTTGCTGGCGCGCTGGCGCTGATGACGAAATACTGGGTGCTGACGATGATCGGCGCGGTTGGCATCGCCGCGCTGTTGCATCCGCAGCGGCTGGCCTTCCTGCGCTCGCCGGCGCCGTGGGTCGCGATCGTCACGCTGCTGGTCGCGATGGCGCCGCATCTGTGGTGGCTCAAGCAAGTCGATTTCGCGCCGCTGACCTATGCCGGCGACGTCTACGCGCTGACCGACCGAACCGAATGCCTTCATCTCGTGCTCGGCTATATCGGGCACAATTTCGCGCTGCTGGCCGCGCCGGTTGCGCTGGCCGCCTTGGTGCTGGCATGGCGGCATCCGCTGACGCCGGCACGCGCCTGGGTCCGCGGCGCTAATTCCGGCGTCAACGGCTCGCAGGCGCTCAATGTCTGGATCGCCCAGATCGTGGTGGCGATCGGGCCGCCGCTCGGCGCGCTGGCTTTCGTGGTCTATCTGAAGACCGATTGGGGCATCTCGCTGTTCTTCCTGGTGCCGCTGGCGCTGGTCGCGATCCCTCGACTGCGGCTGCCGAAAATTGCGCTGTTCGATCTCACCGCGATTTGGCTTGCGATTACGCTCGCTGCGCTGGTGGCCGCGCCCTATATCGAGGCGCGCACCGTGGCCGACTATCCCAATAGCGCAGCGGGCTACAGCGCGCGCTCGGAACTCGCCCGCGAGCTGACGGAAGCCTGGCACCAGCGCTTCGGCTCGCGCTGGGCGGTGGTTGCCGGCGCCACCGAGATCGGCGAGCCCATGACGTTCTACAGTCCCGATCATCCCTTGAACTACACGCCCGGCGAAATCTGGTCCTCGGGGTTGACGTCGCTCGAGGAGGCCAAACGGCTCGGCTTCATCGGCATCTGCGATATCAAGGATGACGGGTTGCCGGCTTTCGATAAGTGGATCGCGGCCAATGCGCCGAATGCGGAAACGGTCGTGATGACCACGCAGCGTTTCTTCAACGGACATTCAGGTCCGTCGACCACCTGGAAAGTCTACATCGTGCCGCCGGGCAAATAGCCGTTCGCACGGCGCTCGGCTCAGGTGCTTTCTTCGTTGAACTTGCCGGCCACGAGTTCGCCGATTGCAAGGATGGCGGCTTCGGCCTCGGGCCCAGCCGCGGACACCGTGATGGTGGTTCCCGGTCCCGCCGACAGCATCATCAATCCCATGATCGAGTTGCCGCCAACCGTCTCGTTGCCGCGGGTGACCCAGACCTCGGCATTGAAGCGCTCGACCATCTGGACAAATTTCGCCGAAGCGCGCGCGTGCAGGCCGCGCTTGTTGATGATCGGCATTTCGCGGGATATCGCGTCCGGCGGGACAGCCGGCCCGGTGGTGTTTTCGAGCGGCGCGTCGTCTTCGCTCATTTGCCTGCGAGAACGCGGCTGGCGATGGTGACGTATTTGCGTCCGGCTTCCTGCGCCATCGAGATGGCATCGGGAAGCGAACGCTCTTCGCGGACCTTGGCGAGTTTCACCAGCATCGGAAGATTGATGCCTGCGAGCACTTCCACTTTAGGACGGCTCATGCAGGAGATCGCGAGGTTGGACGGCGTGCCGCCGAACATGTCGGTGAGGATCGCAACGCCATCGCCGCTATCGACGCGGTTGACCGCTTCAATGATGTCGCTGCGGCACAAATCGGAGTCGTCTTCGGCTCCAATCGTGACAGCTTCGATTTGCTTTTGTGGACCCATGACGTGTTCGAGCGCTGCCTTGAACTCGTCGGCAAGGCGCCCATGGGTCACAAGTACTAGACCAATCATCGGAAACTCCTCGCGGGTGCTTTTTGGTGCACCGCACGAACGCGCCACTTTGACCATCCCGGTCCCCCGCGCAAGAGGGGATCTTCGCGATTCTCCCGGAAATTTGGAACTACTAGGGGGAGTGTGCGCCGGTCTATTCGGTCGCGATACTGGGCCTCATATGGTTACCAATTCCCTTCGCACAATCCGTCGAAAAGGGCGCAGTTTCAGTACCTTCGGTTGTCGTTAGTGCAGCTACAACCAAAGAGAGTGCCGAAAACCCCGATTCCACGGGGATTCGCGGTACCTGCACACCATGGATGCTCGTTTGCAGTTTTTCCGGGGCAGGCAGCCGTTCGGCATCGGAGGCCGCCAGATCGACCACCAGGCCCAGGATGGCCTCGGCGGCAAACGGGCAGCGGCGGATACCTAAGCCCCTGATCTCGATCAAGCCTGAAAGCCGTGGCGCCGGGCGGACCATCAGCTGCCCGCCGCTGGCCCACAGGTGCACGCGGTCGTCGCCGACCAGCAGGGCCGGGGGGATCTGCCCGCCTCTCCCGGCCAGGATGAGATCGAAGGCGAGGCGGGATTTGCCGGCTCCCGACGGCCCGCGGATCAGCACGGCGCGCGTGCCCACCAGCACCGCCGAGGCATGGATGCTGGCGTCCACAGTGCCGCTCATGACGTGGGTGCAGGAAGGCGGACCACAAAGCGGGCGCCGGCCACGGTGGCCTCGCCGTCGGCGTTGGCTGGGCCTGGACGATTTTCCGCCCAGATGCGGCCGCCATGGGCTTCGATGATCTGTTTCGAGATCGAAAGCCCAAGCCCTGAATTCTGCCCAAAACCCTGATGCGGCCGGTCGGTGTAAAACCGCTCGAAAACGCGCTCCAGCGCGTCCTCGCGAATCCCCGGCCCGTCGTCGTCGACCACGATCTCGATTTCCGATTTTACCCGGCGGCAGGCGATCCGCACCTTGCCGCCGGCATTGGAGAACGACTGGGCGTTGACCAGAAGATTCGAGATCACCTGGCCGAGCCGCGAATCATGGCCCGGCACCGAGAACGTGTCGTTGGCGGTGCGACCCTCGAAGCGGACCTGGACGCCGACGTCATGGCCGAGCTTGGTCTCGTTGGCGATCGACGTCAGCGTGGTGAGCAGGCGGCGCAGGTCGACCGGTACCATGTCCTGCCGCTGCAGTTCGGCATCGAGGCGGCTGGCATCCGAGATGTCGGAGATCAGCCGGTCGAGCCGCTTGACGTCGTGCTCGATCACCGCGAGCAGCCGCGCGCGGCTGTTCTCGTTGCGCGCCAGCGGCAGCGTTTCGACCGCCGAGCGCAGCGACGTCAGCGGGTTCTTCAATTCATGGGCGACGTCGGCGGCGAACATCTCGATCGCCTCGATGCGGTTATAGAGCGCGTCCGTCATGTCGCGCAGCGCGCCGGAGAGATGGCCGATCTCGTCGCGGCGGCGGGTGAAATCGGGAATTTCGACGCGGGTGCGGATGCGGTGACGCACCCGCTCGGCGCTGTCGGCGAGCCGGCGCACCGGTCCGGCGATGGTGCTGGCCAGCAGCAATGACAGCACGATCATCACCGCCGAGGCGACGCCGCCGACTTTCAGGATCGCGAGCCGCTCGGCGGTGACCATCTGGTCGATGTCGCCGCCCTGGGTCGAAAGCATCAAGGCGCCGTAGACCTCGCGGAAGCGCTGCACCGGCACCGCGACCGAAACGATCACCTCGCCGCGCTCGTTGATGCGCACGATGCTGGCCTTTTGGCCGTCGAGCGCCTGGGAGACTTCCTGGTAGCCCTTGCCGTTGTCGGGCCCGAGCTCGCGGTAGAGCGGCAGGTCGCCGCGATTGAGCCAGGTCCGGATCGCGATCATCGATCGTTCGAACAGGCCCGGCTTGTCGTCGGACGGCGGCGGCAGTTCGAAGCGCAGCACGTCACCCTTGCCGTAGAGGCTGCGGCTGTCGAGGATAAGGCCGCCGTCGCGGTCATAGATGCGGGCGCGGGTATTGGTCGGCGAAATCAGCCGACGCAGCACCGGCGCGACGCGCTCCGGATTGATCGGAAAATCCAGCCCGGAATAATCGTCCGGTGCGCCATAGGTCTCGCCGTTCTTGAGGTCGGACAATCGGTCGGGGTCGATGGTGATGGTGTTGGTATCGGCCGTGGCGGAGGCCGCGATCGCACCGGCGATGATCTCGGCCGATACCTGCAGGCTCTGGGCGCGCGCGTCGATCAGCCCGGCGCGGAACTGCGACAAATACAGGATGCACGCCACCAAAGCGACGAGGCCGGCGAGATTGAGTGAGACGATCCGGCGCGTCAGGCTGGAAAAGGACAGCGCGAAGAAAAACTGCCCGGCACGGCTCAGCCAGTCCAGCGGCGTTCGCCAGCTTTTGCCGCGTGGGCTGTCCGCGGCAACGGAATCCGCGGCGAGGGACGAACCGCCGTCCTCGTCGTTCAGGTTCGGATCAGGCTGCGTTCGATCGAGCAATGGCCAGAACTGCGGTTGTTTCGAAACGTCTTGCGACGCGCCATCCTATCCCGGATAGGATGCGCCGTCAGTTAACAATGCACGTGCCGGAACCCGCGACAGCGGCGATCCTGCTCAGGTTTCCTTGAAACGATAGCCGACGCCGTACAGGGTTTCGATCATCTCGAAATCGTCGTCCACCACCTTGAACTTCTTGCGCAGCCGCTTGATGTGGCTGTCGATGGTGCGGTCGTCGACGTAAACCTGGTCGTCATAGGCCGCGTCCATCAGCGCGTTGCGGCTCTTCACCACGCCGGGGCGGGTTGCCAGCGCCTGCAGGATCAGGAATTCCGTCACCGTCAGCGTCACCGCTTCGTTCTTCCAGGTGCAGGTGTGGCGCTCGGGGTCCATGCGCAGAAGCCCGCGATCCAGCGCCTTGGCGTCGGTCTCCTTGGGCGCCGCGGTCGGATCCTTGGGCGCCGCGCGCCGCAGCACCGCCTTGACGCGCTCGACCAGCAAGCGCTGCGAGAACGGCTTGCGGATGAAATCGTCGGCGCCCATCTTGAGGCCGAACAATTCATCGATCTCTTCATCCTTCGAGGTCAGGAAGATCACCGGCAGATCGGATTTCTGCCGCAGCCGCCGCAGCGTCTCCATGCCGTCCATGCGCGGCATCTTGATATCGAGGATCGCGAGATCGGGCTGGCTGGTACGAAAGCCGTCGAGGGCCGAGGCTCCATCCGTATAGGTCATGATACGGTAGCCTTCGGCTTCCAGCGCGATCGAGACCGATGTGAGGATGTTGCGGTCGTCATCGACCAAGGCGATTGTGGGCATGAGCCTGCTTTCGAAAAAAAACGTGTGGCTGGAGCGGCGGGCTATCCAGCGATGCGCCGCACAGTTGGGCTTTGAACCCGGTCAACGAGCAATGCAAGCTGGGCTGAAGTGTGACCGAGTTCCGCAAAACGCCGCAGACGCAGCGTTGGTTCCAGCTTATATGGGTGCCACAATAGCTCAAAAAAGGCTCGTTTTGCAATGAGATGCCTAGAGCGGATCGATGCAACCCAGCGCTGATTTTAACCCTTCAAACCTTGCCCGATCGCTGCTGCGGCGCAGCCGGCAAGGGGCGTTGGCGACCCTGATGGCCGGCAGCGGCGATCCCTATTGCTCGCTGGTCAATGTTGCGAGCCATCCCGACGGCTCGCCCATTTTGCTGATTTCGCGGCTGGCGCTGCATACGAAGAACATCCTGTCCGACGCCAGGGTGTCGCTGATGCTCGACGAGCGTGCCGCGGGCGACCCGCTGGAGGGCGCCCGAATCATGCTGGCCGGAACAGCGGAACAGGCCAACGACGGTGAGCCGAACCTGAGGCGGCGCTACCTCAACGCCCATCCGTCTGCGGAAGTCTTTGTAGAATTTAAGGATTTTTCGTTCTTCCGAATCCGTCCCCTGGGCGCGCATCTGGTGGCCGGTTTCGGCCGGATCGTGGATCTGAAGCCCGAGCAGTTCCTGACCGATCTGACGGACGCCGCCTCGCTGCTGGAGGCGGAACAGGGCGCCGTCGAGCACATGAACGCCGATCATCGCGAGGCCATGAATCTCTATGCGACGCGGCTATTGGGCGCAGAGCCAGCGGACTGGCGTTGCACCGGCTGCGACCCCGATGGCATCGACATGCAGGCCGGGCATTCGACGCTGCGGCTGGATTTTCCGCAGCGGGTTGCCACTCCTGCCGCGCTGCGGCAAGCGCTCAAGCAGTTGGCCGATCGGGCCCGCGCTGCAGCAAGTGCTTGAGCAAAAAACGGAACGTGCTGCAATAAACCAAAATCGGACGGATCGGCTTGGCAAGCCCGACGTTCATCAGTAATAGGTCGCGGGACCAAGGCCGGAAGGCTATGCTATATTGAGGGTCACCGCGACGACAGGCGCGCTTACGACATTCGCGCCGGAGATACGCGGGTTCGAGGAGGTTCTTCGTGCAAGAGACGGGCGTGCATAACGGTGCCTTCGGCGCCGACAAATTCGGCTTAAAAAATCTCAAGGGCGTCAACTGGAATTTCGGTGCGCCGCAGCTCTATGAGCATTCGCTGCGAGCGGGCGAAGCCGTGCTGTCTTCGGACGGCGCGCTGTGCGCGGATACCGGCGTGTTCACGGGCCGCAGCCCGAAGGACAAGTTCACGGTTCGCGATGCCACCACCGACAAGAACATGTGGTGGGCCGGCAACCAGTCGATCACCTCGGAGCAGTTTTCCGCGCTTTACGCCGATTTCCTCAAGCACGCCGAAGGCATGACGCTGTTCGCGCAGGATCTCTACGGCGGCGCCGACCCGACCCATCGGATCAAGGCCCGCGTCTTCACCGAGCTGGCCTGGCACTCGCTGTTCATTCGGACGCTTCTGATCCGCCCTGACGCTTCCGAGCTGGCGAGCTTCGTGCCGGAATTGACCATCATCGACCTGCCGAGTTTCCGCGCCGATCCCAAACGCCACGGCTGCAAGTCCGAGAACGTCGTCGCGATCGATTTCGCCCGCAGGATCGTCCTGATCGGCGGGTCTTATTATGCCGGCGAGATGAAGAAGTCGGTATTCGGCACGCTGAATTACTATCTGCCCGAGAAGGGCGTGATGCCGATGCATTGCTCCGCCAATGTCGGTCCCGACGGCGACGCCGCGATCTTCTTTGGCTTGTCCGGTACCGGCAAGACCACGTTGTCGGCCGACCCGAAGCGCACGCTGATCGGCGACGACGAGCATGGCTGGAGCGAAGACGGCATCTTCAACTTCGAAGGCGGCTGCTACGCCAAATGCATCAAGCTGTCGGAAGAAGCCGAGCCCGAAATCTATGCCGCCAGCAAACAGTTCGGCGCGGTGTTGGAAAACGTGGTGCTGGATTCGAATACCCACGCGCCCGATTTCGATAACGGTTCGAAGACCGAGAACACCCGGTCGGCCTATCCGCTCGAATTCATCCCCAACGCCTCACGGACCGGCCGCGCCGGCCACCCGAAGAACCTGGTGATGCTGGCCGCCGATGCGTTCGGCGTGATGCCGCCGATCGCCAAGCTGACGCCGGCACAGGCGATGTATCACTTCCTGTCCGGCTACACCGCCAAGGTGGCGGGCACCGAACGGGGCCTTGGCAACGAGCCGCAGCCGGAATTCTCGACCTGCTTCGCCTCGCCGTTCCTGCCGCGCGATCCCAGCGTCTACGGCAATCTGCTGCGCGACCTGATCGCCAAGCACAATGTCGATTGCTGGCTGGTCAACACCGGCTGGACCGGCGGCAAATACGGCACCGGCCGCCGCATGCCGATCAAGGTGACGCGGGCGCTTTTGACCGCGGCGCTGAACGGTTCGCTGCGCAAGGCCGATTTCCGCACCGACAAATATTTCGGTTTTGCGGTGCCGACGTCGCTGCCCGGCGTCGAACCGCATATCCTCGACCCGATCAAGACCTGGGCCGACAAGGCCGAGTTCGACAAGACCGCGCGTGCGCTGGTCGGCATGTTCCAGAAGAATTTTGCCAAGTTCGAAGCGCAGGTCGACGCCGACGTCCGCGCCGCCGCGCCGGAAGTGAAGCTCGCGGCGGAGTAACAAGCCCCGCGCAAACCTTATTGTCGTCCCGGTGAACGCCGGGACCCATAGCCCCTAGCCTATCGGTTTAGATAGACCGCTGGAGCATCTTTTCGTCGCAGCAAGAACTGCCGGTGGTTATGGGTCCCGGCGTTCCAGGCAGTGTGAAAACGCGCTTGAGTCAAGGCCGCGCAGAATTGTTTTCTCTCTTTTCGTCTTTCGATTGTGCGTGCCAGAGTGGTTATTTTGCTATTCAACGTAATCGAGACAAACGTTCTACGCGAAAGTTGGAAGTCGGAGTTTTCACACAGCCTGGAGCGCGAGGACCCATAACCCCTGGCGCTCGTAATAACAAAAGACATCCGCTCCAACTCACTCACCGTCATCACCCGCGAAAGCGGGTGATCCAGTATTCCAGAGCGTTCTTGTTCATCATCAGCGGTGGCCCGGTCGAGCCGGGCGATGACGACGAAATACGGGTTCTCGTTCTCGCGACACACTGCGCCCGAGGTTTACAAAATCATTCGCCCCCAGAAGAAAGAGGGCGCAGGGAAGACCGGGTGCGCGCCGCACCCGCGGTCTCGTGTGCAATGTGCATCAAAAGAAACGCACACGAGCATACAGGTGAAGCGGAGGCAGTCCGGCCCTGCGCAATGGTTTACGGCTTACTCCGTGCTCTCCCCGGTGACCGGCTTTCTTGCCACCGTCATCAACGGATCGCTCCGCCAACTTGATGCCAGCGTCGGGGCATCAGGACCACACGGCTTCGCCGTCCGCGATTGCTTCATACGTCCGCGCTTTCGCGCCTGAAGCACCCACGTCCACCGCATCCCGCCCAACGTCCGTGACGTTCGCAAAACGCCCCTCATCCGGGACGGACGGCCCCAATAAGCCGGTGATTTGGGTTGGGGGTCAAGCAGTTTTCTGTAAATCAGAAAACAGGAAAAGATGCACCGTAGGGTGGGTGGAGCGAAGCTATACCCACCGGTTTCAGGCGAATATTTTGATGGGTTTCGCTGCGTTCTACCCATCCTCCGGACCTGCAAAGAGGAAGTCGTGGTGCCTGATCGCCTCCGTCGATATGTTGGGGGCAAGATGGCGTCACGCCGAGTTCTGCCGCCGCTTTGCGAAAACTGCGGTGCCGGGCGACGCTCAGGAACGCCTCGACGCCGTCGAGCGCGCCTGCCTGACTGTGAAGTTTTGCTTCATAACTCATTGACATTATCGCGAATAGTCGCTCGTGGAAAGTGGCCTTATATCGGGCTTGCAACCGGAGCAACAGACCCATGAAAGCAATCCGTCATGCCGTCCTCGCACTCACCTTGGCTCTCACAGGACTTCCTGCCATGACCCAATCATCCGCAGCGCAAGCACCAGTCGCCTCGCCCGTCATCACAGGCGTGATGGTCATCCTGACGGTGAAAGCGGGCGTCACGCGCGAACAGGTCATGGCCGTCATGCCGGCGGAAATCCGGCTGACCGCGCAGCTCTATCTCGATGGTAGGATTCGCGAGTGGTATTCGCGTGGCGATAATCGCGGCGTCATCTTCCTGCTGGCGACCTCGGATGTTGCCGAAGCGCATACGATCATGGAGAGGCTCCCATTGGCCAAGCAAAATCTGATGGACCACGACTACATCTCAGTCGGTCCGCTTGTGCCGCTCCGCTTGCTGCTGGCCAATCCTTGAACGTCCGCAATCCGGACGCGCCCACATGGAGTACCGCCGATGACCGTTGTTGCCGTTTCCACCGCTATTGCCCCGCCACGTTCCGCTTCTCGTGGCCTGCTTTGGGCCATCGTCTTCACGGCATTGTGGGCGTGGTTGATCTACGCGTTTCCGGTGCTGCTCAATAGTGGTTTTCCGGCGCTGGCCGTTCGGCTGGTGGTCCACGGGCTCATCGCGCTCGGCCTGTGGCTCGGCCTTGAACGCACGGACCTTACGCCTGCCCAGCACCGCACAACCTGGCTGGTGATCATGGTCCCGTTCACGCTGTGGTCTGCGGCTGCGTGGACAGGGGCGATCAATGGCGTCTTCCGCACGAGCGCTTCAGGTCTGCCGTTGCTGCCGGCGGCGATCTTCCTGCCGGTGATCATCGGTGTTCCGCTGTTGCTGATGTCGAAGCGGGTGGGACAGCTGCTCGACGCGATGCCGACATCGTGGCTCGTAGCGCTTCAGCTTTATCGCGCGTTCGGGGCCCAATGGCTCGTCTATGGGCTGCGTGGGTTGTTGCCCGCTTTCTGGGCGTTGCCGGCGGGAACCGGCGATGTGCTGACCGGCCTGTTCGCCGTGCCGGTGGCAATTGCGCTGGTGGCGGGCACGGCCGAGGGACGAAAAGCGGCAATCTTCTGGAATATCTTCGGTCTTGCGGACCTCGCCGTCGCGATCACGCTCGGAATGATCATCACGCCCGGCCCGTTCCAGTTGATCGTTCTACATGGCCCGAGCATTGGCCTCGACAATTACCCCAATGTGCTGACGCCGGGCTTTGTGGTGCCTTGCTCGATCCTACTGCACGCGCTGTCGCTGCGCCAACTACGGAGGCGCAGCCTCGCTGATGCGGCACAGCGTTAGACCCGACGGCAGTCCAATTCTGGATGAGGGTTCGGCCCGTGCCTGCCTTACTGGATTTGAGGCGGGCGGCGCCTTGCAGCGGCGATGAAATAGAGCAATCCGTAAACCGGGATGAACACAAGAGGGCATGAGCGGCGGCGCCATTATGGGTTCACGCCCTAACGCGTCCCGCCCTACTCCACGCCGGCTTCATCCGGCGTGAAGTCGTAGACCGACGAGCAAAACTCGCAGGTCACCACCACCTTGCCGTCTTTCACCATGTCGGCGCGGTCGCTCGCGGCAAAACTTTTCAGCATCGACGAGACGGCGTCGCGCGAGCAGGAACATTGCGCGCGCAGCGGCAGCGGCGCGAAGACGCGGACGCCGCGTTCATGGAACAGGCGATACAGCAACCGCTCGCCGGATAGATCCGGATCGATCAGTTCGACATCCTCGACGGTCGCGATCAGAGACTGGCCTTCGACCCAGGCGTCGTCCTCGGTGACCGCATGGGCGATGACGCCTTCAGGCGCATCGCCGGGATCCAAATCAGGCTGCCGCGCGCGCTCCGGCGCTTTCGGTAAAAATTGCAGCAGCATGCCGCCGGCGCGCCAGCGATGCTTTGGGCCGTGTCCAAGTTCCTGGCCGCCACGCCATTCCTCACCGACCGCGATCCGCACCCGGGTGGGAATCTGCTCGGAGCGCAGGAAATATTCATGCGCGGCGTCTTCGAGATTGCCGCCGTCGAGCGCGACGAGGCCCTGATAGCGGCTCATGTCCGCGCCCTGGTCGATGGTCATCGCCAGATGGCCCTTGCCGAGCAGCGCACCGGAATCCTGCCCCGCTTTCAGGCGCGACGCATCGTAGCGGGCATAGGCGCGCAGCCGATCCGGGGCCTGGAAGTCGACGATCAGGAACGACACCGGTCCGTCGGTCTGGGTCTGGAGAATAAAACGGCCGTCGAATTTCAGCGACGAGCCGAGCAGCGTGGTCAGCACGATGGCCTCGCCGAGCAGCTTGCCGACCGGCGCGGGATAATCGTGTTTTGTGAGGATCTCGTCGAGCGCGGGGCCGAGCCGGGTCAGCCGGCCGCGCAAATCCAGCGAGCCGACCTCGAACGGCAGCGCCGCGTCGTCGACCGGCACGGCAGACGGCGCGCGGACCGGCGGCTCGGTGGAGATTTTGATGTCAGGGGATGTTGGGGTCATGGCGCTTTATCTGGGGTCGAGGGGCGGAAAACGAAAGGGGTGTTGGGTCGTCCCCGCGCACGCGGGGACCCATCACCCCTGGCATTGATTGTTGCGAAAGGCGTCAGCCTCATCGCATAAAATGCGAGTCCGCGCCGTATGGGTTCCCGCGTGCGCAGGGACGACGAAAAACTATGCGGGGACGACGATAGTTTTGGATGCGACCCGCTACGCCACGGTCTCCAGACACCAGGCCAGAATGCCCTTTTGCGCATGCAGGCGGTTTTCGGCTTCGTCGAACACCACCGATTGCGGGCCGTCGATCACCTCGTCGGTGACCTCCTCGCCGCGATGGGCGGGCAGGCAGTGCATGAAGATCGCATCACGCTTGGCCAGCGACATCAGCTTGGCATTGACCTGGTAGGGCTTCAGGAGATTGTGGCGATTTTCGCCGTCCTTGTCGCCCATCGAGACCCAGGTATCGGTGACGACGCAATCGGCGCCGCGGACGGCTTCTTCCGGATCGTTGCCGAGCATGACCGATGCGCCGGTCGCCTTGATCCAGTCCTTCATGCCCTTGTTGGGCGCGAGCTGCGGCGGGGTCGCCACGTTGAGGTTGAACTTGAAGCGTTCGGCCGCATGCGCCCACGAGGCCAGCACGTTGTTGTCGTCACCGCTCCACGCAATCGTGCGGCCCTCGATCGGGCCGCGATGCTCCTCGAACGTCATCAGGTCGGCCATCACCTGGCAGGGATGCGAGCGCCGCGTCAGCCCGTTGATCACGGGCACGGTGGCGTGCGCGGCGAGCTCCAGCAGCGCCTCATGGCTGAGAATCCGGATCATGATCGCATCGACATAGCGCGACAGCACCCGTGCGGTGTCGGCGATGGTCTCGCCGCGGCCGAGCTGCATTTCGGCGCCGGTCAGCATGATCGCTTCGCCGCCGAGCTGGCGCATGCCGACATCGAACGAAACCCTCGTTCGGGTCGACGGCTTTTCGAAGATCATCGCCAGCGTCTTGCCGTCGAGCGGCTTGCCGGGTTTATCGTGGGCCTTCAACTTCGCCTTCATGGCGACCCCGGCGGCGAGCATGTTGCGCAGTTCGCCGGTGGGAAGCTCGTTGATGTCGAGGAAGTGACGCAGTGACTTGCTCATTAGCTTGCCGCCCGCTTCGTCTTGTCACCGGACAACGCCGCGCAGGCACGGTCGAGCCGCTGGACTGACTCTTCGATTTCGGCTTCCGTCACGATCAACGGCGGCAGGAACCTCACCACATTGTCGCCGGCGCCGACCGTCAGCAGTTTTTGATCGCGCAGCGCGTTGACGAGATCGCCCGACGGCACCACCGCCTTCAGCCCGACCAGCAAGCCCTCGCCGCGCACTTCCGAAAGCACTTCGGGATGGCGGTCGACTACCGAGGCCAGCTTCTGCTTCAGCAGCAGCGACATTTTTTGCGCGTGCTCGAAGAAGCCGGGCTTCAGCATGACGTCGAGTACCGCATTGGCGGCTGCGACCGCGAGCGGATTGCCGCCGAATGTCGAGCCGTGCGAACCCGGGGTCATGCCGGAGGCGGCCTCCGCCGTCGCAAGGCAGGCGCCGATCGGAAAGCCGCCGCCGAGCGCCTTTGCCAGCGGCATGATATCCGGCGTGACGCCGAGGCGCTTGTAGGCAAAGAGATCGCCGGTGCGGCCCATGCCGGTCTGCACCTCGTCGAAAATCAACAGCAAGCCCTTGTCGTCGCAGAGCTGGCGCAATGCGCGGAAGAAGGCGTGCGGCGCCGAGCGCACGCCGCCCTCGCCCTGCACCGGCTCGATCAGGATGGCGGCGGTGTGCGGGCCGATCGCTTTCTTGACCGCGTCGAGATCGCCATGCGGCACCTGGTCGAAACCGTCGAGCGGCGGCCCAAAGCCTTCGAGATATTTTGCCGAGCCGGTGGCGGCCAGCGTGCCGAGCGTGCGGCCGTGGAACGCGCCCTCGAACGTGACGAGACGATAGCGCTCGGGATGACCCTTGGAGGCGTGGTAGCGGCGCGCGACCTTGATCGCGCATTCCATCGCTTCCGCACCGGAATTGGCGAAGAACACGAAGTCGGCAAAGCTCTGCTCGCACAGCCGCGCGGCGAGCCGCTCGCCGTCCGGGCTCTTGAACAAATTGGACATGTGCCAGAGTTTTGTCGCCTGCTCCTGCAAGGCTGCGACCAGATGCGGATGCGCATGGCCGAGCGCATTGACCGCGACGCCGGAAGTGAAATCGAGATAGCGATCGCCATTGGTGGCGATCAGCCACGCGCCCTCGCCGCGCTCGAAACCGAGATCGACCCTGGCGAATACGGGGAGCAAATGCGACGCGGCGCTGTTGGTCATGGTGATCACTGATGGTTGGGGCCGTTGGATTCAGGGGCCTTGGAACGTTTGCGGATTGGCGCAATGCAGCAAAAACCAGCCCGAAAACAAAACGTGCCGCCTTTTAGGGGCGGCACGTGACGGGCATTCTATGCGCACAAAAACCGCTGTCAACATGCCACGGAGCGTCCAAAAGGCGTGCGGAGCGGCCTCCCCGCCTGTGTGACGTTAACGAATCCCCGTAGGATTCCGGTGCAGTGGAAAAACAGAAAAGCAATACATAAATGACGGAACATGTGGACGTAGGCGTTCGGACTCTTGCGCCGGAGTCACGCCATATTGTAGCGTTTGGGCTGTCGGGTACGACATCTCGTGCGGCAGTTCTGATCCTCTGAAGTTCTGGTGTCTTTGCGTACACGTTCGGGCGCGCTTTCCGCGCCCGGCGAGGGCTAAGGGATTCCGGGCATTAAGGATTTGCCGCAGGGTTTTTGAGCTTGAGGTCGCAGCGCCTGTCCCCGGTTGGCCACGCGCAACGCGAAAGGAAGAAGCGATGACGGTATTGACCTGGTCCGACGATCGCGTCGAGCTACTGAAGAAACTCTGGGAAGGCGGGCTTTCCGCCAGCCAGATCGCCGCGGAACTTGGAAATGTGACGCGAAATGCCGTGATCGGCAAAGTCCACCGGCTCGGCCTGTCCGGCCGCGCCAAGGCGCCCTCATCGGCGGCGCCCCGGCAGCGCAAGGCACGGCCCGCGGCGCACATGATGCGGGTGTCGCGTCCGGTGTCGCGCGGCAACACCGCGCTGGCGCATGCCTTCGAAGTCGAGATGGAGCCGGATCCGGTCGCCTTCGACAACGTGGTGCCGATGAGCCAGCGGCTGTCGCTGCTCGAGCTCAACGAAGCCACCTGCCATTGGCCGATCGGCGATCCCGCCAGTTCGGAATTCTTCTTCTGCGGCGGCAAGGCGCTCAACAGCCTGCCCTATTGCGCCTATCACTCGCGCATCGCCTACCAGCCCGCCTCCGACCGCCGCCGCCAGCCGCCGAAGCCGACAAGGTAATTTTGTAGGGCGGATTAGCCAACGGGTCCGCGCGAAGCGCGGCCCGATGACAGGCTCCGCGTAATCCGCCGCGACGTTAACGTTGGAAATGGTGGGTTACGGCTGCGCCTAACCCACCCTACGAAGCTACGAAGCCCCTACTCCACTTTCATGAAGCGATCGTCGAGCGCGTAGCCGGCGCCGCGCACGGTGCGGATCGGGTCCTGCTCGCGGCCCGGATTGAGCAGCTTGCGCAGGCGGCCGATATGCACATCGACGGTGCGCTCGTCGATATAGATGTCGCGGCCCCAGACGCTGTCGAGCAATTGCTCGCGGCTGAACACCCGGCCGGGATGTTCGAGGAAAAATTCCAGCAGGCGATATTCGGTCGGGCCGAGGTCGACCGGGCGGCCCGAGCGCGCGACGCGGCGTTTTTCGCGATCGAGCTCGATGTCGCCATAGGTCAAGATGGTGGCGAGACGTTCGGGGCTGGCGCGGCGCAACAGGCCTTTGACGCGCGCCAACAATTCCGGCACCGAGAACGGCTTGACGATGTAGTCGTCGGCGCCGGTGGCCAAGCCCCGCACCCGCTCGCTCTCCTCGCCGCGCGCGGTCAGCATGATGATCGGCAATTGCCGCGTCTCCGGCCGCGCCCGCAAGCGCCGGCACAGTTCGATGCCGGACAGGCCCGGCAGCATCCAGTCGAGCACGATCAGGTCGGGAACGCGCTCCTTTAGCCTTGTATCGGCGTCATCGCCGCGTCCGACGGTTTCGACGTCATAGCCCTCGGCATCAAGGTTGTAACGCAGGAGCGTGGTCAACGCCTCTTCGTCTTCAACCACCAGAATGCGCGCGCTCATCTCTCACCTTCCTCATGTTGCTGCTTGAGCATGGCCCGATCGGTTCAGTTTCCGGGTACGGTCGTGGCAAAGGTCGTCATGTCGCCCTTCGGTCGCTTGTCGAGAATCTGCTGGCCTTCGATCATGTAGAACACGGTTTCCGCAATGTTGGTGGCGTGATCGCCGATCCGCTCGATGTTCTTGGCGCAGAACATCAGATGAATGCAGAAGCTGATGTTGCGCGGGTCTTCCATCATGTAGGTCAGCAGCTCGCGGAACAGCGAGGTGCAGATAGCGTCGACTTCCTCGTCGCCCTTCCACACCGCCATCGCCGCCGGCAGATCGTGCGCGGCATAGGCGTCCAGCACCGACTTGACCTGCGACTGCACGAGATCCGTCATATGCTCGAGGCCGCGGATCAGTTTCAAGGGCTGAAAATCGCTCTCAAGTGCCGCGACCCGCTTGCCCATGTTCTTGGCGAGGTCGCCGATCCGCTCCAGATCGGTCGCCACCCGCATCGCGCCGACGATTTCGCGAAGATCGATCGCCATCGGCTGACGACGGGCGATGGTCAGCACCGCGCGCTCCTCGATCACGTGCTGCAGGCTGTCGATCTCAGCATCGGCCGCCACCACGCGCTTGCCAAGGGCTACGTCGCGGCGGATCAGCGCGTCGACGGATTCGACGATCATGCGCTCGGCAAGGCCGCCCATCTCGGCGACCAGCCGGGTCAATTCCTGCAGGTCGCTGTCGAACGCCTTGGCGGTATGTTCACTGGCCATGTTTCTCTCCGTATCCGATCCCGCTAGCCGAACCGGCCCGTGATGTAATCCTGGGTACGCCGATCGCTCGGCGAGGTGAATATCCTGTTGGTGTCGTCGAATTCGATCAGCTCGCCGAGATACATGAAGGCGGTCTTGTCGGAGACGCGCGCGGCCTGCTGCATGTTGTGGGTGACGATGGCGATGGTGTAGTCCTCGGCCAGTTCCTGGATCAGTTCCTCGACCTTGGCGGTCGAGATCGGATCGAGCGCCGAGCACGGCTCGTCGAACAGGATCACCTCGGGCCGCACCGCCACGGTGCGCGCGATGCACAGCCGCTGCTGCTGGCCGCCGGACAGGCTCAGGCCCGAGGCGTTGAGCTTGTCCTTGACCTCGTTCCACAGCGCGCCGCCGCGCAGCGCCTTCTCGACCCTTCCGTCCATCTCGGATTTGGAAATTTTTTCGTAGAGCCGGATGCCGAACGCGATGTTCTCGTAGATCGTCATCGGAAATGGCGTCGGCTTCTGGAACACCATGCCGACCCGGGCGCGCAGCAGGTTGAGGTCGAGCCGGGGATCGAGGATGTTGGTCTGGTCGAGCATCAATTGCCCGGTGGCGCGCTGGCCGGGATAGAGGTCGTACATCCGGTTGAAAATCCGCAGCAAGGTCGACTTGCCGCAGCCGGACGGGCCGATGAAGGCGGTGACGCGGTTGGTGCCGAGCGCGATGTTGATGTTCTTCAGCGCGTGGTGCTCGCCGTAATAGAAGTTGAGGTTGCGCACGCTGACCTTGGGCGCCGCCTCGGGCAGGATCGCCGCCGGACCACCCGCATTACTGATGGCAACAGACAGATCGTTCATTTTGCAGTCCTCTCGGCGCCGATCAGGCGAGCGCCAATGTTCAAGGCCAATACGGTCAGCGTGATGATCAGCGCCCCGCTCCAGGCGAGCTCTTTCCAGTAGGCATAGGGGCTCTGCACGAAATTGTTGATGGTCACCGGCAGGTTCGCCATGGTCTTGGTCAGATCGAGGCTGAAGAACTGGTTGGACAAAGCGGTGAACAGCAGCGGCGCGGTTTCGCCGGCGACGCGCGCGGTGGCCAACAATACGCCGGTGATCAGGCCGGAGCGCGCGGCGCGGTAGGCGATCCTTTTTATCACCAGCGAGCGCGGCAGGCCGAGTGCGGACGCCGCCTCGCGCAGCGGATTGGGCACCAGGCCCAGCATATCTTCCGTCGTGCGCAGCACCACGGGAATCACGATCACGGCCAGCGCCAGCGAGCCGGCGATGGCCGAGAACCCGCCCATCGGCACCACCACCGCGCCATAGATGAACAGGCCGATGATGATCGAGGGCGCGCTCAGGAGGATGTCGTTGATGAAGCGGATCACCGAGGTGAGCTTGTCGTGCTTGCCGTATTCGGCCAGATACGTGCCGGCGAACAGCCCGAGCGGCGCGCCGATGCCGACGCCGATCGCGGTCATGATCACGGAGCCTACGATCGCATTGAGCAGACCGCCATCGGTCGAGCCCGGCGGCGGGGTGTTCTGGGTGAACAGTTGCACGCTGAGCGCCGCGAGCCCGTTATAGAGCAGCGTGAACAGGATCAGCGCCAGCCAGGTGACGCCGAACAAAGCGGCGCCGCAGCACAGCACGCGGATCACGATGTCCTTGCGGCGGCGCGATGCATAGATCGGGTTCATGCTATTTGCCCGCCTTCTTTTCCAGCCGCAGCAGCATCAGCCGCGCGGCGGCCAGCACGAAGAACGTCAGCACGAACAGCAACAGGCCGAGCAGGATCAGGCCGGATTGATGCAGGCCGTCGCTTTCGGCGAATTCGGAGGCGATCGCCGCCGAGATCGTGGTGCCCGGTCCGAAGATCGACGACGAGATGCGGAACGAATTGCCGATGATGAAGGTGACCGCCATGGTTTCCCCGAGCGCGCGGCCGAGCGCCAGCATGATGCCGCCGATCACGCCGACGCGCGTATACGGGATCACCACGTTGCGGACCACTTCCCAGGTGGTGCAGCCGACGCCGTAGGCCGCTTCCTTCAGCACCGGCGGCACGGTCTTGAACACGTCGACCGAAATCGCGGTGATGAACGGCAGCACCATGATGGCGAGGATCAGCGCCGCGTTGAACAGGCTGAGATAGGACGGCGGCCCGCCGAAGATCGCGCCCAGCACGGGCACGCCATCGAACACCGAGATCATGAACGGCTGGAACGTGTAGGCCAGAAACGGGCCGAGCACGAAGAAGCCCCACATGCCATAGATGATCGAGGGAATGCCGGCGAGCAATTCGATGGCGATGCCGATCGGCCGCCGCGCCCATTGCGGGCACAGTTCGGTCAGGAAGATCGCGATGCCGAGCCCGACCGGGATCGCGATCGCCATCGCGATGAAGGAGGTCACCAGCGTGCCGTAGATCGGGCCGAGCGCGCCCAGCACCGGCGGATCGGCCGACGGCGCCCAGCGTTGCGTCCACAGGAAGGCAAAGCCGTATTGCTTCATCGCCGGCCAGGCGCCCGCGATCAGCGACAGGATGATGCCGCCGAGGATCAGCAGCACCGAGATCGCGCAGATCCGCGTGATCCAGTAGAAGGTGATGTCGCCGAGCTTGAACGCGTTGAGCGCCTTGGCGCGATCGTAAGGTCCGGCGGCTTCCATTACATCGCTCTGAACGGCCATGTCTGCCACGCCAATCCCCCGCACGTTATCACTCAATGGCCGAAAAATCCGCTTCCCCGAATCAAACGGGGTTCGCGCGGCCTGCCCGATCCGGCAAGACCAGCCCGGGTTTGGCCCGGGCTGGATGATGGAGAGCAGCGAAGTTAAGTCCTAGCTCTTGATCTCGGCCGACCAGGTCTTCTCGATCTGCTGGATCACCGCGTCCGGCATCGGGATATAATCGAGATCCTCGGCCATCTTGGCGCCCTTCTCGAAAGCGAACTTGAAGAACTTGATCGCTTCCTGCGACGACGCCTTGTCGGTCGCATCCTTGTGCATCAGGATGAAGGTCGAGGCGACGATCGGCCACGACTTGTCGCCGGGCTGGTCGGTCAGGATCAGGTAATAGCCGGGCGCGTTGGCCCAGTCCGCGTTGGAAGCGGCCGCCTGGAACGCCTCGTTGGTCGGCTGCACGGTCTTGCCGGCCTTGTTGACGAGCCCGGTGTAGGCCAGCTTGTTCTGCTTGGCATAGGCATATTCGACGTAGCCGATGGTGTTCTTGGCCTGGCCGATATTGCCGGAAACGCCTTCATTGCCCTTGGCGCCGACGCCAACCGGCCATTCCACCGCGGTGCCCGAGCCGACCTTGGACTTCCAGTCGGCACTGACTTTGGAGAGGTAGTCGGTGAAGTTGAAGGTGGTGCCCGATCCGTCCGCGCGGTGAACCACCGAGATCGCGGCCGACGGCAGCGTCAGTTTCGGATTGAGCTTCTTGATCGCGGGATCGTCCCATTTGGTAATGGTGCCGAGATAGATCTTGGCGAGCGTGTCGCCGTCGAGCACCATGTCGCCGGCCTTGACGCCGTCGACGTTCACGACCGGAACGATCGCGCCCATGATCATCGGCCACTGCGCAAAGCCGTCCTTTTCGAGCTGGTCGGCCTTCAGCGGCGCATCGGTGGCGCCGAAGGTCACGGTCTTGGCCTGAATCTGCTTGATCCCGGCGCCCGAACCGATCGACTGGTAGTTTACGCTGGCGCCGCTTTCCTTCTTGTAGGCATCGGCCCATTTCGACAGCACGGGGAAGATAAAGGTCGAACCCGCGCCGGTAATGTCGGCGGCGAATGCCGACGTCGAGACGGCGACGAGGCCGGCCGCGACGATCGCTTGCATGAATTTCATTGCTGGTCTCCATCTGTGAGCGAAGCGCCGGATGCGCCCGATAGCGCTCACGCCGGTCCGTTTAGGAGCGGTCGATGCTGCTTTTACGAAGCTTTGATGACGGCTGGATGACAGCCTCAAGCAATTGAAATCGCTTGGATTTATGGGTTGGACGGGGTCCGGGCCTGGGGAAAACAGGCGGTAAACGTAGCGCCCTTTTTCAACACGCTTTCGATCAAAAGCCGGCCGCGATGACGATTAACAATATGTTTCACCAGCGATAATCCAAGTCCCGTGCCGCCCTGCGCGCGGCTGTCGCCGACGTCGACCCGATAGAACCGCTCGGTCAGCCGAGGCAGATGTTCCGGCGCGATGCCGGGGCCGAAATCGCGCACGATGACGCGCACTTCAGGGGTGCCATCGCTCGACAGCGCCGAGGTCAGGGAGACCTCGACCTTGCCTCCGGAAGCACCGTATTTCAGCGCGTTCTCGACCAGGTTTTCGAACAGCCGCAGCAGTTCCTCGCGATCGCCGGCAATCGCCACCGGCATCTCCGGCAAATCGACATCGATGCTGACCTGACGCTCGTGGGCCAGCAGCTCCAGCCCGTCGGCAACCTGCCGGATGATGGGAACGATATCCACCAGCGTGTCGGGGCGGACATGGGCCGACAATTCGACCCGCGACAGCGACAGCAGATCGTCGATCAGCCGCGCCATCCGGGTGGCCTGGGTGTGCATGATGCCGAGAAAGCGTTCGCGCGCCTTGGCGTCGTCCTTGGCCGGCCCCTGCAGCGTATCGATGAAGCCCGACAGGGCGGCCAGCGGGGTGCGCAGTTCATGGCTGGCATTGGCGACGAAGTCGGCGCGCATTTCCTCGACCCGGCGCAGCGGGGTCTGGTCGTGGAAGGTCATCAGCATGCATTTGTCGGTGCCGCCGAACAAAGTCGGCACCGGCACCGGCGTGACGATCAGTTCCATCCAGCGATCGACCGGCACGTGATCGAGATAGGTCGCGCGCCGGGATTCGGAACTCGCGATCGCCTCGCGCAACGCGGTGATGATTTCCGGCGAGCGCAGCGCGAACTGCGCCAGTTCGTTCTTGCGCAGCGCCGGCGCAAGCTGGGCTGCAGCGGCGTTGAGATGCAGCACGCGGCCGGCGCGGTCGAGCAGCACCGCCGGATCGGGCATGCCGGCGACCACGGCGCTGACGGCCGCGGTTTCGACCGGATTGACGTTGCGGACGTCTTCGCGCGAGGCGACCGCATTGTGCAATCGCCACGGCACCAGCGCGGCGGCGGCGATACAGACGAAAATAGCCGACGCGCGCAACAGCGACAATTCGCCGAGCACCACGACCACCGCGAGCGCAAAGCCGGCAACCAGCAGGATGATGGCCGAGTGCCGCAGCCGGTCCGGCCACGGCGAATAGAACGGAGGAGTGTTCTGAGCTTCCAGTGCCATCAGGCCGGCTCTCGGTTCAGGTCCGCGTCGTCAGGCGCAAATCGTCAAGCACCCGTGTCGCCGCGTTTTCGCACATAAGCGGCCTCACGGCGCGGCTCGACCTCGAGCCCCTGCGCCATCTGACGCAGGCGCTTGTTCCGCGCGCCCAGGATAACCTCGCGAAACGTCAGCAAGATTACGGATATGACAAAGGGCGTAATATAATAGAGCAGGCGGAACAGCAGCATCCCCGCCAACAGGTCTTCGCGGTCCATCTGCCACAGGCCGACCAGCATGGCGGCGTCGAACACGCCGAGCCCGCCCGGGGAATGACTGGCAAACCCCAGCAAGGTCGCCGAGACGAAAATCACCGCGACCACGACGAAGCCGAGATTGGGTTCGTCGGGAACCAGCACGTACATCGCCAGCGCGCAAAACCCGAGATCGACGATGCCGATCGCGATCTGCAGCAGCGTCAGCGATCCACCCGGCAGGATCACCGTCCAGGGCCCGCGCCCGACCCCGCGCGGCTTGATCGAGACCCAGGCCACATAGGCGAACAGCCCGATGATGATGGCAAAGGCGACCAGCCGGTTCAGCCAGGGCGGCAATTGGTCGATCGCCGTCGCCGCCTCCGGATGAAAGGCGATGCCGAGCCCAAGCACCGCGGCATTGCCAAGCCAGAAGGTAAGGCCGGCCAGGAAACAGATCTTGGCGACGTCAATCGCGTTCAATCCCCACGCCGAATAGATCCGATAGCGCACCGCGCCGCCGGTGAAGACGCTGGCGCCGACATTGTGCCCGATCGAATAGCTGGCGAAGGCCGCAACCGCATTGATGCGGTAGGGGATCTCGGAGTGCCCGATGGCGCGGACCGCGAACAAATCATAGAAGGTCAGCGTGAAATAACCCGCGGCCACGAATAGGCCGGCCAGCACGATCTGGTGCGTTTCGGTATCCTTGATCGCCTCGATCACCTCGTCGACGTCGATGCCGCGCAGCATGTGATAGAGCACGTAGCATGCGGCCCCGATGACGGTGATGCTGACCGCAACGCCCAATTTATGCAGGATTTGCTTCTGGCGCAGAAACGACATCGCCCTGCGTATTGCTTCCGGCATCTAGACCTCGAATTGCGATCTCAAGCTCGATCTCACGTACGATCTTGCCGCGGTAGCCGCGGTGCGGACTTCGCTGCGGGCGCCACGTTTCCCCCGGGGCCAAGTGGTAGCGCGTTTTGAGCCGCAGTGGAATTCGCTTTGGGGGAATAAAACGCGATCCGTCAATATATTAGGGGGAATATATTGGGGGCGATTGATGACGCCGGAAGCACAGTTTTGTTGCATTTGCGACGCGATGGCCAATGTCCCGTCGCAATCGCACCCACGGGACGTCGATATCTTGCCCATATCAAGTCGCGGGCGTATGGCGCGAAACCGCCCAGTCGCGCAGCCAGGAACCGACCGTGCAGCCGATCAGATACAACGCGAACATTATCAGGCCGAGGTCGAGCCAATAGCCGGGACGGCCGGGAATGACGCGCGCCAGCGCGGCGGCGAGGAGCGCCGCCACCAACGCCGCGAGCCAGCGCATCGTCACTTTGGAAACGCTGCGGCTGCGCTGAACCACGGCAATCCAGCCCGCCACAAAGCCCAGCAGCAGCGAGCCCAGCAACCAGCCCCAGTGAAACATCGCCAGATAAGTCATGCCCGTCACCTCACCACGAATTCGATGCGGCGGTTGTGCGCCTTGCCTTCGTCGGTCTCGTTGGAAGCGATCGGCTGCGTGCTGCCATAGCCCACCGCCGTAAAACGGTCGGCAGGCAGCCCCGCCTTGACCAGATAATCCATTACCGCCTGCGCGCGCTTTTCCGACAGAGCCTGGTTGAAACCATCCTCACCGTCGGAATCGGTGTGTCCGGCGATTTCGATATTGGCGGTCGGGCAACGCAGCGCCGTTTCGATCAGCCGGTCGAGCAGGCCGGCGGAATCCGGATCGATCGCGGACTGGGCGGTCTGGAAGCGTATGTTTCCCTTGGTCAGCAGTTCCGAAAACAGCTGCTGGCAGACGGTGGCATCGACCGGCGCCGCCGCCGGCTTGACCGAGATGTCGGGCTTGAACTGCCAGCCTTGCGGGAAATCCTTGCCGAGGCCGGCGCGGATCTGCACCGCCGCCGCGTCATAGAAGGCATCGCCCGACAGCTTCAGCTCGCGGTCCGACACGACCAGCGTGCCGGTCGACAGCCGCGACAGCGCGCCCAGCGCCGGGCCGACGGCGGCGCCGAATCCGGAGGCCGCGCCGATGCTGGTCTTGAGATTGTCGACCACCTTTTCGTTGAAGAATTTGCGCTCCGAGGCTGCGACCAGCGCGGCATGGACCTTGTCATCGGGTACATAGCCGGTCAGCGTCAGTGTCACCGCGACCGGATCCTTGTAGGCCTGAAACACATAAGGTGGCGCCTTGATGTCGTCGGCCGCGACCGAAAATCCCTCGGGCAGGTTCTTCAGGCCCGCGGCGATCGCTTCCCGGCCGCCGAGTTCGCGCGCCATGCCGGAGAGACTGACCTTGTTGTCGGAAATGACGATCTTGCCGTCCTTCAGCTTTCCGATCTGGTCGATCAACAGCAACGCCGCGGCGTCGAAACGCTGAGGCGCACCACGCGCGAGATTCATCTGATCGGCCACCTCGACATTGCCGAGCGCGGCGTGCGCGGCCTCCGTCAGCTTGCTTTTGCTGGCCGGCAAAGGCGCGCTGCCGCCAAGCGTGACCCGGACCACGTCGCGCTCGGCCGACCAGACGAACGGCTTGGCTTCGGGCACGAGGCGGGTTTCGTCGTTGACCAGCCGCACGCCGGGCACGGCTTCCACCGATGCGACGGCACCGCGACGGCCATCTTCCGAAAACGCGTCCGCGGCAAAGGTGACATCGCGGCCGTCGACCGTGATCTGCGTCTTGTCCAGCACGGTGCCCTTGAGCACGGCCGTGCTGCGCGCGGCCAGATCGGTCTCCAGCGGGACGGTGTTGGACCAGGCGGCGATCGCCCAAAGGATGGCCAGAGGAATCGTCCCCGGCCACCATTTGCTGCTCCACCTGAAAAGTCCGTGCATTCGACGTCCTGCGGTCTGGGAACCGAGAGAAAACAAACCCTTGCGAGGCTGTCAAACTGGAAATAACAGGGAACGGTCGATCGCCGACCATCGTCCCGATAACCGATTCTTCAGCAGAAGCCCGCTAGCTTCGCAACCACATGCCAAGGTTGAATAAGAAGGCCGAACCAGCCCGATGAAGCAGTTTCGTCACAACGTCATCCGCGCCGGGCTGGAAGCGCTTTATCTGACCCGCATTCACTATTTGCTGCGGCCGGTTTTCGCCGGCGTCGGCGCCATTTTCATGCTGCATCAGGTTCGCCCGCAGCGCGATGCCGGGTTCCAGCCCAACCATCACCTTGAAATCACGCCCGACTTCCTGCGCGCCACGCTGTCCTACCTGCGCAGCCAGAATATCGATATCGTCACTTTGGATGAGATGGTCAGGCGATTGACCGAGCGCGATTTCGCGCGGCGCTTCGCCTGCCTCACGCTCGACGACGGCTATCGCGACAACCGGGATTTCGCGCTGCCGGTGCTGCGTGAATTCGACGCACCCTTCACCGTATTCGTGGCCAGCGATTTCGCCGACGGCTACGGCCGGATGTGGTGGGTGGCGCTGGAGCGGACAATCGCGCAGGCATCGCGGATCGACGTCGACATCGACGGCGCGACCGTCCGCCTCGATACCGACACGGCCGCGGCCAAGCAGGCGGCGTACGACCGGCTGCACGACTGGTTGCGCGGTTTACCTGCCGAGGCCGATCTGCAACGCGAGATCAGCGCATTATGCAGACGCCACGGTGTCGACGAGACATCGATCTGCCGCGACCTTTGCCTGTCGTGGGAGGAATTGAAGCCGTTCGCGGCCGATCCGCTGATCTCGATCGGCGCGCATACCATCACCCATTGCAACCTCGCCCGGCAGACCGAACAGGACGCCCATCACGAGATGGCCACCAGCCGCGCGCGGATCGAGGACGTGCTGCAGCGTCCCGTGGTGCATTTTGCCTATCCCTATGGCGACAGGGCCGCCGCGGGCTCCCGCGAATTCGCGCTCGGCGCGGCCTGCGGCTTCAAGACCGCGATGACGACGCGGCCGGGCATGATCTTTCCCGAGAACGCGCAGCATCTCACCGCGCTGCCGCGGGTGTCCCTCAACGGCAATTACCAGGACGCCCGCTTCCTGCCGGTGCTGATGTCGGGCGCCGCCACCGCGATGTATAACGGTTTTAGGCGCGTCGATGCGGCATAGAGTTCATCGTCATCCCTGCTCTTACTTCCCTTCTCCCCTTGTGGGAGTAAGGTGGCTCGCATCTTTGCGAGCCGGATGAGGGGTCGCCACAAACACCGGCGCCGCTACCCCTCACCCGTCTCAATCTCGCTTCGCGAGATTGATCCACCCTCTCCCATCGAAGTCGGATATATCCGACTTCGACAAATAACGATGCTCAACTCGGGTAAACCCGAGTTGAGTGGGAGAGGGGAAAAGTCCCCTTCCTTGACTCGTTCCCCCCGCCGCCGCAAAAACATCTTCAGACAGATGGGAGGATCGCATGAAGGACCTGTTCTCGCTTAGGGGGCGCGTGGCGCTGATCACGGGGGGATCGCGCGGCATCGGCAAGATGATCGCGCGGGGATTTCTCAGCCAGGGCGCGGCGAAGGTCTATATCACCGCGCGCAAGGCCGGTCCCTGCGAAGCCACCGCGAAGGAGCTCTCAGCCGAATATGACGGCGAATGCATCGCGCTGCCGATCGACATTTCGACGGTCGAGGGTTGCGACAAGCTCGCCGCCGAGATCATCAAGCGCGAGCCGAAGCTCGACATCCTCGTCAACAATGCCGGCGCCGCGTGGGGCGCGGAGTTCGACGAATTCCCGGAGAGCGGCTGGGACAAGGTGATGGACCTCAACGTCAAGTCGGTATTCTTTCTGACCAAGGCATTGGCAAAGCCGCTGCGCGCGGCGGCGTCCGCCGAGCGGCCCGCCAAGGTCATCAACGTCGCCTCCGTCGACGGCATATTCGTCAATCCGGGCGAAACCTATTCCTATGCCGCGAGCAAGGCCGCGGTGATCCATCTGACCCGGCGGATGGCGACCAAGCTGATCAAGGACCACATCAACGTCACCGCGATCGCGCCGGGCGCGTTCAAGTCGGACATGAACCGCGCCGCGCGCGACCACGGCGACGACGTCGCCATGCGGATTCCATCGCGCCGCATCGGCACCGACGAAGACATGGCGGGCATCGCGATCTATCTCGCCTCCCGCGCCGGCGACTACGTGGTCGGCAACACGATCGCGGTGGATGGCGGCGTGGTGTACGCGAATGCGGGGCTGGAGATCGCGGGGTAGGAATCTTTCGTCATTCCGGGATGCGCCTCTTGGCGCAGGCCCGGAATCCATACTCCCTGTGCTCCTGTTCAGCACAAACGAAGTCAACGCAAAACATAACCACGGGGCTTATGGATTCCGGGCTCGCGCAAGAGCGCGCCCCGGAATGACGGAGTCCTCACGTCTCGATCTTCACATACTCGAAATCGCCGGGCTTGTTGTCGATGCCGACCTTGGGCGGCGAGATCCAGGAGGCGTAGACGCCGGTCTCGGTCACGGGCGTCATCAGCGAGGCGATGAAGTCGCCATCGTCGGATGACGGCAGCCACTCGTTGCGGCGCTTGTTCCAGGTTGCATCGTCGATCAGCACGCCGTCCGGCGTAGCGCGCACATCCCTGAATTCGCCGATCTGGCGATGGAACGCGACGTTCGGCAATTCGAGCCGGATGTCATAGCCAGCCAGCGCGATGATCTTGTTCCAGCGCAGCATGCCCTTGGCGCAATCCTGCGTGTAGTCGTCGCGCAGCCGCATGTTGAGCGCGGTCAGCGCCGGCTCGTTGACCTTGGTGATCTTGCCGTCGATCAGCTTCAGCACCGGATAGGTCGCGTTCTGCAACCGGTGATCGTCGTCGATCGCCGTTTCCTTGTAGCGGCCCTTGATGCCGGCATTGAAGGCATTGGCCGCGTTGGTCGAGACTTCCGAGCCGAACAGATCGAGCGACAGCGAATAATGCAGATTGAGCTTCTTCTGGATGGTCGGCAGATCGATCACGCCGAGCGCGCGCACTTTCGCAACATCGTTGGGATCGCCGATGCCGGCCGCCTTCATCGCCTCGCAGGTGCGCTGCACGACGCGGCTGATGCCGGTCTCTCCGACGAACATGTGATGCGCTTCCTCGGTCAGCATGAAGCGGCAGGTGCGCGACAGCGGATCGAAGCCGGACTGCGCCAGCGAGTGCAACTGCATCTTGCCGTCGCGATCGGTGAAATAGGTGAACATGAAGAACGACAGCCAGTCCGGCGTCGCCTCGTTGAAGGCGCCGAGCATGCGTGGGCTATCCGCATCGCCGGAGCGGCGGCGCAACAATTCATCGGCCTCCTCGCGGCCGTCGCGGCCGAAATATTTCTGCAACAGATAGACCATCGCCCAGAGATGGCGGCCTTCCTCGACATTGACCTGGAACAGATTGCGCAAATCGTACAGCGACGGCGCGGTCTTGCCGAGATAGCGCTGCTGCTCGACGGAAGCAGGCTCGGTGTCGCCCTGGATCACGATCAGGCGGCGCAGCGTGGCACGATGTTCGCCCGGGACTTCCTGCCAGGCGGGTTGGCCGAAATTCTCGCCGAACGGAATCACGCGGTTTTCTTCCTGCGGCGCCAGCAGGATGCCCCAGCGATAGTCCGGCATTTTCACATAGTCGAACTTGGCCCAGCCGCGCGGATCGACCGAATAGGCGGTGCGCAAATACACCAGCGACTGCTGAAACCCGTCCGGCCCCATGTCGTTCCACCAGTCGATGTAACCGGGATGCCAGCCTTCCAGCGCTTTCAGCACCTGACGATCCTCGCTGAGATTCACGTTGTTGGGAATCTTGGTGGAGTAATCGACGTTCATGATGTTCACGGCGTGCTCCTGTTCGTTGTGGCTCGCATCTTGCTCTGCCGTCATCCTGAGGTGCTCGCGCCGCTTGCGCGAGCCTCGAAGGATGCTGGTAGCTAATGTTCCCCGTTTAACCATCCTTCGAGGCTCGCTTGCGCTCGCACCTCAGGATGACGGTATTCTTCTTCACACTCTCGTCATATCGAACTGCGCCTTCTGGCCGCTGCCGTAGCGGCGCAGCGCGCCGTTTTCGCCGACCGCGTTGGGGCGCTGGAAAATCCAGTTCTGCCACGCCGTCAGGCGCGAGAAGATTTTCGATTCCATGGTCTCGGGACCGACGAAGCGCAAATTCGCTTCCATGCCGGTCAGGCTATCCGGCGAAAAGCTGGTGCGCTCCTCGAGAAACACCCGCACCTCGTCGTCCCAGTCGATATCGTCGAGCGCGAAGGTGACAAGGCCGAGTTGTTCGGCCTGCTCGGCGTCAAGCGCGGTGCCGATTTTTTCCTGCGCACGGTCGATATCGGCCGCATCGGCCTGAAAGCGCGATTGCAGCCGGGTCAGGCCATGGCTCATCGGATAGGGCCCAAAGTTCATCGCCGAAAGTTCAATCGTCGG
>Ga0208589_1000118_pt1 | contig 36834 bp, 32 predicted proteins | sample NGESurshal092012_2_FD_184486 | JGI IMG/M metagenome (GOLD analysis project Ga0208589, IMG submission 184486) | Arctic peat soil microbial communities from Barrow, Alaska - NGEE Surface sample F53-2 shallow-092012 (SPAdes) | ecosystem: Environmental > Terrestrial > Soil > Wetlands > Peat ...
GGGGATGACACGCGGGCCTGTGCGACTCTGGGGCAGTTCCCTGCAACTCACAAGGGGTTTGGAGCAATTCAAACGCCGTTGGGAGTGGTTTGGAAGTGTCGTGCGGCACTATTTATGAACTGACGAGGATTTCATTACCAAACGCTTCACCATTGGGTTATATTCGGGACGGCGTTTGTGTTGTTTGTTTAGAGCATACGCACATGACGGAGTTGGGGATGCCAAAAGAACAATGTGTGGCAGGAATTATCCGCCGAGGTCGGCGAAGCGGATGGCTTGCGCAAGCCGTCGCTTGCGAGGCGCTGGAACTTCGGCGGCTGCTGAGCACGGTTTATGTCGATCTCAATTCCGCCGGGCCGACGCATGATGGCACGTCGTGGGCCGCGGCGTTTACGGATTTGCAGCCGGTGCTGACTGCTGCAGTTGCGGGGACGACGATTGATGTGGCACAGGGGACTTATTTTCCCACCACAGGCACGGATCGCACTGCGACGTTTCAACTCAAGAGCGGCGTTGAACTTGATGGCGGATTTGCGGGAGCGGTAAATCCGGCGGCAGCGCGGAATGTGGCGGCTTATCCGACGATTCTTTCCGGCGATATCGGGGTCGTGGGGAATAATTCAGACAATAGCTATAACATTGTCACGGGGAATGGCACCGACGCGACAGCAGTTCTAGACGGAATCACCATCACAGCGGGAAACGCCAATGTAAATAGCGGCTTTGACGGCACGGGTGCCGGAATGATTATCATTGCTGGCAGTCCGACGGTTCGGAATTGCACTCTCAACAGCAATACGTCCCTTGGGGACGAGAATACGAATTTTTCCGCAGGCGCGATGGCAATACTCAATGAGTCATCGCCGATCGTGACGAACTGCACGTTTAGCAACAATTCCGCCGTGAATTTCGGTGGCGGAATCGCCATTTATCTAAGTTCCGCGATAATTTCAAATTGCCAATTCGTGGATAACGGCGGTCCCAGTGTCGGTGGCGGGGGCATTGCTAGTTTGCAGTCGACGCCGACTTTGACAAGTTGCCTATTCGAGGGGAACACTGGCGGCGCATTTGGCGGTGCCATCTATGATAACGCATCCTTCGCGATACTTTACGGTTGCACATTCAGCGAAAACGGCGCGTCTATGGGCGGTGGAATGTACAACGCCTACTGTGCGCCGACGCTCAACGATTGTACCTTTAGCAATAACACGGGTGACGGAATATACGATTTCACGTCTTCTCCATCACTCGCAAACTGTATGTTCTCAGGGAATTCGGGCGGCGGCATGGATAACGAAGAGGGCTCCGCGCCGACATTGACGAATTGCGCCTTTAATGCCAACGTAGGTTTCTTTGGCGGGATGGCAAACTATGGCTCGTCGCCAACTCTTGAGAATTGCACATTTAATGGCAACAAGTCTTCGGGTAATGGCGGCGGTGTCCTTGATGACTTCTGCTCGCCCACGTTTATTAACTGCATCTTCGTCGGCAATATGGCAGCTACTGACGGTGGTGGGATCTACGACGAAAGCTCGTCGCTGACGCTAGCGAATTGCGTATTCAGTGGCAATTCAGCGTCGGCAGACGGTGGTGGCATTTGCGACTATTCTTCGTCGTCGACTTTGACCAATTGCACGTTCAGCAATAATACGTCATATGTCGGTGGTGGAATATATAGTGACAGTAGACGGCCCTCATCGGAAACGCTGACCGACTGTGCGTTCGCTGCAGATGAGGCGTCTGGTGCCGGCGGCGGGATGTACATCTACCACGACATGACCACCACACTAACGAATTGCACGTTTGGTGACAATTTAAGTTTGAAGCAGGCGGGTGGGATATTCCTCTTCGCTGAAGGCGACATTAGTCCTGGTTCTTCTGCAAGCCTCACGAACTGCGTGCTCTGGGGCGATACGGTTGGCGAGATTTACAATTTTAATGTGGACGTCGGCAGTCATGCAGAGGCTGCCGTGACTTACAGCGACGTTCAGGGCGGTTACGACGGCATGGGGAATATTAATGCCGACCCGCTTTTTGTAAATGCGGCCGGTGGAAACCTTCAATTACAATCTGGGTCGCCGTGCATTGACGCAGGTTCCAATTCTGCCGTTGCGCTTGGGGTTACTACTGATTTGGGAGGCAATCCCCGCATCGCGGGCGGCGTGGTCGACATGGGTGCATACGAGTTCTTGGAAGTTGGCTCGCCAGGTTTTCGTACCGAAGGTATGGCCACTTTCGCGGTCGGAACGGCAGGAGCATTCACTGTCGTAACCGATGGTTACCCGATGGCTTCGTTGACCGAGACCGGCAGCCTACCAGCAGGTGTTACCTTTACTGACAATGGGGATGGCACGGCAACAATTGCGGGTATGCCCTCGGCGGGCGCGGGTGGAGCTTACCTATTAGCGATCACCGCAAACAATGGCGCTTCAACAAATACCACGCAATTGTTCACACTCGGCGTGGATCAGACACCAGCCATCGCCAGTGCCAACAATGCCATTTTCACGCAAGCTCCTTCGCAAAACTTCACCGTGACGACCACTGGATATCCTGCCCCGACGTTGTCCGTGGTTGGCAATTTGCCGAGTGGCGTGACATTTGTTGACAACGGCGACGGCACTGCGACACTTTCAGGCACGCCAGCGGCGGGCAATGGTGGGAACTATGAGCTTATGTTAACGGCCAGCAATGGCATTGCACCCAACACCACACAGCCCTTCGTTCTCACAATTGCGCCGGCCGGCTTTTCGGTATCGCCGGGGACCGTATTCTCGATTACCGGTCCGGCTGGTGGGCAGCAGACGCTGAGTGTAGCGAGCGGGTCGGCGATGCTCAGTAGCGACCTTTTCGTCGCCCTGCCGAACTACATCCTCACCGTGGGGAGTAGCGCAAGCGTGACGCTGGGAAGCATCCAGCACGTCGGTGGAATCCAAATCGCAAGCGGCGGCACTCTCGATATCACTTCATACGCGATGTTTATCAACTACGGCTCGCCGTCGGCAGATCCCGAGACGACTATTCTGGGATATTTGAAGAGTGCATATACGGGCGGGAAGTGGCTTGGAACGGGCTTGACGAGCAGTGCCGTTCGAGTTCAGGTCGCCGCTAACGCCGGCACAAATCGTGGGGTTTGGGCGATCGGGTATATAGATGGGGACGCCGACCCCCAATACAACGCATTTACAAATCAGATCCTGATTCAGCCATCCCTGGCGGCGGACGCAAGCGAGGACGGGAGAGTCGATTTCGAGGATCTGCTTGCGATCGCACAGAATGTGGGATCGATCACAGCCGATTGGGTGCATGGCGATTTCAACTACGACTCAAAAGTGGATTTCAATGATCTTCTCCTGCTCGCCCAGAACATCAACAAGACCAACGGCAATACGCCCCTGGCGCGGCAGTTGCCGGCGGAATCGCCCGCCGATTCAGAAGTGAAGGCGGCGATTGCGGTCAATCCGCTCTTTTCGTCCGTGCCGATCATGGGTTCGTCGGCGGCTTTGCAAGCCGTTACCGATGAGGTGCTGAAACGGCGCGATCAGGATGTAATGTGAGATGCGCCATCTGGCAGCCTGTGGCAAAAGTCTCGCGGGCCATGTTCGTGTCCTTTGGTTGCGTGCTTCGTTGTTCCTCCTCAGCGTATTTTGGCTGCAATGCGCTTCGTCGTCGCATCTCGCCTGCGGCCACCAGGGCAGAATCGCCCTGCGAGCGATTTCATTGCAGGAGGGGGAAGAGAAGATTGTGGCGGGGCGAATGCGGGAAACCATAGGCGCCAAGTGCGCGGGTTGAAATCGAGACACATCAAAACCGAGCCAGTGGCTGCTCGTTGAAGCGGCGGTGAAGTGCGATATCCAGCGCGTTGTAATGGCGCAGAACTTCGAGCGTTTCGGCGTCCAATTCAGGAGCGGCGTCGCTGCGGGTGTTCTGCCGCGGCAAATTGATCAAATCGGGGCTTGGCCATCCAGCGCCGCGGGCGAGGAGGGCGACGGAATCGGCGAATCGCTCCGCGGTCCCGACGAAGAGAAAATGCTTTTCGATTTTTTCCATCGCCCGGTCCAGGTGCGAGGAATGAAATATCTGATCCTGCATCGGCGGCGCCGCATCGCGCGCGGCGGGAGCCAGACCCCAGGCAGGCTCGCCGAGCAACATGCGGACGGCGTGGTTGTTTAATTCGGCCGTGCAATGAGATTGAATGAGTTCCCTGATGCTCATGCCTTTTTGGATCAGGCGGTAATAGCGGGAATTGGGGTCGCGTGAAATATGGCCGAGAAGCGAGACCGCGCGCCGGATGGGATCGCGCAGCAACGTGAAATACTTCGCGTCAGGCTCATCGAGCAGGCGATGCGCGCCAAAACTGAAATGGCCGAAGACCACGCGCAGGCGGCCTTTTTTCTTTTTGAGTTCGTCGATGAAGGTGCGGTTGGGAGAAATCAGATTGAACTGATTGGCGTAGATTTCGGCGAATTCGGTCGCATCATAATGCGGACGCATCAAGGTACGAAGAGACGTGCCCGCAGTCTTGGGAATATGCATGAACAAAAATAGCATGCAGAGAGAAAGATAACCGAATCGAATATGTTGTCAAGCAATAAAAATAAAGCAAAGTCGAGACGCAAATATCAATTGGTTGCGATTTGTCCATTTGATAAGTAATTTATGCAAGGAAGCCGGAGGGGTGACTACCTGCGCCCGGCGAATCAACCTTTTCTGACCAACCGATGAAACGCTTCTGTCAGGCGCCGCGTTAACGATCCCGGCTCGCCTGTCCCGATGGGCCGGCCGTCGATGCGCGTGATTGGCACCACCTCGGCTCCCGTGCCGGTCATGAAGCACTCGTCGGCGATGTAGAGATCGTGACGCTGCAGCATCTTCTCGACGCAGGGGATCTTCAATTCGGCGCAGAGTTCCATGATGGCCTGGCGGGTGACGCCTTCGAGGATGCCGTCGGCGGTGCCGGGGGTTTGAAGCTGGCCGGCGCGGGCGATGAAAATATTCTCTGCCGTGCATTCGGCGACGTTGCCTTCGGCATTGAGCATCACGGCCTCGGAGACGCCGGCGTCGGCGGCCTCGATCTTGGCCAGGATGTTATTCAAATAATTCAGGCTTTTGATGCGCGGCGACAGCGAGCTTGGATGGTTGCGGATCACTGAGGAGGTGATCACGGCGACGCCTTTCTGGTACATCTCGGCCGGATACATTTCGATTGAATCAGCGATGATGAACACCGTCGGGCTGGAGCATTTCTGCGGATTGAGGCCGAGATAGCCGACGCCGCGCGTCACGACCAGGCGGATATAGCAATTGGGAAGATTGTTAATCTGGATTGTCTGCGCTATCGCCGATGCGATCTGCTCGGCTGTCATCGGAACGGTCAGACGGATGGCTTTGGCGCTGTCGTAGAAGCGGCGGAGATGCTCCTCAAGCCGGAAGACGCGGCCTTCGTAGGAGCGGATGCCTTCAAAAACGCCGTCGCCGTAGAGCAGGCCGTGGTCGAAGACGCTGATCTTGGCGTTTTCTTTGTCGTGGAATTTTCCGTCGATCCAGATTTTCAAGGACATAAGGTCTCCGTGGGGTGATTATGGGGGAAGAATGGGGGGAAAACCAGACGCTGGGCGGAAGGAATGCGGTTTGGGATGGGGAGACGAGTTTTCAGTTTTCAGTGTTCAGTTTTCAGCTAAAGACATGCCGTTCGCAACTGAACATTGAACATTGAACACTGTTTTTCATCCTGCGGCGGAAAGCACGCCATCCCGCAATACCAGCGTTCGGTCTGCCTCGCGGGCCAGCGTGCGGTCGTGGGTGACCATGATGATGGTCTGGCCGTTGTCGCGGTGGAGTTTTTCCAGGACGTCCATGATCTGGCGGCCAGTGTCGGTGTCGAGGTTTCCGGTGGGTTCGTCGGCGAATAAAACGCGCGGGCGATTGACCAACGCCCGCGCGATGGCGACGCGCTGGCGCTCGCCGCCGCTGAGTTGGGAGGAGCGATGCTTGAGGCGATGGTCCATGCCGAGATCGGCGAGGATTTTTGTGGCTCGCTCACGCAGCTCGGCGCGCTCTGCGCGGAAGCCGAGGTAGGATTTTTCGATCATGGAACAGAGGAGCGTGTTTTCGAGAACGTTGAGTTCGGGCAATAGGTGATAGAACTGGAAGACGAAGCCGAATTGCGTGTTGCGGAGCTTGGCGCGAGAGGAGTTGGAAAAGGCGGCGATGTCGTGGCCGTCGAAGATGACCTGGCCGGAATCGGCTTCATCCAGGGCGCCAAGGATGTGGAGCAGTGTGCTCTTGCCGGAACCGCTGCGGCCTTCAATGGCTAAAAATTCGCCGGAACGGACGGATAGATCGACATTGCGCAGCACCTGGATGCGGCTGTCGCCCATTTTGAAGGTTTTGGCGAGGGCGGAGCATCGGATGATGGGGGCGCTGGCGTCGCTGGGGGCGATGGTTGATGACGGTGCGGCGGGAGATTGTGGTTTGGTTTGTGCCATGATGCGACGCGTTGGTTACTCCCAGCGCAGGGCCTCGACGGGGTGCATGCGGCTGGCGCGGATGGCGGGCACGATCGCTCCGCCCACGGCGGAAAGAATGGCGATGGAGACGATCCAGATGACGTCGGCGGCCTGCATGGTATTGGGGATGGTGTCGAAGATGTACGTTCGCGGATCCCAGATTTTGACGCCCATCTCGCGGCCCATCCAGGCGTGCAGTTCGTTGATATTGTGGACGATTAAATACGCGCCGAGCAATCCCATGCCTGCGCCGATGATTCCGATGAGAAGGCCGTAGCCGAGGAAGATTTGCGCGACGCCCCAGTTGGTGGCTCCGACGCTTTTGATGATGCCGATGTCGCGGGTTTTCTCGACGACGATCATGTAGAAGATGCAGAAGACCAGGAAGACGGCCACGATGCTGATGATGCCGAACAAAAAGGTGAGTGTCACCTTTTCGTGTTCGACGGCGCTGATGAACTGGGCCTGATGTTCGTCCCAGGATTCGACGGTGAGGGCTTCCTGCCCGAAGGCGGGGGGGGCGACGGCATCGACGATTTTGCGGATTTCGTCGCGGGCTTTGTAGACGTCGACGCCTTGATTGACGGCGATCTGAATCTCGGTGACGTGGGCGGGGCGGACGATGGTTTTGCCGTCGGGGGCGTATTGGGCGGCCATGCCGATGTCGCGTTGCAGGCGGTCGAAGGGAACATAGACGGTGTTGAAATCGACCTGCCAGAGGCCGGTCTTGCTGTCGTCCACGAGCCAGTAGGTGCGGGTGGGCATGGAAGGGGTGGCGCTGGAGATGGTGCTGAAATCGAGGACGGCGAGCTTCACGAAGGCGTGATAGATGTCGTATTTGTCGCGGTCGTAGCTGCCGGTTTCAGTTTTGGGGAGGATGAGGTCGGTGCCGCAGATGATGCCGGGGAGATTGCCGGCGTCGAATCCCGAATTCGGAGCGCCCGGCATCATGTGGCGATAGTCGTCGGCCGGAAAGGGTTTGTCGAAAGTCGGCCCTTTGGCGTCGAGTGCCGCGACGCGGCGGGCCTTTTCATCGACACTGAGGCTCGGATCATCGTCGATTTGTTTGAGCGGCTGTTTGTATTCACGATAGAGGCTGTGGGCGAAGGAGTTGATCTTGCCGACTTCGCTCATATCGCTGAATGCCTTGATTTGAACGAGTTCCTGCTTGCGATTGTTAAAGGTGGCGAGGCCGCCGGTTTCGATATCGGCGACGGCGGCTTTCACGAGATTGGATTTTTTTACGCCGTCGATGATCGCCTGGTAATTGCCGAAGCCCTGGGCGCCCTGGTCGGTGTAAATGACGACATCGCCGCCGAGGGCGTGATTGGTGTCGAGGAACATGCGCAGCCATCCGCCCATGACGGAGATGACGACGAGGACCATGGCGGTGCAGAGTGTGACGGCGACAAGCGAGACCCAGGCGATGCGGCGCTTGCGGAGGTATTTGAGGATGAGGAGGAGTTTGTACACGTGTGGTGGTGATTGGTGATTGAAGGGTGCGTGGTGATTAGAGATTGTTGAGGGGGGCGGCCTGTGGTGATTGTTGATTGTTGATTGAGGAGGAGAGGAGCCGCTTGTTTGCGTGCGCTTCGTTGTCGATCATGCGGATTAGTAGGCGGATGATTTGGGTTAGGAGTTCCATGCGATGGGCGGCGGCTGTTTCGGTCATGGATGATCGAGCTTTGTAATACCAGTCGCGGGCTTCCCGGGCGGAGCCGAGGGCGTAGGAATAGAACTTGGCGCGGTCCTTGCCGGTGTTTCTGGAATAGCCTTCGGCGATGTCGGAACTGATGGCGGCGGAGCTGCGCGCGAGTTGGTCGGCGTGGGAGAGGGTTTGCCTCTTGCGCAGGAGTTTGGGGAAGTCGATCATCGATAAGTCCGCCAAGAATAATGACAGCCGATAGGCTTCAACTCGCCAGAGTGTGTCCTTGCGGATCATATCGGGCACAGTCGCCTGCCACGTTTCAAAAGTCATATATGCCGCCGGGCATTCTTCAATCACCAATCAACAATCACCACTTATTGTCATTCGTCGCCGTGTATTTTTGTGCGGGCGAGACTGCGATCGAATAGAGCCTGCGCCTTCGGACTCAGCGGGCGAGTATCTTGTTCGATGTCGATGGGACGATCGAAGCGAGCGACCTCGCGGTCACGCTCCGCCGGGCTGAGGCTCATAAATGATCGAACGGGAGGTTTCTTAGTGGTTTTCATTGCATCATCGTCCTTGAATTAGGCGGATTTTCGAGCGGGTCTGGCAATCTGGACGTCCTCGATCAAAGCCTTTCGGATGCCGCGCTCGATATACTGGGTTCTTGTGAGGCCTCGCTCCCTGGCACACACATCCATTTTGCGCAACAGCTTGCCGTCCAGCTCGACGAGGACCGCTTCGGTCTTTTTACGGCCGCCGGAGAGAATATATATGCTCCGACTTGGCTGACGCCTGGATTTTTCCCAAAGTGCGCGTTCCTCCCTTGTAAGCGGCTGAAGCATTGAATCCGGAATTTCGTGATCGTACTCTTTGGTCGCCTCGGCAAGTTGCCGGGCGGTCATTTCCCAATACGGCTTTTGTTTTCGCGTGCCTTTCATGGTCGTGCCTCTAAATCCGGCGTTTCTCGGTATCCGTCAGGTCTCGTGAATGAATGACATATACTACTTCATTGCCCTGCTCAACCATCATACGCTCGACCAAATCCAATAGTTCCACGTCGACCTCGTCGTCCTCCAGCACAAGGAAGATGACCTGCAACGCGCGGCGAGCCCGTGTCCTGCCTCGAACCAAATACTTCCGCGGGCCAATCTTCTGTGGAAAGCGGCCTGAAGCGGTCTCGACCACGAAACTGGCTTCCTCAGGCGAGACGTTATGCACATCGATATGCGCAATATTTAATCGATTCCAAATGAAAACTTTTCGCAATGCGTCACTCCCTCGGCCTCATCAGCGGGAACAGAATCACGTCCCGAATGCTCTCCGCCCCAGTCAACATCATCACCAATCGATCAATTCCCATTCCCAATCCGCCCGCTGGCGGCATGCCGTGGCGGAGGGCGTTTAAGAAATCGTCGTCGGTTTTCTGTTGCTCTTCCTTGTTGCCAACCTGATGATCGAAATGCTTGGCCTGGGCGTCGGGGTCGTTTAGTTCGCTGTAGCCGGGGGAGATTTCGACGCCATTGATGGCGAGTTCGTAGACGTCGGCGAAGAATGGGTCTTCCCGATTCTCCCGCGCCAGCGGGATAACCACCGATGGCACATGCGTCACGAAACACGGATCAATGAGAGTGTGCTCGATCAGTTTTTCATACACCTGCACCAACTGCTCGGCGGGCGAAAGCCGGATCAGTTTCTCGCGCACGGGGGATAGTTGCTCGTGGTTCATCAAATCCGGCATGGCTTCCTGCAGCGGCCGCTTGTCAAACTTCCATCCTGTTCGCTCTTCCACAAGTTCCGTCATGCGCACGCGCCGCCAAGGTCGCATTAAATTGATTTTGCGGCCGTTGGCATGGGTAATTTCCAATCCACCGAAGAGCGTCTGCGCCACATGGCAGATCATGCCTTCGATCAGGTCGGCCATGGTTTCCCAGGAGCCGAAGGCTTCATAGGCTTCGAGCATGGTGAATTCAGGATTGTGGCGCGGGCTGATGCCTTCGTTGCGGAAGTTGCGGTTTAGCTCGAAGACTTTGGAGAAGCCGCCGACGAGGAGGCGCTTGAGATAGAGTTCGGGCGCGATGCGGAGAAAGAGCGGGATGTCCAGCGCGTTGTGGTGTGTGACGAACGGCTTGGCCGCGGCCCCGCCCGCGAGCGGCTGCATCATCGGCGTTTCCACTTCCAAAAATCCGCGCTCGCGCATGTAGCGGCGGATTTCGTCCACGATCGCAATTCGCAGCTTCATCTGCTGCATTACTTCGGGGTTGGCCCAGAGATCGACGTAGCGCTGGCGGTAGCGGGTTTCCACATCGCTGAGGCCTTCCCATTTCGCGGGAGGGGGGAGCAGCGCTTTGGCGGCCATCGAAAGAGATTCGGCCCAGACGGTGATTTCGCCTTTGTTGGTGACGCCTAGTTTGCCGGTGACGGAGAGGATGTCGCCGAGGTCGATGCAATCGCGGATTTGCCAGCCGATTTCGGGGAGTCGGCGCTTGTCGAGGGCGACTTGAAGGTCGCCGCTGTCGTCGCGCAGGGTGAGGAAGCTGAGCTTGCCCATGTCGCGCTTGAGCATAACGCGACCGGCCACCGTAACGGTGGGGCCGCCGTCATGACCCATACCTTCGGAATAAAGGGATTTGATCTCCTTCAGCGGCCGCGTGTTTTCGACTCGCCCGCCGAACGGATCGATGCCTAACTCGCGCAGCTTGAGGAGCTTAACGCGACGTTCCTGTTCATATTCGCTTGTGGTGTCACTCATGGTCAGTCATCCGCTAAAGGAGCCGATCATAATCGCAAAGGGCTGAGAATAAACCCCATGGGAACGGTGATAACTAAATTCGGGGAGGAAAGTATGGTCGGAAGGACTGAGAGGAAATGCGGGAGCGCTCCGGCCGTCAGTCCGCATGTGTCACGACCTCACATTTCACGTCTTCACATTTCCGCGTTTCCTCTCAGTCCTGAGTCCTCAGTTCTCAGCACTTCGTTCCATGCCATTTTGCTTCTGGCAACAATCATCATTCTCAACCCAGCGATTTCCCGCGCCGCCGACCTCCGCATCATCAAAACGGCGCACTACCGAATTCATACCGATCTCGACGACAATCTCGCCGACGATTTATCGCGGCGGCTGGATGCGATGTATGACGAGTATTCCCGGCGCCTGGCCGAATTCGCGCCGGCGGGCGATTCGACGCCGCTTGAAGCATACGTCGTTCAGAGCAAGGAGAAGTATCTCCACATCGTCGGCCTGCAAATGGCGGGCACCGGCGGGGCGTTCAGCGCGCAGCGGCATCTGCTGGCGGCGTTTCTTGACGGGCAGGGACGCGATGCCCTCCGCCGCACATTGCAACACGAGGCGTTTCATCAATTTGTTTTCAAAGCCATCGGCCCCAACGTGCCGGTCTGGCTGAATGAGGGGCTGGCCCAGGTGTTTGAAGAGGCGGTCTGGACGGGGAATTCATTTGAGCTTGGGCAGGTCCCGCCGCGGCGACTGCGGCATTTGAAGAAGGAAATTCAAGCCAGTTCGATTATCGACTTCCGTTCGTTTTTGAAAATGACTCCCATGCAGTGGGCGGTGGGATGGAGTGATCCCGTGGAAGCGGGGCGGCAGTACAACCAGGCATGGGCGATGGCTCATTTTCTGGTCTACGCGACCGACGATCAGGGCCGGTTCAAATATCGGGCGCGATTGCTGCAGATGCTGCAATTCCTTCACGACGGCTACGACGGAGAGGCCGCCTTCGAGGATGCGTTTTCGAGCAATATTGAGGGATTTCAGAGGCGTTTCATGGAATACGCCGCCGGCCTGACGCCCACGCCGCTGGCGGCGCTGATCGAGAATCAAGGCGTTCTAGCGGACATGGAGATACAAATGAGAAAAAGCGGGCACACGTTCGACACGCTGACCGATCTGCGTTCCTCATGCGAGGGGCTTGGCCTGCACATTTTGTACAAGCAGGGGAATCTGCAATGGGAAAGCGCGGCCGATCCTGCGGTCTATTTCCGCTCGCCGTCCGGGGAAGCGTTTGGCTCCGACGATCTGCATTTCGAGATTTCGGGGGATCATGTGCTGCCGGATCTGGTGTGCCATTCGGATGGGCTGTCGTTGAGAACGCGGTTTGATGAGACCAGCGAGGGGGCGATTGAGCATGAGACGATTATTGAATCACAGCGATGAGAGCGAGATGGCGGGTTTGGGGATTTGGATAGTTATTTTTAACGCAGAGGGCGCGGAGGACCGCAGAGACCGATTTGTACTGCGGAGGTATTGAGAGGGGATGCCGTGAAAGGAAGAATCTTTGAATCTCGCGGAATGACCTCTGGGTTCTCCGGCGTGCTCGGCGTTAAAACGAACATGTTGCAAAATGGGGGCTGTGAATAGCGACGTGAATCCTGATTAGGCATGCCTTAGAATCATTTCCGTGAAGCCCATGAAGCCGCTCAAAACGTGTCCTATTTGTGCAAGCCGTCGAATTTATAAGGTTCGACGCGTGTTCTCGCACACCATTGGCGGTCGCGTGATCCGGATTCCGAACGTGGAATGCTTTGAATGCCTCAATTGCGGCGAGCGGATTTACGATTCCGCGGCAGCGGATAAGGTGCTTTCATCAAGGTCTGTCCAGAGGGCGGGAGCGTGAGAACCCGACCGGCGCCAGTTGGTTGGTCATCCTTAATTGCCCATAGATTGCATCCGGTGCAAGGTCTGCGCCATTTGGCCAGCAGATGGTGCCAAACTCATCGATAGCTACGCGATTGAAAAACGTTGGATCCTTCAGAGGCTCAAACACGGGGCCGAAAAGTTGGTCCTTGACGGAGATGATTCCTCTCGTGCCGTCGGAGAAAATGACTTCCAGATTCCACTCTGGATGCGCGGTGACTTTTACGATTCGTTCCATTTTTACTCCAACCGAAGACCCTCACCCCAGCCCTCTCCCAGAGTACCGGGAGAGGGGGTAAGAGGGGCCACGCTCACTTTTCGCAGAGGCGTTTATTCCTCCTCCTCCTTCGGCTTATACAAGCTGGCGATTTGCTGCTGTACAAACGGCGGGGCGGCTTCATAGTGGCTGAGTTCCATGACAAATGATCCCTGGCCGCCGGTGACGCTCTTGAGCTGGTTTTGATATTGCATTACTTCGGCGAGTGGGGCGGAGGCTTTGATCTGGGCCATGCCGCCGCCGAGGATGTCGGTGCCGACGATGCGGCCGCGTTTGCCGGAGAGATCGCCGGTGATGGCGCCCATTTTGTCTTCGGGCACGGTGATTTCCATGTTTACAATGGGTTCGAGCAGAACCGGGCGGGCCTTGAGGAATGCGTCCTTGAAGGCGAATTTGCCGGCGGTGCGGAAGGCGATTTCCTTGGAATCGACGGGGTGATGCTTGCCATCCGTCACGGCCACGCGGATATCCTGCATGGGATAGCCGGCGATGGGGCCTTGCTCGAGGAGATCGTGAACGCCTTTTTCAACGGCGGGGATGTACTGGCCGGGAATGGTGCCGCCGAATATTTCGTTGACGAATTCAAAGCCTTTGCCGCGCTCCATGGGTTCGATGCGGAGGAAGACTTCGCCGAATTGCCCGGCCCCGCCGGTTTGCTTCTTGTGACGGTAATGACCTTCGGCGGACAGCATGATGGTCTCGCGGTAGGCGATCTTCGGCGGCTTTGTGTCTACATGCAGTCCGCGTTTGGCGAAGCGCTCGAGCACCAAGCGCAGGTGCATTTCGCCGATGCCGTAGATGACGACTTCGTGGGTTTGCTTGTCGGTCGCCCAGCGGAAAGTGGGGTCTTCCTCGGCGACTTTGGCAAGGCCGCCGCTGATTTTCTGCTCGTCGCCGCGGGCTTTGGGTGTGATGGCAAGGCCGTACATGGGCGTGGGAAATATCAGCGGTTTCAGATGGACGCTGTCGAGGGCGTGATCGTCGTGGAGAACGTCGCCGACGTGAATCTCCTCGATCTTGGCGACCGCGCCGATGTCGCCGGCGATGATGTCGGGGACTTCGTGATGGTCCTTGCCTTGCAGGTGGAAAACGTGGGCCATTTTCACGGGCTTTTTGTTGTGGCCGATGTAAACCTGGGCGTTGGAAACGGCTTTGCCCTGGTGAACGCGGAAGACGGAGAGCTTGCCGATGAAGGGGTCGGTTGTCACTTTGAAAACGTGGGCGAGGAGGGTCTTGCCGGTTTCGGGGAGATAACTGAACGGTTTTTCATCTTTGCCCTCGCCGGTGAGGAAGGGCATGGGATTGCCTTCGAGCGGGCTGGGGAAATGTTTGGCGATGGCGTCCAATAGCTCGGGCACGCCGACGCCGCTCCTGGCGTCGGTGAAACAGATCGGCACGACATGGCCGGCGTCCATGCCCTTCTCAAAGGGGGCGTGGAGCAGGTCGTAGTTCGGCTCGTCGCCGCCGAGGTATTTCTCCATGAGGGCTTCGTCGAGTTCGACGATCTGGTCGAGGATGGCGGTGTGTGAGGCCTTCACATCGAGAATATCGCTCTCGCCGGCGTTGTTGAGCAGGCATTCGACGACGGCTTTGCCCTTGCCGGTGGGCAAATTGATCGGGAGGCATTCGTGACCGAAGGTATCTTGAATTCGCCGGACGAGGCCGGCCAGATCAAGTTCGGGGAGATCGAGTTTGTTGATGATAATGGCGCGGGGAATGTTGCGCTCACGGGCGGCTTCCATGATGCGGCGCGTGACGACTTCGATGCCGGCTTGTGCGTTGATGACGCAGGCGACGGTTTCAACGGCGGGCAGGCAGGAGATCGCCTGGCCGATGAGGTCGGGGCTGCCGGGGGTGTCGATGAGGTTGATTCGCTTGCCGAGATGATCGCAGTGAAGGAAGTGAGCGTAGATGGAATGGCCGTGTTCTTTTTCCTCTTTCTCGAAGTCGCCGAAACTGGAGCCGTCAGAGACGGAGCCTTTCCGGTTGACGGCCCCGGCGGCGAAGATCAGTGCGTCGGCCAGTGTGGTTTTTCCGCTGGAGCCGTGGCCGACGATAAGAACGTTTCTGATGTCACCCGTGGTGTAAGTGGGCATGATGATTTACCTCCGGCGAGGGTTGGCATGATGTGGGGCGGCGCAAACGCGACGCGATTAAATACAGTGTATAGATTTGGTTATGGGCGCGCCAAGGTAAATCTGGGGGAAGTTTTCAGTTTTCAGTGTTCAGTTTTCAGTTAAATGCAAATCCCCCCGTCTTAGCTGAAAACTGAACACTGAAAACTGAAAACTCTGTCCTATTTCGCCAACTCATTCTCAATCTGTTCCAAACTCTTCCCCTTGGTTTCTGGAACGCGCAGGCCGATGAATATGAATCCGATGACGCAGACGACGGCGTAAATCCAGAAGGTCGCGGCGGGGCCGAATTGGGCGTTGAAGATGGGGAAGGTGTAGGTGAGGATGAAACAGGCCAGCCAGAGGAAGGCGACGGAGATGGACATGGCCGTGCCGCGTATGCGGTTGGGGAAAATTTCGCTGATGATGACCCATGTGACCGGAGCCAGCGACATCGCATAAGCCGCGATGGCCAGTAATACCAGCACGAGGAACATGGCCGATGGCGCCTGCCCGCCGGCGGCTTTGAGGTGATAGCCAAAGCCTATGACGGAATAAATGAGTGTCAGGGCAGCGGCGCCGAAGAGCATCAGCGGTTTGCGGCCGACGCGGTCGACCAAGCCCATGGCGACGAACGTGAAAAGGAAGTTCACGAGTCCGGTGGCGACGATGTTTTGCAGGGCGCCGCTGATGTCGTAGCCGGCGTCCTTAAAAATTTGTTCGGCGTAGTTGAAGATGACGTTGATGCCGCACCATTGCTGGAAGACGGCGAGGAAGATGCCCATGCCGAGGACGACGGTCATGCGGCCTTCAAATAATTCGCCGAGCCGCACGCGGCGGGTTTCGTTGACGAGTGTCGCCTGAATATCGGCCATTTCGGAGGCGGCGTGGTCAGCGCCGCCGATGCGGGTGAGAATGCGCGAGGCGCGTTCTTTTTCACCGGCTTTCACGAGCCAGCGGGGGCTTTCGGGGACGAAGAGAGAGCAGATGAAGAAGAAGGCGGAGGGGACGGCACACGCGCCGAACATCCATCGCCAGGCGGTGGTGCCCCACCAGCTTGCGGCGAGGGCGGTGGGGTCGTTGGTGAGCGCTGATGGCACGCCGTGGCCGATGCCCCAGTTGATGAACTGGGCGGCGAGGATGCCAATGACTATCGTGAGTTGATTAATCGCGACCAATACGCCGCGGATTTTGGCGGGAGAGATTTCGGAGATGTACATGGGCGAGATCGTCGAGGCCAGGCCGATGCCGACGCCGCCGAGGAAACGCCAGCAGACGAAGGCCGTGAACGTGCCGCTGAAGCTGATGAAGACGGAGGAGATGAGGAATATCGCGGCGCTGGTGGTGAGGACGAGCTTGCGGCCGAAGCGGTCGCTTAAGGCGCCGGAGACGAGCGCGCCGACGAGGCAGCCTAAGAGGGCGCAACTCTGTGCCCAGCCGGTGGGGGAGACAATGGCTGACCAGATTTTATCGAAGAACGGCGCAGTGCTGGCGGCGGCTTGCGTGGTGTCGGCGAGATGAAAATAGGCCTGGTAGAACGAGGCGGCGCCGCCGATGACGACCCAATCGTAGCCGAAGAGCAGGCCGCCGAGAGCGGCGACCGATGCGATGATGGCGACGTAGGTGATATTGATGCGGCCCAGAGTGGGGCGGGGGAGCGAAGGGTTGACGCTGGTCATCGATGGGTCTCCGCCTGAAGGTTAGCGAGTAGATCCGCCGCGAGCGCATGATTGGGATCGCGGCTCAACACTTTTTTCAGCAGCGTGCGCGCTTGCGCCTTGGCCCCCAAGCCAAGATGCGCCTGCGCTTGCAGAAAGATCGCCGCTGTTTCCTGACGAGATTGAAGATCATCCTCGAAAAGGAGCATGGTGGGGAGCGAGGTGGCGAAATAGTCGATGATGACCTTCGATTGTTGCAACTGCCGGGCGTAGGTGAGAATCTCCCGCAGCAGTTGCTTCGCCTCGGTCTTGCGGCCCAATTGCTGCAGCGACATGGCCGCGAAATAGCTCATCTCCGAGAAGGCCCGCACGCTCATTTCCTGAAAATCGCCGCGGGTCTGCGCGGCAGTTATCCAATGTTTTTTGGCGGCGGCTTTGTCGCCCGCGGCGCTGGCGGCGACGCCGAGCCAGTAGTGAATATCGCTTTGGTTGGCCAGCAGGTGTTTGGCTTCGCCCAGATTCTCCGGCGAGCGCAGGGCGGCCTGGAAATGCTCCGTTGCGTTGATGGGATTTTGGTTGGTAAGCGATTCGCGACCGAGCGCTAAATGCGCCCGAACGAACTGCGCCAGCGCAAGACCTTCGCCGCCTTCCCAAGGCTGGAATTTTCTCGAGGTGAGCACTTCCAGCGCCCGCGCGGGTTGACCCGTTTGGTTGTAGAGGGCGCATAGTTCAACGGCCAGATCGTCGCGGCCGCCGGCGAGGTCGATCTGCTTTTCCAGATCGGCCAATCGCTTTGCCGGAGCGTCGCCCATGCGCTTGCGAAGCTGATCGCGCTCGTAGATCAGCCGGGAGTCGGTGGGATTGGCCTTAACCGCTTTGTCATAGGCGGCCCGAGCCTTTGCCGGCTGGTTGAGAATGTTGAAATAGCCGATGCCGAGATTCCGCCAGGCGATTGAGAAAGTCGGGTCGAGCTTGACGCTCCTTTCCCATAGGGCAACGGCCTCGCGCTGCCGGCGCCGATCATAAAACAAATTGCCGAGATAGTAGGGGGCTTTGGCGTCCTTCGGATTGGCCCGCATGGCGGCTTGGAGAACTTCGATTTCTTCCAATCGCGAGGGGAAACAGTAATCCGGTGGCGCGCTCGCGGCGGCGAGGTAATGCTCATCGGCGGCTTCGATGTTGCCGGCGCGTTCGTGCATGTAGCCGAGGTAATATTCGACGAGCGGTGCGGCACCGTAACCGGGGCGGATGGTAGAGCACTCAAGAATCGCAACCGCTTCGGCGAACAAGCCGGCGCGGCTGTAATCGATCGCCAAATCAAGCCGGACCTGCGCATCACCGGTTTGCAATTCGCCATTCAGATAGTGAGCCCAGTAATCCAGCGCATCGAGCTGCAATGTTTGCTCCAACAGCGTCGCCGCATCTTCTTCGCGGCCGAGTTTTCGCAGCACGATCACCTTCAAATCGCGGGCACGCAGATTGTCGGTGTTGCGCCTGAGAGACAGATCAATATGCGACAGAGCCGCCGCCCAATCCCGGCGGCAGCAGTCGATCTCCGCGATGGCATGAAACGCCGCCGCCTGCTGATCCGCGTTCCAGGTCGATTTATAAAAAGCGGCGTAAGCGTCGTCATCGCGGCCCAAGTGCCGCAAGGCGAGGCCGAGGTTGCGGTACGCCTCGCCGTCGCGCGGATTTGGATTACGAAGAACCAGCCGCGCGATCGCCCGGCGGAAATGCGCCTCCGCCACCGCAAACTCGCCGCGGCGAAGGTGCCACAGGCCCATGGCGTTGTTGCAGCGGGAATCGTCTGGATCGCGCTTCAGCGCCTCGCCCCAATACGATTCGGGGAAACGCGTGGCGTGCCGATACTGCTCCAGATGCAAGCCGGTGATATAAAGCTCGTCGCTGCTGGCGATCTTCTCCGGCGGCAACGGTTCGCTCGCCGCCGGCGGCACCTCGCGCGGCTCGCGCTTCTTCGGCGTATACGAAATCAACTCGCGGCCGCTGCCGTCACTTACGCTTAATGTCAGATCCGTTTCGGCAATCTTTCCTTGCAATCTCGCAGTTTCAACCAGCGGCGAATCCGGCGCAAGATCCGCCTTCCATTCGGCCACTTGTTTTCGGCGAGATGAGATACGAACCGTTACGCCCTCGCGCCGCTCTGTGACAGCCACACCAACACGAGCGATTCCTTTCTCAATCCGCAAACTGATCGCCGCATCCAGATTCGCTTTCTGCGCCGGCCCAATTTTCTGAATCGGATACCAAAACTGGCTGAACGTGCGTGTCTCGCCGGGCGCGAGGAACGAAAAATCCGGCTGATTATCCGTGAAAACGCCGGCCATGATCTCAATGTACGGGTGATAAACGCCGTTGGCGTCGGCGTCGGTGAGATTGCGATCCCATGCATAGCCAAATTCGTCGTTGCCCCAGGTCCATTGCTTCTTGCCCGGCGAGATGTGATGGCTGGCGACATGCACGATGCCCGCCTGGGCGCGGTGGTCGTAGCCGCCGAAGAAATCTTCGTCGGTTCCCATGCACATGTAGCTGGTTGGCACGGGGATGTTGGCGTACCAACTCAGATCATTCGGCTTGTACATCCCCGGCGGCGGGACGAATTGCCGCGGGCGTTCGTGGGCGGGGACGCCGGTCTTTGCGCGCCCGGCATAATCCACGCCGTAGTATTTGGTCTGGCACAGGGGGAAGCGGCTCATGGCGCGTTTGGCGTGGTCCGCGACGTAGTACACGTCCGGCGGGAAGAATGACTGATACAGTTCATGGACTTTCGTTGCGACATTCGCCCACCAGAGGAACGATTGAACGAATTCGGTGCGGTTGTAGAGGCGCACTTTGAGTTCGATGTACGACTTGCCGGGATGGAGGCAGACGCCGTGCATGCCTTTCATGCGGCTGACGGGTTCGTGGTCGCTGAGCCAGATGGTTTTACCGCCGTCGGGGTGCTCCTCAAAGTGCACATCGCAAGGCATGAAGGTGGCGGGGCGGTGATGTTGCGGCCAGTTGAACTCGATGCCGCCGCTGATCCAGGGGCCGGCTAGTCCGACCAGCGCGGGCTTGATGGATTCCTGGCGGTAGAGGAGATCGTAGCCGTTGGTTTTATCGAGGGCGGCGTGAATGCGGCCGCCGAGTTCGGGGAGGACCATCACGCGGAGGAATTCGTTTTCGATATAAGCGGCCTGCCAGGTTCGCGGCTGGCGCTGGTCGGAGATGCGGTCATAAAACGGCAGGGGGTAGACCTTGCCGCTGCTGCCCTGATAGACCCGCCGCTGGAGGAACATCGGGTTTTTATCCGGCGGCTCCGGGTTATAAGTCGGCAGGACGATTGGCTCGGACCAAGCGCGAACGACTGGGGCGTTGACGACGGCTTTCGCGGTTGATTTGTTGGACATGCTCGTTCGACCTCGCCTTTGACCTCGCTAGAGTGCGGTATTGTCGCACTTTTCCGGTGGGGGTCTCCATGGGCGTAACTCTGAATGATATGGACGATTCGATGATTGCGGCAATGGAATGAGAAGAGCAGAATCAGGGCTGACGTCTCGGGATCGCCTGTTTTTGGTCGGCAATTCGGGTTAGAATGTCCGTATGGAAACTGGAATCAAAACCGACTCAAGAATTATGCACGGGACGCCGTGCTTCTCCGGCACGCGCGTGCCCGTACAGACGCTATTTGACTGGCTCGAGGAAGGCCACGGAATTGACTATTTCCTTGAGCAATTTCCCAGCGTCAGGCGAGAGCATGTGATTTCAGTCCTGGAATCGGCGAAGCGCCAGACTGTTGAAGCGGCGGCAAATTGAAATTGCTTCTCGACGAGAATCTGCCTCGCAAACTGCGAACTCTGTTGCCAGGGAACGAGTGCTTCACGGCGATATATATGGGGTGGAGCGGAATTGAAAACGGTGAACTTCTGCAACTTGCCGCATCCAATGGATTCGACGCCCTTATAAGCACCGACAAAGGACTTGAATACGAGCAAAACCAGAGGGAATTGCCGCTCGCGGTGGTCGTCTTGATGGCGAAAGACAACAAACTCAAGACACTTGAATCTCTCGTGCCGCTGCTGATTAAGGCGCTGGCATCACTTCAACCACGGACTTTGACCAAAGTTCATCAACCGGCCTGATCGACTTGCAAATTGCACCGTCGGCTGCTGGCCGCTCGACACGCTTCGGCCATCCCTATATATTCCTCCGCCGTCATGGATACCGCCGGAGGGATGGGGGCTGGCGTATCCTTCAACTCAGGCTGAGGAATAGAAATGAGTTATCACTTTCTCGCGGATGCACAGTTCAATCTACACAAAATCGACTACGTCATCCTGGCTACTTATTTTATATTCGTATTGGGCATCGGTCTGGTCCTGAAACGATTCACGAAAAGCAGCAGCGATTTCCTGACCGGCGGCCGCCACATGCCGGCGTGGATTGCGGGGCTGGCGTTTATCTCCGCCAACCTGGGGGCGCAGGAGGTCATCGGCATGGGGGCCAATGGCGCCAAATATGGCATCATGACCAGCCACTTTTATTGGGTTGGCGCGATTCCGGCGATGGTCTTTATCGGCATCTTCATGATGCCGTTTTATTACGGCTCGAAGGCGCGCTCGGTGCCGGAATATCTCAAACTGAGGTTTGACGAAAAGACGCGAGGGTTCAATGCGATCACCTTCGCAATCATGACGGTTTTCTCCTCGGGCATATCCATGTATGCCCTGGCCAAGCTGCTCAACCTGCTGCTGAACTGGAATTTTAATTTCTCGTTGCTTGTATCCGCACTGATCGTGCTGGTTTACATCACTGCCGGTGGGCTGACTTCGGCCATTTACAACGAAGTCTTGCAGTTCTTCCTGATCGTACTGGGCTTTGTGCCGCTGGTTTATCTCGGCCTCAAAGACGTTGGCGGATGGAGCGGATTGGTGACCAAGCTGCAAGTTGTTTCAACCGCCCAGGGCTATGCGCCGGGCACATTCACCAGTTCGTGGTCGTACATGAGCCACTCCGCCGACAACCCCATGGGCGTTGACTGGTTTGCCATGACCTTCGGCCTCGGCTTCGTCCTTTCCTTCGGGTACTGGTGTACGGACTTCCTGGTGGTGCAGCGAGCGATGTCGGCTAATTCCATGTCGGCTGCTCGACGAACGCCGATTATCGCGGCCTTTCCCAAAATGCTCTTTCCGATTCTCGTGATTCTGCCCGGCATGATCGCCATTGCCATGACCTATGGCGGCGGCGGCCTGAGCCTTCCGAAAAAGGGCAATAGCTATGACTTTGATATGGCCACGCCGCTGATGCTGGCCCATTATTTCCCGGCCGGTTTGCTGGGGTTGGGCCTTACCGCGCTGATGGCTTCGTTTATGAGCGGTATGGCGGGGAACGTTACGGCCTTCAATACGGTCTTTACTTACGACATCTACCAAAGCTATATCGCCCCCAATAAGTCAGACGAGCATTACCTGAAGGTTGGCCGCATCACCACGGTGGTCGGCATTATCATCAGCATTGGAGCGGCGTATCTCGCGGCCCAGTTCAATAACATCATGGACCTGCTGCAACTGGTTTTCGGCTTTGTGAACGCGCCACTTTTTGCAACTTTTATGCTCGGCATGTTCTGGAAACGAACCACCGGGCACGGCGCGTTCTTCGGCTTGCTCGCGGGAACCATCGCCGCGGCCCTCCACCATGGCCTGACCATTCCGCACGGCTACGATACCACCGGCATTCACGGCGGTTGGATCACGGTGGTTCACACCTACCCGGTCGATATGGCCCAGAATTTCTGGGGGGCGATCTGGGCGTTCCTGGCGTGTCTGGCGGTAACGGTTGCTGTTTCCGTGGTAACGCCGCGAACCAAGAGCGATCAAGAACTCGGGGGACTTGTTTACTCGCTGACGCCTAAGATCAAAGAGACCGGCGTACCCTGGTACAAGCAGCCGGCTGTGCTCGGCGTCATTGTTCTGCTCGCGACGATCGCATTGAACATTATCTTCAGATAAGAAACGGAGGCCCGAAATGGGCGGTAATGGACAGATGGATATCCGGCTTCCGATTGGCCTGATGTTTGGAATCATGGGCGCGATGCTCGCGGCCTACGGCGTCATGACCCTGAACAGCTCGATTTACACGGAACATTCCCTGGGCATCAATGTCAACCTGATCTGGGGATTGGTGCTCATATTGTTTGCCGCGGTGATGCTGGGACTGGTCTGGAAATCCCGCAGCGGCGGCAAGACGGAGAAATAACGACCTACTGGCGGTACGGGGTTTAGCCGCGGCATTTATGCCGCGCGCCGTAGCGCTCTTTGGTCATTTACCCATGGGGTGATTCATGCGCAGCCGTACCGCGACATGGATGATATTACTAGCCGCGACAACCGCATTGGCCCAACCCGCAACGCAAGCGTTTGATTCCGCTTCTTTCTGGCTCAGCCAGGCGCAAGGCAATGCCGCGAAAATCTCCGACCCGGCGGAGCGCGCCGGCGTTTTTACGGCCATCGCCACCGACTGGCTGGCGGTTCCTGATCCCAATCAAGCGCAGGCGGCAATTTCTTCGGCGGAGGGAATTCTCGCCACGCTGGCCGACCCGGCTGAGCGACTGGCGGGATTTCTTGCCGCCGCCGGCGTGCGCGAGCGGATCGGGCCGGGGCAGGGCGATGCGGATGTGCAATCCGCGATGAGTGCGGTGGCTCAATTGCCCGCCGGCGCGGCTCACGACGCGGCGGCACGTCAGGTGGCGCGTATCCAGCAGATCACCGGCGGCTACGCGGTTGCGGCGCCGCAGGTCAACGCCATCACCGACCCGGTTGCCCGCGCGGCGGCGATCACGGACCTGGCCATTGCGTATTCGCAGCAAGGCCCATCACGCAGTGCGGATTATCAGAGTGCGATCACGGACGCGGCAGCGGCCGCTGAAAAGGTTCCCGATCTGGCTCCGTGGGCGAATGCCCGGTTGCAAGTCATTCAGGCGCGCGTGCGGGCCGGCGACTTTGACGGCGCCAGTGCGGCTGCCAAGGCGATGGATGACCGCACTTCGGCTGAGGCACAGACCATCGTGGCGTTGGGGTACGCGCAGGCGAATCAGCCTGATCAGGCAAAGCAAGCCGTGCAGAAACTGGTTAACGCCGCCGCGACTGTGCCTGAATCGGTTCGCGCGGTGGTGTGGCTGAACATCGCTCGCGTCAAAGCGATATTGGGCGACAAAGCCGGGGCGAAGTCGGCCGTTGAGACCGGCGTGTTATTCGCCAGTCATCTGGATACGGCGGATCGCGCCGACGATTTAATCAGTGCCGCGCAAATGATGTTCAGTCTTGGCGATGCCGCCCGCGCACAGAAGCTGGCGGGGGATGCGGCGACGGCGGTTCACGAGGTCGTGAAGCCCGCGGACATGATGGACCTGGAGATGTCGCTGGCCGCGCTTCAGGCGCAGCTCGGCCAGGGGACCGCGGCCCGACAGACGGTGAGCGACGCGACCGGCATCGCCGCGAAACTGCCCGCCGACCAGCGCCATTCCGACGGCGACCCGGCTCCGGCGGATCAACTGAATGTGATTCGAGGGGCCGCGGGGACGGGAGATTTCGCCACGGCGCTGGCACTGGCCGCGGGCGTGACGGATGCGTCAGCCCATCATGACGCGATCCTGGCGATCGCCGCGGCGCAGATTGCCGCCGGGCAGTATCAGGCCGCCGAGGATATTGGAGTGCATGAAGGGCCGGATGCGCAGGCGGCTGTATGCGGATTGGTGGCGGCGTCGCTGGCCCGCACGCGCTCGCCGGAGCAGGCGGAGCAGTGGGTGGTGAGACTGAGCAATGCGTCGGATCTGGCGGCGGCGAATCTGGCGGTGGGGCAGGTGGTGATGGGGAAGGGGAAGGGGGGAAGTGAGTGATTGCCGTCATTCGCGAGGTGCAAAATGAAAGTACAGTGGTGCTGGCGCTGCAAAGCGAATGTGCCCATGCTCGAGAAAGAAGAATGGGAACAGGTGTGGGATATAATTCGCGATTCAGCACAACGAAAATATGATCCGAGGCCTCCTGCGCTGGCTGCCTACCAGCGATTTACAGGCTTCAAGGAGACCGATTTTAATAATCTCTTTAGGCATCGCGTTTCAATATATGGATCGCCGTGTACTCGCTGCGGAAAGGTACTCAGGACGCCGGTCGCCTACAAATGTTTTGAGTGCGGATTTCAAGTTCGCCAACCGAATGAATCTCCGAAATTCATTTGAATCGGATAATCCGGCTGAACTATGGAGAGTGCGGATCAGGCAAATAGGAGAGGAGTGCATGATCCCTCAATGCTCCATTCCTTGCGGCTCATTGTCTCGCCAGAGCGTATACCAGCTTCCCTCAATGTGATCGTAGAAATAGTTCCCATTCGCTTTGGCAATTTTGTTTGGCAATGGCTCCGTGCTATAGGCGATACCATTGTCGTCAAGCCAGTGGCCGTAATCGCAGAAGAAAAGAAATCCGTGCGGCAATCGCTCCGCGTCGTTTGTCTGAAACTCGCCAAGATGTGACGGCAGGTTAATGGGCGATTCAGACGGCGACGCCATTACCTGCGCGGCGAACGCTTCCAATGCCGGCTTCGACCTTGAAAATCGCATTTCAAACGAGTATTTCCAATAGGCATAGGCCAATCCTGCGGTGATGGTGATGGCCATCAGCACGATCAGGTTCAACCCGCATAGCAAGACGCCGAAAAGTGATTTTGAGTTTCTTCTCTGGCCGCACCCATTTTGTAAGAAATATACGGATTATCGTATACTTCATCCCACTTAAAAGACCCATTAAATCAAATGGCCGAATTCGGGCCCATTCTTTACACTTCAACCAAACTCAATATAATTGCCATCCGTTCACTTCAAGTCGCCGCCTGTTGATGGGAGAAATGTAAATGTTGCCGTGCCGTTTTAGGAAGTTTGCATTGCTTTTAGTCATTGGTCTGCCCGCCCATTGCGCCCTCGCGCTCAACTATACGCTCTTTGATCCGCCCGGCGGAACCGATACCGCCGTCTATGGGTTTAGTGGCGGAGTCGCCGTCGGGAGTTACCTCGATTCTTCGCTGAACACGCACGCCTTCTCCTATGACGGAAGCAGCTTCGCCATCCTCGATCCGTCGGATTATTCGGGCTATGGCGTTGGCCTGGGCGTGAGCGGGGGCAGTGTTGTCGGCGTTTACTCGGGGCCTGCGGCGGTTCTGGGGTTCGTCCACAATGGCAGCGGCTATACCACGCTCGCCCCGCTGGGCGGGAATACCGCGGCGGTTACGAATATTTCGGTCGGCGGCGGCATGGTCGCGGGAACCTACAACGACGCCTCGTTTAACACGCACGGATTTGAGTACAACGGCTCGTTCACCACGCTCGACGATCCGCTTGCGTTCAATGACACGGAGATCAAGGCGGCCAGCGGCACGAATGTGGCCGGGTTTTATGTGGATTCGTTGGCTGTCAATCACGGCTTGTTCTTTGACGGAACCCACTACACCACGCTTGACCCGGCCGGGGCGACGTACTCGCAGGCGCTGGCCGTCAGCGGGAATGAAGTAGCCGGCGTCTACCAAACCTCGCCGGGCGGGGATCTGCTTGGCTTCCTGTGGAACAGCACAAGTGGATTCAGCGGGCTGCAAGTGCCGGGGGCATTTTTGACCCAGCCGCTTTCGATCAGCGGGAACAAGGTCGCGGGTATTTACGACACCTTCGCGGGGCAGTTCGGGTTTATCTACGATGGGACGAATTTTACGACGATCAGCCCGCCGAACTCGACGAACGTGGAATCGCTTTATATCGACGGCAACACGGTTGCGGGGTTTTATAGTGATGTTGCCGAGAACACGCACGGCTTTGAAGCCACGCTGGATGGGGCGAGCCTGCCGTTGCCGACGCCGGCGGCGCTGGCGCTGGTGGGGATGGTGGCAACGGCGGTTGTTTGCACTTACACAAAAAGGTCTGGAGGAATCGCTTGAAGACCCAAGTGAAAGAGGGGCATGGTATGGCCCAAGAGCCCCAGGCTTTTTCTCTCTGGTTGCATGAATCGGTACAGGTAGCCGCCACGCCTCAATCGCCAACCAATTTCGGCTTCTGCCTCGGAGCCATGCGGTACTTGGCGGTTTATGCGTATAAATGTATGTATCTGGATTTGATGGGTGTGCCCATAATTTGTGGCAAAATAGAAGACGCCCTCCAGCCCTCCGCCTGATTACGGGGAGAGGGGGCAAGAGGGAGGCATGGCCGCAAAAGATGGGCAGGCCCGATTTGATCCAAAAACCGCCTGCTCTTGACTTCCCGCCGTGCCCCAGTAAACTTTTCCCCCTCTTGCGCCTGTCCGGCTGCAAGATGCCAAGAGGAATTGAAATGAGCACTTATCTCGCCAAGCCCGGTGAAATACCGGGTAAATGGCATGTCGTCGATGCAACAAACCTGGTTCTGGGTCGATTGGCTTCCAAGGTGGCCATGATCCTGCAGGGTAAACACCGCGCCAGCTATACGCCTTTTGTGGATACCGGCGATTTCGTCATTATCCTGAATGCGGAGAAGGTGCGCGTCACCGGCAAGAAGGCCGATGTGCTGGAATACGAAACCTATTCACGCCATCCCAGCGGCCGGCATCTTTATGCTTACAAGACCATGAAGCAGCTTCACCCGGAAAAGATCGTGGAGTTGGCGGTGCGCCGCATGTTGCCCAAGAGCAAGCTCGGCCGCACGTTTTTGAGCAAGCTCAAGGTTTACAAGGGAACGGATCATCCCCATTCGGCGCAGCAGCCGGCGGAATTGAAACTGGCTATTTAGGATTTGAAATTTGAAATTTGAAATTTGAAATTTCAGATTTGAGATTTGAGATTTGAGAAAAAGAGACATGACAGAAACCAACGAAACGTCCGCACCGGTTGAAACGCCTGCCGCTCACGCGACATCGGCCGCTCCTGCCCCGTTGATCCCGACTCCGCAGGCCGCTGAAGCCGCTCCGACAGGCCCGCGTAAGTACATCTGGGGCGTCGGCCGCCGCAAGAGCGCGGTCGCCCGCGTGCGTTTGATTCCCGGCACCGGCAAGATCGAGATCAACGGTCGCACCCTCAACGACTATTTCACAGCCGAAAAGGACCGCAAGACCATCTTTGGCCCGCTGGAGATCACCAACACCGGCGGCCGCATGGACGTGCTCGTCCGGGCCGCGGGCGGCGGTCCTTCCGGCCAGACCGGCGCCATTATCATGGGCTTGGGCCGGGCGCTGGCCAAGTATGATCAGGCATTGGAAGTGCCGCTTCGCAAGGCGGGATTCCTGACTCGTGACAGCCGCATGAAGGAACGCAAGAAATACGGCCAGCGTGGCGCTCGCCGGAAGTTCCAGTTCTCCAAACGTTGATGCATATGGCATACAGCGACGTGGAAATGTCCGACGTTTTCGTCGTATTGGACGAGTCCGCGGCGGCCACGCAGTTCGACATCCTGGTCATTCGCCTCAAGGAGGCGGGTCTGTTTGTCGAGAAAGCCGATTCCGACAACGGCGTTGTCGAAGGCACGATTCAAAGCGCCCTTCTAAAAGCTTTGGAAGCCCTTCCTGAAGTGAAATACGTCCGGGCGGTTTTCAATTACGTCGCGGATTATCCGGTGGGGGATCCACGGAATTTGGATGAAGACGATCGGCCGGATGAACATATTCTGCGGTAGGGGAGTCATAAGCTGGTGAACCGCCACGCCGCCAGGGTACGGCGGATCTGCGACAACCACTGCCTCAAGATAGATACACAAATAAGGATTGCGCGTGTAAATAGCCATTGCGACAAATGCTCTCGCTTAGGCTGTGTATGTTGTATTGGACTGACGCGAATTGTGGGCAATTCCCGGATATCCATGAGCTACGACCTTTTTTTTCGGTTGCGTAATTCTGACTCGCGATTTGCGATTCCAGAGTTCCGGAAATATTTCGAGGCTAGGCCCAGATACGAAATCAAGGAGTTGCAGGCGTGGTATTCAAATGGTGATTCCGGAGTCTACTTTCAATTCCAATACAGCGACGAAGGCATCGATTCCGAAACGAAGAGTGGCGCCGATGCTTTGATACTCCCTGTCACATTCAATCTCAATTACTTTCGCCCGCATCCATTTGCTCTAGAGGCGGAACCTGAGGTAGCCGCCTTTGTTCGCGAATTCGATCTAACAGTCAACGATCCACAAATGTCAGGAATGGGCGACGGAGAGTATACGACAGAGGGCTTTTTTCGCGGTTGGAACGCGGGGAATGCATTTGCCTTGGGTGCCGTTGTTTCTGCGCAACCTGCGCAGAATTTACCGGCTCTGCCATCCTCTAGAATTGAAGCTGTTTGGCGTTGGAATTTTGGATGCGCAAGGCGGCAGGCCGAGGTTGGCAACACAGTGTTCGTTCCGCGAATATTCTTATTCGATTATGGCGGCGAAGCAAGGACTGGCGTTGCTTGGGCCGATGGCATACCAATCTTACTTCCTAAGGTTGATACCTTGCTGGTTTCTCGCGTGAAATTGGCCCCGAAGCGATGGTTTCGTTCTCAAAAAGACGTGGTCGTGATGGCATGGTCCGATTTGGAACAAATCGTTGGGCGATTTCGAATGATTTCGGCAGAACTGGAATGTTACGAATTATTTTATGACGCGACTCCTCTGGATATCGCGCAAGTAGTTCGTAGTAAGATTCCGCCAACTGAGATGCCGAAGGTAGTGGGATTCGACCGGGTTTTGGATCGAGAGTTATTGGAGCAAGTCCTGTAGCGAACCGATTTGAAAATCGGATTACGGAAGCGGTTTAGGCATGGCTACTTATTCCAGTCGCTGAAATCTTCACGCGGCAGCACGGCTGTCGCCGCGTCCACAGATCCTGATACCAGAACCTCCGCATCGTGCAGATCAAGCGAAGCCCGGCCGGCATCGGCCGATTTCTGCTCGGATGCGCGAACTTCGACTTCCTCCCCTTCGGGTAAATTCGCCGGAGGGTCAAGTACGATTACGCCATGTTTGACATGTCCACGATGTGTCATGATCCAATTGCTTGGGCGTGTAGCCATATTTTGCGGCAAAGAGAAAGAACCCCCGCCCAACCCTCCCCCTGAGTACATGGAGAGGGGGTAAGAGGGGCGGCGCGCCACAATTTATGGGTACGCGCTTCCTTGGGGCTTAATTGTAGCATGATCGGCAGCGGTACAGGACGCGCTCCAGGAATGAAAGCCCAAAGGCAGTCTTCTCCCGTGTCTTCGCCCGTTTCCCCCGGCTCATTTTCCTGTATAACTGCCTCCCGCAAACGAAATTAGCGGAGGCATATCGGCCATGAAACTTCTGACAACCCTGACAATCGCGTTAATCGCCGCCATTACCCTGTCCGGCTGCGGCAAGAGCGACAGCACCCCATCCCAGCCCCAAAAAATAAAAATCGGCTTTCTCGTCAAACAGCCAGAGGAAGGCTGGTTTCAGACGGAATGGAAATTCGCGCAGAAGGCGGCGGATGAGAACGGGTTTGAGCTGATCAAAATCCCCGTGCCGGATGGCGAGAAAGTCATGAACGCCATCCAGAGCCTGTCGGTGCAGGGGGCGGGGGGGTTTGTGCTCTGCACGCCTGATCCGAAGCTCGGGCCGGCTATCACGCAGAAGGCGGCTCAGCTCAATTTGAAATTCATGACCGTGGATGATCAGTTCCTCGACCCGGACGGAAAGATCATGGCGAACGTTCATCATCTGGGCATGAGCCCTTACGACATCGGCAAGCAAGCCGGTGAAACCGAACTGGCGGAAATGAAAAAGCGCGGCTGGGCCATGGCGGATACCGCGGTGTGCGTCAACACATTTGAGCAGCTTGATACCGCGCATCAGCGCACCGAAGGGGCGAAGGCGTCGCTGCTGGCCGGCGGAATCCCGCCGGAGAAATTATTTCTCGCTGCCAACAAAGCCACCACGCTCGATGGCAGTTTTAACGCCACCGACGCCTGCCTCACGCAGCACCCGGAGGTGAAGCACTGGCTTTTGGTTGGCATGAACGACAACGCGGTGCTGGGGGCGGTTCGCGCAACGGAGAATCATAATTTCGCCGCGGCGGATGTGATTGGGGTTGGAATCAACGGCACCGACTGCTGGGCCGAGCTTTCCAAACCGCAGCAGACTGGTTTTTTCGGCTCGCTGTTGCTCAGCCCGAACAAGCACGGCTATCAAACCACGCTGCTCATTTATCACTGGCTGAAAGATGGAACCGAACCGCCGATGACGACGTACATTCGCAGCGCGACGTTCATCAATCATGATAATTGGAAGCAGGCGGTTACGGATAATGGGATGATGTGAATTCAAAAGTGTTGAGGACTCAGGACTGAGGACTGAGAGGAAATGCGGGAAGAGCGGTCTTCTGAGCGAAGGTTTGATGTCCGGCGATCTCCAATTTGACTCCATCACCAAGACTTTTCCCGGCGTGCGGGCGCTGTCGGATGTGAGCTTTGTTGCCGCCGCGGGATCGGTTCATGCACTGCTTGGCGAGAATGGGGCGGGAAAGAGCACGTTGCTGAAGATTCTTTCGGGGGTTTACCGGCCGGATTCCGGCCGGCTGATGGTGGGCGGACAATCGCATGTCTTTCGCAATACCGCCGAAGCCATTGGCAGCGGCGTTGCGGTCATTTACCAGGAACTGCATCTGGTTCCGGAGATGAGCGTTGCCGAGAATCTTTACCTCGGCCACTTTCCGAATAAATTCGGCTGCATTTCCGGCCGGCGCATGCGGGCGGATGCACAGCGTGAGCTTCAGTCGCTGGGCGAGGATATTTCGCCGCGGGCGCGGGTGTCGTCGCTGTCGATCGGGCAGCGGCAGATGGTGGAGATTGCCAAGGCGCTGTGCCGCGATGCGAAAGTTATCGCGTTCGACGAGCCGACGAGCAGCTTGTCGGCGCGCGAGACCGGGCGTTTGTTCGGCGTTATTCGGCGGTTGCGCGAGCAGGGGAGGGTGATCCTTTATGTCAGCCATCGCATGGAGGAGATATACGAAATCTGCGACGCGGCGACGGTCCTGCGCGATGGCCGGCATGTTGAAACGTTTGCATCGTTGCAGGGCGTAACCCGCGACACGCTGGTTCGCCGCATGGTGGGGCGGGAGATTTCGGATGTGTTTGGCTATCGCGCCCGCGCGATCGGGCAGACGGTTTTGGAGATCGAAAATCTCGCCGGAGCGGCACTGGCCCGGCCTGCACAGTTTTCGCTTCGAGCGGGGGAAATTCTTGGCTTTTTCGGCCTCGTTGGCGCGGGGCGCAGCGAACTGATGCGACTTATTTATGGAGCGGATAAGCCCAGCGCGGGAAGAATCCGCCTGAGCGGCGAGGCGTATCGCCCACGCCGGCCGTCGCAATCGATCCGGCGGGGGATCGTCTTCTGCCCGGAGGATCGCAAGAAGGACGGCATCATTCCCGTGCGTTCGGTGATGGAGAATTTGAATCTATCGTCGCGGCGGAAATTTTCGCCGCTGCGGTTTTTGATTTCGCCGCGCAGCGAGAAACGCAATGCGAGCGAATTTGTGAAGCAACTGGCGATCAAGACGCCGGGGTTGAACCAGCCGATAAAATTGCTCAGCGGGGGGAATCAGCAGAAAGTGATTTTGGCGCGGTGGCTGGGCGAATCGCCGCGGGTTGTGATTCTCGATGAGCCGACGCGGGGGATTGACGTGGGGGCTAAAAGCGAGATTTACAATATCATCTACACGCTTGCCGAGCGTGGCGTGGCGGTGGTGGTGGTTTCCAGCGAGTTGCCGGAGGTGCTGGGGATTTGCGATCGCATCGCCGTCATGCGGCAGGGTGAGATCGCCGGGATTATCGAGCGATCGCAGGCAACGCAGGAAAACCTGCTGGCCTTGGCGCTGCCGGTTACAGGAGCAATTAAGCAGCCATGAGCAGAACGCAGGAATCCATAGCGATGAGTCGAACGAGCGCCTCGGCGCGTCTGGTGAGTCTTTGGGAAAAGACGGGGATGTTGCTGGTGCTGATCGTGCTGCTGGCGGCTTTCTCGCTGTTTGTTCCGTATTTCTCGACGTGGCGAAACGCGACGAGCCTGCTGCAATCGGTGGCGACAATTGGCACCATCGCCTGCACGATGCTCTTCTGTCTGGCTTCGGGCGACTTTGATCTTTCTGTTGGCAGTATTGTTGCCATGACTGGAGTGGTCGCGGCGCTGGCGGCGAACGCCACGGGTTCCATCGTTTGTGGTGTCGCGGCGGGAATGTTGGCGGGCGGAGTCGTCGGGTTCTTCAATGGTTTCGTTATTGCACAACTCGGCATCAACGCGCTGATCACGACTCTGGCCAGCATGGAGATCGTGCGCGGACTGGCTTATATCCTCTCACATAACACGCCGGTGGGACTGCGCATTGCCGCGCTTTACTCGCTGGGCCAGGGACAAATGCTGGGGATTTCCACGCCGGTCTGGATCATGGCCGGGTGCTTTGTCTTATTCGGACTGCTGCTCAATGGCACGATTTTTGGGCGGAATACGCTGGCCATTGGCGGCAACGCTGAGGCTTCGCGGCTGGCGGGTATTGGCGTGGTTCGATACAAAATCATTATCTTCGCGTTGCAAGGTCTGGTGGCGGGGTTCGCGGGAGTGATTGAGACGGCGCGTTTCACCATGGGCGATCCCAAGGCCGGGCAGGGGCTGGAATTAGACGTCATTAGCGCCTGCGTTCTCGGCGGGGTCAGCCTGACCGGCGGCGTCGGAACCATGATGGGAGTGGTGATCGGGGTCTTCATCATGGGGGCGGTCGATAACGCCATGGAGCTTCGCAACATCGACAGCAACTACCAATACTGCGTTCGGGGCGGCATTTTGCTGGCAGCGGTGCTGATCGACAGGCTGAAACAATGGATCACCCGTTAGCCCGGATTATTCACCGCCCGCGATGGCGTACCCTCGCTAGAGACGCGGAGGACGCGGAGAACACGCAGAAAACAGGGAAATTGGCGCGATCATCTTCTGTTTTGGCGCGGTGGCGAAATTCGCATGTTGTGCGGATTGCAAAGACCTTCTAATAAAAGGTTTTCTCAGCGTCCTCTGTGTCTCTAGCGTACTCGCGGGCGGTGATTCTTTAATTTCCCGGGTTTGAATCATTCATGCACTCTTCATCTTCACTCGCATATCGTTTTAGAAACATTTAACCCTAATCGGGAGGTAATTAATGAGGATTTCGAATTTATTGTGCTCGGCGTGTTTCGCCGTGCTGACGACGGCCGCGGCGGCGCAGATCGCTTCGGCTCAGGCGGCTGCGGTGGCACCCGCGGCGGATGGGCCTTACAAGATCATTGCCAAGGAAAAAGTCGGCGGCGCCGGTGGCTCGGATTACATCTACGCGGATTCAGACGGCCGCAAGATTTACATCGCGCGCTCGGCCGGACGCGGCGGGCGAGGCGGACGGCGCGGCGGCGCTCCAGCGGCTGATGCCGGCGGGGCTGCTCCTGCTCCTGCCCCAGCAGCGGCTCCGGGCGCTGCGACCAATCGCGTCGATGTTTACGATATTGAAACTCTCAAGCTCATCGGCTCCGTTCCCACCGGCCGCGGCGGCGCTCATGGCGCGGCGGTCGATCCCAAATCCGGGCACGGCTTCTGCAGCTCCAATCCCGTGGTCATGTGGGATACCAAGACTCTGGCGCCGATCAAAAATATTCAGTTGAACGGCAATCCGGACGGATTGCTCTTTGATCCCGGATCGGGGAATGTCTTCATCTTCAGTCATAGCACGCCCAACTGCACGGCCATCAATGCGGCCGATGGAACTATCGTCAAGGAATTCGACCTTGGCGGCGCTCCCGAGCAGGCCCAGAGCGATGGCAACGGCAAGATGTACGTCGATCTGGAGGACAAGGACTCGGTCGCGGTCGTCGATACCAAGACGCTGGCGGTAACCGCAACGTATCCAGTCGGCGACAAAGGCGGCGGGCCGGGTGGACTGGGCTTCGATGCCAAGAACGGTGTTCTTTTTGTCATGTGTCAGGATCCACACACCTGTGTCATCATGAGCGCAGCGGACGGCAAAGTCCTTGATGCGCTCCCCATCGGCGCGGGTACGGATGGCGGCGGATTTAATCCGAATACCATGGAGGCATTTAGCTCGAATGGCCAGGATGGCACTCTGACCATCATCAAGGAAAACAGCCCGACCAGCTTCGCGGTTGAGCAAGACCTCAAGACGATGCCGGGGGCCAAGGTTTGCACGCTCGACAAGAAAACTGATCGCATTCTGATGTTCGCCACCGAGATGCTCGCACCAGCCGCGCCTTCGGCGGCTCCCCCGGCGGCTGCACCTGATGCAGGCGGCGCGGCGCCGACGGCCCGTCGCGGTGGTCGCGGTGGTCGCGGCGGCAGAGGACGTGGAACTCCCGCGCCCGACGGCTTCACGATCTTCGCAGCCGGAAAATAATCGCCTTCTGAAACACAACTCAGATTCTGAGGCTACACAAGTTCGGGGTGGAACTCGCAATGTGCGACGTTCCACCCCGGCTGTGTTATTGTGCCTATGATTTCCCCATCTTTTGAAAGGAGTTCATCATGAAAGAGCGATTGCCTTACGCGAAGGTTGCCCCGGAGGGATTCGCCGCGCTTTTTGGCCTGTCCAAATATGTTCACCACGGCGCGATCGAGCCGAAATTGCTGCTGCTCGTTGAAATGCGCGCTTCGCAGATCAACGGCTGCGCCTATTGCATCGACATGCACAGTCAGGACGCCCGAGTCGGCGGCGAGACCGAGCAGCGGCTCTACGCCCTGAACGCCTGGCGCGAGACGCCGTTTTTCTCCGACCGAGAGCGGGCGGCACTGGCCTGGACGGAGGCGGTTACACTTATCAGCCATACGCATGCGCCGGACGAGGTTTACGACGAAGCGCGTAAACAGTTCTCTGAAAAAGAGTTGGTTGATCTAACGCTCGCCATCGCGGCGATCAATGCCTGGAATCGAATCGCCATCAGCTTCAGATCGGTTCCCGGCGTCTATAAGCCGGGAGCGGCAAAATTATAGTAATTGCATTGCGGTTTAGGGAGGATGCACCAAAATTCCTACGATCTTGGTGGGAATTGGAATCTTACCCTTGCGTTGTTGGAGTGGAAGTTGTTATTGTAGTCGTCCAGTATCATTTCATTTGGCGGCATTGCGTAATTTTGGCGAAGGCGGGCGAGGGAAAATGGGTAGCCGGCTATTGGTGGTTGAGGATCAGGAACTGGTGCGTTGCGCGCTGCGCATGATGATTGAATCAATCTGCGAAGGGGTCGAAGTGGTGGGGGAAGCGAGTGACGGCCGCCAGGCGGTTCGGATCGTGACCGAACTTCATCCCGACATTATCATGATGAATCCTGTCTTGCCCGGCCTGAATGGCATCGACGCCACCCGGCAAATATTGCGCATTGCTCCGGCGACGCGCATTGTGATGTTGTCGGATCGGTTTGATGTGAAACTAGTCGAGTCTTCGCTGGCGGCGGGGGCGTCGGCCTACATTGTGAAGCAGGCGGCGTCGAAGGAATTGGTCGCCGCAATCACCGCCGCGCGGGAAGGCCGCACTTATCTCTGCACGCATGTTGCGGGCTCGGTGGTCAATTCATATATCAATCATTCCACGGATGCGACGGAAAAGCCCCGATCCAAAGTAACCGCCCGTGAGCGCGAGGTGCTGCAACTTCTGGCCGAAGGCAACAGCAGCAAGCAGATCGCGAACAAACTCTCCATCGGATTGAAAACGGTTGAAACCCATCGCGGGCAGGTGATGCGCAAATTGCAAATTCGCTCGGTTGCTGAACTAACCAAGTTTGCAATTCGTGAAGGGATCACCGTTTTGTGATGATTCGATTGACCTAGCAGCCTGTGGCAAAAGTCGCGCGGGCCATGCTCGTGTCTTTTGGCCGCGTGCTTCGTTGCTCCTCCTCAGCGTATTTGGCTGCAATACGCTTCGTCGTCGCGTCTGGCTCGCGGCCAAAATCCACTTCGCCTGGCCGCGCGGGACTTTT